>Ga0209986_10005049_pt1 | contig 11033 bp, 11 predicted proteins | sample BlataG_FD_183168 | JGI IMG/M metagenome (GOLD analysis project Ga0209986, IMG submission 183168) | Deep subsurface microbial communities from Black Sea to uncover new lineages of life (NeLLi) - Black_00105 metaG (SPAdes) (version 2) | ecosystem: Environmental > Aquatic > Marine > Oceanic >...
TGAGAAACCCGAATACCTTTACTGGGTAGGCAGTGCAGGGGCATTTGATGACCGTTACAAACGGGTGACCCGGGCCTTTATTCAAATTCTCACTTACCTTGATGTAAGTTATGCCGTACTGGGTGTTGAGGAATCATCGAGTGGGGATGTGGCCAGAAGGGCAGGTAATGAGATGTTATTCTTGATGCAGGCATTAATGAATATTGAACTGCTGAACGGGTATGAGGTGAAAAAAATATTAACCTGCGATCCTCATGTATATAATACCTTTAAAAATGAATATCCCGATTTTGGTGGTTTGTATGAAGTTATTCATCATTCACAATTTTTGAAACAGCAAATCGATGAAGGAAGATTAAGGATTGAATCGGGTCTGTTTAAAAGCAAGATCATAACCTTTCATGATCCCTGCTATCTGGGCAGGGCTAATGGTGAGTACAATGCCCCAAGGAAAGTGCTCGGGGCTATTCCCTCCGTAAATGTTGAAATGAAAAGAAATAAAAACCATGCACTTTGTTGTGGCGGAGGCGGAGGACAAATGTTTAAAGAAGCTGAAAAAGGAGATAAAGAAGTGTTTATTGAGAGAATAGAAGATGTATTTGAAACTAATGCGGATATCATTGCCACTGCTTGTCCGTATTGTATGGTTATGTTGACCGATGGACTCAAGTATAAGAACAAGGAAAAAGAAATAAAAAATTATGATATAGCAGAATTGGTTGCACTATCATTAGGATTATAAAAAAGTGATCGGTATTTTTAGCAATTGATTTGAGTGTGTATATAGGACATAGCTACGCTATTTAATTTTTAATTGTTTGTAAACCTCAAAACATTGAACATAATCCCGATAGCTATCGGGACGATGGCTATCGGGGCGATCTCATGAACTTGCCCAGTGGAATTCTGAAAGAACATTCCACAGGGCTGTCATGCAGTAAAGTCTTAGACTTTATTTCACAGGGCGGGTGAGTAAATTCCGATACATAAATAATTAAATAATAGCATATGGAAAAATTAGAGGTAGTAAAAGGCGGCGAATTTATTGTAAAAGAGACCGAAGCCAAAGACATTTTTATACCCGAAGAATTTGATGAAGAGCAAAAAATGATTGCCCAGACATGCCAGGATTTTCTGGATACTGAGGTGTTCCCCATTTTGGATAAAATTGATAATCAAGAGGAGGGACTTATGCGTGAATTGCTCAATAAAGCCGGAGAACTGGGTCTTTTGGGTATTTCTCTGCCTGAAAAATATGATGGTTTTGGACAATCCTTTGTCACTTCAATGCTTGCCGGTGAAATCCTTGGAGCCGGATATTCATTCGCAGTTGCATATTCCTGCCACACCGGAATAGGATCTTTGCCTATCTCATTTTATGGTACTGAAGAGCAAAAACAAAAATACCTGCCAAAACTGGCTTCGGGGGAATGGGCAGGTGCTTACTGCCTTACCGAGCCCGGTGCCGGTTCGGATGCTAATGCAGGTAAAACCAAAGCAGTGTTATCCGATGATGGTAAATTCTATATCCTTAACGGTCAGAAGATGTGGATCACCAACTCCGGGTTTGCCGATGTATTTACCGTTTTTGCAAAAATCGATAATGACAGGGTGTTAAGTGCTTTTATCGTTGAAAGAGATTTCCCGGGATTAGTCTTTAATCCTGAAGAGAAAAAAATGGGTATTAAGGGTTCATCAACACGGCAGATATTTTTTAATGATTGTAAAGTACCTGTTGAAAACCTGTTGGGTGGAAGAGGGAAAGGATATAGAATTGCACTGAATACTTTGCACATGGGCAGGATAAAATTGGGAGGTAATGTATTGGGTGCAGCAAAACTAACTATTAATCAGTCGGTTAACTATGCCAATGAAAGAAAACAGTTCGGAACATTAATCTCCAATTTTGGGGCGATTAAGTACAAGCTGGCAGAACAGGTGATCAAGACATTTACTACCGAATCAGCTGTTTACAGGGCGAGCAGAAACGTTGATGAAGCAGTCGAAAAAAATCTTGAAGAAGGCGCTAAAGAGAAAGCTCTTATCGTGGCGTTTGCCCAGTTGGCTATTGAAGCTGCCATATTAAAGGTTTTTGGTTCTGAAGCTATGGATTATATTGTAGATGAGGCAGTTCAAATTTTTGGTGGCATGGGTTATTCTGCTGAAATGCCTGTTGACAGGGGTTACCGTGATTCCAGAATTAACAGGATATTTGAAGGAACCAATGAAATAAACCGGCTTTTGCTTGTGGATACTTTGTTGAAAAGAGGCGCCAAAGGCGAATTCGATTTATATGGAGAAGCAGAAAAGGTCGTAAAAAACCTGGCAAATCTGCCGGAAGAACCAGAAAAATTACCGGATTACTACGGAAATAAAAAACAATATGTCAGGAATTTAAAAAAAGCAGCCCTTCTTTTAATTCATACTGCTTCAGAAAAATTCAAACGACAATTGGTGCATGAACAGGAAATACTGATTAATATTGCTGATATCATAATGCAGATATATGTTGCTGAATCAACCATGCTCAGAGTCGGGAAACTGGAAAGCATGAAAAGTGAGGAGAATATAAAAATTTACAGGGACATTCTTGATGTGTTTGTTTACGATGCAGCAGGTATAATTAATAAATGTGGATTGGATGCTATCCATTCATTCGCAGATGAACAGGAGAAGGATTTGTTGCTCAAGGGAATACATTATTTTACTCAAGTTGATGGTGTAAATGTAAAAGAAGCAAGAAGAAGAATTGCAGATAAACTCATTGAAGATAATCGATATAACTTCTGATTGGATAATAAAGCTTTTCTTTTAATCGTTTTACCTATGCATAAAACATAATTGATGCGAATAGTTTTTAACATATTGGTCTGGACCGGAGTTATCCTTTTTACATTAGCGATTCAGGACTGCAAAAAGCAAAAATGTGGTTGCGATGGCGAGATATTATTTGAGGTATACGATGTTCCCGGGAAAATAAATTATGACAAGGAAACAAAATATACCTGGTTTGTAAGTACCGCGGCATATTCCTATTTTACCTTTTGTAACCCGGAAGAGATATGGGATGATATCCTGGAATTTGAGAATGGTGAAGAGGTTTTGCTGAGCGGGAAAGTCTCAGATGATTGCGAGAAGCTAGTTAGTTACTATGCTTCCAATAAATATGTTATTCATGTAAAAGAGATAAAACTGGATGAATTTGATAAATAAGATACTTTTATATCTCTTACCTTTGAAAGCCTTGATCGTTTCAAGGCTTTTTGCTTTATGCATAACGTAGATTCGAGAAAAGAAAAACTGTATTTACAACCATTGCATAACATTGGATTTAATAGAATTATTCTTTTGTGGAATTTCGTGAATTAGTGTTTTATTGGCAACAGAATAAATGCCACTAAACCACGAAAACACTTAACTTCATGAAATTTTTTAATATTGTCTCATATTAAATTTGTTATCGGGTTATCTTGAACTTACATTAATTTAGTTAGAATGACTACAAATAAAAGATTGACCATTGTATTTATCGGCGCCGGTAATGTGGCAACACATCTTTCGGCTGCATTTTTCATTGCAGGTCATAACGTTCTCCAGGTATTCAGCCGGACAAAAGAATCGGCTAAACAGTTGGCAGACCACCTGAATACTGCATGGACTAATGATACCGCTAAGATATTGGTTGGTGCGGATGTATATGTTATTTCCCTTCCGGATAATTGTCTTTCTGAGTTCGTTGGTGCCATCGACTTTGGTAATAGTCTGGTTGTCCACACAGCAGGCAGCATTGGTATAAAGGTATTTATGGGCAGGGCTGAAAATTATGGTGTATTCTATCCCTTGCAGACCTTTTCAAAGCTTCGTCAGATCGATTTCAAAAACATCCCGATTTGTATTGAAGCCAATAATTCCGGGAATGAGATCATATTAAAGAATTTAGCTGCTGATATTTCAGATCATGTAATTAAAATTAATTCTGACCAGCGACAATACCTTCATTTGGCAGCCGTAATAGCCTGTAATTTCTCAAATCACATGTATAGCCTCTCTTCAATTATTCTGGAACAGAAAAATCTTCCGTTCCGGTTATTAAAATCCCTTATACGGGAAACAGCAATGAAAGCATCAGATTATCATCCGGTTGAAGCACAAACCGGTCCTGCTGTAAGAAATGATCAAAATGTTATTAAAAAGCATTTAGATTTATTATCTTTCTCACCTGAAATCCGGCAACTGTATGATGTCGTGAGTCAGGATATTATAAGACTTCATCAATCGGGATCGACCTAATACCTTTATAAAATAAATGATCAATTATAAAGAAAACCTCAGAAAGATAAAAGCTTTTGTATTTGACGTTGATGGTGTATTGTCCCATCAAACCATGTCTCTTTATCCCGGTGGAGAAGTGATGAGGACCATTAACATAAGGGATGGTTATGCCATTCAGTTAGCTGTGAAAAAAGGCTATCCCATTGCCATCATTACAGGGGGAAATACCAATGCAATCCGGAAAAGATTTGAAGGATTAGGCGTAAAGGACATTTATCTGAAATCACATGATAAAATCAGGAATTTTAAAGATTTCATTTCTAAATATCAGTTAGAACCCTCGAGTGTTTTATATATGGGTGATGATCTGCCCGATTATAAAGTGATGAAGGAGGTTGGCTTTCCGACCTGTCCGGCTGATGCCGTCGTTGAGATTAAACAGATTGCCAAATATATATCCCATCATAACGGGGGAGAGGGTTGTGTCAGGGACATAATAGAACAGGTTCTCAGATTGCATAATAAATGGATGGATAACGATGCTTTTAACTGGTAAACGGAGAATAACTCATGAAAGCTTTTCTTAAACTGATCCGGATTCAGAATTTGATCATTATTGCAGGAACACAATACCTGATGAGATGGGCAATAATTCACCCTTTGCTAAGGCATTCATATGGTTTCGGGGGTGAAGAAATAAATCAGCTGACCGGATTTGACCTTCAATTTAATGAGTTTTATTTTTTCCTTCTTGTTCTGTCCACCATCTTTTTAACAGCAGCCGGTTTTGTGATCAACGATTATTTTGATACCAAGACCGATATTCTGAACCGCCCCGGAACTGTTGTTGTAGGGAAAACTATCCGGAGAAGAGATGCCATAATCCTTCATACCGTATTCAATATTTTGGGTGTAGGACTGGGTTTTTTCATTGCCTGTAAGATCAATATGTTCTTTTTAGGTTTTATTTTTATCCTTGTAGCAGGCTTACTCTGGTTTTATTCAACTACATACAAACGGCAATTTTTAATAGGGAACCTGGTTGTGGCTATACTAACCGGACTGGTTCCGTTTATGGTTATTTTATTCGAAATACCACTTCTGAACCTGGCTTACGGACATGTCTTAATTCAAACCAATGCAAGTTTTAATATTTTGGTTGCCTGGGTGGGTGGTTTTTCTTTTTTTGCTTTTCTTACCACTCTTACAAGGGAGATTATTAAAGACATGGAAGACTTTGAAGGGGACCGTGCATATGGCAGAAAAACCATACCGGTTGTTATCGGACTGAATAACACTAAGTTTGTAATTGTCTTATTAACTTTTGTTATCATTGCTTGCCTTGTTTTGGTTTATGTAAAGTATTTGACCGACCTTATAACACTCATCTATCTGATGATTACCCTGATTTTTCCTTATTTGTTTATTATATTTAGAATAATAAAAGCTGATTCAGGGAGAGACTACCACTTTGCCAGTTCTTTATACAAATTAACCATGCTTTCAGGTATTTTGTATTCCCTTGTAGCTGATTTTATCATTTATAAAACATTCTGAAAAAGAAGCTTTGTTCCCCCTGGAAAATATTAATACGAAGAAAGTGATCCTGGCATCCCGGTCGCCAAGAAGGCAATATTTGCTAAAAGGTCTTGGGATTGAATTTGAAGTTTGGGTAAAAAATGATGTGGATGAGCAATACCCCTCGCATCTTTCTTGTGAAGAGATCCCTGTTTTTCTGGCAAGGCGAAAGGCACAAACTTTTACAGATAAATTAAAAAACAACCATCTTCTGATAACCGCCGATACGATTGTTTGGTGTGAAGAACAGGTACTTGATAAGCCGAAAGATTTTCGTGATGCCAGGGAAATTTTAAATAAGCTGTCAGGAAATAAACATTTGGTCATTACGGGAGTATGTATAAAAACATTGGAAAAAGAAGTTGCGTTTTTTGTCAGCACCGATGTCTATTTCTCAAACCTTACCAATCAGGAGATAGAATATTACCTGGACAAGTACAAACCATATGACAAAGCCGGGGCTTATGGAATCCAGGAATGGATAGGTTATATTGGAATTGAAAAGATTGAGGGATCTTATTTTAACGTGATGGGATTGCCTGTCCAGCGGTTGTACTCTGAATTAAAGAAGTTCTAAAATTGGGAAATGACTAAAGTTCTGATCCGCATAAACGGCAGGGGAAATGCCTGGCCTGTGCCACTGGGTCAGGAGCACCCTTTTTATTCTCCAAACCTCGGAGAGGATTATGCCAATGCCTCTTTTTCAATTATTAGTGTTGAAGTGGATTCCATTGCGAGAGAAACAATTAAATGGGAAGTGTTGATCGATGCCGGTCATGGCATAGTTCCTTTTCTTTTAAAAAATAATAACAGGATCCCGGAAGCTATTGTGCTTACCCATCCGCATTTCGATCATATCCTGGGAATTGACTGGATAGTTCAAAGTTATTACCGGTTTAACGATAAAAAAGCTTATCCTGTCTATGCAACCAAACCGTGTTGGAATGCAGTTTTACGTACATTACCTCATTTGGAGAGATTAGTAGATTTTATTGAACTTCGACAAGGAGTTGAGACTGAAATTGAGGGTATTGCCGGACTGAAAATTATTTCTTACCCGGTGTATCACGGGGAACATGCACCCGGTGCCAGTATTCTATGCTTTCGGGTTACAACAAGTTCGGGAAAAACAGGGAAAGCCGTTTTTTCAGGTGATCTTCTCCTGCCCCTGCTAAGAAATAAAGATTATGCCTGTTTAAAAAATACAGATTATCTTATTGCAGATGCAAACAACCGATTCCCGTATCCACGAACCAATCACTGGAGTATTACAGATCCGCCAAAGATAACCACTGAGACAGATTTTTTCAATACCTGGAAAGACGGTCTGAGTCCGGTAAAACTGATAACTCCGCATATTGATATGGATGAAAGAATTGAAAATGGAACCTATTTCTCTGATTTTATGAAAGAACAGGAAAAAGAACTCACCATGCCATTTAATGTATTTGAATTCGTTAAACGCATTAAACCCCGAAATACTTTATTAGTCCATTATAGCGGATGGGAAGATAAAAAATATTACAGCCAGGAAATCCTCAACGAAACTCAGCTTGAAAAATGGATAACAGAGGAAGCGGCTAAAAAGAATATTCCAACCAGGTTTATTGTGCCAAAAGTAGGCGAGACCTTTCTGTTTACTTAATCCAAAGTGCAATGTTAGAGCTAAAAGGTAAAGGCTAAGGCTAAGGCTGAGGCTGAGGAAGATAATAGATAAAAGGAAAAAGATAAAAGAAACCAGTACCCAGTAACCAGGAACCAGGAACCGAAAACAAGATAAAAGACAAAAGGAAAAAAGATAAAAGGAACTGTCTTGTCCTAATATATGTCTACAGGTTAAACATAAAAATTCAAACTTCACGATTCGAAATCCGAAATCCAAAATTCTTCTCCCTTTCTCCCAGTCTCCCCCTCACTTAGTCTCTAAGTCTCTCAGTCACTCAGTCTCCCAGTCTCCTTCACAGACTCTGCCAGGTTCTCCAAACCCTGGCAGGTCTCTCCCACCCAGTCTCATCTTTTGTCCTCCAGCATCCTTAAATCCTCAAACCCAATACAATTATATCATCGATTTGATCCAAATCACCTTTCCATTCTTCCAGGGTTTTATTGTTGCATAGTTTCTTTTCTCTCAGGATATAAAGCGGATTGTACGCACCGGCAAACTGCATTATATTAGTTTCGTGATTAAGGCTTATTAAAGCCATTATCTATTCTTCCTTTTTTTGGGAAAAACTTTTAACCATAAGAGGAAGATAATTCCTGTTGAAGAATAAGCCTATAAAACCTGCAACAATAACAATAATTTTTACCTCAACCGGGTGGTTGAAAAATAAAGAAGAAATAGCGCTCAAACTAACTATTCCAAAAGGAATCCAGTATGACTTGTTTGTTTTTACTACTGTAAAGACAAATAATGGAGCCACAACAAAGGCAACTGTAAGTTCATAAAGAATAAAGAAGAGGTAAATCCCCATCAGTGTCGCTGCTGCCCTTCCCCCTCTGAACCCGAAGTAAATTGGATAACCGTGACCGATTATTGCACCGATTCCGATAAATCCCAGGGAGATTGAAGACACCCCGAAATGGTAATGTGCTATAAGGATTGGTATTAAAGCCTTGGAAGCATCCAAAGCGCCTGTTAGAATACCCCAAACAGCTCCTGTTTGCTTAAATGTATTGGCAGCGCCGGGATTATTATTACCAAGATTCCGGATATCCTTTCCCAGGATAAGTTTTGTGATAATATATGCAAACATTATTGAGCCAGATAAGTATCCGGCTATAAACGAAACAAAATATGTTAAACCTGTACTCATAAGTATTATCATTTATTTAAGGCATATAGAAATACAATAAGATCCTGGTCCTAAATATATAGCTTCCACAAGATGTGGTTCACCAGGAATCATTTTTTCAAGAGGGACTGAATCTTCTACTTTTTCTTTAAGATCCGAAACCGCATCAGGATTGTCATTAACACTTAAAATGCTTATCAGTGTTGCCTTGTCAATTGACCGATCTGTCATCTTCTCTTTTATTGAATTAACAATCAGTGAGTTTGCATGTTTGAATGTTCTGCCTTTTCCCACAGGGATTACTTCACCATCCTTATCATCACCCATAAGGCCAACAACCGGAATAATTTTTAAAACAGAGCCCATTAAAGCTTTGGCTTTACCTATTCTGCCTCCCCTGTACAGGTATTTCAGATCTGCCATTACAAAAAATGTGAATGTGTTTTTTATTACCTCATTTGATAAGGTTACAATGTCATCAATGTTCTTATAATAATTAATTATATCTATTATCCTTAATAGAATAACACCAACTCCGTTTACTACTTGTCTGGTATCTATATTGATAATGGGTATGGTTTTTTCAAACATCTTCCTTACATCCTCCGCGATATTAAAAGTAGCGCTGGACATAATACTACTCATTACAACATGCACTATCAGGTCATATTTATCTTTATTTCTTTCAACAATCTCTATTATTTCTCCTTTTACCAGTGAAGTGCTTTTCGCTACAATATTTTCTGTCTTATATTTTTCAATCAACCAACCGGCAGTATATGTGTCCGATTCACGGTATTCCTTATCACCGATAAGAACAGGGAACTTCAAATACTCAATGTCCGGATATTCAACCTGGTGAAAGCCAATTCCCAGATTATCAGCTGCAATTATTAAAATACGTTTATTCATATGTGCCTCCTATTCAAATGTTAAATAATAATAATATTGATATTGACCGCCATAGTATTCTTCAAATTCCAGGTCCTGAAATAGTTTCTTCAACTCCGGAAGAAAATTATTACGCTTTTTCACCGGAAGACCGGTATAAAGCGTAACAAGGCTTTCCTCCCCGGCAAATTTCTTAATTGACTTAATAACAACTTCTTTTATATCCTTCCCCGAAAGAATTATCCTTCCATCATAAATTGAGAAAAAATCCTTCTTTTTTACAATTGTGCCGTCCTCTGCCATAGTTTCTCTTATAGCACGGGATATTCCACAGTACCTGATATCGTTTAGTCTATTTATAAATAACATATTATTTATATTAACATTATTTGATACTCCCATTAGCATACTAATAAGAGAAATGACACTTTTTGATTCGACTATATGCACATTTGACTTACTAAGAGAAGCTGCATATTTAAGTGACATCAGAATATCCTTATCATCAGGAGCTGCAATAATGTTTTTTGCCTTCAACCGGTTTATTGTTTTTACAAGCTGGTTAACTGAAGGCTTTTTCTTACCATAACAAAGAATATCATCTGCACCAAGATTTCTGAGGATATTTTTAAACCCCTTACCGGAAACTATACAAAAAATGCTTCGTTCCCGTTTATATTTGATAGTGTCATCGCTGATGAAATTTCTATGCTGTTTTTTCATATCATCAACTTTGGTAAACACAAGCTCACCATATTTTGAAACATCACAAAAGACAGAATCAGGTTTATTTGTATGAATATGAACTTTATAAGTATCATTACTATTCAGTACGATCATACTGTCGCCATAGCCTCCGATAAACTGTTTCATCTCATCCTGTGATGATATTTCCTTTGATTTTAAAACAAATTCAGTACAATACTGCTGTTTGATTTCAGGATCCCATGAGGTTTCCATATCCTCCAGGTCTTTAAGGATTGCTTCTCTGGATAATAGCCTTTTGCTGTTGCTGAGAAGACCATTAATAAGAGATTTAACATCTTCGATTATATTATGCAGCTTTAAATTAGGAATCTTATCAATACCAAGATTTAAAAGCAGCGCTCCATGGGGACTATTCTCAAACCTTGATAATCTGTTTTTTTTAAGGAGCTTTCGAATAGTTTTGCTCATGTTTAATACAATTGGTATAGGTAAACTATTAGAAGATAAGTGTTTATGGCTGAATTCTCTTTCCATTCCCTCCAAAAGAATCACAAATCCTGCACCTCCGGAATCAACAACACCTGCTTTCTTTAAAACCGGAAGCATATCAGGTGTTTTTTTAAGAACAGTTTTTAAATGTGGAATACATTTTTTAATGATATTAGCTGAATCTTCTTCGTCCTCCATAATTTCACCATACTTATCTTTCAGTTCATACATTAACGTAAGCATCGTTCCTTCCCGGGGATTTTCTGTTCCTTCATATGCGTTTTTATAACCTCTCTCAAG
>Ga0209986_10005050_pt1 | contig 11033 bp, 15 predicted proteins | sample BlataG_FD_183168 | JGI IMG/M metagenome (GOLD analysis project Ga0209986, IMG submission 183168) | Deep subsurface microbial communities from Black Sea to uncover new lineages of life (NeLLi) - Black_00105 metaG (SPAdes) (version 2) | ecosystem: Environmental > Aquatic > Marine > Oceanic >...
GCAAAGAACCCCGCTGCCCACAGATGCCATATCTCCAGATGGCCTGTTGAATAGAGGACCAGGAGTGCCACGGTGGCAAGCCCGGCTGCGAGGTCACTGACGATCATGACCCGTTTTCGACTGACGCGGTCAACGATGGCGCCGGCGATCGGACTGAAAATAATAGCCGGCGCGAACGAGAACACGGCCACCAGCGCCAAAGCCGTCGCCTCTCCAGTCTCCTGCCACACCCAGATCGTGAGCGCAAAGCGCGTCATCCCGGAGCCGGTCATCGAGACTAACTGCCCAAGCCACACGATCGAGAATCCAAACATGCCGGAGGGCCGACGGTTCGGTTGGCTCATCATGGAAGGCACCAGTATACGCTAGGTAATCGTGTTTTACAATGTCCAGGGGCCTGATCCCGATCGGTTCGGGTAGGCCTTGCCTCATCCCCAAGAACGCTCGTCTTGCTCGTTAGGGATGTATACAATACGTTGGTAGATGTGCGCGGGCGAAAAGCCTCGTTCCGTAGGTCGTATGCTTTGTCTTCCTGCGACCTCTCCGGGCTTTCCCTGTGGGCACCCCGCTGTGATAACATATGCGAGGAGGGACTGCCAGATGATTGCCAGGCAGGCGTTTGGACGCACCGGGCATGCCAGTAGCCGAATCATATTCGGCGCATACGCATTAAGCAATGCAACTCAGGAGGAGGCCGAACAGGTCCTTGAGCTTCTCCTAGAGCACGGTGTGAACCATATTGACACAGCTCGCATGTATGGAAATGCCGAGAAGCTCGTCGGTTCATGGATGAAGAAGCATCGGGACGATTTCTTCATAGCTACAAAGTCACGAAGCCGCACATACGAAGGGGCATGGAAGGATCTTCGGCGCTCACTCGATCAGTTGAGGGTCGATCACATTGATCTTTGGCAGCTGCACGGCTTGACCAATCAGACGGGATGGGAGAAAGCGATGGGGTCGGGGGGAGCCCTGGAAGCCTTCATCGAAGCGCGGGACAAAGGGCTAGTGCGATACCTGGGAGTAACAGGGCATGGGAACAAGGTAGCGGGAATGCACGTACAAAGCCTGCAACGGTTCGATTTCGATTCTGTGCTGCTGCCCTATAACTATTGTCAGATGCAGATTGCCAGCTATGCCGCAGACTTCGGTGAGTTGATCGGGGTATGCCGTCAGCGAAACGTCGCTGTACAAACAACGAAAGCGATTGCCCGGCGGCCAATCGGGAAACGACCAAGAAAGTACAACACGTATTTCTATGAGCCATTGGAGTCCGACAAAGCTATCGAGAAGTCGGTGCACTGGGCCATGGGCTTGCGCGATAGCTTCGTGATCACGGCGGGCGACATGCAATTCATTCCTAGGATGCTGCAATCGGCGGAAAGATTCGAACAGCGACCATCAGATGCAGAGATGAGTCTGCTGGTAAACGAGTTCGGCATCCAACAGGTATTCAGATAAGGGAGCAATGCTCCTGCTGCTAGCCATCACACTGCGCCGCGGAGTCAGGCCGTGAATCCGTTCACAGAGTCAGGCGGGTCGCTGTCCTGAAGCCACAATGTCGACATCAGCCTGTGCGATTGCCTCCGCACTAGCTTGTTCTTGGCCGGATACCTGATATACTAAGGGGCAGCGTAATATGGATAGACAGGGGTTCCGCGCGATGCTTGAAGGGCGCAAAGTGCCCGCCGAGAAACTGGATTCCGCCCTGGCACTGGCCGAGCGTTTTGCGCAGTTCGCGCAGCAAGTGGGTGGCTTCTCAGCGGAAACGGCTTGGGCGTTCTCGAGAAGACTGATCGCTGAGGGACAGAACAGCGTGGAGAATTTTCTCACCCTGGCGCGCTACGGGTTGTTCATCAAGGACAACGCTGTCTTTGTCGCCCTGCTCGAATCTCTAGATGGCGGCGAGGCACAGGAGAACCTGTACAGCCGCGTCACAGAAAAATACGGCGAAGCTCTGCGGGATGAAGTCTTTGCCGGGCTTGGGGTTGCACCCTTTGGCATTCCCACGCCCGAAAAGCCGCGTTATATGCAGCCAGTCATCGAACGCTTGGAAAAAACTCTTGGCGCGGAGGCTTGCCGCGCGTTGCTCGCCGACAGCCTGCGCGACCTGCCGGACGAGTATTACGTCAAGAGCCGCGAGATGTATCAAGCCAGCCGAGATGTGGACGGGTACCTCGTCCTCAAGAAGCAGGAATTCGTCGCGCAGTTGGAGGCCTGCCAGCGTGAAGGACGCCTGTTCTTTGCACAGGAAGTGACCGATGAGGTGCTGGAATACATCCGCGGAGAACCGGAGATGGGCGGTGGGGTGAGGGTTGGGAGGGTGATCTACGAGACGAAGATCCCTTTCCTGACGAAGCAATACCTGGCTGAGTCCGATCCCACACTGAAACGGTATTACTACTGCCACTGCCCCTGGGCGCGTGAAGCGATCAAAAGCGGTGAAAAGGTTGCCCCCATCTTCTGTAACTGCAGCGCCGGGTACCACAAGAAGCCCTGGGAAGCCGCGCTGGGCCAAAGAATCCAGGTGGATGTCCTCGAATCGGTGCTGCGAGGCGATGAACGTTGCCGGTTTGCCATCCACTTACCCGCAGACAAGCCGTGACTACCCGGGGATTATTACGAAGTGACATTGAGCAGATCTGGCGCGCAGACCGCCGGGAGATAAGGGAGAATATCTACTATCTTGACCGCGGAAAGCTGATAAGCAAGCCCGAATATTACGATATGCAGAGCTGGGCAGGGCCGCTCTCCCCACTCATCAGTTCTTCCACTACCTGGCGCTCCGACATTGTCGGAGCTGAAACTTCTTTGATTCCTCACGGCAAGGTCCTTTCTCCTCTCGATTATACTTTGACCCTGCCAGACCTTCCTAATCCTCCTAACCCAAAGTGTCCAGCCTCAGGGGTTCACTCCAAGAAATGGCCCCCATAGCCTGCGAATCCCGGAGTTGTTTCTAAGCGAACATAGTCATACGGAGCGCAGTCCTCGCTCCCTGCTCCTGGGCAACACCTGAACCGCGACGTCATCGATGCTGTACCGGATTACCCTTCACATCTCGCCGCCATCCAGATGGGAGAATCATTGACATCTCACACTGCGTCGTAATACAGTGCATGCCTATAGAATAAGCGTAGAAGATAGTCAGGCTCAATTCTGGAAGAAGGAGAGGAACATGGATGACAGAACAAGATTCGGAATATGCGGCTTAGACTGCATGAGGTGCAGCATTCATCTTAGAACTGAAGAGGAACTGAGCTATTGGAGAGACAAACACGTCGACCTGGATAAGGTTGCCTGTGATGGCTGCAGATCTGATAGGAGTGCCTGCCATTGGTCAGGAGATTGTGCACTGCTGAATTGTTGTCTTCATGAGAAGAAAATGGATTTCTGTGGAGAATGCCCTGATTTTCCCTGCAACAAGGTGTTAGAATGGGCAGGTGAATGGGAACATCACAGGATAGCAGTTGAAAAGATGAAAGAGATGAAAGCAGCGGGAAAGGGTAACTGGATAAGACAAAGGTTGGCCGAAACTGGTCGACACGCATAGCCCCATGTGTAGGCCTACGTGGGACATTATGCGCCGCGTAGGGAAGCCGGAATGAACCAAGCGACCCACGGAGATCCAGACTGATGGGGGTGACGATACATAACCGCCGGCAGTCTGGCGGACATGTTTCAGGGGGAAGAAGTGATAACTAGTCAAACAATCGGAACATTAATCAACAGGAAATTCGTAAGAGAATTCACCGATCGCAGATTGAGCAATGATGATTTAGAAGTCATTGTACGACCAGAACAAGACGAATCAGCAGTCACTTACGCTGCCGGAGAAGGTAGTTGATGCAAGTAACAGAGACACTCTATGTGAGCACTCGCGACGAATGGCGTGCGTGGTTGGAGAAGAATCACGATGTAGAAACAGAAGTCTGGCTGGTCTTCTACAAGAAACACACGAGACAGACTGCCATACCTTACGACGATGCTGTTGAAGAGGCACTATGCTTCGGTTGGATAGATAGCATTATTCAGAGAATGGATGATGAAAAATATGTTCGGAAGTTCACGCCACGCAAGGACGACAGCAAGTGGTCTGCGCTCAACAAGAGACGAGTCGCAAGGATGATTCAACAAGGCAGAATGACCGAGATGGGACTGGCGAAACTCAACTATTCGGGCGTCGAGGATGACTATGGCAGGACCCCGCAGCGCGGGGCCGAAGAGCTTATCATCCCCCGATATTTCAAGCAGGCGTTGATGGACAATCGAAAGGCGGGGCAGAATTTCGACAACCTCGCCCCCTCATATCGCAGACGATACCTTCTATGGATAGCAGACGCAAGGACCGATGAGACGCGAGAAAGACGACTTGCAGAGACCATTCAGCTTCTGGCAGAGAACAGGAAACTTGGCATGAGATAAGGAGGGGGAGAACACACACTAGAGTCAGAGAGCAATGCTCTCAAAGGGATTGGCGGCATACCACGCGGTTGCAGGCGCTTGCGCTTCTCGCTCCGCGTGGCGCAGCCCTGGCAGCGGTCGAACCGCCGGCGATTAGGTCCACATATTCTAGGAGGCAGAGATGTTAACTAATCAGGTAATCGAAACACTAATGAAGAGGAAATCCGTACGAAAATTCACCGATCGCAGATTGAGCAAGGATGAGCTAGACGTCATTGTACGAGCAGGGCAACAGGCTCCTTTTGCCTCCCAGCTTTACAGTGTCTTGTATAGCACAGAGAGGCCAATAGCGTTTAAGGCCCCGACATGGTTTGTTATCTGTGTCGATGCATACAAGCTGGAAAGGTTCATGAAACTGCGCGGATGGGATATCGTCACCAATGATCTGACTTTGTTGCTGTTAGGAATGCAGGATGCTGCGTACATGGCAGAAAACATGGTTATAGCAGCCGAGAGTCTGGGCATCGGGTCATGCTTTCTGGGAGAGGGAAGTCTAAACGCATCGAGAATAAGAACACTAAGCACGAGGTTTGCATTGCCGAACCGGGTCTTCCCGATGGTTGAGTTGGTTATGGGTTATCCGGATGAAGATTTCCCTACCCGCCCCAGATACCCCCTTGCTTTTACTCTGTTCGAGAACAAATATCCTGAATTGAGTGATGAAGAGGTAAGAGAAGCAATGAAGGTGATGGACGATGGATATTTGGCGCAGGAATACTATAAAAGATATGGCGCAAAAATCGAGCCAGAAGATGGAAGAAGAGATGCTTACACTTTTGATAATTACAGCTGGACGGAGCATATATCGAGAAAATGGGGACAATGGGCCAAGTCACCCAATGAACTTTGGGATGCACTGAAGGAACGTGGTTTTTCTCTTTCTAGGGACGAGGAGTAAGAATGGGGCCTGACAACCAGTTCAACTTGACATGGCTTCATCACGGTTTGTGCTAATAATGGTGTACAAACCGTGCCGAACCGCCCCGCAAGCCAGGCGTATGTGATGCGCAGCGTCAATTTGCGATGGAAGGAGGAAGCATGGTGACAGAAACTGCTTTGGATTACTCGCACTATTTCTGGCAAGGTGAGAAGGTAAGACTACGCCCGCTGCGCACAGAAGATGCCGAGCAAAGCTTCATCGATTCTCTTGATAGTCCTTCCAGGCAGGTTCTTCAGTTGGGTATCGAATTGCCCACTTCTGTAGAACTCCAGAGGTCAGCTCTGGAGAAGTATGTGGGCTGCAAAGACGCCGATGGCGTCATCATATTTGTCATCGAAACGGTGGACGGGGTCAATGTAGGGGGGATATCCCTGCACAGCAGAGATGATAAGAACGGCCTCTTCAGTTTTGGGGTCGCCATTAGTCGGGAGCATCAGAGAAGAGGCTATGCAGAAGAGGCTGCTCGCATTCTGCTGAAGTACGGGTTCCGGGAGCGACGATATCAGAAGTGCAATTCGGCCTGCGTCCATACGAATGATGGGTCGATTGCGCTACACAAGAAGCTCGGGTTTGTGGAGGAAGGACGGCGTAGGAGAGGGTTGTTTCTCAATGGTGAATACTACGATGACATATTATTCGGAATGACGCGCGAGGAGTTCGAGAAATCCCTGATTGAACGTGAAACTGCCGCTCTGCAATAGGGCTGAGAAAGGAGGAACCAGCTATGGCTACCGACTCCCGTGCCCGTGAGATTGCGGCTGAGATCCGCAGCCAGCTGCAGTCTTTAGCGGTGAAGAACACACCAAATGTGCGTGGTGTTCGGCGGGCCTTCTCCCGGGCTCTTCGGAGAGAGGACGGCCACCTTGTTATCGAGGTTGCGAAGGAGCTTCGCCTCGAATCTGGCTACCGAAGCGTTCCCTACGAGTTGATACTGGCGCATCAGGGGGCCTTCAGGCTGCTCGGGGAGCGAGAGCTAGAGGAACTGGGCCAGGGCCTCGACAGCTGGTGGTCTGTGGATTGCCTCGCCCGCACCCTATCGGGACCGGCCTGGCTCAAGGGGCTGATCGGGGATGAGGTGATCCTCAAGTGGGCACGAAGCCGGGACAAGTGGTGGCGGCGGGCGGCCCTGGTCAGCACGGTAGCATTGAATGTGAGGTCGCAGGGCGGCAGGGGAGACGTGCCCCGGACGTTGAAGGTCTGTCGGCTGCTTGTGGATGACCACGAGGATATGGTAGAGAAGGCCTTGTCGTGGGCGTTGCGCGAACTGGTGGTGCACGATGCGGAGGCGGTCAGAGACTTCATTATCGAGCACGAGGCTAGGCTGGGGTCCCGGGTGAAGCGTGAAGTCCGGAACAAGCTGAGAACGGGTCTGAAGTCACCGAGAAGGAGGGCCAAGTAGAAAGGGCAAGTATTGGGGCATCCGCCCAACTCAAACGTCAGGCGCATAAGGAAGAAATGGATGAAAGAACTGACACGGAGAATCGAACAGGTAGCGGCGGAGACGGAATTCTCAGGTGTTATCTCGATATTCAGAGATGAGTCAACCGTGTTCAGTAAGGCATTTGCATATCGGGACGTAAAGAACAAGCTGCATAATACGACCGGTACGAGATTCGGAATTGCCTCGGGGACCAAACTCTTCACAGCATTGGGAATCGGTGTGCTTATCGATCAGGGCCTCATATCTCTGGGCACGACTATGAGAGAAATCAGCCCGGAGTATACGGGCTTTGTCGATGCAGAAGCGAGGATTTTGCATTTGCTGACTCATACTTCAGGCATCTATGACTACTACGACGAGGAAATCGAGCAAGACTATGACCACCCTTCTCTGAAGATTCCGTGGTGTGAACTGGAAACGCCGTCAGATTACTATCGCTTGTTCAAGGACAAGCCAATGAAGTTCCATCCCGGAGCCAGCTACTCCTATTCTAATGGCGGGTATGTCTTTCTGGGAATCCTGATCGAGAAACTGACAGGCAGGCTTTACAGAGATTTCGTCAAAGAGCATGTCCTGAACGCAGCCAACATGCGCAAATCAGGGTTCTACGCCCTTGATGATCTGCCTGAGAACACGGCAAACGGCTACCTCGAAGACCGAAGAACAACCAATATCTACCGGCTTCCGCCAAGAGGCGGTGGTGACGGCGGGATGTATACCACGGTCGATGATCTCCGGGCCTTCTGGCACAGTCTGTTTTCGTGCAGAATTCTCTCCAAAGAACTCACGGCAACCTACTTGAAAACACAATATAAACGCGACGCCACACGCGGATACGGTTGCGGCATATATAAGCGCCTCGATGACAGCATGTTCTGGATTGTGGGGGGTGACGCCGGGGTAGGTTTTGACTCCCGGTACGTTGTGCAAGAGAAACTGACCATTAACATTCTCTCCAATATCACAAATGGAGAAGAGGATGTGAGAGATGCTGTCCTGAGCCATCTCTAGGCGCTCATGCCATCAGGCCACCGCCACTCGCGGTCAGGTTGCCAGTGTCGAATCCCTGGGTGCAGCGCCTGCGCTTAGCGATCAGCATCATCAACACCGTGCCGAATTACCCCTCACGTTTCAACGCGATCCAGAGAGGGGAAATCCTTGACACTTCATACTGTGCCGCTATACAGTACATGCCTGTACAATGAGTATAGAAGATCAGTATGAAGAGATGTTAGACGATGGGAGGGATGAGCATGCTCGGAGATAGCACTCCAACGCTCGTCGGGACTTCCGTTATCCTCCGGGCTCCCCGTGAAACAGACAGGAGCGACCGGATGGCATGCGGTCGCGACCCCGAAACCGTCCGCATGTGCGGTGGGGACTATCGCCATCTCAGATCACACACGAACAGGGAGGAACTGTGGCAGAAGAGCTGCTGAATCAGGTGTCGGTAGACCGCATTCGCGAGCACATACGTGTGCTTGAAGGAGTTCGACATCCTGTCGCGGCCCCGCAGGCACTGGAACGCGCGGCTGACTACATCTACGACTCGTTCCAGTCTTTAAGTTACCGAGTTGAGCCGCACCTTTTCACCTTTGCCGGTCGAGAGTATCGAAATACCATTGCGACCCGTGTTGGTAAGCGCAGGCCTGACGAACGATGGCTGGTCATCGCTCACTACGATACGGTGGAGGGCAGTCCCGGGGCGGATGACAATGCCAGCGGTGTGGCCGCGCTGCTGGAGATGGCGAAGGTGCTGGAGCCAGTCGAGTTCGGGCGCACGGTACACTTTGCCGCAGTCAATCTGGAGGAACGCCAGAGGGAAGGTCCACTTGACGAAGTTGGTCTTTGGGGGAGTCGGGCCCTGGCGGCTGAGGCTGAGACGCAAAACTGGCAGATAGCGGGCGTGATTGTACTGGAGATGATTGCCTACGCCGGGAAGTCGATCGTGCAGAGAGGGCCGGCCGGGCTGCCTCTTCAGTTGCCGGAGTATGGCGACTTCATCGGCGTGATAGGCAACGTGGCATCGAGTGATCTGGTTGATCGGTTTGTGCAGACAGTTGAGCGGTATCGGCTCGGGCTCCCCGTGGTCCCTCTTGTGGTGCCGGGGAACGGTGAGATGCTCAGGGAGACACGGCGCTCGGACCATGCCCCCTTCTGGGATAGCGGGTACAAGGCCATAATGCTGACGGACACGGCCGACTTCCGCAGCCCCCATTATCATCAACCGACAGACACACTGGAGACGTTGAACCTGCCGTTCGCTGCACAGGTATGCCGTGCCGTTGCCGGCATGGTCGTCGATGCAGTAGAATAGCGAGTGCGGGCCGAAATATCGGATCTTCACGGGTGAAGGCATCGGGCTGCGCACGCTCTACATTGATGAGGTTGAAAACCATGGATAACTACAGAGAGTATACATACGGAGAACGCATCGCTGGCGTGTACGATGATTGGTATGATGAGTATGACGAGGCCACGCCGACGACTCTACATGAGCTTGCTCAAGGCGGGCGTGCGCTTGAACTCGGGATCGGCACCGGACGCATTGCCCTGCCCTTACAGCGGTCGGGCGTGGCAGTGGAGGGCATTGATGCTTCCGAGGCGATGATTGCCAGACTGCGCAGCAAGCCCGATGGCGACAGGATCCCGGTGGTGCTGGATAACTTCGCGGATGTCGCCGTCGAAGGTCACTACACTCTGATTTACGTCCTGGTCAATACCTTCTTTGCCCTGTTGACTCAAGACGAGCAGTTGCGTTGCTTTCGCAACGTGGCGCAGCATCTCAGTCCGCAGGGCAGTTTCGTGGTCGAGGCCTTTGTCCCGGATTTGAGCCGGCTAAGCGCCCGCCAGGCTGTCCGGGTGGGAGACATGACTGAGAACGAAGTTCAGTTGGATGTTTCTCAGATCGATCCGGTCAATCAACAGATCACCGCTCAGCACGTCGTGCTGACCGGGCAGGGGATTCGTCTTTATCCGGTGAAGCTCCGCTACGTATGGCCGACCGAGCTAGACCTCATGGCCCGCCTCGCCGGGCTACAACTCAAGCATCGCTGGGCAGACTGGCGGAAGGCCCCGTTTTCAGCGGACAGCAGCATGCACATCTCGGTCTATGAGCACTCACCATAGAGGCGGGAACAATCTGCCAATAGAGCGAAAGGCACATGAGGAGGTTGTACAAACAAGGTGAAGCTAGGATTCACGCCCCCTCACGACCAACAGCAGGGGTTGCTCGCCTCCATGCTGAAACGAAGCTATGCCGAGCTTGTGGAAGCCGATCAGGAACATTGGGGACCCGAGGCGCTCAAGTGGGAGCAGTTCGATCGTGAAGTGTTTGAGCATCGTGACACGATCGGTGCGTGCGTATTTCTTAGCTGGTCGGGCGACCAGCTCGTCGGTTTCGCATCATACGATCCACGGCAAGAGCCAGAGCTCGACATCGTCGGGCATAACTGCGTTCTGCCGGAGTTTCGTGGCAACGGTTTCGGTAGACAGCAAATCCAGGAAATTGTCCGGCGATTTCGGGCCAGGGGAATCAGGCTGGCGCGGGCCTCAACTGTCGAGAACTCGTTCTTCACTCCGGCCCAGTGCATGTATATCGCCTGTGGGTTTCGAGAGGCTGGCCGCCATCCGTGGGACGGCGACCCATCCGGGAACGTGATCGAGTACGAGATGAGACTGGACAACCAGGGAGTACGGGCCATGTGCTGACCCGCGCCCATGACTCCTGTGGTTGGGCCGCATCATTGAACGAAAATGCAGACTGATAAGCTTGAACTGGAGGTGTCAGATGACGTTCTCACTCATACGAAACGGTACACTCATTGATGGCACGGGCAGTGCGCCACTGCCTCATGCCGCTGTGCTCATCAGGGAAAATCGTATTCACGCAGTCGGTCAAGTCAGCAGTCTCAGCCTGCCCGATTCCCCGGTCAAGGAGATTGACGCTGGCGGCGGCTATATCCTGCCGGGCTTCATCGATACTCACGTGCATCTTACCCTTGAAGGCATCAACATCAAGCGTGACATGGCAACACCGTTTTCTCTGCGGTTTTACAACTCCGTGGAATACATGCGCCGAACACTGGAGGGCGGAATCACCAGCGTGCGCGACGCAGGCGGCGCCGACGCCGGAATGAAGCAGGCCGTTGAAGAGGGTGTGGTGTTAGGGCCGCGCATGCAAATCAGCAT
>Ga0209986_10005051_pt1 | contig 11030 bp, 7 predicted proteins | sample BlataG_FD_183168 | JGI IMG/M metagenome (GOLD analysis project Ga0209986, IMG submission 183168) | Deep subsurface microbial communities from Black Sea to uncover new lineages of life (NeLLi) - Black_00105 metaG (SPAdes) (version 2) | ecosystem: Environmental > Aquatic > Marine > Oceanic >...
AACTCCTATCGGAGATGCCATAATCAATGATGGTCCGGGTATTCTTCTTATAGTGGAAAAACAACCATTAGCCAATACGTTGGTGGTGACACGTGAGGTCGAAGCTGCGCTCGATGCACTCCGGCCGGGTCTGACGGAGCTTGAAATTGATTCAACTATTTTCCGTCCAGCCGGTTTTATTGAAATGTCCATAAAGAATCTTAATCGTGCCCTCCTGTATGGATGCATCTTGGTAATGATTGTTTTAGCACTTTTCCTGTATGACTGGCACACTGCTATAATCAGCGCACTGGCAATTCCTTGTTCTCTGATCATTGCAGCCTTGATACTGCACTACCGAGGCGGCACTATCAATACCATGGTCCTGGCCGGTCTCGTTATCGCAATTGGTGAGGTTGTTGATGATGCAATTGTCAGCGTAGAAAACGTCATGCGACGTCTCAGGCTCAATAGAGCTGCTGACAATCCTCTGTCGCCGTTTGAGGTAGTATTAAAAGCCTCCGTAGAGGTGCGTAGTGCCGTGTTGTACGGCAGTATGATTGTAGTGTTAGTTTTGATTCCGGTATTTTTTCTGCCGGGTTTAAGTGGTACGTTCTTTCGACCGCTGGCTATGTCATACATCTTAGCAATATTGGCCTCGCTGTTTGTAGCGCTTACCCTCACGCCGGCGCTTTGTTTGATTTTTCTTCCACGTGCGTCTCTGCATCCTAAAGATTCTCCCCTGGTGAACTTGTTGAAACGAGGATATCAATCAGTACTACCCTGTTTGATAAAACACCCTAACTGGGCAATATTAATAGTAATATTGGTTTTCTGTGCTTCCGGAGCTGTCATGACGATGTTGGGCGAAGAGTTTCTACCCAGTTTCAAGGAATATGATTTTTTAATGCACTTTGTTGAAAAACCTGGTACATCAGTCGAGGCGATGGATCGTATCACGATTCGTGCCAGTAAAGAGCTGCGGTCTATTGACGGTGTTAGAAATTTTGGTGCTCATATCGGCCGGGCTGAGGTTGCTGATGAGGTCGTTGGATCGAATTTCACCGAGCTATGGATCAGCATAGAGCCCCAGGTTGACTACGATGCAACCGTCGCCAAAATTCAAGACACAGTAGCAGGTTATCCAGGTCTCTATCGGGACGTACTGACATATCTAAGGGAACGTATTAAAGAGGTGCTCACTGGGACTGCTGCTACTGTTGTATTGCGTATATTTGGGCCGGACCTTGTAGTACTTCAGGATAAAGCGAATGAAATAGCTGGGGCCATTGAAGAAATTGACGGCATTATCGATTTGCATGTACAGCCTTTAACTATGATAACACAGGTGGAAATCAAATTTCGCCCTGAAGCAGCAGCCCAGTTTGGCCTGACACCGGGTGATGTCCGCAAGGCGGCAAATACCATGCTCAAAGGAACCAAAGTCGGTGAGATATATCAGGAGCAGATGATTTTTGATTGTGTCGTATGGGGTACTCCAAAGGTACGTCACGATGTCACGGCTTTGAAAGAATTGGTTATTGATACTCCGACAGGCGGACATGTCCCGTTGGGACAGGTTGCTGATGTCTATGTTGCTCCTACACCGAACCAGATAACACGTGAAGCTAACTCCAGACATATTGACGTCTCAGGCAATGTAGCCGGCCGAGACCTCGGCAGTGTAGCGCGTGAAATCGCAGCTAAAGTAGAATCTATAGAATTTGGAACAGGCTATCATCCCGAAATACTCGGAGAATACGCTGAGCGCCAGCAGTCGAAAAATCGTCTTTTTGCTGTAGCAGCCCTGTCCGTTATCGGGATTTTCTTTATAGTTTACACCGACTTTTCTTCTTTCAGGTTAGCTTTACTTTTAATGCTGTGTTTGCCTATTGCTCTGACCGGCAGCATATTTGCGGCCCTACTCGGCGGTGGTGTATTGTCATTAGGTTCGATAGTGGGATTTGTTACCGTTTTGGGTATTGTTGGTCGAAATGGCGTAATGCTGATTAGCCATTATCGCAACCTGGAAATAGAAGAAAAAGTACCTTTTAGTGAGGAATTGATAATACGTGGCGCAATGGAACGGCTGTCGCCTATTTTGATGACGGCTCTGACGACTGCGCTGGCCCTTGTTCCGATTGCTATTGGAGGTAAAAGGCCGGGACAGGAAATCGAACATCCTATGGCTATTGTGATTATGGGGGGGTTAGTGACATCAACGTTGCTGAACCTGCTGATTATGCCTGCCCTGTATTGGAAATTTGCAAAAACTCAATCAAAGTGATACTTTGTAGAACTATAATTCCAAAAAATATGGCAGTTTTTTGGCGCACCTTTGGATTCTTTCATTGTGCAAATTTTTTGTTTATTCTGATACCGCATCTTTTACTACACATTGTGTTATGGGCACCTGCCAGAAGTCGGCACCACCGCCGCTCTTCCGTCCGGAATCAAAGTATAGAGTTGAGCCGCTTGGCGAGATGTCCGGCTCCTGCCAGACAAGCTTCTTAGACCTGCCGAACGACCCCATGAAATTCCATGAAAGTGTGTATGCCGGAGGTTTCGACGCTGCCCGCAGGAGCTCTGCATCCGACCAACCGCCGATTCCGTTAAAGCCATGTTCTGCAAGAAGCGCGGTAGTAAATTCCGCCCACTTTTCCCACGTGCCGAATTTTTCTTTAGCCGGCTTTTGGCTTATCTGGGATCTTCCCCTGCGCACAGAACAAACACCGATATGAACGAACAGATTACCCTCAGGGTCAACGAGCCACCATCTGCCTGCCAGCCTCTTTGGATAAAAATAACCTTTTGCCTCGGCCTTGCCGTCAATTCTGCCGCCATATTTGCTGTATCTGATTTTCTTTGAACCCGGCTGGAAACCTTCCAGCAGCTCTATGGTGCGGGTATCACGCAGCTTCCACTCTTTGTCTGCAGGTTTCCTCTTGACGAGCACTTTGATATACTTTTGCTCGGAAGCTCCCCTGCGCGTACTTTCGGCTTGAGTGGAATTGCACAAATCGCGCGTTGCGGCGTAAAACAAACCTACAAGAGCACAAATAACAAAGAGCTTTCGCATAACAAACTCCTTCAGGCAATAGGACACCTATGAAGAGCTCAAGTCAAATACTAAAATCCCTGTCGCCACAAAAATTTTCTTTGAGGCATCCTCGTTACGACATTTCAGCCAGCGTTCGTAGTGGTCTGTCAAGATTGAATTTGTTAGTAATGTTGGGTTACATTATACCACTGACGTTTCTGGATTCCTGCTTTCGCAGGAATGACAAGTCACATATTCAAACTTGACGCAATAGTAGCTTATTTGAACAGCTTTTCGGCTTCACGATGCAATCATAAAGGACATCGTGAATCTGCTTATGTCATGGTCAATTGTAGTAAACAGCACCCAGGGTCAGGACAGTAGCCTTTGCCCCTCATTAGGCTTGAAATCGTTTCGGCCCCAATCGGTTGGATCGACCACTGAGACACAGGTAATCTTGCCCTGTTTCACATAGACATATAATACCTGGTGGCGAATAATATTGGCATATATCATCAGCGTGTCTGCGTCAATAGATGGTGTGCCGTCAATAGACCATAAACTATGTTCACGGACAGCTTCTCCTGCCAAATCCATTCGGGATTCACCATATTTCTGCTTGAACTCTTCAACTGTCTTTGGGCATTTCTTCTTCAGGAAGCGATAGATGGCTGGAGTCTTAGGCTTCTTGGCTGGTGTAGGCTTCGTGGGTTTCCAATCGGGATCCAGAGAAGTAATAATCCCAGCCGCCTTTGCCTGACGGTAAGACTCCCGAATACTACCCCTTATCCCACTTCCGAAGCTGATATTGTAAAAGGTAAATAGACCGTCCCAAATTATCTGACCCTTCCAAGGCAAGAGCACCGCGTTGATGAGGAGGGGCAAGGTAGAAGGGAGTATGACCGCTATCTCATCGGTCAAACCGAGAACTCCATACGCTTTAGTGGAATCATCGGCTGGCAGAAATACCGTATATTTTTTCAAATCCTGGACAGCAAAAAAATCACCTTGCATGAAAAGAAACCAATCCGACATATATCCCAATTCTCGCTCACGAAAACCGTCAGGGTTCTCCTCCGTGTAATCTTTGATGAGTTGAATGTTGTTCAGAAGATGTTTACGAGCCTGCGCTTTGGCTTCATTAGGAGCAGACTTGAAAGTCCCGGCGTCCCTGATACCCTCGATGCCACCAGATCGACCGGCTGCAAAACCAATCATCGAAGGATATAGGGCAAAAAACAGCTCCGCTTCTTCCGGAGATATTAGCATGATATGAAATTTCCTTTGCCTTTATTGACCTATTGAAAACAGGAAGGCCCTTTATATATCAACTCCCATTACTTCTCAAAGTCTCTTGGCTCATACGCCTCACAAATAAATTCTTCTTCTCCCTGCTGATCAGCCCTTGTCAAGGTGCACAGGATTTCTTCTTCTCCAGACTCCCCATCCTTCTTGCAAGTGATGCATAGATAGGGCTTAGGGATTAGGTCAGGACTGATTTCTGTTCCATCATCATCGAAATATTTGGGAGTATCTTGACCGATCATTAGACTATCGCTTTTGTCGTCGCCCGGGACTCTCATTTTCACCTTCGTGATACCATCCAGCGTGTACAAGTTCGAAATTCAGAACGTCTTTGAACACCAACATGCGCTCTATTGTTTCACCTTGCGGCATTTTGCCCTTCTTGCCTTCCAGCCAATCCCTTCTTTCAGCAACGCCCATCACAAGATAATTGTTCCCAATTATTTCCGGCTTAGATGTTTCAAAACAGGCTGCCATTAAGGATTCCAGCTCGGACTTTTTTGCTATTATCAAATCGCATTTAACACAGTAGCGGCATTTTTTGTTCAAGAGCAAAAGCTGCTGAGGGTCGATGTGAATAACCAGTGGAAATTTTCGTATTTTTGTGTTGCTCTCACATTTTGGGCACTTAGTGAAGGCGGCATCTCCATAGGGATTCAGAAAAAAATAGTATCTCCTTCTCTCGGACTTTATGCCATCCAGCTCAATCATCCATGCACCAAAACCTGACGCTTCAGCTAAAGTTTTCTTGGCCTTACAAATAACTTACCACCGTATGGAATCGCTGTCAAAACAAAGTTTAGGGACTTGGGCCCTCAATCACCACGACATGCCCAAGAGTTCGTAACGACCATTGAAAACGTTTACAAATTTCCTGTTTTTTATAATCCACTGATATTACAGGGCTTACGACTGAACATTTTTTTGAATTGATAGATGACGGGTTGTTGGGTTGTAGAGGAGTTGTAGTGGTCAACTCGCGAAAATGGGGCTATTCCTGGGGGTACTTCGTGCTTGGTCCGGTACCCTTCTGGTTGGCTGGTGGGACCGGTCCAAAAGATTTCCATAAACAAGAGCAGAGATACGGCCGAGAGGAATAGCCTTACTCTTTCCAAAGCGACTATGCTTGTTGCAAACCACAAGAAAGAATAATGATCAAAATAACAAAAAGAAGAAATTTTTTGAAACCTGCTGCGCAAACGGTGCGACTAACCAGCATAAAAGGAAACTAAAAGATAAACGAATAAAAAAAGGAGCAGAAAATTAAATCTAAGATATTTACAGTTTTTGTGATTTGCCTTGTTGCTCAATCCCTTTTGGCGCGGCAAAAGACGGTTAGTTTTCCGGAATTCGAATTTGATGTATGGGCAAGGCCGCCTTCGCGAAAAGTGTATGAGCTTACCAAGGAAAGAGTTGTGCAAAGTATTCTCTACTCTATAAAAGAGGGTGCTCTTGCCCCCGGTGAAGTCGCGACAATGGTCGGGCAGAAGAAGTCTGTAGTCGTGGAAAAGCTGAATCAGCTTGAAGAATGCGGTCTGGTCAGGAAGGAAGAGCAGAAATGGATTTCAAATATTCCTCTCTACACACAAGCGGAAATACAAGAAGCGGAGAAAATCGGCTTGAAATACGCTGATAAGGAGGCCGAGATTCTGCGAAGGGAGATACCGAAGCTAAAAGAGCTTTACGGCGAGACGACGCTTTCTAAAAATTTCTCGTGGGATGAGGTGTCTTTGATTATCGCAGGTGCATTTCTGAGCGATTTTTGTGTGGTTGATAGAATCCCTTTTAGGGCGGAGAATTTTTCGATGGAATTACAGCCGGCCCTGAAAACAGGTGGTAGAAGATGGGGATATGATGGATTCGAAAAACTTCCAACGAGATTCGCATCCCGAAAATGGAAATTCTATCAAAATGTCATATCAAAATCCTCGGGCGGAATGGCAAGATTTGGTCATTTCCAGGAGAATAGAAAAAGTCCGTCTTTGCGGCCAGAACGCTGGTTTTTAATCAGAGAAGGTAAGATTCTGTTTGCCCTTGCCGATGGACCACTCAGCCTCGCAGAGTTAGAAAGGCAGACAGGCTTAAAAAGGACAGACTTAATACAAACCCTGAATGAAATGAGTGCATACAAACCACCTGCAGTTGCTCTTAAAAATAGAAAATACTATTCAAGAATTCCTGTTCTAACTGAGTCGGATTTTAAGCATGTGCTTGACGAATGTGACAGAATCGCCGAAGAGATTTTCAATGAAGTCGTAGTGTCTAATCTGGAAGAGAGGAAGGCCAGGGCCAAAGAGCTTGGTTACAGATGGCCTCTTCCAGCGGATACGTATGTTCGCGATAAGGCCCTTCAGATTCTTGCAGAGGAAGGCCTTTTAGGCGTGGTTCCGACATCGTCGGTCGGCTGGAATTTCGGGATATGGGGCTGGAAGGGATTTCTGCGAATGCATGATCAAATAACAGATGATGCACAGCCTGATCCTTTTTTGAAAACGACGATTTCGGAAGAAGAGAGAAAGATAATTGGAGAATTTAATACCCTCAGAGCAAAGGTTTTGCGGGGATATAGATTCGAGGATGCATCGACGCCGGCCAAAGCTTTTCTGACAAGAATTTCAGCGTTTGCCAATTCCGATGTCAAAGCGCTTAAATCGGTGCAGGCCCCCTCGGGTCATATCAACCAGAGTTACTTTAACAATCCGGGAAATAAGAGTTGGGCTGAGTATATTAAGCGCCTTAATATCAGGCGGGTGCCTCCCGCTCCAAAAGAGCCGAAAGATGGTGATGTTAGTCCGGTTTTCACGATGGACGACAGGGGATATGAAGAAGCACACGTGTTTTTCTATTACAAAGGAGGCTGGAAAGTCCTCTTTAACACTCCAAGAGACGGGCTCTGGCAAACTGGGGTTGCGAATACACTGCCGGGAAAACTTAAGTCTCTCGGATTGTAGATAGTTACTGTTGCGGAAACAGTATTTGTCATTCCCGCGGAAGCGGGAATCCAGCTTTTTCGCTCTGGACCCCTGCTTTCGCAGGGGTGACATCGTCGATTTTTGTTTTTCGCAACAGATACTATATAGAGAAATCCCTGTGCTTCGACATATAAAGGCAGATTTAGAACAAAAACTTGGTAACATCTACACTTGTCAAGCGAACATCGGACCGCTGCAAAACAGCGGAATTCGCAATTAAAGTGTGTTGGAAAGAAGATGCACAACTAGCTGCCAGTGAGCTACAAAAAGAAACGGCCATTGAAGTTTCTACAAAAAAAAACAACGATTTATAGCCCGACCCTTTTCAATCGGACATCTATCGTTTGCTTTTTGGTTTTATCGAGCTGGAATGTGCCGGTTAGTTTTCGACCGTCAATGCATGTGCTGACTTCATATTGCCCCAAATAGCCGTGAAAGCTTGTGTTGCCCCCTGCCGCGACTGTTGTTTCAGCTTGCGTCCACCATTTGCCTTTTATGAGCTTTTCTAATTCTTCGTAAGCAGGCTTAGGTGTCATATCATCCCGCACAAGTCCGGCCGGTGCCCGCTGCCACGCGTTCTGGTCGGTGAAGTCCCACCAGGTAATGGCCTCGACGGCAGGATGCGAAAAAAGAACGCGATAAAACTCAGCTACCTGCTCGGCCTGGCGTTTTTCTCCTTCGGATGTGCTCACCCAGCGGAAATTGGGGTCTTTGCGTTTTTGTCGGAGCTCCCAGCCCTGCTCGCCTGAGACAAGGGTCGTTTCGGTGAAATGCAACGGCTTGCCAAATTTTGCGAACCGCTCACAGACTTCCCATGCCTTTTGTGCGCCCCAAGAGCCGCCGTGCATATGTGACTGGATGCCGATGACGTTATAAAGCGGCTGTCCACTATCATCGACTAATTGTGAAATCACCTTCTTAGCATAAGATGGGTCGGTTCGATAGTCATTGATGAGCAGTGTGGCTTTAGGATTGGCCTTGCGTGCACTCTTGAACGACTCGCGGACGTATGCCCCGACGCTCATTTTGCGGATGGCCTCGGTCAATATTGGCGCACGCTCCTTGCACCCGGGGCGGTCGTAATGTGTTGCCTCATTAACCACATCCCAGATATCGACTTTGTTTTTGAAGCATTGGACGCATCGCTCTATCCGTTTGAGCTGTAGTTGCATCGCTGAATCTGGGTCATTGGGGAGCCAGGGCGGCTGGGCGTAATTCCAGGCCAGCGGGTGCCCCTTGGTCGTTATGTTGTGGGCCTTGCACCAGCGGACAATCTCCTCGGTGCGGTCATCATCCGGCCTGCCCCGCCGGCGCTCATAATTCCACCAATAAAAAGGCAGCGTGGCAAAATTCAGCAGCGCAGCAAAACGCTCCGCGTAGGCAGCGTTATCATCCGCTGTCCTGCACCTGTTCAGTTTGAAGATATTGCAGCCGAAAAGAAACTTGTGCCTCTTTTGTTCTATACTGACAATTGAACCGCTTTTAAGCGATTTTCCATTTGGCCCGAGAAGTCTCAAGGCTGCACTACCCATGCGGTATTTCTCGATTCGGGTATCGACCTGGCTGAGAATATTTTCCCTTTGTTCTGCCGCGGCGAGCAAAGGCCTCGGTAACGCTAACGAAGCCGCACTCAATCCCGTGACTTTCAGAAAACTCCGCCGATTCATAAATCTTCCTTTCACAGAAATTTTAAAACCTGCCGCCAAATCCCGGAAAAGCATCCCGCCTTCGACGCGGGATTTAATTCGAGATTATGTTTTACTTATACGGCTTCATCGACCATTTTAATTTCTTTGAATCTGCAAAAATATCCAAGCTCTTTGGTGATATCTCCATAGCAAGTCTGTCGATGCAGCCCGCTCGACCAGTTTTTCCATAGAGTCTCAACGTCACCATCCACCTTGACCGTAATCTTGGTTCGGCAGCCTCTGTCTAAATCGGGAGCATCAATGACTTCGCCTGTGAAGTATAGCAAATTATCAGTACCAACCAACAGAGCCTGAGTAACTTTTTGGCCGGTGCGCATAAACACCTGCGGGACAACTCCTTCTCTTCGTTCCATGACCGTACGCAGCTTGTACGGAGCAGCCGGCCCTTTCGGACCGTCCATTTTCGTCGTTCCGAGACAATGAGCTAATATGATGCTGTTATTGGATTCGTCTACAGTTGGGTCGCTGATAAAGCCGGGCTTTCCTGACAGTCCCTGTAATATTATGTGGGTCATAGCGCACCGTAAATCCGATTCACAGATACCGCCTAATCCCATATTGTTAAGTCTCGTAAAGCCGACACACGGATATGCAGGCAGTTTAATAGTCTTGTCCCACATCGTACCGTAACAATCGACGGTCATCAGGGTCGCATCTTCCTGGTCAAGCATATCTTCAAAAGCCAATGCGAGCTTACAGGATTTGAATATCTCTGACCTGGAAGGCTCTACGACCTCAGAGGCCCCTTTTATCCATTGCTCGGTTTCGGCCTTTGCCCGTCTGTCGCTCACGGCATTATAGGCATCCACTACCTGTTCCAATCCGATTTGTTTCATTTCTGTGCCGAATTTGTCTTTCATGGCATTTGCATATCCGGAAAAAGAGCGGGTTGTGACGTTCAGAATCTTGGCCTCTCTTAAATGATGAATCGCCCGGAAGGGTCTTACAGCGACCGCCAATTGCTTGTAATCACTGGTGAGCATACATTCCAGCTTGGCTCCCAGCGGTTGTTTTTGCAGACTGCCGAAGCCTGTCCAGCCGTGTCCAGAATACGGAACGGCAAACACTACCGTCGGCTTTTGTGCTTTGAGGATCTCCTGAAGAATACCCCCTGTACCCATCGTCAGATGAATCACAAGAATTCCGTCAACGCCTTTGAGCATACCTTTGAGCCCGCTTGCCTGCTCGGGCGAAGTAACCAGCGCCTCGATAGCGAAGTCCACGTCGGCTAATTCGTCCGCCAGCTTTGCGAACTCTGATTTATAAAATCGGATTTCCTTTTTCAAATCTAAATTGGGTTGGGGCCAGTAGGGATTATTTGTCTTTCCCATATAAATCCTGGCGACTTTGACCTTTGTTCCTCTGCAGCCCGGACTTATAAGCCCTGAAGCATTGCGATTTGCACCGAATGCCAATATACTCGAACCGCCTGCGTATATTGTACCTCCCGCTGCTGCATATTTTATAAACTGCCGTCTATTAATTTGTTCTTTCATTACGATCTCCTTTTTTGCGGTTTTTCAGGAACCTTTAACCCAGGCTCGTAGATATTACGCATAAGTCCTTTATCTGTCAGCCTCATGCGGAATACGTGCTTACACTGCCTCATTGGTCATTTTAATTTCTTTGAATTTACAGAAATACCCGAGCTCTTTGGTAATATCTCCATAGCATGTCTGTCGATGCAGCCCGCTCGACCAGTTTTTCCATAGAGTCTCAACGTCACCATCCACCTTGACCGTAATCTTGGTTCGGCAGCCTCTGTCTATATCGGGGGCGTCGATGACTTTGCCCGTGAAGTATAACAAAAGGTCAGTGCCAATCAATTTTGCCTGAGTAACCTTTTGGCCGATGCGCATAAACACCTGCGGCACAACTCCTTCTCTTCGTTCCATAACCGTTCGCAGCTTGTACGGAGCAGCCGGCCCATCGGGACCATCCATTTTCGTTGTTCCAAGACAGTGAGCTAAAATGATGCTGTCGTTGGATTCATCTACGGTAGGGTCACTGATAAAACCGGGTTTT
>Ga0209986_10005052_pt1 | contig 11030 bp, 8 predicted proteins | sample BlataG_FD_183168 | JGI IMG/M metagenome (GOLD analysis project Ga0209986, IMG submission 183168) | Deep subsurface microbial communities from Black Sea to uncover new lineages of life (NeLLi) - Black_00105 metaG (SPAdes) (version 2) | ecosystem: Environmental > Aquatic > Marine > Oceanic >...
GGATCGATACCAGCGCTACCGCCCGATACCCATAGAGTCGATCATCCCACTCTTCCAATAAATCGACCTGTAAACCGGCTGCTTCCAAAGCCTTCTTTGTCAACTCGGCCACCTGTTGGTTGATTTGCAATTCGGTTAATCCGTCTGGGCATGTCGATCCTGGGTCGATGTAGCCGGTATCCGGGTGCAATCCGGAGTGCCCCGCCACAACCCCGATTCTCAACTCCCCTCCCTCAGCCAATTGCGCGGCAGCGTCGCTCGCCGCTGGTTCGATGGCGGCCTTTGGCTCCAACGCGGCTGCTAATTGACCGGCGAGTTCGCTGGGGTTGAGGGCAGCCGGAGTCCAAGCTGTAAAAACCGTCGCCAGCGCGGCGGCGACAACCAGGGTGACAGCCAAATGGCCCATCACCAGCCGTGATGGCGGTATTGATTCCGGGTTGTGAAGATCCGCGCTTGATTGGCGAGACATAACAGGTTTGTATCCTACTCTCTGCATGTCATTATATCAAGATGAATTGGCCTACGACGACAGGACCTGAGTCCTGAAGAAGGGCAAGCTATGTGCCACAGGACGAGCGCAAACACTACAATGTTATAATCATAGTACATCCACTAATCGACACCGATCACCATCTACAATAACCAGGAAATATGCACTTTCCCTCGCAGGTAGGCCAGCGCGCTAGAACTGACTGACCATATTACAGGGAAAATAACCAGGGTTGATGAGGAAAGATTCGAGTACGATGAGAATCGTTTTAACTTATGACCCGCGTTGGGGATATACACCCGCAGGCCACACCCCATTTTGGGCAAGTTTAGACACTGTTGAGTATGTGGCTGGATTGCTAAGAGAAACAAGCAATACTCCCTTGCTCGTCAAGACAGACGACATATTCGAGTTCAGACTGAGAAAGATTTTGGATTCACACTCGAACCCTTTGGTGTTTTGGCTTAATGAATTCATGCCCACCAACTCTGGCAAAGATCGTAGATTCACCGTTCAGGCCATCGAAAAGGTTGGGATGATGCACACTGGACCAAGCTCTGAAGCATTGAATATAGGTCTAAATAAAGAGACAACCAAAAACATTTTTAGAAAGCTTGGGGTGCCAACCGCTGAATCTTATGTTGTTTATTCCGGCGATTATTCACCAATCTACCAAAATGTTCATTGGGGCAGCTATGTAATTATTAAGCCATTGCTTCAAGGAAATAGCAGGGGGATGGATGAGTTTTCTGTTATTCGGGCTGATGATCTTGAATCAATAACCGAAAGGGTTGAGCGAATACACCACCAATTCGACGAGCCCGCCCTGGTTGAGAGGTACATCGGAGGGGAGAACGCAACAGAATTCACTGTTCCAATGTTCATATCTCATGATGGAAGAATAGCCGAACTGCCAATTACAGAGATTGATTTGTTCCAGATCCCTATTGCCCAGGGAAAGTTCCGATTCCTAACCCATGACATAAAAGACGAGAAATACTACTTAAAGATACCCGCTGAGCTGCCACCAGAAATCATCGAAAAGATATATTCAGATGTTGGAAGAATCATCAAAGAGATTGGCTGCAAAGACATGACCAGAGTTGATATAAGAGGTGATTCCACTGGTTTGTACTATATTGAAGTGAATGTTAATCCCGGCAAGAACAGGTTCAGCTATCTAGCTATATCTGCCTATTCTGTTGGGCTGAACTATCAGGAAATAATCGCATTCATACCCTATCAAGCCATGCTTAAGTACGGGTTGGAACCTACAAGAAAACTGGAGGAACTAGCAAAACCTGTTATGGCAATGTTTGATACTATTCAAACTGCTGCAGTGAACCTCTAGATTCAGGAGGCTTAATGACGGTGGAAGCCCAGGTTGAGGAAGCTGCACGTTAATGACCCATCCGCTCTCGACCGAAGGTTACCAGTTCGGCCAGCTATCTTATGATCCAATTAGCGCCTGCATTGACTGGGGAGAAGCCGTTGTATATCAGTCGCCAGGCGAGCTGTAGGAACCACCAGTTTGGTCCACAATAATCAATCCTGATCTTATCTAGTAGAATAACCCAGGGATTAGCATCCCTTCAACGTTACATCAAGGATGGATTTGCATGTCAAACCTAGAGATTTCCCCCATTGGCGCCGAACTCTCCCACCAGGAGATATTGCGCTACTCCCGCCATCTGCTGTTACCAGAGGTCGGTCTGGAAGGCCAGAAGAAGCTTAAGGCTGCCTCAGTCCTGGTGGTTGGTACTGGTGGCCTGGGGTCGCCGGCGGCGATGTACCTGGCGGCGGCGGGCGTTGGCCGCATTGGTTTGGTGGACTACGATGTGGTCGATTCCACCAACTTGCAAAGGCAAATCATACATAGCACCTCCGATCTCGGCGAGCGTAAAGTACGCTCAGCCCGCGATCGTCTGCTGAACATTAACCCCGACATTGAGGTCGAAATCCATGATGTGCCGTTTACCTCGGAGAACGCCTTCCGCATCGCAGAGCACTACGACTTAATTGTTGACTGCACCGACAATTTCCCCACCCGCTACTTAATCAACGACCTTTGCGTTCTGACCGGCAAACCCAACATCTATGGCGCGATCTATCGCTTCGAGGGCCAGGCGAGTGTGTTCTGGGCTAAACATGGTCCGTGCTACCGCTGCTTGTTCCCCGAACCTCCCCCACCGGGGCTGATCCCCTCTTGTGCTGTGAGCGGCGTCTTTGGCATCGTACCGGGAACGATCGGAACCTTGCAAGCCAGCGAAGCGCTCAAACTCATCCTAGGCATCGGCGACCCATTGATCGGAACACTGCTACTCTACGATGCTCTGTCGATGAGCTTCGAACAGGTGCACCTGAAGAAGAACCCTCATTGCAGGATTTGCTCAGACGAACCTGAAATCACAGAACTGATCGACTATGAAAAATTCTGCGGCGCGCCGTGGTTCGATCAACAGGAGAGTCGCCTGGCTCCACAATGGGAAATCGAGCCTATTGAACTAGCAGAGAGCCTGCAACGTGGCGAACCCATCCGTCTGATCGATGTTCGGGAACCTCATGAATTGCAGATCTCCCATCTTGAAGGCGCTGAGGTGATCCCCTTAGGATCATTGGCGGCTCAAATGGACCAACTCGACAACACCGAGCACATCGTTCTCTTTTGCAAAACTGGAACACGTTCAGCACGCGCCCTCGAGTTGCTGGCCGGCGCTGGCTTTCGCAAGCTCAAGAACCTGCGAGGCGGTATAAACGCCTGGGCGCAGGAGATTGACCCATCCCTGCCGATATACTAAACTGCCTTTCGGGCAAGTCCCGCCTCACAGGAGATCTCGTGGCGAGGTGAATATAAACCTCCGAGGCCATTCAAACCTTCTGAAATCTAATAACAATTACTGGCTGGTGATAATGGGTACAAATCCGCTCACCAACCACCCTATTATAGAAGCATCGTCGGCAAAACCAATAGTTACCAGAGGGCAAACCATCCATTGCAACGAACTATTCCACGCCTTGACATTGATCTTGATGGGTGCAATTGTTGGTTCCTCAACTTGGAAGGAGAGAAAAGATGAAGTCCTATACGCGCATAGCGGCGTTGATCTTTATTATTTTGACCATCGCTGTATCCGCCTGCAGTCAAGTTGCCCCGACGACGGAGGCGCCAACTGAGGAACCGACTCTGAAGCCGACCCCTCAACCGACACTAGAGACTCAGTTTCCACTCGCCGAGATCGAGAATGACGAAGGTGGCCCAGTCATCATCACCGGTGAGGTCGAATACACCAATCCCTTCTTTACCATCGGGGTTGCCGAGCCGATCGTCATCTTAGAAGATCAAGCCGGATTCGTCGATCGTGACCGTGATTTTATCTTTCCCGTTGAGTCACAAGTCCTGGGACAGATCACTTCAGATTTTTATACCTCACCCTTCACCTACAGCCTAACCTTACCATTGGCGCCTAATGGAACACTGCGCGATGTGGACAACGACGGCGAAGAAGACACCGGTTTGATAATTTTCGCCGTCGCCTACTGGACCAACACCTGGGGTGATCCCTACTTGGAGAAACGAGATCAAGCAGGCGGTGGGTGGTCATCAGCTTACGCCTCGACCCGGGTGAGTGATGACCGTGATAATTACCTTGAGATCTACGGCGGCAAGTATGTGGTCTATGCCCTGGACGACCTGCAAGGATTCCCCGTAGGCTTTGGGGAGGACGGAAAGCTGTTCACTGAAGATGACCCCATCGTACAACTTCCACGGGGTTGGACCGTCGTCGACATAGATGACGAGCCATTCACCTTTGACCGCTCACGGGAAGCAAAGATTGACCTCCTTGAACCAGAAAGCATCGCGTTGGCTGATTTCTCCGCTATGAGCTACACGGAGGCTTTCGACGCCATGCTGAAAAAGATGCGGAATGAATACGCGTTCACTGAGTACAAAGGCCTCGACTGGACTGCACTCGCTGAGCAATTTCGCTCTCGTTTTGAAGGGGCCGACCGTATCAACAGCTCAGATGACTACTTCCTTGCCCTGCGCGATTTCCTGTGGTCGATCCCAGATGGGCACGTCGGAATGGACTTCTCGGTCCTTTACTACCAGTTCCAGACCGAAACCGCCGGCGGTCTAGGCATGGCGATCATCGAGCTGGACGATGGGCGGGTCATCGTCAATTACCTATTAGAAGGAGGACCGGCTGACCAAGCCGAGATTGAGTTCGGAGCGGAGATCATTGAGATTAATGGCAAGCCGATCAGCGATGCGCTCAACGAGACAGTCCCCTGGTCTTCACCTTTCAGCACAGAGCACACTAAGCGGTTGGAGCAGTTGCGCTATGTGATCCGCTTTCCGCTGGAGACAGAAGTGGAAGTCACTTTCAGCAACCCCGACGATTCGACTGTTACTAAAAAGATTGCGGTATCACCTGAAATCGAGAGCTTTAGCTTCTCTTCTTTATTCACCGGTGTTACCGGCTTTGAACTACCCGTTGAGTTCGAGGTGCTGGAAAGTGGCTATGGATACGTTAAAGTTACCGACTTTTTTGACAATGAACTGCTCACCATACAGCTCTGGGAGCGTATGATCCAGAAGCTTATCGAATATAGTGTTCCTGGGCTCATCATCGACCTGAGACTGAACACCGGCGGTAGCGGCTATCTGGCTGATCAAATGGCAGCTTACTTCTTCGATGAGGAACTCGTGGCTGGCAATACAAGCTATTACGATGACAGTACTGGCGAGTTCTATGCAGACCCGGGCGACGAAGACACCCTCTTCCCACCACGGGAGGACTTGCGCTACCACGGCTCTCTTGTCGTGTTAGTCGGTCCAGCATGTTCCAGCGCTTGCGAGTTCTTCGCATATGACCTTACCCTTCAAGATCGGGCGACGATCGTTGGCCAATATCCGACCTCTGGCTTGGGCGGAAGCGTGGAGGACTTTGTCATGCCTGAAGGTATCGACATAAGGTTCACCATCGGCCGGGCTATCGATGTTGATGGGAACATCCATATCGAAGGCATAGGTGTTGAACCCGACGTCCACGTGCCGGTAACCGAAGAGACTATATTCGCTGTGTACCGTGATGGCAGGGATGTGATTCTGGAAACAGCTATCGAGGCGATTCGTCTTCCACGAGGTGCGGGAATCACCCCAGAAGGGCCGCCGAAGGTCGCAACCAAGGTGGAGACGGAAGCCGCTTTCCAATCTCAGACGCCATTCCTTGAAGACTTAGCCATGGAAACCCATGAAGATGAACTCTTCGAACCAGCAACCGTCATATACAATGTCCCCCTGGGGCGTTCACGGGAGGTACTCTGGATCACCAGTTGGTGCACGTCCCCAGAACAATTCAACCATAATTGGGAAAACATTACCCTGGTGATGACGCTCGACTGGGAGGACATAGCATTAGATCGATTCGTCAAGTACGAAGGTTTCTCTGGCGACAACCAATGCCGCTTTTATTTCACCTCACTTACCGATTGGCCGATTGGAGAGCACGTGCTCACAACCGAGATGATCTTTGCCACTCAGCTCGACGACGGCATCCAGGACCGACTTTTCGCTGCCGGGGCACGAGTTCATGAATACCATGTTTACGTCGACCGGTGAGACAAGTAGGGGCGGATGGTCGAAGATGCCGGGTAATTTCCCCGGCCCGTCCGCCCCTACTTGCGCCACACGGTACCAAAGCGATTGAGGTCCTACCAGCAAATAGATGATTTTTACGGTATTCTAACCGCTGTGAAACCAACTACCATCCTCCCCTTTATCGTTTCCGCCGCTATCATTGGCGCCTGTACTCCGATCGCACAGCCTCAGCCAATAGCAACTCTGACTGCAACTACCATTATCAAACCCTCGGAAACCCCCGCAATCTCAGCCACACCACCGCTAGGGGTCGAGGTTCAAGAACTGACTATATTGCCTGGCGGTACGCTTGGCGACTGGACCGTGATCGGTCTGTTGGAGAACCAATCAGGACAGCAGTTGACCGCGATTTCTATCGAGGTTTCGGTGTTGGACGCAGCTGACACATTGCTTACCCTGCAGAATATCCCCCTATTCCTGTCCCATCTCGGACCTGGGGAAACGAGTCCCTTCATAGCCCATTTTCAAGATGCTGGAATGGCTACGTCCGCTAACGCCGAGGTCTTCGCCCACCAGACGACATCGTTCAGTAGGGCCAAGGTTAAGGTTGAAGATCTCTCATCGGCTCCGACAGGCGCTGGCGGGTTGGCGATCCTTGGTACGATTGTCAATTCCAGCTCCAAGCACGTCATCATTCATAACCTTGGGATACTGGGGGTCGATCCTGATGACCACCCGATAGATTTCGCCCCAAGCACTGCGGTGCTCTCTACTCTTGATCCAGGTGAAAAAGCACCTTTCCTAGCCCTTATGGGAGCAGATCCTGGCGAGGTCGAGTTCGTCCCTTATCTAGATGCCACCACGACCCTGAACCCTGGGGAAACCATATTCTCCATACCAGAGCCTCCCAATGTTCTCTTAACAGAGCAGGATGCACCTCTGGTTGTGGGTTCCGTACGGAACGATGACACTAAATCTCGTTGGGCAGCCTTTCTCCTGATTTTAAAGCTGGAGGAAGAGATCGTCGCTGTCGCCCCAGTCAGACCACCCATTCCCTTACAACCTGGGGAAAGTCTGGCATACGCCATCAGGGACTTCCCCGGGTTGAGGGCTCAATTGGCACGTCGCGAATCCCAAGCTAGTGCCTTATCCGCCGAGATCGTTTCCGACCCACTCGCTTCACGCCCAACTGAGCGGATAACTGTGCCAATGGATCTACATATCACCCAATTTGAGCCGATAGGTAGTTCACTTATCCTCAAAGGGGTGATCTCAAACTCCGGAGAGATCGAGGTTAAGTCGGTTACCATCCTAGTCGCTGTCCGCTCGACAAGGGGAGAGTTACTCACAGCAGGATGGTCTACTATTGCCGAGACTTTAGCTACCGGTGATACATTGGAATTCATCCTACCCCTCAGCCTGCCCCAAGGCGCCGATCCGGCAATGAGCGAGTATGACATACAGGTCTCTGGTCTCACGCCTTGATGACCATTATATGAGTCCGCTGAAAAAAGCAGCCGCCGGTAGTAAAAGGAGGGATATCAGGGGTGTGGGCAAAGCCAACACCCCTGATATCCCGTTCCCCTTCTCGCGCTTGGGATTTTTTCAGTGCAGTCAGATGTAGTTGGCAGACCTACCAGATGCATTATAAAATACCATCGTCCTAAACGATTTGAGGGAAGATATGAACAACCCAATAAGCATCCTAGTGGTCGATGATGAGCCTGACACCTTGGGATTGATTCAACTGACACTACAAACCGCAGGCTACCAGGTGCAGACGGCACCTGGGGGTCAAGAAGCTCTGCGTATCATCCGTCAGGAACCACCCGATCTGGTTATTCTCGACATCATGATGCCTGATATTTCTGGATTCGACGTGATGCATGCGCTTCTCAAAGACCCAACCCCTCCACCGCCAGTAATTTTTTTGACCGCCAAGAGCGGCGATAAGGACCAAGAAGTAGGGTTAAGCCTTGGCGTTACCCATTACCTGCTAAAGCCAATCACTCGCGGAATACTACTAGACTCTATCAACCAAGCCTTGGGCACACCAACTGAGCCCGATTTACCCCTTTAATTGGTAACTACTCACCCTCCCGCAGGTTTAGACGTTGTTTTAATATAGAATCGCGTCTCGACCGGATATTCAAACCAATAAATGCTCTCAGTCATAACCTGCGGGAGGGTAGGCTGAGTAGTCACTTTTATTGCAATATAGACTCCACTGAAAAAAGGTCAACCACGAGAAGTTAATTCTTATTTTGCGTAATCGACGGCGCGTGTCTCACGAATGACGGTCACTTTAATTTGGCCAGGATACTGCATTCCTTCTTCGATCTTCTTGGCCACCGAGCGAGCCAATCGAGTGGCGTCCAAGTCATCAATATCCTCCGGTATCACAATAACCCGAATTTCACGCCCTGCTTGTAGTGCATAACTTTGTGAGACGCCAGTGAACGAATTGGCGATCTCCTCCAAGGCACGAATTCGCTTGAGATATTGCTCCAGGCTCTCACGACGGGCCCCTGGTCGAGCACCGCTGATGGCGTCAGCCGCCTCTACGATCACTGCCTCGACCGATTCCTGTTCGACCTCACGGTGATGGGAAGCAATGATATTGACTACTTCCGGGCTTATTCGGTAACGGCGAGAGAAATCGGCGCCTATAGCGGCGTGGGTCCCTTCCACTTCGTGGTCCATCGCTTTTCCCAGGTCATGGAGCAGGCCACCCGCCTTCGACGCCTCGGTGTCAGCGCCCAGTTCTGCGGCGATCACCCCCGCCAGTTGCGCCGTCTCGATGGCGTGGGCTAACTGGTTCTGTCCGTAGGAGGTGCGGAACTTCAACCGTCCCAGTTTCTTGATGATCTCATGATGCAAGCCTGGGACCCCAGCTTCAAAGGCAGCCCTCTCACCCTCCTCAACCATCACCCGTTCCACCTCATCTCGCACCTGGTTAAGAATTTTTTCGATGTGAGCAGGATGGATGCGACCATCGAGTACCAACTTCTCCATCGATCGACGGGCCACCTCCCTCCGCACAGGGTCAAAACATGAGATCGTCACCGCTTCTGGGGTATCATCAACAACCACGTCCACACCAGCTGCTTGCTCGAAGGCGCGAATGTTCCGACCATTGCGCCCGATAATTCGTCCCTTCATATCATCGGAAGGCAACGAAACAACGGATACGGTAACTTCGGCAACATGCTCCGAGGCTACTCGTTGGATGGCATCGGCGATAAGTTCGCGCGCCTTCCGCTCCCCCTCCACTTGGGCTTCCTCCTCGATTTGTCGGATGATACGGACCATGTCCGCTCGTGCCTCCCGTTCCACCTCCTCCAGCAGCTGCGCCTTGGCCTCTTCCTGGGTCATACTCGAAATGCGCTCCAACTCTACTAGGGTCTCAGCGTGACGCTTCTCCAATTCATTATCCCGCCGGTCAATGGCGCTCTGACGCTTATTAAGTATTTGGTCACGCTTCTCAATCTGCTCGAAACGTTTATCTAGGCTCGCTCGGCGGCTTTGCAAGCGATCCTCCTCCTTCGCGAGCTCCGCCCGACGGCGTGAAACATCAGCCTCGGCCTCATCACGGATGCTTAAAGCCTGATCACGGGTTTTGAGTTCAATGTCGCGCGCACGAGCTCGCGCTTCCTCCAATATGCGATCGGCCTCAGCTTGACGACCTTTAATATGTCGCTCGATCTGCAATTGCCGTAGGAAATAACCGATGACCGCACCGGCGAATAATCCAATCACAAATACAATTACCCATGTGATATCCACTTGGAAACCTCACTTTCATCTTGAACACCAGTGATTTCACGCCATACGCGTTCAACCACTGGGGAAATCGTCGTATAATTAAAGCCGCGTCGGGACAAGTAGGCCCCCACGCGCTGCTGAAATTCCTTATAGTTTGAATTCCTCCAACGCCGAGCTGCTTTACGCGCAGCCTGATAAGCCGCATCCTCGTCGCTATAGTCCTCAAGGGCTGCCTCGATAGCCTCCTGTGGGACCCCCTTTTCCCGTAATTCATATTGTAGGGCCATTGCGCTACGCGGTCGAAACTCACGGCGATTCTCCACCCAGGCTTCAGCAAAGGCCCAGTCATCCACTAAATGTGTCTCGCGCAGCCGGATAAATACCGCGTCTTGTACCGCATGCGGCACCTGATTCCGATTAAAATTCATGCCCAGCTCATGTTCGGATCGAGGTCTGCGGCTGATCAAACGAAGGGCGCGCCGATAGGCCGCCTCCTCCGCATCCCGCTGTTTCAAACCAGCGATATGATCATCCGATAATTTCTGACCAACCTTCAAGCCATCCGCCAAGACCCTGGCCAAGCTGAAGCTATATGCACCGTCCAGATGAACATTGAGACGATTGCGATTCTTTGATTGCAGCTCGAGGGCGGTAATTACACCCGCCACTTTCAACTCCTCGTTTAATAACTCCAGCCGTGAACCGGGAACCCAGATCACGGCTGGAGGCAACATGCCCAAATATTGGGAATCTCGCGGTGCAGATTCGACGCCGCTTCGCTATGCCGAGCTAGCTATAGCGAGGTTTTAGAATGATGCCCTTCCGGGCGGTTTCAGACTCTCAGTCACCTTCCGCTCGAGCACAAAACTGCCCAGCGTAGTCAAATCTCATTCCAGAGATCATTCACGATGCCTCAGCCGCGCCCCATCCTCGATACTTCCTTATTAGCGCAGCCCTTTCCAATACTTCGCGCTAGACCTACCCGCGCTGCTAAATTTCAAGGTCCACAGGAGCCGTCGTTAGGCCAGCCGCGGCCCGAATGCCGGCTTCCAGTTCATCTACCAACTCAAGGTTCTCCCTCAAATATCCCTTGGCGTTCTCCCTACCCTGCCCCAACCTCAGATCCCCATATGAGTAGTACGACCCCCGCTTCTCAATCAACCCCATCTCCAC
>Ga0209986_10005053_pt1 | contig 11028 bp, 8 predicted proteins | sample BlataG_FD_183168 | JGI IMG/M metagenome (GOLD analysis project Ga0209986, IMG submission 183168) | Deep subsurface microbial communities from Black Sea to uncover new lineages of life (NeLLi) - Black_00105 metaG (SPAdes) (version 2) | ecosystem: Environmental > Aquatic > Marine > Oceanic >...
CTTGCCTCCTAATTTCTGTATGATAGTCTGTCCAAAGCTGCGTAGCTTTACCCCCTTCACAGCAATCTCGGGCTTATCAGCAATTAGTCCCATAACATTCCTCTTTGCTGGTTCAGCATCCATACCATAAAGTAAATCAGGACTGGCTAGATGGAAGAAGTGAAGGGCATGAGACTGGATGAACTGTCCCATATGCATCAACTCACGCAGCATCTTGGCTGTAGGTGGTATTTCCACACCTAGGATGGCATCGCAAGCCTTGGCCGAAGCCAGATGGTGGCTAACCGGGCAGATACCACAGATTCTGTCAGTGATAACAGGCATCTCCCAAAACATTCTGCCCTCACAGAACTTTTCGAAGCCTCGAAACTGAGTAACATGAAATCTGGCATTGTCCACATTGCCTGATTCATCCAGGCGAATAGTCACCTTGCCGTGTCCTTCAACTCGAGTGACTGGATTTATCTCAATCGTTCTTTTGCCTTGAGAAACCATCTTTTCACCTCTTTCAGTCGAAACGCATCATTTCACTAGGTAGCACCGGGATCCTGCCAGCCAAAAGCTCAGTCAAGGCATATTTGATAGCTTCAGCTTCTGGGGGACAGCCTGGCACATAGCAATCGACTTTAACCACTTGATTTACTGGCTTTACCTGGTCTAAGAGTGCTGGGACTCCCGGAGGGCAGGGTATCTTGCCTTTGTAGGTACTCTCAGTCTCGATGTAGCCACGTTTTAGGACTTCTTCTTTGTCAAAGGTATTGCGCATGGCACACACGCCACCGAAGCAAGCACAATCCCCCCAGGCCATAAGGATCCTGCAATTGGCTCTCAACTCCTTGAGCGTTTCCTCCTCTTCTGTATTACCCACAGAACCTTCTACTATACCAACATCTACCGGCGAGAACTCCTTTATGTCGGTTATGGGACTCCTGGTAAACTCAACAAGCTTGGATATGTCAATTATCGCCTCGTCAATGTCCAAGAATGACATATGACAACCAGAGCAACACTCTAACCAGACTGTCGCTACTTTAACCTTTGCCATATCACTAACTCCTTGTAGTTACTTGCTCCTTAAGCGTCTCGAGACTTCTTGGATTACTTCCTCATCCTGTTTTATGCCATCGGGCGGCTGCAAAAGACGGGAGGCTGACTTAACCACGCCATCTAATGTTGTGCAGCTACCCTCTCTTTCTGCCCAGGTCGGTGAAGGTAAAACCACATTGGCTATGGAAGTAACTGGAGATAAATAGCTAGCTTGCACAACCACAAATTCCATCCCTTTAAGGCTATTCAGTAGTCTTGGCTCATCAACATAATCATCAGCCAGCAGGAGATAGACAGCCTTTACCCCGTTTCCAGCTAAGCTGGGGAGGACAGACTGTCGTGGATGTGCTAGACCCAAATCCCAAGCTCCTCGGCTATTTCCCTTGGGCTTTAGGGAGATGATTCTCGGCTTTTCCTCAGCTTGACTTCCGGCGATGGCTGCCAAATTGAGGAGCGATGTTATCAGCCCAGAGTTCTTATAACTCAGGACGCCTTCCCCGTAAATGATGACGCTATGTTGAGACCTGGCGAGCATCTCAGCAGCCCTGTATAGGTCATCGGTGTTGATTCCAGCCTCCTCACTAGCTTGAGTTACATTAACATCCTTGAGTGAGGATACAATCTTGTTCACCTCTGTAGAGCCTTCTGCAAAACCTTTATCAATGATGGTCTTAGTCAAGGCGTCGATCGTGGACTGCTCTTTCCCTTCCGATGGTTTCAACCATATAGATGTGCGGAAGGAGAAGGCATTTCGCAGTGGGTCAACAAGAATGAGATTTCCTTCGTTTTTCGTCAGCGCTCGTCCAATATAGGAGCCAACCACAGGATGGCTTGTGAGTGGGTTAGCACCAACTAGTAACACGCAATCGACTTCAAGTATCTCTTCCAGCGAAACCTCAATGCTCAGTCCTGCTTTCTCTTGAAAGTTGGTAGTGCCCTGCGCAATAACTCGGTAATCATCTCCATCAAGAGTATCGACCACTTGACTGCCTATGGTATCAGTCATGAACCCCCTGAATGCCTTCAGGGCTTCGTTGCAGGCTTGGCTTGAAACTAAGCCGGCAATACTGCCGCTACCGTAGCGTGTCTTTAGTTCGCTAAACTTCTTATCTACCTTATCTAGAGCTTCATCCAGAGAGCAGGCCTCTAGTTCGCCGCGACCATTTCGGGCTAGGGGGGTGGTAATCCGAGCATGCCTGTCATAAAGCTGTTCAAAGCGTCCTCTGTGGCAAAGCAGCCCCCTGTCGCTGGCAAGCTCAGGACTGTCAATTCTTACTAACCTGTTGTCTTTCACCAAGGCATCAATTTCACAGCCAACCCCACACAGAGAGCAAACGCTATGGACTCGGGTGCATTCATCTGGCTTGCCTCTGTAAGCGCTGGACTTAGCGTATATTGCCCCAGTAGGGCAAACCTGAGCACAAGCTCCGCAAGAAATGCAAGATGACTCCCCTAAAGGTTGATTAAGATCAGCGCAGACGAGAGCTTTCCAGCCACGGTGACCAAAATCGAGTGCATGAACGCCAGTGATTTCATCGCATAACCTGACGCACCTGCCACACAGAATGCAGCGATTATGGTCAATGACCAGATAGTCATTCACTGAGTCCACTGACAGTGAGGGCCAAGAATAGTGGTAGCGTGCATTATCCATCTGGTATTGGTAAGCTAGATTTTGTAATTCACAATCACCGCTGGCTACACAATAAGCGCATAGATGGTTGCGTTCAGTGAAAAGAAGTTCCAAAATCAGACGGCGGTATTTTTCCAATTTCTCAGTACTTGTTTGTATTACCAGACCATCCCGCGCCGGGTAAGTACAAGCAGGGACCGGTCGCCTCTCCTTCTCAATCTCAACCACGCATAGGCGACAAGCACCGACATCGCTTAGCCCTTTGAAATGGCACAGGGTTGGCACATAGATACCGTTAGCTTCGCAGATATCGAGCACGGTATCGCCCTCTTTTCCCTTAACCTGTTTACCATCGATCGTCAATGTTATCTCGCTCATTGCCTATTCTCCTGCTTCAAGATCACATCTCAGGCATCGGCTGGCCTCGTCTCTGGCCTCCTCTGGACTATAAGGCAAAACTGTCTCTTTGAAGGAGGTCTTCTTGTAAGCCGTGGGTATCTCATTGATCATTACTCTGGCTTTCTCTTGGGTCTCCGCCTCAGTAGGAGGCGTAGATGGAATGGTCATCGGTTCGTAACCATTGCGCTCCACCAAAGGGGAAAGCTCCTCGCCCCGGAGATATCTCTTTATGGAGGAAGCCGCTCGCTGTCCAGCAGCAATTGCTTCGATTACTGTCGCCGGGCCTGTCAATACATCTCCTCCTGCGAACACCCCTTTGCGGCCGGTAGCAAGCGTACGACGGTCAGCTACTATCGTTCCCCCCTTCGCCAAGCCGATTCCATCGCCCTTCAGAAAGGAAGTGTCTGGCCTTTGGCCTATGGCCTGAATAAGCGTATCGACATCCATGGAATATTCGGATCCCTCGACGGGATACGGGGTCTTTCTCCCACTCTTGTCAAACTCCTTCAGCGCCATGCGGATGCACTCGAGCCCAGAAACGTTGCCGTCCTTGCCTAAAATCCTGGTAGGGGCTGTCAAGCAGTGAAGCTGAATGCCCTCTTCCTCGGCAGCTACTATTTCCTCGGCTATCGCCGGCATGTCTCTCTTTTCCCGTCGGTAGAGGATATGTACCTCCTGGGCGCCTTTTCTCAAAGCGACCCTTGCTGCATCAACTGCAGAATTACCACCGCCGACAACCGCTACCTTCTGCCCCACCTTTACTTCTTTTCCTAAATTAGCTTCTCTCAGGAAATCAGTAGCCTCATGAACCGCTCCCAACTGCTCACCGGGGATTCCCATCCTGTCTCCTCTATGAGCACCTGTAGCGATAAACACCGCCTGATACCCATCTTTTAACAAGGATTCGATATCATCAACGCGCGTATTCAGCTTCATATCTACCCCAAGCCTTTCAACGGCTTCAACCTCTTTTCTGAGAATGTCCTTGGGGAGGCGATAATCGGGAATACCCACGGCAAGCATCCCCCCAGCCACAGGGAGAGCCTCGAACACCGCGACCTGGTATCCGTCTTGGGCAAGGTCCCAGGCTGCCGATAGACCTGCCGGGCCTGCGCCAATAATGGCTATCTTCTCCCCTTTCCTATCCTTTACCTGAGGAGTATATTCAAGTCCATAATCAAAGGCGTAGTCAGCAGCGAACCTTTTGAGGTGCCTGATTGCAATTGGGTCTTCAATCTGCCCTCGCCGACATTTGCTCTCGCAAGGATGGTGGCATACTCGGCCAACAGTCAGGGGAAAAGGAAGTCGCTGCATAATCAAGCGATAAGCCTGCTCATAACTCCCTTCCTTTATGAGAGCAATGTATCCTGGGACATCCAGTCCCACGGGGCAGGTATGTTGACATGGGGCCTTGAATAAGGCTTGGCAAACCGCAGCCGGGCATTTCTTGTCTATGATATGGGCTTCATATTCCTCTCTGAAATGGCGTAATGTGGTCAGCACAGGGTTGGGCGCTGTCTGTCCCAAACCACAGATGGAGGCCGAGCAAATCATCTCCGTTAGTTCTTCCAGTACCCCAAGATCCTCCGTTGTCCCCTTGCCCTCTGTGATCTTGGTCAGAATCTCAAGCATTTGAGGGATTCCTGCGCGACAAGGAGTGCACTTGCCACAGGACTCGTCTCTGGTGAACTGGAGGAAGAACTTGGCCACATCAACCATGCAGCTATCCTCATCCATCACCACAAGTCCACCTGAGCCCATGATTGCTCCCAGGGCAGTGACGGCTTCATAATCGACGGGGGTGTTCAGATGCTCAATGGGAATAACCCCCCCGGATGGCCCACCTATCTGTACTCCCTTGAATTTCTTCCCTTCAGGTATGCCGCCACCAATGTCAAATACGATCTGCCCTATACTCGTACCCAGTGGAACTTCAACCAATCCGGTGTTGTTTACGTTTCCCACCAAGCACAGGGTCTTTGTTCCCTTGCATTTCTCACTGCCCACGCTGGCAAACCAATCAGCTCCATTCAGAATAATCTGGGGAATATTTGACCAGGTCTCTACATTGTTGAGAGTAGTCGGCTTGTTGAAAAGCCCTTTATTAGCGGGAAATGGCGGCCGCTGGCGTGGATTCCCTCGCTTTCCTTCAATTGAAATCAGAAGAGCGGTTTCTTCTCCACAAACAAAAGCGCCAGCGCCAGGGAAGATATCAACAGAGAACTCAAAGCCGGTACTCAAGATATTCTTCCCCAGAAGACCATATTCTCGAGCCTGGGCAATAGCGTGGCTTAAGGTCTCGATGGCCAAGGGATACTCAGCGCGAACATAGGCATAGCCTTGGCGAACACTGCCTATAGCGTAGGCTCCGATTGCCATCCCCTCAATTATTGAGTGAGGATTGCCTTCCAGAACGGCACGGTTCATATATGCTCCCGGATCACCTTCATCACCGTTGCAGACTACATACTTCTCCTCGGCCGGGGCGTTGCGAACAAAGCCCCACTTGGTAGCTGTGGGAAAGCCTGCCCCTCCTCGTCCTCTCAGACCTGACCTTTTGATTTCCTCAAGCACATCCTCCGGCTTCATCTTGGCCAAGACCTTAGCCAGGGCTTCGTAGCCACCTCTCGAGATGTACTCCTCGATATTCGTGGGGTCGAGATCCTGGTTGTGCATTACCCTTATCGCTTGAAGCTTGAGCAAGGGGGCATGCAGGTCCACTGTCCATTTTTCGACGGCGTTACCACCGATGAGATGTTGCTCAACAATCGTAGGGATCTTATCCTCAGTGAGGTCGTGGTATATCACCTTGCCGCTTCCAGGGTGGATGACTGTAGTTACCGGTTCTTGGCCACACAACCCGATACATGCTGCTCTCAACACAATGACATCTGAGAGCTTGCGGGCATCTATCTCGTGCTGGAAGGCTTCTAGAATCCTGTTTGCGCCTGAGGATATGCCACACGTTCCCAGATGAACCTTGACTTGGATTTTGTCTTCCCGTTCTGCCAGCTTCCCTCGAGCTTGCTCCCTAAAATTGAGCAATTCCTCTACAGACACAAGTGGCTTCATCTTACATTCTCCTATCGATAGGAACTCATAATGTCCTTTAGCTCGCTAGGTTTCACCTTTCTATGAACATCGTCCCCGACGGCCATAACCGGGGATAGCCCGCAGCAGCCCAGACACCTTACCGTTTCAAGGGAGAACTTGCCGTCAGGGGTAATTCCCCCGGGCTCAAGTCCAAAACCCTTCCTCAGATTATCAAGAATTCTCTGCCCCCCCTTAACGTAGCAACTGGTGCCCATGCAAACCTGAACGACATACTTGCCCTTTGGTACCATGGTAAAGAAGCTGTAGAAACTGACTATGCCATACAGTTCACTCAACGGGATCTTCAGATCCCTGGAGATTGTCTTCAACACTGGCGGCGGCAGGTAGCCAACAAGCCCTTGCGCCTGTTGCAGCACCCGAATTGGCGCACCGGATTGGCCGCCAGTATCATCGATCACCCTTTGGATTTGGTGAAAGATCCTGCCAGCAACTCCTCTGCCTGTTTGTGTCGAGGCAACTACTTCTGCTTTTTCCAAGATAGGCCTCCTAGGTCCAAGTAGTCTGAAACGAAACAGCGGAAGAACATTATTAGAAGAGGGAAAGGAGCTTTTCTTTTATTTACTTCTTCCCCTCTTCCTGAGATAGGGGCCTGTGACACCGCTCACTATTTCGATTTTAGCATTGGTCTGCTGTAACCGTCAACCAGGTTTGATTGGGGGTCACCGTGCGGCCAATTTCTCCAGCGCTTTCAGAGAGGTGTCTATGCCTCTGCCGAAGAGCTTGAGCTGGATAGGTTCGCCGTTACCCCACTTTTTGTAAACTCGGCAGATCTCACAAATGCTGGTATCTTGGCCGGTAGCGCCGTAGTCATCCAGCTTACAGTATGTGCCTTCTATTTGCCAGCAGGGCAAGAAGGCATACTTCGTCGCCGGGCACTCCTCTCGTATCATCGCTGGGCAGTGGCACGTTTCCCAGCACGGAGCCTTCCCTGTCCAAAAACTAACCTTTTCCTCTTCCTTCTTCTTTGCTTCAGCGGCCTCTTTGGTAGTTTCAATCAACTCGGTAGCCATCGTTTCATCTCCTGTCGTTGTTCATTCAACTTTCTCGACCATCCTCAGTCTATCAGGCAAGGTGGTACCTGCCATCCGCCTTGAGGCTAATTCTCCTATGTACCGAAACGCAGTGATGAGCTAATTCCAGTCAGCTCTATCAGTTAGGTATTTGGCTCTACGACCGGTGCTATCACCAACTCTGCTGCGTAAAGACTTAAGCCAGTTTACTTACCCGCCACATGATTGGCTTGAACAGAGAAGTCTTAGACATTATAATCACCCTTGGGGAGGAGTATTGAGGCAATATGAAAAAAGTCAGGATTCTGCTTGTTGAGGACCACGTAGTTGTTCGAGAGGGCACTAAGAAGCTCTTGGAGTCGCAACCTGACCTCGAAGTAGTCGGTGAGGCTGGCGATGGTGAGGAGGCTATTGAGCTAACCAAGCAACTTCATCCTGAAGTTGTCATTATGGATATCACTATGCCCAAACTCAGTGGCATTGAGGCGACCAAACAGATTAAGGCTCTCTACCCAGGTACGGCAGTATTAGTACTCACTGGGTATGATTATGATGAGTATGTTTTTGCTTTGATAGAGGCTGGTGCTGCTGGCTACCTACTCAAAGAGGCTAGTGGCGATGAGTTGGTTGATGCCATTCGCTCGGTCAAGGCAGGTGAGCCGGCGCTTCATCCCAGAATCATGCGCATGATTCTGGAGCACTTGAGAGCATCCACTGAGGAACAGGCTGAGGCAGTGACGGCGGAATTGTTGAGTGAGCGTGAAATGGAGGTCCTGGGATTGGCAGCCAAAGGTATGAGTAACGCACAGATCGCCGAAGCTTTGTTCGTCAGTGTCCGCACGGTTCAAGCCCATTTGAGAAGCATCTTCAACAAACTTGGCGTTGGCTCGCGGTCGGAAGCGATAGTGTATGCCCTAAAAAAGGGCTGGCTGAATTTGGAAGAATTGCCTTGAACGTTTCCTGGTCTGCTGTAGTCGGATTCAAAACACCTTTGCCAAGCCCGGTAGTAAGATGTTGAGGAAGCCAGCAAAGATTCTAACCAACTATCACCTTTGGTCGATATTGGCCTTGTTTGCCTTATGTACCACGCTTCATTATCAAGAAGTGATAGGCGTCCCAGCATCATTTTCGCCTAACCTGCTGCTTGGTTTGAGCCGGCATGCCGTAGAGCGTGTCTTGTTTTTGCTAATCATTATTTATGCCACTTTTGTTTTTGGATTCGCGGCTGGCTTGGGTGCCTCTGTGGCTAGTCTGGCGGCCATGTTACCTCGCGCTCTCTACATTTCGCCACATCGCCCTGATGCCTTATTAGAAGTAGCTTTGGTCACTGGGGTTGGCATAGTTGCCTGCCTATGGTTTAGAGTGCGCGACCAGGAGAAGAAGCGTTATCAGCAAATTGCAGCAGAACTAGAGACAACCCAGCTACAACTCCAATCCCACATAAGAGATGCCCGAGATAATGCCAGAAGGCTAGCTACCCTCAACACCATTTCGAATGCGCTAGCCCAATCTCTCGACCCGAAAAAGGTCACGGCCACCGCCGTTGATATGGTTATGGAGGTGATGGAAGTAGAGATAATGCTCGTATATTCCTTGTACGAGAGATTTGATGAGCTTGTTCTCATGGCTCATGAGGGCATATCGGAAGAATCTGCTCGGGAACTGGACAGAATAAAGGTGGGCGAGGGTTTTAATGGGCGAGTGGCTGCTACTGGAGAACCGCTGATCATTGCGGATGCCTCCGATGACCCAAGGTTGACTCGACCAGCGGTAAGGAAAATGAAAATCGAATCGCAGGTCATTGTCCCAATGAAGTCCAAAGGTCAGGTCATCGGGACCATTTGTATTGGCATGCGTCGACCCCGTCAGTTTCTGCTCAATGAAGTGGAGCTACTCAGCACCATTGCTGGTCAAATAGCCTCGGCTTTGGAGAATGCTTATCTTTATGACGAAGCACGGCAGGTTGCCGACAAACTCTATAAATCGGAGAGGGATTATAGAAGCTTGTTTGAGAATGCCCATGATGCCATTTGGTTTCACGATTTCGATGGTACCATCTTAGCCGCCAATGAGGCAGCAAAGCAGCTTACTGGTTATGACGTCAAATCTTTGATAGGCATGAAAGTATCTTCTTTCCTGGCACCGGATGGGCTTGAATTGGCCAGAGAGGTGCGACAGAAGCTATTAGTGGGTGAACCCGTTGCTGAACCGTATGAGCAGAAACTAGTTAGAAAAGATGGCTCGGAGGCAGCCCTCATGCTGACTTCAAGCCTTATCACTCTTGATGGTCAGCCAGTAGGGTTTCAACACATCGCTCGGGACATTACTGAAGAAAAGAGAATGCAAGATAATTTGCGCTTCTACCTTCAGCAGATTACACAGGCTCAGGAGGAGGAACGAAAACGAATTGCTCGTGAACTTCACGACGATACTGCTCAAGCGCTGTTTGCCGTCTCTCGTCACATCGATAACTTCATGCGCAATGATGTAAGCTTGTCTGCTCAGCAGATCGGCTTCCTACAGGAAGCGCGCCACCAAATCAGTGGTGCCCTGGAAGGCGTACGGCAGTTTAGCCAAGACCTTCGTCCTTCGATTATAGACGATCTGGGATTACTCCCATCACTCCAATGGCTAGCTAAGCAGACGGAGGAGGAACATAAGGTTGTGACGGAGTTAACAGTGCTAGGTGAGGAGCGGCGCTTGTCACCTGAGGTTGAGTTGATCTTGTTCCGCATTGTACAGGAGGCGTTGAGAAACATAAATAAACACGCTGAAGCGTCTCAGGCTCAAGTTGTTGTTGACTTCAAGGAATCTGAGCTTCAGCTGACTATCAGCGATAACGGCAAAGGATTCCAGCTTCCGAAAACCGTGAGTGACCTGTCTCGTGGTGGTAAGCTTGGCCTAGTTGGCATCCAAGAAAGAGCCTCATTACTGAATGGAAACGTTACTGTGAAATCCGAACCAGGTGAAGGCACAACTATAATCGTAGAAGCAGCAATATGAGAAAGTGGAATCTATGCCCTGTATACCTAGGTCAAAGTTCTTCCAGATAGTCTGCCAACCTGTCTTGGCTAATTATTCTCGTTGCCTCATCATTTATTTGTCCGCCTAGGTCCCCCTGTTGGCCGTTCATTACTACGGCGATTGGCAATTCGCGATCCATCCTCCTAATCTTGGCGATTTCCTGCAAGTCCTCGTTCTTGGGGAAATACACCAGAATAGCCTTCGGTTCACTAAGCAAGAACGTATGCAGGAGGTCCTCCGCTTGGTCAGCTACGAAGACCTTGTAACCTCTGGCGTTGAGTCCAGCCAAAACACCCTTCTGGTATTCTTTGTTGTTGCTGAAAATGAGAAGGGTCTTCAGCAAGGTATTCATTCTGGCGATTATCATTTCGAGCTTAGGACCACCTTCATTAGCGAACTTCTTCACGTAAGGTACCCCGTAGTACATTATCTCGATTAGATGCTCCGTCTCTTTGAGAGGCAGCGCTCCCATAGCAATAATTGGCTTTGCCTTGTTCAGGCAGGCCTCTAGTAGCTCCTCCACACCCCCGGGCAAGTTTATATCTATTATGGCGGCATCAATATCGTGTTCGATTTGCTGTAAGGCTATTTCCTTTGATTCGGCAGGATAGAGCAAGTACTCTGCATCTAGAAGTTCCCGCCCCAAAAGGCTTAAATAGTTGGCGTCATCGTCTGCAAGCAATATTTTGAATGGCATTGTTACAAGGGTTCCTACTGCTTTGTTGTGAGGAGAACCAAACCTATGTTTCCAAAGCTCCTCTTTACCCTGTCTCCCATGCCTACAGCTCTGTTATCCTGTCG
>Ga0209986_10005054_pt1 | contig 11027 bp, 10 predicted proteins | sample BlataG_FD_183168 | JGI IMG/M metagenome (GOLD analysis project Ga0209986, IMG submission 183168) | Deep subsurface microbial communities from Black Sea to uncover new lineages of life (NeLLi) - Black_00105 metaG (SPAdes) (version 2) | ecosystem: Environmental > Aquatic > Marine > Oceanic >...
AAACTCTCGAAATAGACATACTGTTCAATGGACGGATACCTCAGTAACGTCCCTTTGGGCGGGTTCTGCAGAGATGTTAGTGGCGTATCATTTGTCAGGTCGAGGTCACAGTTAAAGTCGAGATAGAGGCGGTCGTATCCCTGGCCTGTTCCCGCAGACTCGTCAATTGCGAAATAGTATCGGCCTGGCGCAGGGAACTCTGCGGTTCTCCCAGCGAAAGGGGCCGAGCCGTAGAGTGGCTTGTCTGATTTAAACGCAGGATACTTAACCGGCCTGTGGGGCCGTCTATTGCAAAAAGTGCTCTGACCTCTAAGAAAATCGCGAAATATCTCGCCCACATCGAAGACGGAAACTTCGTCGAGATTGAATACAAACTGCTTGGTTTGTTCCTCGGTTTTTTCCTTGCAGCCGAGCGCATTTACCATCAGCAACAGGCATAACAACACAAGGCTGCCGGCTGTTAAGAATCTCCAGGAAGTTATTGTTTCTATCATATCAAGCTCCTTCCGCGGAAAAGCTCGAATTAGTTCAATCCCTCGCACTAATATTTTAGATGTCAACAATACCAAAATGGTACGAAAAGTCAAATTTAATACAAGATAGATTCGCCAATTTTCTGGTGCGGCAGGATTTGTCGGTTGTAAAAAAAGCTGTCAAACTTTTATCAAGCTCATAGAAGTGTTTCATTGTTCTTGATTATGGATGAGATTGCTGCGGCTTTTGAAAAAGGCACGCTTTCGGAGATGAAACCTCCGTTAATCACGTGTGACAGAGTATTAGTTCTCAGCAACTATCTGGTATCTGCTGTCTTCAAAACTTGAGCGAAATCATCCTGTTGACTATTCTGGGATTGGCAGGCCGAGCTCGGTGAGGACTTTTTTCATGTCCTCCCAGACCCTTCTGCGGTTTTCCTGTGAGTAGTTTCGCAGCAGATAGGCGGTGTGATATGTGGCCATAAGCTTTATAGGCGGTCTGCCGAGGCCGGAATAGTATTCGTGGAATTGGCCGCGCAGTTGGCCTATCGGCTTGGTGGTGTTTAACAACGTTCTGGCTGCGTGAGCACCCAGAGCTACGATGATTTCAGGATTTATTATCTCAATCTGTCTTTGAAGGTAGGGCAGGCAGTTTATTATCTCATCGGCGCGAGGGTCGCGATTCTCCGGCGGACGACACTTCAGGATGTTGCCTATAAAGACATCACTTCGTTTAAGGCCCATTGCCACGATTACCTTATCCAATAGTTGGCCAGCTCTTCCGACAAAAGGTCGGCCTTGTGCATCTTCGTCAGCTCCAGGGCCTTCGCCCACGAACATTATGCGTGCGTTGGGGTTGCCCTCGCCGGGGACTGCATTTGTCCGCAGCGAGCCCAGGTCGCACTTGCGGCACTGATTAACTTCCTCGTCGATTTTTTCAAGCCCGGCTGATTTCTCTGCGGCGGCCATTGCCTCGGCTTCGCTCTGGACAGGACGCCTGACGGTGGGGACATGATTGTCCTGCTGCTGTTGTGGTTCACCCAGCCCCTTGGAGGGGCGGGGTTCGGGTGTACCGGCTTTACCCTTGAGAGCAAAGCCGGAGAGAAACTGCTCCATCTCAAGATGCTGGCGAACAACTTTATCAATGTCCACATCTTTTTCCATCGCAGCGAATTGTAACGATGTCGTGAGGATTACGCAATAAAAAAGACGCTCGCCGAAGCGAGCGCCTTTCCGACACTCATAAGACGAGTGTTCATTATACTAAACCCTGGTCGAGCATTGCGTCGGCGACTTTTACGAATCCTGCAATGTTTGCCCCCATAACCAGGTTGCCGGGCTGACCATACTCTTGGGCGGCCTCGAAACACTGTTTGTGGATAGAAATCATAATGGTTTGGAGCTGCTGGTTGACTTCCTGGCGAGTCCAGGAGAGCCGCTGTGAGTTTTGCGACATCTCCAAACCGGAGGTGGCAACACCGCCGGCGTTTGCGGCCTTACCGGGACCGTAGAGTATCTTGTGGGCGAGGAATTGCTCAATGGCCTCGGGTGTGCTCGGCATGTTGGCTCCTTCCGCGACAAGAACGCAGCCATTCTTGAGCAGTGTTTTCGCATCCTCGCCGCCAATCTCATTCTGAGTCGCGCTCGGGAAGGCACAGTCGCATTTAATGCCCCAGGGCCGTTTGCCCTCAAGATACTCGACGCCAAACTTCTCGACGTATTCCTTGATGCGCCCGCGTCGAGCGTTCTTGAGGTCCAGGACAAAGGCGAGTTTCTCATCATCAATGCCGTCAGGGTCATAGATTGTACCATTGGAGTCGGAGAGGCTGACGGCCTTTGCACCGAGCTGGTTGAGTTTTTCTACGGTGTACTGTGCTACGTTTCCGGAACCGGAGACAGTACAGACCTTACCTTCGAAGTTTTCGCCACGTGTCTTCAGCATTTCTTCGGCGAGGTACACACAGCCGTATCCAGTGGCTTCGGGTCGGATTAGTGAACCGCCCCAGTTAAGTGCTTTACCGGTCAAAACGCCGGTAAATTCGTTGCGAAGACGTTTGTACTGGCCGAACATAAAACCAATTTCGCGACCACCGACGCCGATGTCCCCTGCCGGCACGTCGGTGTCTGGGCCGATATGACGGAAAAGCTCGGTCATAAAGCTCTGGCAGAAACGCATAACCTCATTGTCGCTCTTGCCCTTGGGGTCGAAGTCTGAGCCCCCTTTGCCCCCACCCATTGGCAAAGTAGTGAGAGAATTCTTGAATATCTGCTCGAAAGCGAGAAACTTCAGAATACCGGCAGTCACTGTAGGATGGAATCTAAGGCCACCCTTATATGGGCCGAGTGCGCTGTTGAACTCGAAGCGAAATCCACGGTTGATCTGAACGTTGCCCTTATCGTCCTGCCAGGGTACCCGGAAAATAATCTGCCTTTCCGGTTCGACAATCCTCTCAAGGATTTTGGCATCGACGTATTCAGGGTGTTTTTCCAGTACAGGTCCTAAAGAGTCGAGAACCTCCTTTACCGCCTGGTGGAATTCCACCTCGCCGGGATTACGTTTTAGAACCTGTTCGTAAACGGCATCAGTAACAGTGCTTGCAGTCATTTGAGAAATCTCCATTAAAAATCAAAATTTGTATTTCCTGTGACTACTACAATAAGTTAAACTAATAATAAAACTATATAATTATGTTGCCGATGGCAGTTATAACTGATATAATATAAGAATAAGATATTGTTCAGTGTAGCACAAGATATTAATAGTAATACATAATATTAGGACAGCTTATAATGCATATTGAGACGCTAAAGGTATTCTGTGCTTTGGCAGATTTACGAAGCTTTTCAAGAACCGCTGAAAAACATCTTCTAAGTCAATCTGCAGTCTCACAGCAGCTTGCCCAGCTTGAGCTTGCACACAAGTGCCAGTTGATAGACCGTAAGAAAAGACCAATTGAGCTTACAAAGGCAGGCCAGCTGTTTTACCAGGCCTCCAAAGATATGCTTGACAGATATGAACAGCTAAAGAATGAATTGAGCACGTTGCAAAAATCCTCTGTGAGCAGAATAAACGTGGCTGCGATTTTCAGTATCGGGATGCATACACTGCCTGATTACGTTAAGAAATTTATGGTCAGCTATCCAGACGTTAATGTCCATATTGAATACTTTAGTGCCAGCCGGATTTATGAGATGGTTTTATCGGGCGATGTCGATATCGGTCTTGTGGCTGTTCCTAAAAGAGACAAAAGACTCGATGTGTATGACTTTGAGGATGAGCCGCTGGTTCTGGTCTGCAGTCCGAAACATCCGTTGTCATACGAATCGCAGGTCGATATTCACAAACTGCAGTTTGAAAGATTCATCGCGTTTGAGAAAGGTGTTCCTACGCGGGCGTGGATAGATAATATTCTGGGGCGTTATAATATTGTTGTCCGGCCGGTGATGGAATTCGATAACATCGAAACGGTCAAACGGGCGGTGGAAATAAACTCAGGGATAAGTATATTGCCTCAAACCGCAATTCTTCAGGAATTAGGCAGTGGAACAATAAAGTCGATTGCCTTTTCAAATGAAAAATTTGTCAGGCCTACCGGGATAATTCTTCGAAAGGGTAAAATTTTAGGCCAGGCTGGCCGATATTTTATTGAATTACTACGTAAGAAACCGCAAAGTATGAAAAGTGACTAAAGTGTAAAGTGAATAAAGTGCAAAATGAACTAAAGTGTAAAGTGACTAAAGTGTAAAGTGCCTAAAGTTTGGAACTCACTTTAGGCACTTTAGCTCACTTTAAGTTAAGTACTGTAATGTGATGTCGATTAAAGCTGTGATATTTGATTTGGATGGCACGATAACCCAGCCCTACTTTGATTTTGACGCCATTCGGGAAGAAATAGGCTTAGCTAAAGATTCCGGGCCTGTTCTGGAATCGATGGAAAAGATGACTGCTCAACAGCGGCAGGATGCCGAGAAGATACTCCATTATCACGAGCAAAAAGCGGTAACGGAATCCAAACTCAATGCCAATGCGAAACAGACACTTTCGGCACTTCGGGCAGCAGGGATTCACATCGGGGTATTGACGCGTAACAAGCGAAGCAACGCCCTTGCCATCGCTCGCAAGCACAAGCTGAAATTCGATGCTGTTATTGACCGGGAAGATGGGCCGGTCAAGCCCGATGCTTTCGGGGTGCTGCAGTTGTCTCGGCAGTTCGGCGTAAAGCCGGAAGAAACTTTGTTGGTGGGCGATTACCTCTTTGATTTACTCTGTGCAAAGGCAGCAGGTGCAGTTGCGGTGCTTCTGGCCAATCACAATCAGGCCGACGAATTCGCCGAGCACGCGGATTTTTGTATTGAAGATATCAGCCGGATACTTGAAATTATTGATAGTAAAAAATAATGCTTAGAGAAAAAGGAGATCGGAATAATGAATAAAAAGATAATTATCAAAGCGGCCGTTATCCTGTTATGGACGTTGAGCTTGCCTGTGGCGGATTGGGCTTCTCAGTGCCCGAAAAGTTCAGATACGGAGCAGCCGGTAGAAGAAAAGGTTAATACGGTTGATACGGTCTTAAAACAGTTGAACAAGAAAGCCCTGGAGCTTACGTCCTACCAGGCAGAGATTGAATATGGTTTCATTCAGCCATTGTTATTTGGCTCAGAAACTCTCAGGAAAGGTACTTTGTATTATGGACGGTTTGACAAGAAATCGAAGCTGAGAATAAATTTTGAAACGCTTAAGCAAGAAGACGAGGAAGAAGGAAAATACTCCATACAATATATCGTGCTCGACGGCGCCAGTCTTACACTTGCCGGCTACGAATTCCAAGGCACCTGGCTGGTGCATATCGACAACGAAATCGAGTCAGTTAAGTATTATCAGTTAGCCGAGGCGAATGAGCCGAATAAGCCGGTGGATGCTTTTGATTTGGCCAGCAGGAATTTGCCGATGATTGGTTTTACTAAGATAGAAGATTTGAAAAAACAGTTTCAGATAACGTTGGTTGAGCAAAAAAAGTCCGAGCCGGAGGACTTTATTCAATTACACTTGAAAGTTAAGCCGAATTCGGTTTATAAGGATGACTATGTATATATCGATTTCTGGATTGATAAGAAATTAGGCCTACCAGCGAAAGTATTCGCCGTTTCAACCGAGCCGGCTACCGAGCCGGTAGAGCAAAAGGATATTTACGAGATAAAATTTATCAAGCCGAAGGTCAATAGAAAAATCGACGGTAAGGTCTTCGAGTTTAAGATACCCGAAGGTTTCGGTGAGCCGGAGATAATTCCGTTAAAGAAAAAGGGCGAACGAAAATAATATGGTTTCGGTAACAATCGCTCATAAAGATTTTCAGGAGCTGATAACAAAACGTGCCCAGACATTGCTTGGCCTGGCGTGCTATCTGTCGCAGTGCAAATCGAGCGATAAAATTCTGGTACGTCCGTTTCTTGGCGAATTGTTTTCGCAATCTTTGCAGCTTGAGGAGCTTCTTGACGCCTACGATGCAGGCAACAGCTGCCGGTGGTGTTCGTTCAGGTCACTGACGGCGGCGATCAAGCTTTTTTCCGACGTAAGTTACGAGCTGCTTCACATTCAACACTCATTGCCCGCATACCGGCTTTTGCCGATTGAGCGGGATTTCGTCAAGGCCACAGAAGAAGCTCTTGAGTTTACCGGCGGTGTGCTTTCGCGGGCGGCCAAGCAAATGGTCGTCAGGGCCTCTCAGCTTGGCCTTACGGTTCCATCGCGAAGTTTGCGTGAGAAATCTTACACCGAAGAGCTTCCTCCCGGCCGACTGCCGCACGACTGCGGGACACGCAGGATAGAAACAGTCTCGGAGACAGTAACTTTACTTGCCACCGCCTTTTTGAACCTGGCCGCTGAAAGTAAAGATGTTCGCGCTGCCAGTCGGGCCAAGCCTGAAGAATACGCTTCCTACGTCCTGAATTCAATTAGTGAGGAAAAGCTGCGAAGTATCGAGCTTCGGTTCCACAACCTTCAGTCACTGTACGATACATACGTCTCAGGGACCGAAGCAGAAGAGCTGGATACAGACTTGCCTGTTCTGCGAGGGCATATAAGCGTTGTTTTTCATCTGCTGAAAACGGCCACATTGTTTGCTCACTATTACGAACGTCATGTGAATAAAGAGCTATGTGAATCGCCCACCCGGTTTGAGCCACTGGTAAAAGCTGAGGAGCTGCTGGCGGTCCTGATGAATTACTCAGTTACGAGTATTAGTCTGTACATTGACTGCGCGGAATATCTGTGCCAGAGAATGCTCAAGCGTTACGCCGAGGTTGGCCGAATTGAGGTGCCTGTTCCTCCGTATCGCGGCTTCCACGTTCGCCCATCCACGCTGATTTCCAAGCTTGTCCTGCACTATGGCAGCGAAGTACGGATGCAGATGGATGAGGAGGATTACGATGCCTGCTCTCCGCTGGAGCTGTTCCGCGCCAACGAAAAGATAAACGCGCAAAAACGGCGGTGGCTGGCCTCGGAGATCGTCCGTCTTAAGCTTGTCCAGGAACAAGCAGGCCGGAGCGACATAAGTGCCATCGTTCGGGGCGTTGTACTGACGTTGGCCGAGCGAGGTAAACTAATCCTCTATGAACAACCTCTGCAATTGCCGGACGAGCCAACTGGAAAGGAAGGAACGCTGCTGGAGAAGCTTACTGACGAAATGGCCCGGCTGCTGGCGATGGGTAAGATCGATGTGGACGCCAACCTGACCACAACGTTTATCGGGGACAAGCGAGTCCTGGCTGATGTCAAGCTATTAGCAGAATCCGGATATGGCGAGGACAACTTCGGCAACAACGTTCCTCTACCGGAAAAACTTGGGTACCTGCGCCGCTGAGCCGGGGAAAGCGTCTTACTATTAACGGATAAAAAAGCAACCACCTTGACTACTCAAACGGGAGAGCCCCTTGGGCTCTTATCATCAAGGCGGAATCTTTCAAAAACAATCTACTAATATTAATATACGGCAAATAAGCTGTGGAAGTCAAAAAAAATATTTTGAATAAATGACAAGATAGGGTCAAATAGAGAATAAACAAATAGTCGTTGCAAGGTTAGGAGCTAAATAGAAAGGGCAAAAATGGCAAAGGGAATTGTTATCTATTACTCAAGAACGGGTAATACGAAAGAGATGGCCCAGATAATAGCCAGGGCCATGAATGAGGCTGATGTGCCGAGCGAATGCAAGTCGGTCAGCGATGTAAAAGCCGAGGACGTGTTCAGCTATGATGCGATAGTAATCGGCTCTCCGACATACTATGGCCAGATGGCGGCACCGATTAAGCAGTTGATAGATGATTTGGTAGGCAGACACGGCCAGCTCGACGGCAAAGTGGGGGCGGCGTTCACCAGTGCGGCAAATATCGGCGGCGGCAATGAGACCACAATTATGGGGATAATAGAAGCGATGCTTATCAGCGGCATGGTAGTCCAGGGCGACCCGAATGGTGACCATTATGGGCCGGTTTCCATTGGCAAGCCCGACCAGAGAGTTGAGCAACAGTGCCGGCGCCGTGGTCAGAGAATCGCAGAATTGACCAAAAAACTGGCAGTCCGATAAGCCGGTAATTCCGCCTTGAGAGTATTGTAAGCTTCATTAACGCCCGAAAAGAGGGGAAAATCCATCAAATTGGGAAAAATAAATATTGATTTTTTTACAAAAAAAGGCGTTTTTCTTTGACAAAATAGTGATGTGCCGTTAAGTTTTTACCGATTTTAACCCAAAAATAGCGAATTTAATCCGAAAATAGAAATCTAAACCCACAATGTGGAGGAATATTTAATGCAAGAGTATGAAGACCTGAAAGTACTGATTGATGAAATTGAAGCTGATATCAGCAAGGCCGAAGGTGGAAATAAGGCAGCAGGGACGCGAGTCCGCAAGCAAATGCAGAAAATCAAGCAGGCTGCTCAGATTGTTCGCAACCGCGTTCTTGAAATCAGATCAGCCCAGTAGACCATCCCAAGCATTTTTATGCTTATTCAGTTGCGCATCGTGTGTTGCGTTTGTTGTGCGTGGTGCGTATTGAAGTATTGCGCAGGAACAGTTGGCAGGCAGTACGCAATACGGCAGCGCAGAGCGTTTTTTTTCGAGGTCAATAATGCCCCCTCCTTTATTATTTGATTTGTCGCAAATCGACCTTAAAGCAAATCCTGTTTTTGACAAAGAAGCGATTGGCGAAGTAAATCCACAGCGATTTGAGATGCAGCAGCTCGACGGCATCCTTTGGTATGATAAGGAAAAACGTTTGGTTTTGGGCTATAAGGATGTAAGAGAGGACGAATTCTGGGTTCGCGGCCACATCCCGGGTCGGCCGGTGATGCCTGGGGTAATAATGGTCGAAACGGCAGCCCAGCTTTCGAGCTTTTTTACAAAGCAGGTTTATGAAGAGAAGGGATTTATCGGTTTTGCAGGTATAGATACGGCGAAGTTCCGCTCCATCGTCGAGCCGGGACAAAGATTATATCTGCTTGGGCATATTACAAAATACAAGCGCCGGAAAAACACCACCCATGTTACAATAAGTGTACAAGGAGTCGTTGAAAATACTATGGTATTTGAAGCGGTTATCTCCGGTATGCGAATTTAAGCGCCGAGACAGTCGGATGGCTCAGAACTTCAGCGTTTGGCGAATAGCCCCAAGGGGATTCGAACCCCTGTTGCCGGGTTGAAAACCCGGTGTCCTAGACCTACCTAGACGATGGGGCCAACCGGATTTAATCCATAGCGATTGCTTCCTCAGGACAGGCATCAACACAAACCCCGCAATCAACGCACTCTTCGACGTTAACCGTTGCCTTCTCGGCAACCATGCTTATAGCCTCGCTGGGGCACTCTTCTACACAAGTTTCACAACCAGTGCATTTTTCCTTATCTACTTTAGCCGGCATTTACGCAACCCTTTCAAAAAACCTTAAAACTAACTACTGCTCTGTAACAACTGAAGTTTTGCAAAAGTCTTGTTACCAAATAGAATACGGAATGTTACAAAATTATGACGATTTTACAACCTATTTTTGAGTAAATTTTACAGGGCAGCAAGATGGTGAGTAGTGAGTAGTGAATATTCACTCACCAATTAACCAATTAACTAATCAACTACCTGCCCAAGGCAATTGCCATATCGCGAACGAGTTTGCTTGAGTCATTTTTTGCCGTCCAGTCCATGACCTTATCGAAGTTGCGGTCAGCGTTTTTGCTCAGCAGGTAAACAGCCATCATACGAACCGGCCAATTAGTGTTGTTCAGATTCTTTGCCACCGCACTTATTAGCTCGTAATCCAGCGGCAAAGAAAGCATCTCAGCCATAGTGTGCACCTTAACGCCCCACTGGCCGTTGGCAGGATTATGCAACAGTCCGGATTCATGTAACAGTGCCGACCTCAACAAAGGCTCCATCCAATCGGCAGACTTAAATCTGTAAAGTGGCTTACGTTTTAACATCTCATTTTGTTCTATCAAAAGGCCGGTGAAAAGCTGGGCAGTTTTAATTTTTTGGCCGACGGAGCCTTTTGAGATTAAATTAAACCGGCTTCTTATATATTGACCCGTAAGTGCGATGCCAGGACGTTTTATACGCACCCTGATCGGCTCAAGATAAGTGAGTCTGTTAGTAATCTTGGCCTCTTTTTGGAGACTAGTGGTTACAGGGTCAAGATAGAGGGTAAATTCTATATCCAGAGATGCCTGTGGATAGGTAAGAAGCGTCTTTCTAAGCTCGCCGGTAATAAGCCTCAGAGGGATGAGGATACTTCGGTCAGGCTCGATAAGCAAGGCCGTCCGAATTTTTGCAGAGACCAGGTTCGGTATCGTTTTGTTAAGGTCTCCACTAACATCGGCGTCAATTCGAATATTGCCCTTAAATAAGGCGTCATCGCTAATTACAAAAGGCTCGGCAGAGTTATTTATTATTGTGATATTGCCGCCGAATTCACTGCCGTATGGAAACTCATTTCCCTGAATATTAAGCTGGACCGAGAATATCTTCTCCGGGGGAGTAAATACGGGAACAAGTGTTCGCCCAAAGACATTCTCCAACATAGTTAAAACAGCATTAGGGTCAATCGGCGGGGTATATTTTTCGCCCTGCTGGGCCAGAATTTCTTTGGCACGTTCGGCTGCGAACGAACCAGGGTCTTTGATGATTGCGGCCTTTAGAGTTTCGATTACCGAATCCTTTTGTCCATCCGCTAATTGAATCTGAGCCAAGGTTAAATCTGCGATTTGACTTCGCTGGGAATTGTTGATAAGTGGCTTGGCCCATTCCGTTTGATTATTCATCATGAGCGCATAAGCCAAAATAGCGGCTGCCGCCGGCGAATTGCGTTCGGTTTCATAGGCTCTGTTAGCCCAGTCTAATGCCTTGTTCGGAAACGGTAGAACAAAACAATAAAACCAGGCAAGCTGCATGGTGCTAACTTGTTCTGAATCGCTGTTATCCAAGGTCTCTGAAGAGTCGCGAAGCGTCCCTACTTTCGGGGCTTGCATAAGTAACTGTTGGGCTTTTTTTTCAGCGGCCTGGAATATCTGG
>Ga0209986_10005056_pt1 | contig 11020 bp, 9 predicted proteins | sample BlataG_FD_183168 | JGI IMG/M metagenome (GOLD analysis project Ga0209986, IMG submission 183168) | Deep subsurface microbial communities from Black Sea to uncover new lineages of life (NeLLi) - Black_00105 metaG (SPAdes) (version 2) | ecosystem: Environmental > Aquatic > Marine > Oceanic >...
TCGTATTGGTCTATATAAAGCCCACAATGGAATTGTCCAGATATGTCCAACTTTACAGCAGCTGTTTGCAACCCATCGACAGCCTGAGCCAGCAGTACCGGCCACACATATGACAGAGCCAAACACTCAGTTTCTGAGTTATCTCGTGGATAGCTGACATTATCGTTGCCTTATCCTCGCCAGACATCCGGATCTTGCAGATTGCTGTCCTCACTTCAGGTCTTCTAGAATATCGCCAATTCTCGTGTCTTTGTGTTTGTGATAGACTGTTTCCAAGGCTGAAACAATGGTTGCCCTCTTATCGGGTATTGCTTTGGCAATCTCACCAAGTGCAACGGCAACTCCACAGCGTACCCTGAAGTCCTCGTCCTTTAGTGCCTCTATCATCGGCACAACCATTTCTTCTGGAGCTTCCTTACCAATATCTGCCAGCAATTCAGCAACGGCGATACGTACTCCTCTAAAGAGGTCTATGGGTTCCTTTCTCAGCCCCTCTATGACTGACTTGATTGGCACCATTCCTGGAACGATTCTCCCAATCTTGCGGAGAGCATCAGCAGCAACCCTGCGCCGGAGGATGCTCTCATCCTTCAATGCATCGACTAGTGGTCGAACTACTTCTTCTAGGGGCAGTTCGCTCAACTTGATCCAGATCTTATCAATTCCATATCGGAAATATGCGTGATTCTCCCTCGGGGGCCACATATACATCGGTTCGCAGATCTCACGAAGCGCATCATTAGCCACATCGCGCACGTACGAATCTATGTCCTTTGGCCTCTCTAGGGGGTGAATCGGATGAGTTTCTAGAAATCTCTCGACAGTCTTCGGAGAGGTCTCGGAACCCTGCTCAATCTTGCAAAGTGCCCTCTCAACCACCATCGTCACGTTATAGAGCTCATGCTCTAACGCTGCTCTTAGCGGTTCGACTGGTACTCTTCCCGGTTCTCTAGCACCAATTTCCCCTAGGACTTCAGCAGCTTCAGCACATACTTCCCACTGTACGTCTTTCAGTGCGTCTACCAGAGGTTGGACTGGCACTTTTCTGGGGGCAATCTTGACAACTCGAAGAAGAGCCCTAACAGCCTCGTAACGGATCTTCCAGTCTCTGTCCTCTAGGAGTGTTGACAGTGTTTCCCCGTTTTGGCTTCTGGTTGCTTTCTTCATCAGACTGAGCTTGATCTTGGTCCGCTCTTGGGACGAGGCCAAATCCTTGAGAGTGAACAGTATCAGACCAACACTCCCAAGCATAGTGATGGGAATCATTAATGAATGATGTTCGATGAAGACGGATGTGAATGTCCATCCTATGACCGGTTCCAATGATTGAGATGCGAATGCCAATGAGTTGACCATGACGTTGACAGCAATCGCGATGAGCAAATAGCCTGAGAAGATGATGTCCAATGGTCCAGTCTTAAGTTCTGCCCGCCAGTACCTAGAGAAGAAACCATAGACCGCGTATCCTGCAATAACGGGCATGGTCAAAGAGGAGAAGATATCCGCTGCCCCCTGCGTACTACCGTACATGAGAGTGAGAGTTCTGCTAGCCACAGAGTAGCAGACGAATCCAAGTGAAAGAATAGTGACCACCCCTCGCACAAGCGCGCCTATGCTACTGTTTCCCACTATTCTAAATTCAAGCAGTGGGGGTGTTGTTCCCTTGCTCCCATAGAAACTTAGAATGACTATTGGGGGGACAAGAAACCAACTCAAGCTGGCGACGACTATGGGCAAGGAGAGTACTTGAGCAATGATCAGAGGAGGGAGTACAAATAGCGCCACGAAAACACCCACAGCCACAATATACGTTCTGGGTGGACTACGCTGTTCTCCATGTCTGATGAGCCTTTCAAGGATTCTCTGATACTCCATCACAGCGCCTCTCTCAGGTTTCCCCAGATATAGGAGTTCGAAGAAGGGGTACACTACGAGGAAGCCGCAGGTGCCAAGAAAGAGCCATGTTGTTAAATTCGGAAAAATCGCTATAGTTGTACGAGCCAAGACTAGGGTGACTACTAACGTGACTGCTCCACCGAACAGAAACCCAAAGAAGACGGAAACCGCATAGTCCACCCTCTTGATCTCTCTGAGCCTTCTGACTTCAAGAAGCGATAGGCTAGTTCCCGCCGCCACCAAAAACACGGCAAGTCCGAGCAATATCAGAGTGAGATATTCCACAGCTCTACCGTATGGGACTCTCGACATATAAAGACAATACGAGAATGAAGAAGATGCAGAACATCCACTGCCCACGAATCGATTTCTGTTCAAACCACGTCATCTGGTTGTCTGTGGGCCATGCAGGGAGAGTTTCAACGCTTGACGAGCATCTGATAGTAACTCATCGTTCTCTTGGCCGCCAACTCCCATGTTTCTCTCTTGGCATACTCCTTCTCTTCATGGCCGAGGTGGTGTGCAAGATCAGTGTCCGTAAGGATGTCCCTCAGGTTCTCGGCAAGACTCTCGGGGTCACTTGGCTTAAACAGAGCCACATTCCCACCGATGGACTCTCTCATGTGATAGCCAACATCTGCGGCCACAATCGGAATCCCATATCCTGCGTAGTTGTGAATCGGACCACTCGCTCCCACACTCTCTGTATAAGGGAAGAGAATCGCAGAGGCCGCAGAGAAATACACAGGAACTCTCTCTTCAGGAATGAACTCTGTGTCGAATCTGATGTGGTCATCAAGTGACAGTCGTGTGGTCTGTTCCCGGAGTTCCTGCAGATAGATCATACCATCATTGTCCTGAGGAGTTCCAGCGATCAACATGATTGTGTTTGGTAGAGAATCCCTAATTGGTTTCATCGCCTTTATCGCAACATCGATTCCCTTCCCTCGTCGAATGAAGCCGAACATCAAGACGATTCTCCCGTCTGGGAGCCCAAGCATCTCAGACGCACTTTTGCGATCCAGTTGCTTCGCGGGCAGTCTACATGGATGAGGGATCTCGACGACCTTCTCCGGACGATATCCGAAGTCACGGAGAAACGCTTTCCTTAGGAGTGAATTCGTCTTCACGGTGCTTAACTGAAGGACATCAGTGCCCCAATCCAAGAGGCGCATGTATGCTCTGAAGGCCGCCCTCGCGAGAAATGAGAAACGACCCAGAAACCGAAATGTCCCAGCCCTCTCCACAACCTGGTCAGCCATCCATGTGCTGTGTAGAGTCACTGTCGTACGGAAGCCAAAGAGCCTGCATAGGATCAGAAACAGGAGCATGGGTTCGCCGAAGAGTCCGCCATAGACCTCGCCATGAGGACCGAATTGCACATGCACGACATGGGGGCGTACTCTCTTGAGATGTTTCACCAGAGCGAACGGATACAGTAGGTTGCGACCGCTCCAGACATTCAGGACCTCTACTAAGCCTGTTTCTGTTACTATCGCTTTTGCGTCCCTTCCAGTCAGAGCAGTGACTTGGGTCTTGCCTGTTCTAGCAAGCTCTGTGATAAGTTTCGCAGTGTATAGTGACTCTCCAGTCCGCTGGGGCGGCAGAGGTGACACCATGGCGATTCTCAGCATTAGCCTCTTGCTTAATCATCATAGGCTGTTCAAAAGAGTTTCTCGAGAGAACAGGGCTTCAGGTATATTCATTGACTTTGGTAAAGAGTCGTCGGAAACCTGCCGAGTGTTCAGACACTCCTTCGTTTCACAAGAATTATCCCCCCAATAGCCACAATTACTAGCAAGATTCCGTAGACTAATTCAATTGGAATAGCTTGCCATATGGTTGTATCAGTAGGAGTTGTGGAAGTTGTAGTAGGTGATGAGGTAGTAGTCTGTCCAACAACTGAGTATGTTACAGTATCAGAAGCACTCCAATGCCCTAGAGAGTCTACAGCCAACACAATGTATTGTACGCTTGATAGTGCCGGATGGGCAGGAATAGATGCTTCCCAATCACCGCTTGTATAAGTCATAGATACATTATGCCATTCTGAACCATCATCGGTATAAGAGAGTATCACATCAGCAACGCCACTAAAGTCGGAAACAGAGGCACTAACTATCACAAAACCTAGTTCGGTCGGTTCAAGGGGATTATGGCTTACAGAGATGAGGGGACCATTCTCAGGAAGAAAAGTCACATTGACTGAATCGCTCTTTGAGAATCTATTGATGTCAGTAATGGTCAGGGATACAGTATATTGACCAGGTTCAAGTTGGCTAAGAGAGAATGAGACGCTGGACCCATCCCATGGTCCTGATTCATCTAATGTTTCATTTATATCAATGGCAAATGACCTCGGAAAACTTGATTCTGGGCTCCAAGTAATCGATGCAGTAGTATTGCCTTTCTCTATAGTAATGTCTTCAGGGTGATCGATGCTAAGAACATAACCAGATGGAAAACGGTCAACAGACTCTCCTGAACCAGGAATCTGATAGGTACCGCTCCCTACATAATTACTCCAGAAATTGCCCTGACTTGAGTTGTCGTCCCATAGATTATTGCCGGATTCGTCATATGCATTGTTTATTTCGTTCTCAAAGAAGTAGTTGTGATGGATTCTGTTCTTCTCAGATAAGATATCGATTCCAAGTCCAACCTGCCCATTCTCTGAGAATCTGTTAGCGGTGATGTTGTTGTTATTGGAGAAGGCTACCCAGACACCATCATTTTCGTTGTTATGCATCCAGTTTTCTTTGATATTGCATGATTCAACTCTTACAACATTCATACCATTCCTCTGACAACCACTAACTGTGTTGTTGATGATGTCAATCTGAGTTGAGTCAGCTGGGATTATCCCGAAGTAACCATTGCTGATTTCATTGTTTAGAATAGTACAGTTTGTACAGTACCAAACATGGACGTTTCTGTGAAAGGGTTGAGCTGACTGTGCTCCGGTTACTACATTTCCAGCTATAGTAGTTTCATTGCTATACCACAGCGAGATTCCTCTCTCACTGCATCCCAAGACCAAGCTATCTTCAATCATGCAATCATTGCATTCAAGGAGATGAATGCCGTAAGTACAATGATTAGTACTAACATTTGCCACTCTAATCCGTTCACAGTAGAATAATGCTAGTCCATTCGATGAGTTATCAAGACTACCATTCTCCAGTCTTATATCAGTACAATTGGCCAGTATGATTTGACCATACTCGCTGGCTTGGATGGTTTCACTTGCGTTATTTGAAAAGAATCCAATTGGCCTTTCATTTATTGTGACATTCTTGAAGCTGTGAGATAGGTGAGTAAGATCATCAGTCCAAAATCCGAATCCATTGTTGTGGAAACTACAGTTTTCGAAGTGAAAATCCTGACTGCGGCTCATAAGAATACCAAAATGGGGGCTATTTCTGATGCTGCAATCTACAACAGTACAATTCTCCGAAAAATCAGAACGAACCCCTTCAAATGAGCAGTTCTCGATAGTAAGGCCTGACAGTACATTTTCTTCACAATAGAATAGACTTACACCGTAGAAACACCCGGTAATCAAGGACCTTCTCAGACTACAATTACTTGAGAATGCTATCTCGAAAGCAGCATCCGTATTCGAAACATCTCCATTCTCAAGAGTGACATTATCGGAATTGACCAATAGGATTTGTCCATATGATGCCACATCGATTGTCGTATCAGATTGATTTACGAAATATGCAAGAGGTTTCTCATTGACTCTATTCTGACTTATGCTATGCAGGAACATCTCCAAAGAAGTGCCAAAGAAATAGAATCCTGCGTGGTCACAAGTATTATTCTTGAAGAGACATTCAGTTGACGATCCTATTGATATTCCTCGGTCACAGTCTGTGACCGAATTCCGTGTCACATTGATCTTTTCTGAAGATTCTAACATGATTCCATTGCTGGATTCTAAGACTGCATTATCTATAACAAACGAATCATGTGAATGCTGAACATAGATGGGAAAAGACACACCGAATACCGTGTTGTTGATAATATAGCAGTCCGAAGAAAAGTACTGCCAAATACCTGCTGTATGGTATCCCTGTAGTTCATTATCGGTGACATTGCAGTTTGAGGAATAGCTGATTTCTATCCCATCATCTGAGGTATCAGTCAAGATGTTACCCTTAATCAGATGTCCTGAACCATCACTCACATGAATTCCATCTGAAGTGCAGTCATAGATTGTATTGCTTGTAAATGTCATATTGTGACTATTTTCACAATTGATCCCATATTCTTTCAGACCAATATCGCAATTAGCAACAAGACCATTCTCAACATTGTTGAAACGAATACCCGAGTTTTGATATGATGATGAATTCAATAAGCAGTTCTTGATCTCGAAGTGGGCTGTCGTATCATGAATGTCAATGCATATGTCATCTGATGTTATACTCAGACCCTCTATAAGATAGGGGTCCCCTTCAGTACCCTTACCAGACCAGTCTTGATCCTCGAAATCTTGATTTGATGCGATAACAACTGGCTCATGTGAAGCATATGACTTGGTATGTTTTAACTGATAATCCGGAGTGTTCATAGCGGCAAGGTAGGTGTTACAACTCGATATCGAAATGAGGGAAGTAACCAATAAGAAAAGCAGTACAGAAAGCATATGCCCTGACTTCATCTTTCAACCCAGACACCAAAGGACGGGATGAATAATTTAAGTCTGGTTGTGAATCGCTATCACTTTACTAGCGCGATGCTGTGAGTGTTCAGCTGTCTTGAACTTTTCAGATTTGGAGTGCTGACTTCTATGAAACGGGCCCTACTACTTGGGCATGAAACCCTCGTAGAATCGAAGATGCTTTTCTGCAATGGCATCCCAGCTAAAGCTAATGTTACGAGAAGACTGCTGACCCTCTCGTTCACGACCCTTTCCAGCTCGATGACGATTTCTGCAGTCTTTCTGCCATGTAGATTCAGTTCATAATGGGAGTAGTAACGGGTTCCTGTCCTTTCGAATACCTGACTATTAGTTCTGTAGAGTCTAGGAACTCTAGGTTTCTGGACTCCTTCAATAATCTCCTCGACTCTCTCCCTTTCTTGGATAATTCGGCTACTAAAACTACAACTGCAAGCTCCATCACTGTCGGGGACGTAATATAGTGACCAAGCCCTCTGTCAACTATCTCGCTCAGCTTCTCCAAGGCAGCCTCATCTCTTCTCATGAGGTCAATGATGAAGCTTGTATCTGCAATCAAGTCTGTTCACCGAGTAGCTCTTCCATGCTTTCAGACCATACTCTGCCTCTCTCATCACGGAACGTCCTAAGTGCATCCATAAGCTTCTCTGAGGAGTTCTCCGATATACAGCAGATGAAGTCATTCAGAGTCTTCCTGTTAGACAATCTAATCACCACCTGGCTAAAGCTCTCGTTCTCTCGTTGTATCTTCCTGAGCATTTCATAGGCTTTCTCTGAGAGTGAGATGGTCTTGTACCGTTGCGTTCAGAAGGGAAAACCCTGTGCAATCTTGTCATGTTAGTCAGAATTGGCATCATGGCGAGAAATCTCGGGGTCTCAACATCAACACTCAGACGAGGGGAAAAAAAGGGCAAATACATCTCTACTCTCAGAACACTAGGGGTCATCGAAGATATGAGACCTCTACAAGGTCAAACACTCCAAAGACTGTTGCTCTCTATGCAAGAGTTTCAGCATATAAACAGAAGAATGATCTTCAGACAGTGTCCAAGTTCAGAGTCAAGAACACTCTCCAGTCTGTTCATCACACCAACGTGACTATTCTCCTCATTTCAACCTCTTGGACTGAACGTGACGACCTCTTGATACAGGTCCTTCAGAGTTGGGGGTTCAGTCTGTTTTTCTTGGTTTTCAATGAGATGGTTCATTGCCTTCTGTAGGATGGCAATGGATGGGTCTTTGAGTCCGAAGATCTGAGCAAACACCTGGATAAATGTGGGCGCCCATTCCTCAAGTGACATTCCGGGGAGTGGTTCCAGAGGGTTGATGTAGAACTCACTTGCGTCTATGACCACGCCATTGGGTTCCAAATTCAGAAGACTCTGATAATCGACAGATGGGTCAAAGACAAGCACTCCGAAATCCTTGTCAAGAGCTGCCATTACAATGCTCTTAGCCCTCTCAGTCCTACCGGAACCGATTGACCCTGCAACAAGCACTCCTCTGAGTAGCTCGTCAGGATATGCCTTGAGATAGTCTATGAGAGCCACTTTGCGTCCTCTGTTGTGGATGACCTTTGCCACAAACTCGCGCGTGAGTCTCTCCTGAGGAAAAGAGTCCCCTGAAACCAATGAATTCACCATTCTTTGATGCATTTTAATGAATTTATGGTCCTACGGAGTGGTCATTTGGAAGCAACATTCGAGATCCAAACGGTCATTCTACTGCAACCTCACAGACACGAACGGTCATTTTGATGCAACTTGAGAGATGCAATCGGTCACTGGGCTGCAACCTGTGCAGACGACCGGTCACTGGAATGCAATCCGCGCTAATTGAGCGGTCAAATTACTGCAACCTGAACCTCTGATAGTGGAGGATATTACACCTAGTGCGTATAGAATGGTGTCTGTTACACATTCTCTGAAAAACACCACCTCTAGCTCTTTCCATATAATTCAGAAGTTCTAACAGATGTCAACAGCAAAAAGCACTTGGAGGTGATACGAAATGACCGATGTGAGAACTACCCACCCGCAGCCGCCCACCACCGCAACCACCAACCGCACACCATCACAACCCCAGACCCCAAACAACAACACCAAGACAACAGAACCTCAACAACAACAACCTGAGGTCCGCGCCTATACAACGAGCTGGCGACGACCTGAAGGAACTCCGAAGTCACTGGAGTACGAGGCTGCTGACACTGTTTCCAAATTCTGTCGTCGCGCAATGTCCCAAGCAAAGAGTCTTGCACCAATTGCATTCCAACTCTTTCGCTCGGGAGCGATATCGAGTGGTGGCATTAGCGGAGCAGCCAAATTGCGAGAGCACACAGGGATCGAGGAGAACCTTGCTCACTCGTACTTCTATTCTCTAGGGAATGCATGCGAGGTACAGATGAGCCTAGTGGAGAAGCTCAAGAAGTTGAGAGACCTGCTACAAGGTGATTTTGAAGAGTGCATTTCCTCGATAGCGTTCTTCGGACAGGTGCCCAGACACCTTTCGCTAACCATGGCAAAGATGTTCAACGTAGAGGAGAGATGGATGAATGCTACAATTCGAGGTCTCCGCAACAAGATAGATGATAAGCTGTCCTACAGGATTGATTGTGTGAATGAACAGGTAGAAGCACACAGGAGACTATTCAATGGTAACGAGAGAGTATTGAACAAGTTGCAGAGAATGCATGCGTTGGTGTTCGTAGGAAAGACTGACACTCTTGTCAGAGGGATGGACCGACTGACTCATGTGAGTCCGCCCCATTCGACATTCAGAGTGAGGAAGAACGACTTTGTGAGAGAGGCTAGACGCCTACTGAGACGTGTTGAGAACAACATCGAGTCGATGAAACGTGATGGTAAGAAAAGCCAGAGAGCGGAGGTGTTCCTGAGAAAGGTCAAGGACCTGACCGACAGAGTCGATGAGTTCGAAGACCTTCTTGAGCACATCCTGCCCTCAAGGCGATTCCTCAAGTCATTGTCTGAAGTTGTCAAGAGTAGACTTGGAGGACGACATAACTACCTGTCAGCTCTAAGAGAGATCATTGCAGCCTGCCTAGTCACAGATGAGAGAGCGTTCATCAGGCATCTCACAGCGAGCAACTGTATATCAGTTCCCTTCAGTAGCACAACACGCAACGAACTTCCACTGGAGCTACACATGGGTCCGAGGTATGTGATAGCCCGTGGTAACTCGACCCAGATCACTGACGACTTTCGGAACATGGGTTACACAGAGTTCACAGTCAGACCCAGTCGAAGAAGAAAGATCACAATGAGAGTGATAGCAACAAAGAAGATGAGGGGTTTGATCTCCGAGGGTGGAAGAGTCAGGTCAGTACGTGTGCTGCCGCCAGAGGGACCAACGAAGAAAGTGAAATTCGATATCGTCCTTGAGATTCCGGACTTCAAGCCCAGCACAAAATTCTTGAACCGCATCAAGATAAGGAAGAGATTCGTAGAGGCTGTTGGAGTAGACCCGAATCGTCCATCGAAGGATGTGTTTGTGATCGGCTCAACAGAGAGAGCTCCACTTGGTGACATGAGTCGTGTTGAGCAGATATCAAAGAGGATAGTCCGACTGAGGGATGTTGTTCTACCACGACTCACAAGAAAGAGGGCAAAGTATGAACGACTATGCAAGAAGAGGATGTCCTACAAACTGAAGAAGGAGATTGCGATGGTCCATGCGCGTGTTGCAAGACTGAAGGCTGAGCTTGACAGAGCCTGCGGGCGACTGCTGGCAGAGGTCGTCTACGAGTGCAGACCAGAGGTCATAGGCTATGAGATGAGTGTATCGAAACTGAGCACAAGAGGCACAAGAGGAGCCCTGGCCAAAGCGATAACTCACATGCCAAAGAGACTAGAGGTCATAATGGAGTACGCACTGGAAGTACTTGACGTGAAAGGAGTCACAGTGGAGACAAAGGGTGTTGCACCAAGAGTGGGCACTCATGTGAACTGTGGAGGCAGGCTAAGAAATACAGATGACTGGGACACTCTGAGATGCGATGAATGTGGTGAGAGAGTGAACAGACATCACAATGCTGCAATGACTTACGCTAACCGTGCCCTGTCCGCATACCAGGGCCAATCCAGACTTCCCTCAAGGGGTGACAAGTTTGGACAATAAAATAGTATGCGTCTGAGAGAATGACTGCATTTTCTCGTTAGACGAGATTACAGAAGGAATGGATTCTTGGATATGCATACATTTCTCCTTGACTCCCTAGAGGAATTAATTATAAAAAATACTGAGAATCTTAGAAAATTATATCTTTACACTAAGGAAATAAGAAAAATTTATAACATTTAATACCCTCCTCACTCAAGTGACGAGTATGGAAGACACCTTAGAAGCTTACGTGTCTCGTGAAATCCCCCGAATATACAGAGGACACTCTCTCGTTGCGGTAAACGAGGTCCTGCCCGG
>Ga0209986_10005057_pt1 | contig 11018 bp, 13 predicted proteins | sample BlataG_FD_183168 | JGI IMG/M metagenome (GOLD analysis project Ga0209986, IMG submission 183168) | Deep subsurface microbial communities from Black Sea to uncover new lineages of life (NeLLi) - Black_00105 metaG (SPAdes) (version 2) | ecosystem: Environmental > Aquatic > Marine > Oceanic >...
TTGATGGGGTATCGTTACCACGAATATCAAACAAAAATAAACATAAGTTATTCAAAGTAAATGTTAATAAACTTTTAGACTTATTGCAGGAAGATACGGAAAAAGAGATTGAGATTGGAGAACATGTTGACAAGTTAGTTTATAAGATAAAAAAAGAGTCACGTGAATTAGAAAATAAATCTACGAAATTTAATTTTGAAAAAAATCTAGAAAAGTTTGTAATGTATCTTGTGAATATGATTGCAAATAAAAAAGATATAATTTTATTATCGTTAAGCCATGGAGATATGCAAGAAGGAAATGTAATAATTAGAAGAGCAGATGATAAAATATTTATTGTAGATTGGGAAACCTGGGGCGAGAGAACTATTTGGTATGATAAATTAATGTTTAACTATAATTTAAGAAACATTTATAGATTTATTAATAATTTGAAGCAATATATATATAATTGTAAAAATATTATTTGCAAAGATAAAAATGATATATTTACTACTGACTTAAATCGACGAAAAGCAATTGCAATAATTTTTATTTTAGAAGATTTGCTATGGCAAATTGAAGAAAGCAATAATTTTCCTGGCGATATTGTAAGTTATAGTGTGGAAAAATGTTTTAATGGGAATTTCCAGAAAGAAATAATTAGATTATTAGTATAGTTTAGGATAAAAAATCTTATCAAAGAATAATAGGATGCATTGAATTACTGTAATAAGAGGAAAGAATTATGTATTATTTAAATAATAGAGAGATGAATGATTTAGAGAAATTTGTATCTTTGTGCTTGAAAAAATATGATTTGCTTGGCGATAAGGAACTAGAAACTTTGAAAATAATTTATGATAAACTGAGAAGAAAAGCAATAATGGATCTTGCAGTTAAAGAAAAAATAATACCTTTTGTGGCTTATACAATGTCAAAAACAAATATTGAAAAGTCTTTTTGGCAGAAAAAATATAATTATTTTCGAGATAGAAATACAAAAATAGTTAAACTTTTAGATGCTATTTTTAAGGAGATGAAAAATAAAAATATTCCAATATTTCTATATGAAAATTTTGGTTCATTGTTATTGTCAGGAGAAAATATTGGTTTATTTTGTTCTGGGGATGTTGATTTATGCAGCTCTTTAGAATATAAAGAAGAAGTAATGAAAGTTTTTAATAGTTTTGGTTATTTCCCTAAAATTAGAAAATATGAAACTTTAAATATCTGGACTGAATTTTGTAATATTAATAAAAGTAATGATATATGGATTAATGTTCAATGGACACCATTAGCTGAGAAAGTTTTTCCTGTTGCGCCAGATATTAATAGTAATATTTTTTTTAAAAATATATTTACTATAGATAATTCAAATATTCAAGTTCTTTCAAGAACTTATTTACTCTTCTTGTGTCTTCTACATACCTCTGTGCATAAATATACCTGTTCTCCAGGAATGAAATTAAATGTTGATATTGATAGATTAATAATTTCAGGAAAAATTGAATGGAAACAGATAATAAACTTTGCTATTAAATATAATGTAAAAAGAAGAGTTGTACTTTCGCTTATGTTGGCATATGATTTTCTCAATACCCCAATACCTAAAAAAATAATATTAGAATTAGGTGGGGACCAATCTTTAACAAGGATGATATATAGATATTTAATGGGCAATTCTTTTTTAGCTAATGAAGGAATTGCACTTAATCGGTTTAGAACTTTATATTTAGCTGTATTATTACACGATTCTGGTATATTAGCTGGCTTTTTTAGGGCGTTTTTCCCTGATTCGAAATGGTTAGTTAAAATTTATGATAAAACGAGTGAAAAAAATTTAGTACAAGCTTATGTTTCAAGGGTAAAGTTAATTTTATTTAATCGAAAAAACGTTTAAATAAACAGATAAGGGATAAAATGCATTTAGAGTAATTTTAGTACCTGATTAGCAGAGATTATTTATAAAAAAAAGAGGGGTAATAAATATAAATAGAAAAGGCAGAAAACAAATATTATTTATCTTTAAAAGAATATTTGATATATTTGCAAGTGGGATAGCTTTGATTATGTTACTGCCTATTTTTGCTATAATTGGAATATTTATCAAGCTGGATTCTAAAGGACCGGTGTTTTTTGTTCAGGAGAGAACTGGCAAGGATGGAAAGATGTTTCGAGCTTATAAATTGAGGACGATGATAGATAAAGCAGTAGAAATTGGTGGTAAAAAAATATCCCAAGATGATTCACGGATTACCCAATTAGGAAAACACTTAAGATGGGGAATAGATGAATTACCTCAATTAATAAATGTTTTTAAAGGAGAAATGAGTTTAGTCGGTCCTCGCCCTACATTAATAGAACAGGTTAGTCAATATTCTAAAGAACATACACGGAGATTAGAAATGAAACCGGGGCTTACCGGATGGGCTTTAGTTAACGGAAGAAATGCTTTATCCTGGCCGGAAAAAATAGAATTAGATATCTGGTATATTGATCATTGGTCATTATGGTTAGATTTAAAAATATTATTTAAAACTATCTGGGTAGTTATTTTTACCAGAGAGGGAGTTTATGGTGAAGATGGTGTTAATACAGGATATCCGGATGATAAATAAGGTGATGATAGGACTAAGAGAAAATGTTATAAAAAATTTGCATTATATATTGCTTTGTGATATATTTTTTATTAGATGTTTTATTCGTTCGATGAATGAATATGGAGTTTGATATGAATATTGATTTTTTAAAAAATTTAAGATTTTTCAACCCTACCAGTGACCTTAAAATATTGTTGTTGTTAGAGCAGATTCTAAATTCAAATAAAATCACTCAGGGCAAGTTAGCTCACTATATACATTCAGCCCCTTCTATGATTAATATTTATATAAAACAACTTGAGAAGGAAGGTTTTTTGGTAAAAAATAAAAAAACAAAAAGAAATGTTGAATATATAATTACCAAAAAAGGGATCGATAGAAAAAATTATTTATTGGTTACTTATATGAATGAATTAATCGAGTTATACAATTTAACTAAAATAAATATCGAACTTTTTGTAAAAAAGTTAGTGAAAAGAAATTATAAAAATTGTATTTTTTATGGAGCCGGAGAAACAGCCAAGGTTATAATTAAGGTGATTAAAGATATGCCCAAATTAGATTCTAAATTAATGTTTTTAGTTGATGATGACATAAGCAAGCAAGGGAAAAAAATTGAAGGATATGATGTGTTTAATAATGAAAAATTGAAGGACTACGATATAGATGCTGTTATAATTACCAGCTGTGTCTACGAAAAAGAAATTAGAAATAAATTGAAAAGTTTAAATTATCCAGACAAAAAAATAATTAGCTTTTTTGATATAGATTAATAGTGATATAGAAAAATAAGGAAATAATGACTGGTTTGCTATTATAGCTAAGGGGAAAATAATAGAGAATATTTTGTGAAACTTGGAGGAATAAATGAATTTTAAATTTAATAATAAGAAAATAACTGGAATTTTATCAGTAGTTCCTAAAAACGCAGTAAAATTTGAGGAAGAGATTGATAATTATAATTTTAGTAAAAAGCAATCGATGAAATTAAAAAAAATTATGGGATATGGCGAACACAGAATTGCAAAAAAAGATACTTGTGTTTCTGATCTGTGTATATTTGGATTAAAATATCTATTTAATAAAGGTTTATTAAGGAAAGACGAAATTGATGCATTAATCTTGGTGACATCTACTCCGGATTATTTTATGCCACCTACCAGCAATGTTATCCAAGGTGAATTAGGATTACCCCAGGATATTATTTGTATGGACATTAATCAAGGATGTGCTGGGTTTTTGATTGGCTTATTTCAAGCATTTTCTTTTTTAGAACAAGAAGAAATTAATAAAGTAGTTTTATTAAATGCAGATGTAATTAGCAGGAAAGTGTCAAAGAAAGATCGCAATAGTTATCCGTTGATCGGGGATGCTGCTGCTGTTACAATAATTGAGAAAGATAACAGAAGAGGTGATAAAATTATTGGTAATGTAAAAATGGATGGATCTAAATATGATGCAATAATTATGCCAGCAGGGGGCTTAAAAATCCCTTATTCAAAGGAGACTTCAATAGTAAAAGTTGATTCTGAGGGTAATGCAAGAAGTCTAAATGATATGAATATGGACGGGAAAGCGATTTTTGATTTTGTTCAAAAAGAAGTTCCCCCGATGATTGATGATTTACTAAGAGACGCGGGAACTATAAAAAATAAAGTTGATTATTTTATGTTTCACCAACCTAATAAGTTTATGTTAGAAAGATTAGCTGATAAGATGGAAATAAGCTATGACAAAATGCCCAATAATATTGTAGGTAAATTTGGAAACTCCAATGGAGTAACTATTCCCGTAAACCTAACCTATAATTTGGGTGATAAATTAATAAATAATTCGTATAATATTTGTTTAGCTGGTTTTGGAGTTGGTTTAGTATGGAGTTCTATGTTGCTAAAAATGGGTGGTCTTAGTTTTTGTAAAATAATCGAGTATTAGAAATTTATTATTAGGTACATAAATAAAATATAGGGATTAAAGATGATAAATTTTAAAGAGTTAAGAGATAACTTAAAAAAAGATTATTCAGGATTTAAAACAATAAAAGTTGCCATCCTGGGTGATTCAGCAACTCAATTATTAGTTCAAGCTATAAAAGGATATGGATATACAGAGAAGATTAATTTCGAGATTTCTGAAGCAGCTTATCGACAGATTGAAAGGCAAATAGCTGATTTTAATTCCGACCTTTATAAATTTAATCCAGAATATGTAATAATATTTGAATCTACTGAAAAGTTAATGGACGATTTTTATAAATTAGGTAAAATCCATAGAGCCAGTTATGCTAACACTAAAATCGAGAAGATAAAAAATCTTTGGAATAGAGTTAATAGTAGATTAAATTGTAAGATAATTAATTTTAATTATGTAGAGATAAATGATAATATATTTGGGAATTATGGCAATAAAGTTGAAGCAGCTTCTATTTATCAGATCCGAAAGTTAAATTTAAACTTAATGGACGCAGCACGAGAATATAAAAATATTCTTATTAATGATGTTTGTGCGTTGCAAAATATGTATAGTCGAAAAAATATGTTTGACCCAAGATTATATATTTCTTCTAATATGGTTTTTAATATTGATTTTCTCCCTTTGATTGCGAAAAATATTACAGATATTATTAAAGCAGCCAGTGGAAAGATAAATAAATGTTTAATATTAGATTTAGATAATACTATTTGGGGTGGAATTATTGGTGATGATGGTATAAATAATATTCAAATTGGTGAATTAGGAACAGGAAAGGCTTTTTCCGAACTTCAGATGTGGGCAAAACAATTAAAAGAGAGAGGGATAATTCTAGCTATCTGTAGTAAGAATTCAGAAAAAATTGCCAGAGAACCATTTATAAATCACCCGGATATGATTTTACATCTTGATGATATTTCTATACTTGTTGTTAATTGGGAGAATAAAGTTGATAATATAAAATATATTCAATCTGTTTTAAATATTGGATTTGATTCTATGGTATTTATAGATGACAGTTCATTTGAAAGAAATATGATAAGAAAAATGCTACCTGAAATTACTGTACCAGAATTGCCAGAAGACCCGGTTGACTATGTTCCTTATTTAAGAAGTTTAAATTTGTTTGAAACTATCTCTTATTCTGATGAAGATTCAAAAAGGACTAAAAAATATCAATGTGAAGCAAAAAGAGTAAAATTAAAATCTAACTTTTCATCTATAGATGATTATTTGAAAAATTTAAATATGGTTACAGAAGTTTCTGAATTTGATGATTATCATACACCGAGGATTGCTCAGCTTACTCAGAGATCTAATCAATTTAATTTAAGAACAAAAAGATATACCGAGCAAGATATTAGTGAAATAAGGAAATCGAATCAATATATTACTCGATATTTTAAATTGGAAGATAAATTTGGGGAGTATGGATTAATTGGCATTGTAATATTAAAAAAAATTAATAGTGATTCAGTATTTATTGATACTTTAATTGTAAGCTGTAGAGTTTTAAAAAGGGGAATGGAAGAATTTATTTTTAATAAGATAGTAAAGTTAGCTGCAAGTGAAGGATGTAATAAAATAACTGGTGAATATTTACCAACACCTAAAAATGCATTGGTAAAAGATATTCTTAAAGAGTTTTGTTTTGCAAAGGAAGAAGATAAATGGATATTAGATATTAAAGATTATAGAGAAAGAAAGAATTTTATAAAGGAGAAATAGCCAGTGCAAAAGGAAGAAATAATAAAAGCAGTTCAGGATGTATTTATTGATGTTTTAGAGGATGATGATATTGTTTTAAATTACAATACTATTGCAGATGATATTGAAGATTGGGATTCATTAAATAATATTTTGTTGATTGTTGAAATAGAAAAAAAATTTAAATTAAAGTTTAAATTAGAGGAAATCCATAGTTTTAAAAATGTTGGTGAAATGTGTGATTATATATTCAATAAGGTGAATTAATATGGGAATAAAAAAAAGTGACAAATTTAATGAGACATTTTTAGTGAGCGAAAATATATATAAGGGGTTTATATCAATTTTTAACGATAAGAATCCCCTCCATACGAATCGTGATTTTGCAATAGAAAAGGGATTTAGAGACATAGTAACACACGGGAATATTCTTAATGGTTTTTTATCTTATTTTATCGGCGAAAGATTACCTTTAAAAAATGTAATTATTCACAAACAAGAAATAAAATATCATAGACCAGTGTATATTAATGACAAATTGAGTTTTTATGCAGAAGTTATGAATGTATTTGATGAAGTTAATGTTATTGAAATTAAGTTTTATTTTGATAATCAAGATTTTTTTAAAGTTGCATCGGGTAAGTTTCAAGTTGGAGTAATTTAAGACAAGATTCTGCAAATAATAAAATAGATTTTTTGTGTTAGATATTTTATTTAACTCAAATTTTATGATTAATTTTACTAACAATATACATAGTATAAGTCGAAAGAGAAGAAGAGATATGAACAGAATAAAAAAAGAAGAGTTTTTAAATAATTTAAAAGAGGCATTAGAAGTTGAAGATGATGAAACACTTACCGTGGATACTAATTTAAAAGATTTGGAAGAATATGATTCTTTGAGCGTATTAGTTATTGTTGCAATGGTAGATAAAAAATTTAAAAAACAAATATCTTCTTCAGATTTCGAAAAAGTTACAACAGTTAATAGTTTAATTAGTTTAATTGGCGAAGAATATTTTGAATAAAAAATTATTCTTTTAAAGGAGGCTGCTAGTGAAAAATAATTTAAATTTAAATAATAAAAATATTATAGTAACTGGTGCATCTTCTGGTATTGGAAGACAATGTGCTATAAATTTCAGTCAAATTGGAGCTAATGTTATTTTAGTAGCGAGAAATAAAGAGAAACTTGAGCAAACTTTTAATAAATTAAATAAGGGAAACCATATTACTTTCGCTCAAGATTTAACCGAGTATGATAAGTTAGAAGAAATTATAAATATCTCAGTAGGGAAGATAGGTAGAATATCAGGATTTGTTCATTCAGCCGGGATAGAAATGATTTTACCTCTAAAGGGGATGCAACCTTCTTATTATGAAAAAATGTTTGCGATAAATGTAATTGCAGGATTTGAAATTGCTAAAATTATTTCTAAAAAAAAGTACTTGGATGAAAAAGGTGCGAGTTTTGTATTTATATCTTCTATTATGGGAATATTAGGGCAACCAGGGAGAATTGGATATTGTAGTTCAAAAGGAGCTTTAGTTTCAGGCGTGAAGGCAATGTCTTTGGAGTTGGCTAAGAAAAATATCAGGGTTAATTGTATTCTCCCTGGCGTAGTAGATACAGAAATGTCGAACGAAATGTTTCAAAGACTTTCAGAAGAATCTAAGAAAGAAATAATAGATATGCATCCTTTGGGCGTGGGCATGCCAGAAGACATAGCAAATGCGAGTGCATTTTTACTTTCTGATGCTGCAAAGTGGATGACTGGTTCTAATTTGATTATAGATGGTGGATATAGTGCAAGATAAAAAGAAGTTCAATGCTAGATATATTTATGTCGATTATATAATATAATAATAAAGGTAGGATAGGAAGTGATTTGAAATGTATAATATTATAATTGTAGGTGCAGGGGGGTTTGGTCGAGAGGTTTATTTGTGGGCTAAAGATACATTTTCCAAAGATCAGTATACAATAAAAGGATTCCTTGATAATAATCCAAGAATTTTAGATAATTACGATATGGATGTTGGTATAATTGGAAACTTAGATAATTATGAGGTTAAAAATCAAGATAGATTCCTTTTTGCAATAGGCGATATCGATGTAAAAAAACGTTTAGTTATGGAATTAAAGAAAAAAGGAGCTAAATTTCTTACTTTAATTCATCCAACTGCACTTGTAACAAATACAACAAAAATTGGTGAAGGTGTAATTATTTGTCCATTTGTTACAGTTTGCGATCATGCTCAATTAGGAGATTTTGTGATGATGAATATCTATTCTACATGTGGACATGATGGAAAGGTTGGCAAATATTGCATTTTGTCTCCTTATGCTATTTTGAATGGTTTTGTTGTTTTAGAAGACGAAGTATTTTTGGGTACACATTCAACAATAATACCATATAAAAAAGTTGGTTATAAATCGAAAATAAGTGCTAATTCGGTAGTTATGCGTGATGTTGCGGCAAATAAAATAGTTTTTGGAGTTCCCGGGAAAGCTATTTAACGATTTAATTAAATTAAAAATTATAAAGAGTTTAAAATGAAAATAATGTCAAAACTTGCTTTTATCTTTCCTGGCCAAGGTTCGCAAGAGGTTGGAATGGGGGAAGATTTAATAAAAAATTATAAAGAAGCTGATGAATTGTTTAATGCTGCTAATATAGCTCTAAAAGATGAAGAAGTTGATTTAAAAAAGTTGTGCTTAGAAGGTCCGGAAGAAGAGTTAGTTAAAACCATAAATGCTCAACCAGCAATATTAACTATGAGCATAATTTTATATAAATTGCTTCAAAAGAATAATATTAATCCTGATATAGTAGCTGGTCATAGTTTAGGAGAATATTCTGCTTTGGTAGCCGCATCATCTATTGAATTTAAAGATGCAATTAGACTGGTCAGAAAAAGAGGGCAATATATGCAAACTGCTACCCCTCTTGGTACCGGTTCAATGGCTGCAATGATTAGTCTAAAGAGAGAAAAGATAGAAAAATTAATTGAAAAAGTTTCAAAATTTGGAATTATAGAGATAGCCAATTATAATTCTCCTTATCAAATTGTGGTTTCTGGTGAGACAGAAGTGATCAAAAAATTATTAATATTGGGAGAAAGAGAGGAAGAGATAAATATAGTTCCTTTAAAAGTAAGTGCACCTTTTCATTCTTCTTTAATGATAAAAGCAGAAGAGAATTTAGCCAGCTATATAGAAAATATAAACATACAAAATCCGAAAATACCAGTAATTTGTAATGTAACGGCTGATTATGTAAAGACTAAAGAAGAGATAAAAAATGCCTTGATAGAACAGGTGACACATCCTATAAAATGGGTAGATATTATTAAAAGGATAAATTCAGAAGGCATTAGTTGTTTTATAGAAGTTGGCCCGGGAAATGTATTAAAGAAATTGATTAAACAGATATTGCCAAAGGTAAAAGTATATAATGTATGCGATTCAGAATCGTTAGAGAAAATAATAAGAAGATTAAATAGTTAAGAGAAAAAAGGGACTATACTTTTTTTCCATAGGCTGCTTTAATTCCTTAAAAAAGTAGTCTGTCCCCTTTTTCTGAGAGGAGTTAAATATTATGCAAGTGCCATTATCCAGTCCGGATATTATAGAAAAGGATATTGAAGCTGTTGCGGAAGTTATGAAGACCAGATTTTTGAGTATTGGGCCTAAAGTGGTGGAGTTTGAGAGGAGGATGGGCAGTTTTGCCGGGATCAAATATGCAGTGGCAGTGAATAGCGGAACCAGTGCGCTTCATTTGATAATTAGAGGTATGGGGATTGGAGAAGGAGATGTGGTGATTACTACTCCTTTTAGTTTTATTGCCTCCAGTAATTGTATTTTATTTGAGAGGGCTAAACCTTTATTTGTAGATATTGAGGAAGAGACTTTGAATTTGGATGCTGATAAGGTTGAGGAAAAATTAAAGAGTATGAGTAGGGAGGAATTAGCAAAAGTAAAGGCTTTGTTGGTGGTAGATGCCTTTGGACAACCAGCAGATTGGGATAGATTTAAAGAGATTGGAAAGAAATATAATTTAAAGTTAATTGAAGATTCTGCTGAGGCGCTGGGCTCGGAGTATAAAGGCAAGATGGCGGGAAGTTTAGGAGAAGTGGGAGTATTTGCCTTCTACCCAAATAAACAAATTACCACTGGAGAAGGAGGAATTATAGTAACCGATAATGAAGAATTAGCGAGGCTGGCGAGGAGTATGCGGAATCAAGGCAGAGGAGAGAGTGAAGAATGGTTAGACCATGAAAGATTGGGCTATAATTTTCGGATGGATGAGTTGAGTGCTGCTTTGGGCTGTTCACAGATGGATAGGATAGAGGAGATTTTAGATAAGAGAGTAAAGGTTGCGAGAATGTATGGGGAAAAGTTGGCGGAAGTTGAGGAAGTAGAAGTTCCTTATATTGCTCCTTATGTAAGCAAGATGAGTTGGTTTGTTTATGTTATTAGACTGGATAGGAAAATAAATCGGGATAAAGTGATTAAGTATCTGAATGAAGAAGGAGTGCAATGTAAACCTTATTTTACCCCTATTCATTTGCAACCTTTTTATAGAAAGATGTTTGGTTATAAGGAAGGGGATTTTCCGGTTACTGAGGATGTGACAGGAAGGACAATTGCCTTGCCATTTTTTAATAATTTGAAGGAAGAGCAGATAGATTATGTGGTGGAGAAGTTGAGGGAGGGAATCGAGATTAGTCGTTAGTCGTTGGTCGTTAGTATTT
>Ga0209986_10005058_pt1 | contig 11018 bp, 7 predicted proteins | sample BlataG_FD_183168 | JGI IMG/M metagenome (GOLD analysis project Ga0209986, IMG submission 183168) | Deep subsurface microbial communities from Black Sea to uncover new lineages of life (NeLLi) - Black_00105 metaG (SPAdes) (version 2) | ecosystem: Environmental > Aquatic > Marine > Oceanic >...
TCAAGGCAGCCTGAACGGCAATTGTGGCCGTTTCATCATCCCGGATTTCCCCAACCATGATGACATCAGGATCTTGCCGAAGTATAGATCTCAGTCCGCTCGCAAAGGTCATACCTGCCCTTCGGTTCAACTGGATCTGCCGAATTTTTTCTATCCTGAATTCCACCGGATCTTCAAGGGTGATAATATTAATATCAGGCTCATTAATCTTTTTTAAGATGGAGTATAAACTGGTGCTCTTACCGCTTCCAGTAGGCCCAGTACTCAGAATCGTGCCGTAAGGCTTGATAATCATCGATTCGATTTTATCCATGTCACCTTGGGACATACCGAGTCGGTCCAGTGTGTAAACGCCAGCACTCGTATCCAGCAAGCGGAGGACCAGGTTTTCACCATAGATGGTTGGTATCGTGGAGGCCCTGATATTGATCTCCTTGTTATCCATCTTGATAGTAAATCTTCCATCCTGTGGGATTCTTGATACGGAGATATCTATACCTGCCAAGATTTTTAGCCTGGATACGATCGGCAGGAACATGGACTTCTGTGGTGCAGGCACCTCGTGGAGTCTTCCATCCACCCGGAACCTGACCTGAACATAGTCCTTTTCCGGACTGATATGAACATCGCTTGCCTTTTCGCGAACGGCCTGGGAAAGGATAGAATTAACCAGACGGACAACAGGGACCTCTTCAGCCATATCATGGAGTGAGCTTACCTCGACATCCTCTATGGTTGTCTCTATCTCGGTATCGGTATCTGTATCATACTGTACTTGCTCAATGCTCTCCAGGACACCATCGAGATCTGAATACGCTCCATAAAGGCTACCAAACATCTGGTTTAATTCCTGCTCGGTGCATATTACAGGCTCGACTTCGGTATTCGCCAGCACCTCAATGGTATCCATTGCTTTTATGTCTAAGGGATCGGTCATGGCTATTACAAGGAGTTGCCCTTTTTTTCTTAATGGTATCACTTGATATTTCTGGGCTATATCTGCTGGAATAATCTTTGATAGCTCAAGATCTACAGGATATTTATCCGGACGGTATTTTGCGACCTTTAACTGCCTGGAGATCAGCTTCACAATTTCGGATTCACTCACGATCCCGTGGTGAACCAGAAACTGGCCCAACTTTAGGCCGAATTTCTTGTGATCTCCCAGGGCCTGTCTGAGCTGTTCTTCAGTCAACAGACCGGCTTCAAGGAGCATCTCTCCCAATCTCTTTTTTCTCCTCAATTGTTATCCTCCCAGGTTATTTCTACCTGATCGCAGATTCATTTTACATTAACTCAGCAAAAAAAACAGTGTCCTCTTTCCATTGTTTAAGGTTCTTTGAACTTGAGGCAATCATTGGCGGCAGTAAACTCATAAGGCTCCGGGCGGATTTTTCATCCAAAAAGTTACTTTGGAGGACGATGGCAAATTTCAAACCATCCTGCTTATTCCAGCATGGGATTATGCGTGCGGGTGGCGCCTTTTTTGGATATGCCCTCAAGAATTGGTAGGCATTTTCAAGCATCTCCTTTTCAGTGATTTGGACCCACCAGTTCTTGCTTAGCAAAAAAGGGTCGGGTGTGATTGAAATAGCAGGGAAATTAATCACATCCCCAACCTGGATTATGTCCAAATTTTTTATATGTGGGTTTACAAAAGCCACAGTCTTCAGGTACTTAACATTAAGACTCCCGTAGATCTTGCTGATTATAGCCCCAACGGTATCACCCTCTTTCGCGGTGATCTGCCCCAAAAGTCTGGGAAAACTTCTTTCCTGAATAAAGGCATTAACTGGCTTTTCAGATCCTGTTCCAGTTAGATCTTTATCTAAGGCATTGGCTGAGGCCTTCGTTAATGTTTCGGGTGTGGCCCCAGTTGTTGACTTATATAAAGCCAGTATATCTGGGCTTATCTTTACAGTGCCAACCTGGGTGTCCGTAGATACTTCGTGCGTTTGAGCCAATACCCGGTTTGAATCTTTCCCTCCCCAGGGTATCTGCGATTTAAATGGCCAAGGTGTTAATATTAAGAGGAGAAACGCCGCCACCAAGCCAGTAAGGGCGATGGCCGTGACCAATTGCCATTTTTTTGATTGCTCTGGAAAAACCCTCTTCGCACAAGCATGGGCTAATGACCAGCCGACCCTGGAACGATTTTGCATGATCAAGGCCAAAATGATCCGATGACACAGATGTATGATCTTTCTCGGATATCCTTTTGTGACCCTATAAATGGACCATATTGCCGGATAACTGAAAAGTGAAGAACTATCACTACTATTACTGACTTTCTTAAGGCGGAACCGGATCATTTCCCTCGTATCCCGGAAATTCAAAGGGCCTAAAAGGTGGTAAAGATTAATTCGATCAGTAAAGTTGGCATGTTTTTTAAGTGTCTTTTCAAATTCTTTTTGAGCAAAGATAACTATTTGGAGTAATTTATATTCATTTGTTTCGTAATTAAGTAATTCCCGCAAGATCTCCAGGCAGAAGTCAGGAATTTTTTGCCCCTCATCTATAATCAGGATAATGATTTTTTGCTCACTCACGACACGAGAAAAGAGATATTCTTTTATGCTCTCCTTGATTTGCCATTCGCTGATGCCGGTTCCAGATTTTGACCTCCAAAACATGCCTGCAAGGGTGGACAAAAACTCTAAAGGGCTACTAAAATATGGATCAAGGATGAGATAAGTTTCCACCTTCTCTTCCCTGGAAAATTTACGAATAAGCTGACGGCAGAGGGTGGTTTTTCCTGTCCCCACATCACCGATTACTACATTCAAACCCCTGCGTAGACGTAGAGAAAGCTCTAATTTTTGGAGACATCCCAGGTGTTCCAGGGACTCGAAAAAAAACTCGGGGTCGGGGGAATTAGAAAAGGGTTCCTTTTTAAAATTAAGAATCTTGAAGTAATCCATTTTCTTTTTATTCGGAATGTGGCTCTTTGGGGACTGATAGCCTTTCAGATGGTGGCACTTCTTTTATCCGCTTTCCAGACCCCTGCGCTTCGCTTACCACCTGCCTTTTCAAGATATGGGGTGTAATGAAAATGAGAACTTCTTCCATTTTATCACTTTCACCTTTCTTTTTAAAGAGCCATCCAAAAATTGGCACGTCCTTTAGCCCGGGCACGCCACTATCAGAGTCTGATTTTATACTCTTAGTCAGTCCTGAGATGACGATTGTCTCACCATCCTTCACAATCAGATTCGTTTCGGTATGCTTTTTAATGATGAAAGGATTCCCTTCCACAGTGCGGGTAGTATCAACTTCGTCTTTTTTAACCATTATTTTCATTTTCAGGTTCTTATCATCAATCACATGAGGAGTAATCTCCAGCCTGAGAACAGCATCCTCAAACCTGACTTCTCTGTTGCCCTCTTTATCTGTTGCCACATAGGGCACCCTTTCCCCATTTTCGGTAAAGGCCATCTGGTTATCGAGTGTGGTAATTGAGGGGCTGGAAAGGATATTGAGCTTGCCGTCTTTTTGAAGGGCGGAAAGCTGGATATTCAAGAGATGACTCCCGATTTTTTCAGACACGACACCTAATGTTAGGCCTGTTCCAGCGCTGAGATCGGCAGGAAAATTGGCGGCCATTCCAGAGGTAGGGTTAATGCCTGTGTTTAGAGACATCCCCATAACCCCTCCAGTGTTCGCCCCTGGGGTGATCCAGTAATCTCCAGCGTGATATAACCCTCCCCACTGAATGCCCAGCTCCTGTGCCGTATCCCTGGTAGCTTCAACAATATTGGCTTCTATCAGGATCTGGAGTGTGGGTTTATCCAGGTTTTCGATCAGAGAGATCATCTTGGCAATATCGTGCCTGATGGCCTGTATAATCAGGGAGTTGGTGTGTTCATCTACCATCACCGAGCCCCGCGATTTTCCTTCTTTGTCTTTGGTTAGGAATTCCGTTAGATTTTTCTTTAGTTCATTGGCATCTGCGAAATTGATATTTATGACCCTGGTCAGCAATGGTTCAACACGCTTTATGGTTATCTTGTGGGCCTTTCGTTTCTCTTGAATGGCGTCTATCTTCAGGTCCTGCTCCATATCCTCTGTAGTCATGACACGGATGATGTCCCCCTCCCAGGTATAGGTAAGCCCGTGTGTGCGCAGGATACCGCGAAAGACCTGGTCCCAGCTTGTATCCTGTATGTTTACGCTAATTTGTCCTTTTACATTGGAGCTTATTAGGAGATTTTGGTTGGCAGCCCGGGCCAAGGCCCTGAGAATGGCTATTATATTGCTTTTATACATTCTGAGGCTTACTTTCTGGGTGGGTAAGGGCCTTTCAGGCTTGGCCTTTGCCTCTTCCTCCAGGGCCTCCACCTCCTTTATTCTTTCCGGAAGATCAATAATTCGGGTCTTGGAGGCAGGTGAATGTCCCTTGGATTTTTCAGCCATCTCCTTCCATTTCTCAAAAAAAGGATCTTTTTTTGTGCTCTTTTTGCCAGCGCATCCCGAGAAAACCAGACTCAACAAGAGAGCAAAAATAAACCATGACATTTTTTTATACTTCATCGCTTGTTCTCCCTAAAATACCTCTTCTTCAATTGGGACAATAATTGTTATCTGCTTTTCTTTGTCCCTGATTACCACCTTCAAGGGTTCAATTCTTTCGACAATATATCCGGCAAATTCCAATTCCTCACCGGTTTCATATTCTACACCATTAATGATGGCCAGTCTTATGTCACCCAATTCTATATATCCTGAATAAGTGAAACTTATTTCCTGTTCTAATGGCACGGGCTGTTTTGGTACCTCTGATTCCTTTGTTAATTCAGTTTTTAAAAAAGGATCCTTCTCCCATTCGGCCTCGGCTTGAGCAATGATGTATATATCGGTCTTGTCCGGGGCGTCTTTATCCAGGCTCTCAGAAAGATTGGCAATAAACTTTATTGTCCCTGTCTCCTTTATCTTAGTATCAATATTAGTTTGTTTAGATGGAGAAGGCATAAACAGGCTATACACAGCATAAATAACAGCTACCAGCGCAGCAAAGACTATAATTTTTTCTCGTTTTGACATTAAGAATCCTTATTGGAAAAGATTTTTTCTTTACGGCCACTAATCGTTAATCCAATGCTAACCATATCTTCAGTCTGAATTCCTTACCTCCAGGGACCTGCTGGATCTTGATTTCTTCTATATGTTGCAAATAGGGGTTTCCTCCCAGTTCAATTAAAAATTTGCGAAAATCAAAGAAATCTCCTTTTACCAAGATGTTTATCAAAAAAAGACCGGAGCCATTGGCAATGGATTTAACATCTGGGATAATAGATACAGTTTCAAGATTGATCTTTTGGGCTATTTCACAAAAAATAGATGAAATCTTATCAGTTTTATCGCGGGGGAATTTACTCTTACCGGGGTAGGGCAATATTCTGGATTCTTCGACCTGGAGTTTTTTCAAAAGCTTTTGGTAAAAAGGGTATAGCAACTGCTGTTTTTCTCTCTGTATCCGGAGCTTTTTGATTTTCATGTCCATCTTGACCAAGGACTTTCCAGATATATAAGGACCGATAAGAATAAACGCAAAGATTCCTAATGCGCATATTAGTAGATAGGCTGTGCTCTGCACCGGGATTTTTCTGGATTGTTTTTCCTCCATCTCGGTCCTTAAACCAATTGTATATTCAAAACAAAATGCAATACCACACGTTCTTCATAAGCTTCCAGGTCGCTTTTTATAATACTGAGTTGGCTGAAGAGAGGGGAGTCTTCTAATTTCGTGAGATATCCAGCGAAAGAGGACTCAAGCGATTCACGGTCTCCCAATATAATGCCATCCACCTCTAAGATTTTTGGGGTAGTCTTTCTCTTGTTCTCAGTAATACCGCCAAAATTAGCCGTTATACTGAGCAAACGAATATTTGAAGGAGTCCTCATAGATAAATCCTTTATAATGGCCATTCCCAAGTATTTCATGCTATATTCCTTTAAATCCTTCTGTTTTCTTTTATATTTGGGGGCCATAAGCATTAGGATTTTTTGGTCAACCTTAGGAATGTACTGTGATACCTCCTTATGAAGTTGGGCTATTTTGGCCTTTTTAAGCTCCTCAATATGTCCCTGCCATAGAAAGATGCCCATGCAAACTGCAATGATAAAGATGAATGCCGCAAAGATGCCCCGGTTGATATGACGAATGCTCGCCAATTTTTCTTTATCTTTATAGGTGAAGATGATGTTGGGAGTATGAGAGTTGTCCGACACGGCCATGCCAACGGCAGGGGTGAAGGATATCCTCTCCGTGACTGAATCAGGCGGTAATATATCATCCAAAAAAGGATTTCCAGGGTCTAAAGGGTCAATAATATCCCTTTCAATCCCCAGTTGATCGCCTATATAGTCAATTAAGGGTCTGTAAGCATTAATTCCACCGGAGACAAAAATTTTACCGATCCTCTCATTTTCCAAAGTTACAATATAATGCTCAAATGTTCTTTCTGTCTGTCTTATTAACCTCTCTACGGCGGGAATAATCATCTCGAATATTTCCTCTTCTTTGAGCTGAAAGCCGGCATCTTCTTCGGTCAGGGGAGGAGAATCAGGACTCAGGCTTAGAAGTATCTTTCTGGCCTCGTCAATATTCACGGGGCGCTCTTTCTCAAAACTCTTGGGAGCGGAGGTGTTTTCCCCCTCGGGCATCTCTATTTCATTGGGGAACTCTCCTTTTTCCCCCTCGCTAGAGACTTCAATAAAGGATTCAATGATACTATTCATTCCGGCCTTGATGCCACGCGTAAAAGCAAGACTTCCAGAAGAGAAGATATCAATTCGTGAGTGCTCCTTGCCTATATAGAGACAAGCAATGGCTTCTTCAGCGGTTGGGATCCATTTGGTTCTAAACAGGTTCTGGTAAGCAAATTGAGCTATGGATAGGCCGGTCAGATGGAAGCCTGTTTTGGAAAATAGAGCTTTTACCTTTTCCACCTCTTCTTTAGGAGCGGCATAGACCATGACCGCTATCTTAGGGATGCCTTTTTCCATTACATCCCCCTGAACCTCAAAATCAAGGATAGTGTCACTTTCTTTAAAGGAAGTTTCTTTCTTTAAGGTCCAATAAACTGCATTTGCAATCTTCTTTTTAGCCACCTTTGGTATTCGGAAATGATGTACCTCAACGTGGGCCGAAGACATGAGTGTCCAGAGTTTGATTCTTTTTGAAGGACCGCAAAACTTGGTTAGTGTTGATTTTAAAAAATCGGGAAACTCTGAACTCTCTTTGGTGATCTGGGGTTCAAAGGGGACTTTCATATAGTCCAGCAATTTCCATCGTTGGTCGGAATATTGTGTAACCTTTACCATCTTCAAATCGTGGTAGCCAATATCAATCCCTACTGTAATCGATCTTTTGAAGGGGATGATTTTTGTAGAGATGGATTTTCGCACTCTTGTTGATTGAGAGGGATCTAATGTGTTCGTGTTTTTGTCTGCTGCGGTGTGGTTGCTACGAATCAGATCGAGTAGCTTTTCAGTGGAAGAGATTTCATCATGTTTAGCCAAAATAACTCTCCCTAAGTAAATGGGATTTTCTGAGCCAAATCAGCTCAATTGTTGTGATGAAATTCATGATTTTTGAAAGAAATATAGTCCATCATTTCAAGGTAAATGGTTTTTAATGGATCTAATTTTTTCATAGTTACTTAACATATATAACTATAAGATAAGATAAGGCATTGTCAAGGAAAAAATACTGTATGTTGAAAAAATTAAGTTGTCATACGCTATATCTAGTATGAATATTCTAATAGAGTTCCCAGAAATCATTCATCGGTCTCGTGGGGAACAAAAATGGGAAAGTATTTAACCTTACCTATGTTTGGTAGAGAATTAAGAGACAAATATCCCGGGTTTTGCAAGACGTGCTTAGATAGAGTTGAAATATCACTGTTTATAAGATCAAAATTATCTGAAAAGAAGCTCAGGAGATATTGAGTAAGAAAACTACCTAAAGCATGGCCCTTGACTTCCCGATTTTTGCAGATTGACTGAGGGAGAGTAAAACCATAGCCACAATTGAGATGATAATACCGACAATAACGATAACTATGGCCAGTTCTATAAGGGTGAAGCCAGATTAGTATTGCAATCTATTATTAAATCCGATGATGTAATCCCCCCGAAAGATAAAAGTAAAGCAATATTCAGCAATAAATTTTTCTAAGGCAAGAAGTTAATGCCTACTGCTTACTGTTCACTGCCTACTGTAATTTAATGTTTAAATGCCCTCTGGCCGGTAAATACCATGGTTACCTGAGGATTGGCCTCGTTACAAGCCTCAATTGATTCGAAATCCCTCAATGATCCCCCTGGATGAACAATGGCCCTTATTCCCTCCTTTATGGCTACATCTACTCCGTCTCTAAAAGGAAAAAATGCATCAGATACCATGGTTGAGTCTATGAGACCGCCATGTTCTAAAGTAGTTGCCTTATCAATCTCCTCCTTTACTTTGGCATCTTTTTTTCCTTTATCTATCTCGGCTTCCAATTCTTTGTACGGGATACCGAATTTGGTAAAACAGAGGGAATCTGCATACTTAGTATAGGCCTTATAAATCGCTATTTCTGCCACGCCTACCCTGTCTTGCTCTCCCGTACCAATGCCAACTGTTACTCCATCCTTAACATAGATGACCGAGTTGGATGTAATACCCTGCTCCACCTGCCAGCCAAAGAGCATATCAGCATATTCTTCTTGTGTGGGCTTCCTGGCAATTTTGTATAGTTTTCCTTTATACTCAACACTTGCCAGTTCAAAATCATCTTGTGATTTTATTCTATTTATAGGTGATTGCTGTAGTATTATTCCCCCATCAATAAGGCTTTTAAAGTCAACGAAACGTTTCTCTGTATATTCGGCTAATCTATCTATCCTGCTGATCTCAATGATCCTTAGATTAGAGCTTTTATTTAGAATAGATATAGTTTCATCTTCAAACTCAGGTGCGACTACAACCTCGAGATAATTATCACTAATTAATTGGGCTGTCTCTTTATCAATAGGCCTATTGAAGACTGCACACCCACCAAAGGCTGCTATTCTATCTGCCATATTTGCCTTTTGATAGGCATCGGCAACACTTGATCCATAGGCCACACCGCAAGGATTATTATGCTTAACAATTACCACAGCCGGTTGTAGGGAAAGGTATTTTATTATATTAAGGGCATTGTCAATATCTGTGAGGTTAATTTTTCCTGGATGTTTTCCACTCTGGATTAATTGTTCTTCAGCTATGGCTGAGACTAGCCCTTTCCCTGATTCAATAAATTGACATTCACCAAGTATGAGGTTTCCATTTACCAGCTCATAAAGGGCTGCCTCTTGGCCCGGATTTTCTCCATATCTGAGGCCTTTCTCAATCAACTCCCCTGAAGTTTCATCAGCTATTTTCCAAGTCCTTTTGCGGTAGATGAGTTTTTGATCTCCAAAATCCATTGTAATCTGGGGAGGAAAATGGTCATCCATCACCGTTTTATACATCTTTTTTAATTCATCAGACATGTCTTTGCCCTTTGTTTGTTGTATGTTGTCAGTTGTTTATTATCCATTGTCCATTGGTTTTTTCCCAATTGATTTGATATACTTGCCCGCCATTGCGAGCTCAGGCGAGGCATGCGGGAGCACTTAATTTAGGAGTCAACTCTTCGATCAATTTTTTGAATAAATCTATAGTATAGGCATTTCATTTTGCTGCCTTGCAAGTATTCGTCAAAGGGTTGCGGTTGCGCGGCTCGTTTCGGTGCTCGGTTTACGTCAAACGGTTTTGAAAAATGACGCAACCAATAGCCGTTAAACGTAACGAGCAGCGTAACCGATAGACCGTAGACGTTAACTTAACAACGGACAACCGACAACGGTCAACTGACAGATTTATGCCTTTCTATGTATGCGTATGCATTGTGATTGTGAATGGATTCAAAATTTTCTGATTCAACTGCAAACCATGTTATATTTGGATCATACTCAAGTTTCTTGGCTATATCCCTGACAATATCCTCTACGAATTTAGGATTTTCATAAGCCTTTTCAGTTACATATTTCTCGTCCGCTCTTTTTAACACAGAATAGACATCACTGGAGGCAGTCTCCTCTACTAATTTAATGAGGTCCTCTATCCAGACAAACTTTTTAAATCTAATCTGCAACCTGACCTCCCCCCTCTGGTTATGGGCACCGAAATCACTTATCTCTTTTGAGCATGGACAAAGGGTGGTAATTGGCACATTTATCATAATTATTAGATCTTTATCTTTATTCAGATTACCTTTAAAGGTGCACTGGTATTCCATCAGGCCCTGGCTATGTGTGACAGGGGAGCTTTTCATTACAAAGTATGGAAATGAGATTTCTATATGTGCACTTTCGGCATTGAGCCTTTTTTTCATGGTTGAAAGAATATCTGAGACATTCTGGATAGAGATACTCCTATTGTATTCATTCAGAATCTCAATAAGCCGGCTCATATGTGTGCCTTTATAGTCCTTGGGAAGGTTAACGTACATGTTAATCAGGGCTACAGTTTGCTGGGTTTTTATTTCTTTGTCCCGAACCGTTATTGGATACCTGATGTCCTTTATTCCAACCTTGTCTATATCGATGTTACGATCATCTTTTTGATTTTGAATATCTAACATTGCTCATTACTCTCTTATTTTTGATAGAATAAATATTATCTAATTTTTACAAAGTCAATAAAAAGATATTTTAGATAACAAGCGGCTTTATTGGTTCAATATTTTAAACCAACCAAACCAATTAAGCAATTTCATAATTTTCTTGATTTCATGAAGGGAAATAAGGTATTAAAGTTAAAGTATTCGGGGCGTGGCGCAGTCTGGTAGCGCACCTGCTTTGGGAGCAGGGGGTCGAAGGTTCAAATCCTTTCGCCCCGACCAGAATTATTTGTTTGTTGTGTTGATCAATTAAAATTGAGGGTTTTAGGAATTTAGGTAATTTTAACTTTAGACATTTTAGCTCAGTTTGGTTTTTTCAAA
>Ga0209986_10005059_pt1 | contig 11018 bp, 8 predicted proteins | sample BlataG_FD_183168 | JGI IMG/M metagenome (GOLD analysis project Ga0209986, IMG submission 183168) | Deep subsurface microbial communities from Black Sea to uncover new lineages of life (NeLLi) - Black_00105 metaG (SPAdes) (version 2) | ecosystem: Environmental > Aquatic > Marine > Oceanic >...
TCCCCCTCTTGCAACCTCCGCGCCCACGTCGTGGCGTCAAGCGATGCCACTACCTCCCGGATTCTGGGTAGAAGGGGCCCATATTTGGGGCCCAAGATAGCAGGATCTGGCTTCAATACGTATCTCACCAGCTCCTTCCTGTTCTCCGCAAAACGCAGCTCTTTGACATTCAGCTCATCCAGCACCAAGTCCGCTAGGGGACCCAAAGGATCTTCTTCACCCTCAAACGGACCCACAACCACAGCCCTCGCCAAGGGCTGGCGCAACTTGATGCCGGCCAAGCCGCGGGCCGATCGCCCCAGGCTGGCCACCTGGATGGCCAGATCCATGTCCGTCATCAATCTCTGGTCTACAAGGGTCTCATTTGCCACGGGGTAGGGGCAGTGATGAACGCTCTCTGGCGCACCCGCGTCAACAGAACGTACGAGATTCTGATACATCTCCTCGGCGACGAACGGTATGATCGGAGCCAACAACTTGACCAGAGTCACGAGGCACTGATACAGCGTCCAATACGCCATGTTCTTGTCCTCGTCCTGCTCGCTCTTCCAGAACCGACGACGGCTGCGGCGAACGTACCAGTTGGAAAGATCATCCACAAAAGCCTCTATACATCGCGTGACGGGAGCCACGTCGTAGTCGTCCAGTCGCTCCGTGACCTGTCGAATAACAATCTGCAATCTCGACAGTATCCACCGATCGAGGACATTGCTCGGGCCATTCTCCAGGGCGCTTCCTTCGACTCTCGCAGGGGTCCAGCCATCTATGTTGGCATAGGTAGCCAAGAAGGAATAGACGTTCCAAAGAGGGATCAAGAAGCGACGGCGCACCTCATCCGCTGGACCGTACCCAAAATGCAGGTTCACACGGGGATTATGCGAGCAGTACATCCACCGCATCACATCCACACCCATGGTCTCAGCAGCGTCCTCAAACCAGAGGACGTTGCCACTGCTCTTGTGCATCTCGTCACCATGCTCGTCCTTGACCAGGGCGTAGCCGAAAACCGTGAGAAAGGCCGGCCTGTTCTCCATAGCAGTGCTTTCAGCGAGCAAGGCGTAGAACCAGTTGCGAAACTGGCCAGGAAAACACTCCGTGATAAAATCGGCAGGGTACCACTTCTCCCAATACTCTCGATCGTGTCTGTAGTTGAGCGTGGAAAGCGCCACGATCCCTGCGTCCAGCCAGGGGTTCCCCACGTCGGCGATGCGCGACACGACGTTGCCGCATTCCGGACAACGGATCTTCACTGCGTCGACCCAGGGGCGGTGCGGGGAATGACCTTCGAACTTCTCCCAACCTTCGACCGCCCTCTCCCTCAACTCCACCTCACTCCCGATGACCTCGAAGTGACCGCATGTGCATTCGTAGATAGGAAGGGCAAGTCCCCAATACCGCTTCTTGGAGATCATCCAGTCCTGCATGTTGCGAAGCCAATCCAGCTCTCGATCCATGCCAAACTCAGGGATCCACCTGATCTGCCGCACTACGTCCATTATCTGATGGCGGAGCTGGTCCATGAAGATGAACCACTCATCCACCAGGCGGAATACGAGCTCGCTCTGGCAACGCCAGCAAACCGGATAGCGGTGAGTGTAGTCATCCACCCGGTAGAGGAGCCCTTTCCTCTGCAAGTCCTCGCAGATGGGCTCAGCCGAATCGGCCACGTTGAGGCCGGCAAGCCAACCGAACGCTTGCACGAAGTTGCCGAACTCATCGAGCGGCGCTATGGCTGGCAAGTCGTGCTCTTTGCCTAACTCCAAGTCCTCCTTGCCGCAGCCTGGAGCGATGTGCACGATACCAGTACCTTCGGTCTCGCTCACCTCTTTCCAGAAGATGACCCTGTGTTCTACCATATCCTGAGGAGGCAGTTCATCAAAGGGACCGTGATACGTCCAGCCCTCCATGTCTGCCCCAGACAACTCCTCCACCAACTCGTATGATCCTTGTAGCATGGGCATCGCCGCGCGAGCTAGATAGAGACACTTGTCGCCCTGCTTGACTTTGACGTAGGTCACGTCAGGGTGCACCGCGGCAGCCACGTTGGATGTGAGGGTCCAAGGCGTCGTGGTCCAAACCAAGAGCGATTCCCTTGGACGCCCCGCCAAAGGAAAGACCACCGTAACCCCAGGGTGCGTCAACTCCTGGTAGCCCTCTGTGACGATCTCGTGCTCGGAGATTGCCGTGCTGCAACGAGGACACCAGGGCATGACGTCTCGGCCCTTGTAGATCCAGCCCCTCTCATAGCATGTCTTGAGGAACAGCCAGATGGTGTAGTTGTTCTCATCGGACATGGTGTGGTACGAGTTGTCCCAATCCATCCAGTAGCCCAATCGGATCGACTGCTGCGTCTGGATATCAGAGAACTTCCGCACCCGTTCCTTGCACTTCTCGACGAAACGCGCGATGCCGTAGTCCTCTATGTCACGCTTGGAGGTGAATCCCAGCTCCTTTTCCACCTCGACCTCGATCCAGAGCCCCTGTCCATCAAAGCCGTTCTGGTAGCGTATCTCATGTCCCTGCATCGCCTTGAAACGATGGAACAGATCTTTGTAGGTGCGACCCCAGGCATGATGAACGCCCATGGGGTTGTTGGCCGTGATGGGTCCATCTATGAATGACCAGCGCTCTTTGCCCCGGTTCTTCTCCACCAGCTTGTGGAAAGCATCCGTCTCGTCCCACCATTCTAGAATCCGGCGCTCCAGCGCTGGGAAATCCACCTTGCTTGGCACTTCTCTAAACATATAGCCAAACCTCCAATTACTCGTCTAGCTCGATACGCAGTCGTTTGTTGATGCGCCCCTTACTCTCGTGACCAGTCACCCTGATGCGACCAACCTCGCTAGTATTGGCCACATGTGTGCCGCCATCGGCCTGTAAGTCCAGCCCCTCTATCTCCACCACACGCACCTCCTGTATGCTCTCGGGCAGCAGGTTGATCTTGGTGCGGATAAGGTCTGGGATCTGAAAAGCCTCTTCCCTAGGCAGTATCCTTGTTCGCACCGGACGAGCAGCAGCCACCTCCTTGTTGATCTTCGCCTCCACTTCGGCTGAGAACTCCGCAGTCATACTCTCAAGCTCAAAATCCATACGAGCCTTCAACGGTTGCATGTTGCCACCGGTCACCGAGGCACCATAGTCACGCCAGATCGCTCCGCACAGGATGTGCAGAGCGGTATGGGTGCGCATCAACGCGTACCGGTGATCCCAATCGATGATGCCCCGAACCTTGCTCCCCACAATCACGGGTCTGCCCTCTAGCTTGTGGATGACCTGCCCCTTCACTCGCTGGACCTTTCGCACCGGGTATTCCCGGCCCTCCTCGTCACGCAGCAGGCCCGCGTCGCTGGGCTGACCTCCTCCCTGGACATAGAATGCCGTCCTGTCCAGTACCACACCATCATCCGTCACGGCCATGATTGTGGCGTCGAATTCTCGCAGGTAGCTGTCGGTGAGACAAAGCAGTTCAGTCACAGGAACCTCCTATCAACGCAGGTCGCACCACAGCCGGTCTACATAGTCCTGGAAGCCCAAGCTTCGCCAAAACCGCTGTGATGCAGGGTTGAAATGCGACACGTAGATGTGCACAGAAGCAAGTCCTTCCCCTTGAAGCCATCTCCGTAGAGCGGTGAACAGTTGACGGCCCACACCGCGTCTCCGCCATTCCGAGGTGACGCACATGTGGGCAATGTGACCGTACTTGGCCGGCTTGAGGCCCAGCCCCACATCCACGATCCCTCCTAACGCAAAGCCGACCACATCACCTCTCGCCTGGGCCACCAGCAACTGAGCGGTGTCGTCCAGCAGCCAGTGCTCTATCGCCTTGGCTACGTGTCTGCTGCCGTCCGGTGACACTCTTAGACGGCTATCAAGCCGAGCGTGGTAATCCATCATTTCCATCCACAGCGAAAGCACGGCCGCCGCGTCGCCAACGGTTGCCGCACGGATCACCACGCCACGATCTTCCACCTTCGCCACTGCGCCATCATCGCTGTAGTACAGATGATCCAGAAAACGCGAGAAACCCATTCTCTCCCAGAAGCGCCGTGCAACCGGACTACGGCTGGCCACATCAGACTGGCTGACATCAAGCCCTTGAGTCTTGAACCAACCCTGGGCTTCGCCAAGGAGTCTGCATCCTACCTCCTGGCCACGCCATCCCTCATCAACGTAGAGGCAACCGATGTAGCCAAACCTAGGTACGGCAAAAGGCTTGTTGTCCACCACTTTGCCGATGACGCACCCCAGAAGCGCCTCATCATCGCACCTCTGGGCCACGAAGATCGGATACGATCCGCTGCCCAACATCAGCCGCACTCTCTTCTTGAACCTCCCCAAGGTCCCTGAACTGAGGGCAAGTCGAGGATCCCAACGGCCCAGGAACTCGCTCGCCTGTCTGTGGAGCCTCAGGAGTTCGCCCAGGTCATCCGGCTTCGCCCTGCGAACAGATACCAATCCCCCTTCAACGTCAAAAGCTCTCGTCCCATAGGGACGAGAGCTTTCCTCAGATAACGTCACTCCCGCGGTACCACCCTACCTAGCGGTTTCCCGCTCACTCGTCATGGGTACGTGTTCATACCCTCACCATTGATAACGGGCGGCGTTCCCGGCCAAATCTACTCTGCCCATCCTCAGACAGGCATTTCGGTTGGCGGCTCCAGAAGGATTTTCGACGGGGCCTTCGTATCCGGCTCTCACCCGGCCCGGACTCTCTGCACGGTGGCTGGCCGCCTACTCGTTTCCATCATAGCCTGTGCGATTCCTTCTTATTATGCCACATATGGCCGATGGTGTCAAAGTCACGGATTCGGCGGCTTCGGACCGAGGATACTCACGCTCAGTTCTGGTACCTGCCAAGTATCAAGCACGCATTCTGCCCACCAAGGCCAAAGGAATTGGACAGAGCGATATCCACCTGGGCTTCCCGAGCCACGTGAGGCACATAGTCTAGGTCACACTCCGGATCCGCGTTATCGAGATTGATGGTCGGGTGTATTATCTTATCCCGGATGGTGAGCACGCAGACGACGGCCTCCACACCGCCTGCAGCGCCTATCAAGTGTCCCGTCATGGACTTGGTGGAACTTATCGGTGTGCAATAGGCTAGCTCTCCGAAGGCCTTCTTGATGGCTACGGTCTCAGCCACATCTCCCAGGACAGTCGACGTGGCGTGAGCATTGATGTAGTCTACATCGTCCAGCGACACCTGAGCGTCCTCTGCGGCCAACACCATAGCCCGAGCGGCAGCGTTCCCTTCGGGGTCTGGTGCGATCAGGTGGTAAGTGTCCGCGGTCCCGGCGTAGCCCAGCACCTCAGCATGGATGTGGGCGTTTCGCTGCAACGCGTGCCCCAGCTCCTCGAGGATGAGGATACCAGCCCCCTCAGCAGGCACAAATCCGTCACAGTCTGCATCAAAGGGTCGAGAAGCTCTCTCTGGCTCATCGTTGCGCCGAGAGTAACCGCGAGGCACCGCAAAGGCGGCTATGCTCAACTCGCAGATGCCCGATTCTGTTCCACCGGCAACCATGATCCGGGCCGCCCCACGACGAATCACTTCTGTGGCCTCCCCGATCGCTTGAGTTCCTGAGGCGCAGGCAGTCACCACGGTGGAATTATAGCCTTCGAGACCATGCAGACGAGCAATGTGGTGAGCAGCCACATTCAGACTCACAGTGACCGCGAAAAACGGCGAGATGCGCATCCCCCCCTTGGCCAGCAGAATCCTGCATGCCTTCTCGGTCTCCTCCAGCGCACCGATACCGCTTGTGCCCAGAATGACCCCGACTTGCTCGCCGCTGATGTTCCCGGGCGACAGACCTGCATCTTGCAACGCCATCCCTGCCGCCGCCACAGCCAACTGGCTGTAGCGGCCCATTCTACGCGCCTCCTTGCGGTCCATGTACCGCTCCGGTGCAAACCCTCTGGCCAAGCCGGCTATCTTCGTCGGGTAGTCCTCGACGTTGATCTCAGTGATCAACCTGACGCCGGACCGTCCCTCTAGCAGTCCTCGCCAGGTGGCCTCTGCCGTCAGCCCCAGAGGAGTGATGGCTCCCACTCCAGTGATCACCACCCTGCGCCGTCCAACCTGGGGCTCCCGCCTGCCCAGGGGCAACCCACAATTGAAGCAGAAATTGGCAGCTTGAGGACCATCTACACCGCAGCCTGGACATCGCTGCCCTTGTGCCTTCATGTCTCATAACCCCTTTCGATAGACTAGTGAGATATCTCAGCTCTCAGATCCATGATCTCCGCACGCAAACGAGTGATCTCCTTCTCGCCCTTCCTTTTGTCACGCACTCCTCGCAGGCGGTGTTTCTTGAAGGCCAACTCGGTCAGCAACTGGTACAGTCTCCTCAGCCGACGAGCATGCCCAAGGCCGTGCGTCATGAAGGCTCTCCATTGCGCAGCAATGCGTAGCCAGTATGAAGCCGCGATCTCATAGTCCGTGCGGGACACTGTCCCACGGCCAATCTCATCGCGGAGCTCCCGCACTACCCTAGCCTTTTCCCGATCCCAAGCCAGCAAGAGTACGACCAGAATGACCAGCACTCCGCCCCAGTCGGTGAGGAGACTCACGATAACCGGCCAACACAGTTCCGGGGTCAAGCTTGCAGATATGTTGTGCACAGCGTGGATCATGATGGACCCAGCCAACGCCAAAGGCGGAGCTAGCCATGCCTTCCATCGACTGTTGGCGACACTCGCGTACCCAAAACCGAGGCCGACGATGCTACTGAACAAACCATGATTCAAGCCGAAGAGCATGGTGCGCACGAAGACCACTGTGAGCCAGTATTCTGCTCCCCCCTCCACCATGGCGCCCAGGAAGTAGAGCGCATTCTCCGTCATGCCGAAGCCGAACCCCACAAGAGCGCCATAGACCACGCCGTCCAAGACACCATCCATTTCCGCCCTGAAAGTGAGAAAAAGCAGGAAGATGGCAAAGCCCTTGACCACCTCTTCCACGATGGGGGCAACGACACTGCCTCCGATGGCCTCTCCTGCTGCTTGGCCAAACACAGCCAAGAGCGGAACGTCAAGACCAATCTCCGCCACGAGAGACAGGAATATGGCCGGTATGGCTCCCCAGACAAAGGTGACAGCGAGTAGCCCCCACGGTTCCTTCTCGTATCGGTCGAACCACCAAATGACCAAGCCGTAGACGACAGCAGGGCCCACCGTCGCAAGGATAGTGAGTCCCACAAAGAGAATGACGAGCAGCAACTCCACTTCCTAGCCCTTCGTCAGTTTGCGACGAAACTTCGCGTACGTGCTGAAGAAGTGAACCCAGAAAGGGCTCACCCTACCAACGATTCGCCCGCTGGCGAGGTTCTTCAGAAACTCCTCCTTGCTATCAAATAGGGGCATCTCCACATAGGCCCGCCCCAGCTCGTAGCCGCTGTGGGCATCGCTGCCCGCCGTACATGGCAGCCCTCGGGATCGGGCGAACTCTCGGGCGCGACGGTTGTCACCCGGGAGAGTGACTCGAGCATTGAATCCCTCTACGAAGTCAAGCTGGTCTCCTATTTCCTTCAGCACGTACTCGCCGACCGACTGCCCTCGCAAACGGTCGAAAGGATGAGGCACCCCGGCCAGTCCTCCTTGCTCCCTGATGATGTCAATAGTCTGGAGAGGAGTTAGGCCTTGGGGCACCTCACGCTCCAGGAACAGTCCCATTACCTCCCCTTCCCGCGTGGACACCTCCTGCCCAATGATAACGGGAAACGAGGCTATGTCTCGCACTGCCAAGGCTCCGGCGATGGCGTTGTGATCGGTGATGGCCAACGCTCCCAACCCTTTTTCCTCACACTTCAGCACTATGTCCTGTGGAGACAGAAGTCCGTCCTTGGAATAGACGGTATGCACGTGCATGTCCACGGCAATCATCTTGCAACGACCTTCGGGTGGATGAGCGCAGACCCAGTAAGGAAATCCCGCGGCACAAGAGAGAGGTGAACAGGTCCATGAGAGCCCAAACCGGGCTTGGGTCGGCCCGCGTGTGCGACGAGGTGGGGCCCGCCGGGCCGACTCTGAGCGCAAGGACGCCTCGTCACAAAGGCAATCGCATCAGGAACCCAGCCTCGTGGAATGGAAGAACCGTGGACCTCCACCCTCACAGAGCGAACTGCACAAGACGCGAAGCTGCATTCCCAACACCCTAGACAGGGCTCTCTCGGATCTCCCCGAAGCGCACCACCCCAGGGTGAAGAGAGCAGCTTCCGCTTGCCGCTGGGTCCGCAGAAAACCGCTGTGAGCGAAGACCATGACCACCGGAGCGCAGCTCGGACTGTCATGAAGTGCAATAGGGTACCACGATGCACGGCAGCCACACCCGCGGCATTATCGCATAGTCCATTTGGCATGTCAACCTCCACGTTGTCCACGAACGCGTGTTGTGATATAATCATAGATGAGATCGCAATATCAAGGAGGCCCAATGCTCAAAGACACAAAGGCCCTTGATGTCCGTACGAAGATGATCGGGGTGCTACTGCGAGCTGCTCGGCTCAAAGCCCGCCGAACTTTGAAGGAGTGCGCCGACCATCTCGGTTGTACGCCGCACATGGTCTCCCGATATGAATATGGCCGTCGAGGCATATCCTTACCCGAATTGGAGTTGCTCGCCGCTCTGTTCGACCTACCGGTCAATCATCTGTGGCAGGAGGAATTGGTCGTATTTGAGGAAGAGGCCGCCAAGCCCCTCCCCCAAAAGCTTATTCCCTTGCGCCAGAAGGTCATCGGGATCCTGCTGCGCCAGGCGCGAATGGAAGCCGGCAAGACCCAAAGTCAGTGTGCAAGGCTCCTGGGTGTGTCCACTGACACCATGTCCAAGTACGAGCACGGCAGGAAACCCGTACCCTTTGCTCAGTTGGAGCTGATGTCTTCCTACTTGGACCTCCCACTGTCCGAACTCTTGGACAAAGAGCTGAGCACCAGCCGAGTCGCGATCTCCGCACGCGGCGGCGAGTTGCTGTCCGCTGACAACGCATGGGAACGTCTACCTCTTCGGGTTCAGGACTTCATTCGCAACCCTGAAGCTCTCCCCTACCTGGACACAGCCCTGAGGCTGTACGAGCTGCCGCACGACTCCTTGAAGCGTCTCGGAGAGGCCGTGCTCTCCGCAGGCGCCGAGGAATGACCTAGTAGGGAAATGCAATGAGTACGTCTGGCACTGCTGGTGAGACTGGACAGACCCTCCCTCTTCTTGAGATTGTCTCCAAGTTGACACGCCACTCTGACGTCGGTGAGTTCCTAAACGCCGCTCTTGACGGGGCGATCCAATCCACGAAGTGTCAAGGCGGGTCCCTGCTATTGGCTGGCGACCCGCCCCGGCGTGTACGCACGGGTGAGGTGCCCTCAGAGGTTGACGAGCAGATCTCTCGCTGGGAAGATGCCCTTCTGGACAGACTGCGCATGTCTTCATGGGAGATCGGTGACACCGAGAACCTCCCCGTTTCCACGCACATCGTGCAGAGTACTCAGCATCTACTGACGAGCATCCCTTTGCTCCACCGTGGGAGAGTGACGGGGTCTCTCACACTCATCTTTCCTCCAGGTCACGTGCTGTCCTTGTCGCAGCGACAGGTATTGACATGGTGCGCGAGGGGTGTTGGGAATCTCGCAGGGATGATTCAGCAGTTGACTACTACTCAGCATGGGCTGAACCAGTTGAGCTTCCTGCACGAGACTGGCCAGGCATTGACATCAACCCTCGACCTCAGAGAGGTATTAGACAGCACCATGGAGCTGGCGACTGAGATACTTGACGCCTCCGCTTCTACCCTGATGCTGATAGACGAGGAAACCAGTGAGCTAGTATTCGACATCCCTCACGGCGAGAAAAGGGAGCTGTTGCGTAGCTACCGTATGGCTATGGATCGTGGAATAGCTGGATGGGTCGCCAGCCATGGCCAACCGGCGATAGTGAACGATACCACACAAGACAGACGGTTCAGCCGAGAGGCCGATGCTCGGACCGGCTTCCTGACCGAGTCCGTCATCTGCGTGCCTCTACAGATCAAGGATCGAACAATCGGCGTACTAGAGGTCCTCAATAAGATGTCCAGGGAAGGCTTCACCCAGGACGATCTCCGGTTGCTGAGCACGCTGGCTGCCCAGGCTGCCATCGCCATCGAGAACGCCCGTCTCTATCGCAGTCTGCGTGAGGAGAGAGACAAGATAATCCGAGTTGAGGAAAAGGCCCGTCGCGAACTGGCTCGTGACCTCCACGATGGCACCTTGCAGACCCTTTCCTCCATTTCCATGAACATAGACTACATCAAACGCCTACTTGAACATGAGCCTCTGTCTGCCATTGAAGAGCTTGATCGCCTCCAAGAGACAGTTGTCCAGGCATCCCGGGAAGCCCGCACCCTTCTCTTTCAGCTGCGTCCCATCGTTCTAGAAACACGAGGGCTGATCCGAGCCCTGGAGGCCTTCGTTGAGCAGTTGCAGGCGGAGGAATCGCCAAGTTTCCATTTCCACGACGGGGGCTTCGACGGAAGGCTTGCCAACGGCGTCGAGATAACCGCGTTCATGATCGTCCAGGAAGCAGTGACCAACGCCAGAAAGCACGCCAAGCCCGAGAACGTATGGCTGAACGTCACCACAGATGAAACGCATCTACGCATCGTGGTGGAAGACGACGGACAGGGCTTTGACCTGGAAGCAACTCAGGCCAGCGCGAAGCAGGACACCCACCTGGGATTGGTCAACATGCAGGAGCGAGCGGGGATGATCGATGCACGGCTCACCGTGGAGTCAAGGCCAGATCACGGGACGAAGATCGTGTTGCAGGTGCCCCTCAGTTCTCTGCAAGATCAGTCTCGAGAGAGCAGCACATCAACCTAGCGCGCAATCAATGCACCACCCTGCAAGGCGTTTCAGAAGTGGGCAGGTAGCTTGGGGAGGGGATTCCATGATGGAGGAAGGCAAAGCAGCGAAGGCAGAACACCTGAAGGACGAAGGGATAAGGCTCTTCCGGTTTGGAGACTACGATGACGCGGCCGCACTCTTCG
>Ga0209986_10005060_pt1 | contig 11015 bp, 7 predicted proteins | sample BlataG_FD_183168 | JGI IMG/M metagenome (GOLD analysis project Ga0209986, IMG submission 183168) | Deep subsurface microbial communities from Black Sea to uncover new lineages of life (NeLLi) - Black_00105 metaG (SPAdes) (version 2) | ecosystem: Environmental > Aquatic > Marine > Oceanic >...
GGCACTTCTGTAATTCTTAGCAAATGTTCCCAGAACTATACATAGTGAAAGTCCGGCTAAAAGAGCTACGAATAACGAAATTCCTATCAATAAATAATCTTGCATGCCCAGGGCCAACCCAAAATCCGCCAGATTTATATCTGAAATCTGGAACGAACTCATATAGCGTGAAAATCCAATCATATAGATGGCTGCCATTATCATCCCTACCAGAGCGCTGCCGACTATTTTGCCGATTACTATATGACTTCTCCTTACGGGCAGGGTTAACAATGTCTCCAGGGTTTTGTTTTCCTTCTCCATGCCCATCGAAGATATTACGGAAGCCCCGGCCATGATTATGAGCATCATTACTACAATTGGAATAACTATTGATTGTGAACTTAGCATATTGCCCAGTTGACTTGACGATAGCCCTTCTATCTCTTTTCCCTTGAAAAATGTGGTTTCAACTCTTGTCGTCGGGGCCAAGACGAGGGCTGGATCAAAGGAGCTATCTTCCTGTATCAGTTTCGTCGATATCCCCTGGTTCACTGCTTGGATAAGCCCTTCCACCACGCCCGAGGATATGGAATCCATCATCCCCGCCCCCTTCATTATCCAGTAAATTTCTATTTCCCCGGGATGATTGGCATAAATGTTTTGGCTGAAGTTTTCAGGTATTACCAGAAGCGCAACTCCATTTTTTCCCCTTACTTCTTCCAAGCCTTCTTCAGCATCATTGCCATTATAGATAACCTCCGCCGTCTCGATAAGAACGGACATGGCTATATCAGAAAAATCGCCATCGTCCATATCCACGATTCCTACGACTGGCTTCTCCTCCATAGTTTCCCCGATGTTGCCAACCGTTTGCCCCACAAATCCAAGCACTATGGCAATAACCACTATCGGAATCAGGGTCCCGAGGGTAAACAGTTCCTTGAATTCTTTCTTTACTATGTTGCCAATCACTTTATTGCCTTAACAAAAGCCTCTTCTATATTTCCGGCGTCATATTCTTTTTTGAGTTCCGCAGCGGTCCCGCTGGCAATTATTTTCCCATCGTTTATCAAAGCGATGCGGTGACATAAGAGCTCCACCTCAAGCATATTATGCGAAGACAATAAAACCGCTACTCCTGCCTTGACCGAGCTATTTATTATCTTCCTCACCTCTTGAGCATTTAACACGTCCAGGCCAGAGGTAGGCTCATCTAATATTGCCAATCTCGGGTTTACCATTAAAGCTCTGCCCACGAGCAACCGCCGTGTCATTCCCTTGCTGTATGTATCAACTTTGTCGTTTATTCGCTCTCCTAAATTGGCTATTTCCAGTCCTCTCTGGACCATATTCTGGAATTTCTCTCCATCGCCAAAGAATTTGGCGATAAAATTCAGGTAATCTTTGCCCGTGAGATTTTTATAGGCGCCAGCCTCTTCGGGCAAATAGCTTATTATCTTTCTCACCTCTCCCGCCTCTTTAGGAAGTTCATAGCCAAAGACTGTTACCGAGCCAGAGGTTATTTGAAGCAGTGTGGCAATGACTCTCAGTGCGGTTGTCTTTCCCGCACCATTAGGACCTATCAGGCCAAATATCTCCCCTTCCTTTACTTCGAAAGAGATTCCGTTTATTGCCCTGAAGTTCCCATAGTCCTTGACCAGTTCTTTAACTTCTACTGCTTTCATTCATCTCACGTGTCGCAACAGCTAAATTCAATATCTAGGTAAATGTTGTCTATGTCTCGTTGAATTTTTATTGTCTCCTCTAAGGCGGTAGCAATCCGGCAATAATCTTTTATATCATCAAGAGATAATTTTTCCCTATCCTTAAGCCATTTATTAAGAACTTGGTAACCGCCAATTTGGTACTCCCAGACCTCTTTTTCTATCCCCTCGAAGTATTGGTCATCGTTGATGTAAACTCGTTTTTCCTTTTCATTGCATTTCGGCTTCTTAACTTGATAATCGCCACTTCCCTGAAATTTGGCAATGGGGTTATTTAGCTCTGCCGACTTCAATGAATGTAGCTCAACAAGCTTGCTGCCATATTCTCCTATTGTGTTAAACAATTCATAATCTTTAGTGAAAGGCACTCTAGGAAAGTCAATCTTCAAAAATTCGGCATATTTACTGCGATAGATATTGGAGTAAAGGATGCTATATATGTAAGAAAATATCTCCTCTGGCGTCGGCTCTTTACCATAAACCTCGGCTAATGTTTCGACCAGCTTGGGATTAAGATTTGGCTTTTTCTTAGCTAACTCCGAGTGGCTAAACATACCCTTTTTGTCCACCTCAGGGTAAAGGTACAGGGGGAAGAGATAGCCTCGCTCTTTTGTTTTGTTGGAAACATAACAATCATCGGTAATCCCATTTGTAATCAATGCGTGTTGCCAAATATTGCTGGATAGCTGTCTGCATGTGTGAAGCCCCAAATTCTCATGCATCATGTGGTGCATGACTTCCTTGCGGGGGCGCTCGATAACTTCATCATGATAAAAAATCCATCGGACATCGAAAGGGCGGTAAAGCATTTGTATCACTGAGTTTTCCCATTCTCCATCTTTAGTCACTCTTTCCCGAGCATCTTTTAATTTCCAGTTAGATTTGTCTCTCAAGCCGAATGTCTGCTTGATGATTTCATCAGGCAAATTCTTGTCTCTAAATATCTCAACCCGCCTTTTCAAAGCATCCCTATCACAATCAATTACAAAATTATCCCTCGAGGTAACAATACCAACACTATTCACTGGAAAAATATCGGTTATCTTGAGATATTTGTTATAAGCTTCTAGAAGTGCTTCCTCTCTAGGTATGAAAAGGTAAAATTCCGGTTTTGGTTTTATCTCTTGCCAATTGGTTGTTTCAATGTCGTTTTCCGAAAGCCAGTTGTATTTATCTTCTCGCAAGCCCCAGCATTCAGAATGGAAAACCTTCCTCTCCAAGCCTTTCTTCTTGATGAAGAGTGAAATGGCAACTCCCTGCCGGATATCAAAGACATTTTCATCTTTAGAACCATCGGGGCATTTCTCTCTTTTTAGGCTATTGCCATGCAAATCGAGCAAGTAGATTTCATTAAAGCTATTCATCAATGATTGCCGCATCCCTCGGAAAGTTGGGTTATCCAGATAGCTGTGATTGGTGATGAATCCCAAAACACCTTCACCTGCCTCATCAATCTTCCACTGAGCAAAACGAATGAACTTAACGTAGTCATCTTGAAGCCACTTTGGGTTTCTCTCACCTAATGGCTTGCCATCAACTTTATAGTAGGCTTTGATTTCTTTTGAAATCCACTCCCCAACATTAGAGGAACTACCTGAGTATGGAGGATTCCCTAGTATAACTAAAATAGGCTTTTTCTTCTTCACCCTACCGGCGAGATGCGATTCCTCAGCCAGGGATGACATCCCAGGTAGAGCAGTTTGCTCCAGTTCCTCCATCTCCAAAGTGTTCGTTAGGTAGAACTTAAACCTCTCATCCTCGCCAAGCCTGTAGCCCAATTCTTCCAATAGCAATGCCATCTTCAAATGTCCTATGGCATAGGGAGCCATCATCAACTCAAAAGCGTAAAAGTTTCTCAAGATATGCTCTTTGATAAGGCTTTCCTTTCCACCTTCACCATATTTGGCAGTGAATCTCTCTACTGCTAATTCGCTTGCTTCAGCAAGGAAAGTCAGAGTGCCAGCAGCTGGGTCTAAAACGGTGACAGAATTGGAGGCAAATCCATCTAGCCTGTCGAAACGCTCTTTGAGGATAATATTTAAGGAACGAACGATGTAGGAAACTACCGATTCAGGGGTGTAATAAACGCCCCTTCTTTCCCTCTCCGTGGGATTATACTCAGCCAGAAAAGTTTCGTAGAAATAGTAAACGGGATCTCTTCCTTTCCCTTCGTGATAAAACCTGCTTAAGATTTCATTGACATCAGCCACTGCTAGAACCTCAGAGATATCATCTACAATCCACTCCATCGGTTTAGGCAATTCTTCCAAGGAAATGAACCTGAAAACATCTCGTAGGATGCCGATAGTTCGTGGAATGTAATCATAAGCCAATTTGCGGTTAAAACCATTTTCACAACGGGTGCGGGCAGCAAAAAGCCCGTAGGTAACGGTCTGAGCATATAGATCAGCAAAACTCTCCTGAGTCAGCCCGGCAATGAGGTATTTCTGGAACGCCTCGTAGAATCCAAGGATAGAGGCCTTGCCCTCTCCTGCTTTCAACTCCTCTAGGATGACTTGTTCTTTTAAGAAGCCAGTCCTTTTTGCCAATTCAGTGGCTAAAGTCTCGGCTGTATAAACCTTGGGAAGCGAAAAGGAGAAAAACTTATCCAGCAAGTTGAGAAAATTATCCTTATTCTCCACAGGTGGAACTGCTCTTAATTCATGCATAATAAAAGGTCTAGCCAGCGAGACTTTATCAACTAGCTTCCCATTGCGATACAAGCGAAATTCAAAGAAGTTAGTTAAGATGAGGTTGGGGAATGTATGTATATAGCGTTTTAGCTGCTCACCGTTCTCAATATAGTCAAGATTTCCCACGAGTGGCTCTTTTGCCTCAATATAACCAACAATGTTTTGCCTCCCATCCCAAACCCTGAAATCAGGATTGCCTGCCTCGGTCTTTTTGGGCAATGTGGTGATATGGATATGCTTCTTGTCGGTAGAATTGGCGAAAGCCTTTAGAAGCTCTTCCAAACTTGAGTAATAGCTTTCCTCTCGAGCGTCGCCCGTCTGGGCAACTTCATATATTCTTTTAAGATATGCCTCTAGCATCTTTCTAAATGCCCTTACACTCGAACTTCTAACCTTATCTATATTATAATATTCGAGGCTGAAAAGCCATGAGGAGCTTGAGAGATGGCTAGCCCGGGACAGAGGACAGGGATTGCCAATCTGCCTTTGCATTATGGCAAGGTGCCGCCGTGGTTGTTCGGGCGGATGTGCCAGCTTGCCCGGGAGATTGTCATTATTACTCCTCTAAGGAGTACTCTTACATCGGAAATAGTGCGCTATGTCTGATGCATATCTTAGATACTTACACACCAGCACTAACTACTTAAAAACGCTACAATCTGGTTCAATGTAGACTTCAAATTCTCATTCCTCATCTGACATTCCCAGACAATCAAATAATGCCAACCTTTAGTTTCCAATTCTGAATATATGTTTTCATCTCTCTTAACATTAGTTGATATTTTTTGTTTCCAGAAATCTGTATTTGTCTGTGGCCATTGGAAGTAATCACAATTGTGCTTGTGCCAAAAACAACCATGTACGAATATTACTTTCTTTTGTTTGCGAAATACGATATCTGGTTTTCCTGGTAGGTCTTTACAGCGTAATCTATAACGATAGCCATTGCGCCATAGCCAGCGTCTTGTTACGACCTCCGGCCTGGTATCTTTATCCTTGATCTGGGACATATTATAACTGCGCTGTGTTGGTGAATGAACATCCATAAGCTTATTCTTCTAAAAGATAATTCCCCAACCGGTTAACATGATTAGCAGCCTTTGACTGGAGATCAAAAAGCAGGTCACGCTGAAGTGTAAATAGCGGAGGTTGTGTCAGATCACCTTCAGAGTGAAATGAGATTGTCGCAAAATGCAGTATTAATATACTGGACTTCTCTTCATGCCATATAGGCCCAATGTGATAATCGCTATCTCTCCTTTCGCGCAATTTGCCATTTTCTTCTGATGGAATCTTTAGGCCAAACAATACTCTATGTAATGGATGTAATGTCTCTTCGGTTCCTTTTGCCTTAATAATTTTATTCTGTGCCAAATCGCATTCTGGAGAAATGATGACCATACACAGTACACACTCATTGGGGGTTTGCCCAGCTTTGAAGGTATCTTGTATTAAGGACTCTTTTAAAGTGGTATCATTATGTGAATATACATTACCCGGAGAATGTCGGCTCAAAATGCTATCACTAAGAAATAGCGATGTATTCAGTTTAGCTATGGTTTCACCCGGTATTTCCTTTTTTTCAAGTTTAAATCCTTCTGGTAATGTCAAATATTTTCTGGTGAAGTTCTCTAAGGTATCCAAAAAACTTCTATTCATAAGATGGCATGCACACTTAAACTGCTCTTCCTTATCTTGGAATTCGTTTTTTTCAACATAAGCCTTGTAAAGCTTATAAAACAATGCTTCCGTATCTTTGTGCCAATCACTACCGAGTTTGACTAAGGAAGAAAACGTTCGAACGAAATCTTTTGATGCATCATTAACGGTATTTTCCCATTCTACATATAGTTTGAATGCTCCTATTTGCTTCAGTTTGTCCTGCAATCTTTCGGTTATTTTATTTACATCAGCCAGTTTCTCAAGGTCAACCCAAGTAACAGGAGAAATCCCACCAGTTTTACAGTTCTCAAGAACGAGTAGAATCATTTCTTTATGCGCTGTCCAAAATCCTATTACATATGGTCCGTTATCTTCAGATATTATCTTTTTTAATATAGCTACAACGCCGGAAGCTTTCGTTTTATCTTTTTGTCCCTCCATTCCGCGAAGTTGTATATCCAAGAAAACGAACCGAATCCCCTTTAGTGGTTTCTCAGGTAGCGTCTCCTGAGTACCATCTAAATATATATAGGGTATACCATATTGTCCCAATGTAGTTAAAAGGGGCTCAATTTCATCCCTTTTATCATCAATCAGTACTATCCCGCCATTTTTAGAAATAAGCATTTCATCGTTCCTTAACTTTAAACGCAAGGGCAATCTTCGCCCCCTTAGAGTACTTTTCGGGGATATCAAAATCTTCGCTCTCCGGGAAGATGAGCTTTCCCCCAAGGGATTCCATAATCTCATGGGTAAGATGCAACCCGATACCCATACCATCTGGTTTGTTACTGACAAACGGCTTTATTATTTCGTCGGTTGGTAATGTGAACCCCGGCCCATTATCTGCAACAACAATACATACATATTTTAGAAGTTGATCGGATATGTCTATATATATAGTGGGTTCCTTTGTACGGGAATATTCCAGCCACCATATGGAATTATCGTAGAGATTCATTAGTGCATTTAGCACGTGAGCTTCGGAACATATTGCATCAAGCCCTTTTGTTCGTGACTGAAATGCCGGATCCAGTTTAATGTTATGGGCATCTAAACGGAATTGAATGTTGAAAATGCTCTGATTGACAATCCCTTTAAGATTTCGCATTTTCTTTTCAGAGCTTCTGACGAGAAGGCTGTATCCCTCTACCAGATTTGATAAATTTTGTACTTTATCTTCAATGATTTCACTGGGTACTTTCCTCTTCAGCATTGCCATAGTTTCTTTGAGTATTTTCTCAATCTGATGTATCACGAGAATAAGATTGAGTCCGGCTCCTGCACTTCGAATCAGGCTTTCTGTGATGAATTCATATTCTTTTTCAATTCGATCCAGATAACGGGCTATTTCATTTTTTATCGGTTCGCTTTTGACTTTCTCTTCGACAACCGACTTCAATTCAGAAATTGAAGTAGTCACCGGTTCAGCTACTTCTTGTGGACCATAATGCTTTCTCAATAAGTCTTTATCAATTTTCCTGTACTCTTCGATCCGGCCGATTGCAAAACGCAATGCATTCCAAAGCTCCATATAAGCTTCATTCTCGACAAATCCCTCCCTGTTGGCTTTTTCTTTGAGATCTGTGCTTTTACTGTGATCCAGATATACAGCGGCTATTATGATGTTATTACTAATACGTTTAGTAGGGAAGTTAACGCGTCGTCCACTCATATCCAGCCAGTCGTTCCCGGGTTCCCCATAATCTAGGACTCTCATATTATCCCTGAAGACCCTTACCCCTCCATTCGTGTCAAGATAGGTATTAAATCCTCGCCTGTCTTGAACTCCAAGGTCTAAAGTTCTCGCATCGCGGTCAAATACAACCCCTTTGAAATGTACTTCACCGATATTGTATCTGCTCAAGTCAATATCAACCGTTTTTCGGTTCTGGGTGTAAACCATCCTTGTCAACTTATTTTCAATGTCTTGAATAGTAACTTTTCGAGGAGTCAATTTCTTCATGGTCTCCCATGGAGTAAAATTATAAGTAAACTTAGTAAGTTTATTCCCAGCCATGCGGATATCAAAAGAGAATAGCTTATATTGCTCAATATCTGAAAACTTCAGGAGACCCTTAAACCATGATGAATATCCAGGGATCCTCAAACTCACCCGGAATGAGTCATCGCTCTCAAAGGGGGAATTTAAAGATGTTATAGATCTCCAGCAGTCCCTTGCCATTCTTTCATTCCAAGGAACTCGTAGCCGTTTAATTATTATTTTTGTCCCTGTGCATTTTTCGAAGGTTTTCGGGTTGCTGCGTTTGGTGATGCGTACGGGAAGATCTTCAACAAATTCATTATTATCAACTTCATCCCAATTTACTCTAAGAATATACTCCGGTCTTCTCGAGCTACGAGTAATTACTGTAATTTCCCGTCCAAGACGATGGACGCCCAATCGACCTATACCCTTTTCCCCTAAACGTAAGCGTTTGAACTTAGGACTTCTCTTATTCGGTAGAGTTGCCTTATAATCAGTCCCAATCCCCAACCATACGTCTGATAAAATATCGTAGTCCATTCCCTCCCCATCATCCTGAATTATGATTTCCCCCTTTTCAGTATCTTCGGGATTGTATATCCTTACTTTACATTCAGATGCATCGGCGTCATATGAGTTTTTTATTAACTCAAGCAGGGCAATAGCTTCAGTTCTGATTAATTGCTCTCCGAGTTGCCGGATAATTCGCGCATGTGTTTTGAAACGTGGCTTGATACTCATTACCATGCCTTTAATAAAGAATCGGCTATTTTTCTTGCAAGTAAAACTGGTACAGCGTTGCCAATCTGACGGAATGCTGCTGTATATCCAGGAGTTTCAGACACACTCTCAAAGTAGTAGTTGTCTGGAAATGTCTGAATACGTGCAGCCTCGCGGGGGGTCAGAGAACGGTTTTGTTTAATGTCAGGATGAATATAATAGTGCCCGTCCTGCGATATATGTGCCACTATTGTTTGTGAATAAGAAAGATTGGCCGCAACAACCTTGAACCGGTCTAAGAAAGAACGGCGATTTTTATGGGTTTTAAGTCGTTCAGGCAGGTCATTATAATCCAGACGTTTCCGGTTCTCATCCCACTGTTTTACTGCTATTCTGTAAATTTCCAGGTCTCTTTCCGCATGAGGACGTGCCCAATGCCAGGTAACAGCTGTGTTATCGTCAGTTATACCCACATCGTGAAGATAATGACCTTGACATTCGCCTAAAAAGCAGGGACGGGCCGACCCTTCTCCGGCTTTGATGAAAGGCAAATCATACAACACTTCTCCAATCGTTATCTCGGGTTCCCACTCCTCAATCTCAGGGTAAAAATTCGAAGTCATTCCCTTTTTCCCTACTAATATTATGCGCCGCCTGTTCTGTAGTATGCCATACTTGAAACCTACTAACACTCGATATTCTGTCTCGTATCCTACGTCGCGAAACATCTGTCGCATATTGTCGAGATATAGCTGCCCACCTCCGTTATTAGCTGATAGTAGCCCAAGAACATTTTCAAAAACGAAATAACGAGGTTTGTATTTTTTCAGGAATTTGGCATAATAAACATATAGATAGTTTCTATGGTCTCCGTGCATTCTGTTAGTATCTCGGGAGCGGCCCACAAGTGAGTAGGATTGGCATGGCGGCCCGCCAACAATGATATCCAGCGATTGCCCGTCCAGCAGTTCGTCAATTTTTCTGAATAATCCCGGGAGTGTCTTTTCGCCGATTTCTTCGTTAATCACCGACGAAATTTGATATTCCGGGATGCGTGAATATAATTGCGTCCGGTTGATAGCACTTTCCAAGTAGTCATAATACTCATTAACACACCCCTGACTCTCTAGCCAGTGATAAGCTAACCTAGTTCTTAGAGTGTTACAGGCAGCTGTATCAATTTCCACATGTGCAACAGGAGTAAAGCCAACCTGAGTGAAACCCTCAGAAAGCCCTCCGGCACCAGCGAAAAGGTTAAGGTATTTAGGTGAATTTTTTAACATAAATTACCATCCACTGATCTTTAGTATTGGCGTCCCTATTTGCTTTCAAGCATTCTTACGTCATAACCGTATTATTATCGTAATATTACTACTTTGAACAAGGTCAGGCAATGAAAGCAACAATATCTAATTATGGCGCATTTCACATCTCATTCTACTCATGACTTACACTATCATAGAGTGCTCGCAATGCCAGAATGAAGTTATTTCTGCGACAAAATACTATAATAAGGTAGCGCAATGAGTGACTTTGACATCGCGTCTTACGTTTCCCACATTGAGGCGAACCGCTCGGTCAAGGATGCTTTAATGCAAAGCCTGAAGACGCGCCGACCCCCATATCGCATCTCCGTAACTGACTTACTTAACCTCAAACAGGCTTACTTCAGGAGAAAGTATCCCGAAATCGTTCCGCCTCTGGAGAAGCAGCAGCTTATGTGGGCCGGCACCGGCTTTCACAAGACCTTCGGCTCAGCCGTATCCAGCGAAGAATACCTGGAGCAATTCGTAGAAACTGAGGGCATTGTGGGCAAGATTGATATCTACGAAAAGATTCCCGTAGAGGTTAAGACCACCTCCACACCTATAGGCACGAAGGATTTATTGCAATACAGGCCAACTTATATCGAGCAATTGGGCATGTACTGTGCTATGGTCAATGCCCACGAGGGAGAAATTATCATCTATCAGCGCCAGGGAGAGGAATCGCCCTCAACTTCCCCTCTGCTTGTCTATCACGTTACTTTCCCGGACCTGGAAGCAATTCGAAGTGAAATGCGGCGGAGACGAGACCTCCTGGTGCAAGCGCTCATTTCCAACGACCCCAGCAATCTCCCTGTTTGCCCCTGGCTCAAAAGGCAGTGTGATTATTCCCAGGTATGCGACTGCGCAACCACATCGGTGCCAGCATCACACGAGATAGCTGAGTTAGCCGGGGAAATCTACGTCGATAGCACAACTTGCG
>Ga0209986_10005061_pt1 | contig 11012 bp, 10 predicted proteins | sample BlataG_FD_183168 | JGI IMG/M metagenome (GOLD analysis project Ga0209986, IMG submission 183168) | Deep subsurface microbial communities from Black Sea to uncover new lineages of life (NeLLi) - Black_00105 metaG (SPAdes) (version 2) | ecosystem: Environmental > Aquatic > Marine > Oceanic >...
TAGTTGCCAATTCTGTTCTTCTGATTGAAAACGGTGAGATTAAGGGATCATTGGACCCGGTTTCAATTGCAGGGCAGTTCTATGAGGGATTCAAGAACCTCCTGCACATTGGCAGTGATGTCACATTGACACCTTACGGAGCTCAGGCACCCAGCCTTTTGTTCGATGGTTTCTCCATAACAGGGTAATGATACTTAAGCTGGAAGCCTAGGTTTCAGGGCTTCCTTCCCCCCTTCTTTTTATGGCACTTCCTAGTTCAACGGCTTCACCGGACCACCCACCTAATAGAAGCCAAACGCGAACGGGTCCTTTTCATCATTCTGGCTGAGCTCATGGGTTATCTTGAGCGGGATCCAAATCGTCTTGTCAAGACGCCACGCGATATCAAGGGTCACTTTCAGTTTATAGTATGTTTCGATGAGTTCGGATTTGAAGGGTTGCAGCCATTCGCCTTGTGTATTGACTGTAGCATCAACCCACATTTCACGCGGCAACTCGAGCTCTTTGAAAAGCAGCTTGGCAAGTGTTTGCTTTTTTGTAGCCTTGTGTCCTCTGGGGGAAACGAATTCATGGTATACTAGCTCTACTCTGACGCCTCTAATCTTCGGTTCACTGCTTACCATCAATTTGATGGGGTAGTCACGCCCCAGACGAACCATGTCGCTCGACAATTGAACGCTCAGTGGTCTTGCACCGTCGTCATCAAGATTCGAATATATTGACTGTTCATTTGGCATCTCTTGCTTCGTGCCAATCGTAATCTTCTGCCTCGCCTTCGGGTCGGTAGCCCACGAAATCTCCACTTTCGCTTCCAGCTTGTACTCTATCTTGCCGTACGTTCCTTCGAAACTACCTGGGATGTTTACTGGAAGTACGAAGCTGAAGGGGAAGTTAGTTTCGCCAGTTTGCATGCCAGTAGGACCAACGAGTTCAATTTGCTCATCGATAAGCTGTTTTTTTTCGAGATAGACGCGACGTGTGTCTCCACTTCCCCTTACAACTCTCGACCGTTCCTGTCCTTTGATGGATAGAACAACTCGATTGCACTCAAAGTATTCGTCTGTGCTAGCTGTAACGAATCCTTCGATTCGATCCCCCGGAAGATATGTTTTCTTCTTAAGATTCAGAGAAACTTTTCTCAACCTTGCACTGCTCCTGCTCGCCTTTATTCCCTTTCTCATTTAGAAATCGAAGAGCTTCGAGTATTTCTGCTCAACGTACTCTAGGAATGGTTTGGCCGTGAGCTTCTTTCCGGTTACCCGCTCAGCCAAGTCACCAGGATCATACAGTGATGCGTGATGTTGGATATTTTCAGCAAGCCACTTGGTGATAGTGGTTATCTCTCCTGCAGAAACACGGTTCAGCCAGTCCGGCATATCCTTGTCAATCTTCTCAAGCCACATACCATCGTAAACATTGCCCAACGCATAGCTCGAGAAATACCCATAGAGACCGCTTCCCCAGTGAGTGTCCTGCATGACTCCCTCAGAGTCATTCTGAATTTCCAATCCCAAATACTCCTCGTACTTCTCATTCCAAAGACTGGGTAGCTCTGATACTGTGACCTTGTCTGCGAAGAGTGCTTGCTCAATCTCGAACCGGATTATGATGTGGAGCGAATAAGTCACTTCGTCTGCTTCGATGCGTATCTTTGATGGGGTTACTAGGTTGGTAGTCTTTACGAATTGATCAAGAGGGATTCCAGAGAACGCACCGCTCGTGAGTTCGTTCAGTTTCGGCAGGTAGAATTGCCAGAACTCAGGAGACCTCCCTACCATATTCTCGACAAATCGTGACATTGACTCATGAATCCCGTAGCTAGCTGCACTTCCCACGGGCTGGAATTTCCAGTCGGGATTCAGATTCTGCTCGTATAGAGCATGACCTCCTTCGTGAAGAATGGCGAAGATCATTGAAGCAGCATTATCTTCGTGATACTTCACTGTAATTCTAACATCATCATAGAACCCAGTGGTGAATGGATGCTCGGTTTCGTCAATACGGCCCCCCGCCTCATCAGATGTGGTGTCATATCCAATCAGTGTTGCAAGATCGGTTGCTATTTTCCTCTGTGCATCAATTGGCACTGTCTTCCTCAATAGGCTTGGATCTACGTCTTTGGAAGCCTCTGCGCATTTCTTGGTCAAGGGCACTAGACTGTTTCTTAATTCCTTGAAAACTTGCGAAACCATGCTAGCTGTCATTCCTCTCTCATAGTCATCTAAGAGCGTGTCGTAGAGCGTCTTGGTCCCCTTGACCTTCATGATGATCTCGGTTTTCTCGCGCGACAGGTCAACAAGCTTCTGAAGATCCGGCTCGAACATTTTCCAATCTTGTTTAGCCTTTGCCTTCTTCCAAGTGTTTGTGGTAAGGGCTCGCTGTTTGGCCAGTTTGGCCACAAGCTCCCCCGGGACTTTTGTTTGCTGGTCGTATTTGATACGGACTAGGTATAGATTCCGCTTTTGGACCTCATTTAGTGAAGATACCTTTTCAGCTTCACTAAGTATTTTCCCGACCTCTGGACTGGTGAACTCTTTGTGCAAGTGCTTGCTCAGAACTGCAAGTTGTTCACTTCTCTGCATCACGCCTTTTGGAGGCATATAGGTTTCAAGATCCCAATGAGCGACGCCCCCGATTAATCCCAGCAGGGTGATTTCTTTCCCTTTAGTCATCAGTTCATCATAAGCTTCCATCTTTCAACACCACAATTTAGCAGAGTAGAGCCATGGCTCCACTTTTCGGGCTGCTGACAGTGTTATCATTCTTCCGGCGAAGGAATGGCTGGTTCGCTTGCCTGTTGGGTTACATCAACCTTTGTGATTCCATCGCTAATGATAACAATACCAATCATCACCAGAGCAAGGCCAATGAAGAATGTCCAATGGATGGCTTCGTTGAGTATCAGCACAGAAAGCGAAACGCCAAAGATTGGGACGAGGTTGATGAAGACTCCCGTTCTTGTGGCTCCTAGTTTGTTGATTGCATCAAAGTAGAATAGGAAACCCAGGAATGTTACGAAGATTCCGAGGAAGAGAGTATTTGCCCAGAATATCCAGTCGTACATGGCAGGAAGTGCCCAGAAGCCCTCAGCTGCCGCTCCGATGCCAAATAGGAGGGTTCCAACCATCACGCCCCCGGCGGTGACTTCCATAGATGAAATGGATTTCATAGCCGCTTTTCCAATTGAGGAGTAAAGACCCCAAACCAGCATTGCGCAGACAATCAACAGGTTTCCCACAAGGTACTCGATGCGGAAGTTGAGCAATACTTGGATCCCTATCACAAAAATGATTCCAAGAAACGCCAAGAGGAACCCACTGTACCGCCACTTCTGGGCGAGCCGTTCCTTGTGGATGATATGTGCGAATATGCTAACGGAGGCAGGATTAAGTCCAGCAATGAGAGCTCCTTGAGCGGCGGTTGTGAAACCCATGCCAAAGAGGAAGAACACGCCGTAGCCAAAGATGCCTGTGGCGCCAAGTAGAATGTACCATTTCAGATTACTACGCGAAAATATGTTTCTCAAACTATGTCCTGTGGCTGGAATAAAAATCAGGAATAGAATGGTTGCAAAGAAGAATCTGAAGAACCCTATCGTGAGGGGTGGAGCGATTGCCACAGCAATCTTAGCTGAAACCCAAGACCCACCCCAAACGAACATCGCGAAGATGAGAAGCGCATATGACACAAGGGGTTTCTCAGGCATAGATCTTCACCAAGTCAGCTCATTGTTCGCCAACGCCCCTTCTATTAAAGAGAATGAACTGTGCGTGAAATCACAATGCTTAAAACGGTTGTGCATTTAGATTGCACAAGCGCAATGAAGGTGGTGCCGAGATGTCTAACGACGACGAGCTTGCAGAGATCAGACGCAGAAAGATGCAACTGATGATGGAGCGGGCGCAACAACCTACGGTGCTTGAGCCCCTTGCTAACGGGCTTGTCAATGAGCTTACCGATGCCAACTTCTGGCAGGTTGTTGGTAATACCAAGACTGCATTAGTGGACTTCAGCGCGGAGTGGTGTCAGCCCTGCAAGGCTTTAACTCCTATCCTGCGAGAATTGGCAGTTGATCATAAGAGCAAGGTCTACTTTGGCAAGATGGATATAGACCGCAACAGACGGACGGCAACGCAGTTCGGCATTCAGTCTGTTCCGATGGTCTTTGCGTTCAAGAATGGAAAACCCGCGGGGAGTCTTCCAGGTCTAAGACCCATCAACGACTATGGTATGCTGATAGAGCGGCTCCTGAACTCCCAGAACTGAAAAGCCCCTTTAGCTACTAATAGCTCGCACATTGCCGCAGTAGCTGCAAATAGGTTAAATATGGAGCTGCTTTCGACCAGATGGGGGTCGTAATAGATGATGTCTGCCCGAAATTCTCCACCCACGCCCATGATTGTCCTAATGTTTGGCTTCTTTCTCACTGTCATTGGACCCATGATTGATTTTGCCCTCAGTGGGTTTGGCCTAGTCTTGCAACTGGTGGGAGTTGCAATTTTAGCTATAGGCCTCCCGATTTCATTACTCAAGGCTAAGAGCAGTTTGTTCAACCCACCATGTCTATCTGGCTTCTTAATGGTGTTCGCTGGTGTCGCTATCATCTTTCAAGGCCTCTGGCTTTCATTTCCTCATGGCGATAGTTCCCTGGGGGCTTTGCTCACTGTGCTCGGCCTCGTCTATGTTGTTGGAGGTGCGCCAATTCTTTACTGGCTGAGCAAGCGAAGGTCCGAGAGCAGCGGAACTATGGAAGGCATTCCATTATTCGACGAGTCCTATATTCAACCGCCGCGATTTCCTGGGGGATGGGGCTCGGAAACGGTCATTGAGCGCGAGGTAGTTGAGCGTGAGGTGCTCCTAGCACGGAGGATTCCTTCCACGTGTCACAAATGCGGTGCGGACGTGAATCCCGAAGAGGTCGACTGGATCGGTCCTGATACTGTGCGTTGTGCACATTGTGGCGCATCTTTGGTCGTTAAGACTGAAAGGCTGTAAGAGCATTCGCTACTCTTGACAAGTAAAGGAAGTCATGTTGTCAATACTTCCTTGAATGATGGCAGTTGGCATTGCTTTGGCATTTGTAGAGAAGCCGTAGTTACCTTTCGCGTCAGCGACAACAACACCAGCTTCACTTCCAGTCTTGGCTTCAAACATTTCCATCCCCTTCTTGGCAGCTAAGCCAACGTCCAAGCCCTCTTCCACGTACAGCACTATCATCCTTGATAGGGTCACACGCATGATGTGTTCGCCCCAGCCAGTGGCAGTTGCGCCGCAGACATCATTTGCATACGCACCTGCGCCCATTACCGCAGAATCACCCACTCTACCAGGAAACTTCTTGGAGATTCCGCCAGTTGACGACGTCGCTGCGATTCGACCTTGTCCGTCAACCACGACGCATCCAACTGTGTCCTTTGCCCCACCATCAAATGACTGAGCAACAACACCTGGTTCTGCTTCGGTTCTGTAACCCTCGGCAATCATCTTCTCGTAGAGCCGTTTGGCGTTATCTCCTGCGAAGAATGAGAACTCGGTCTTCTCCATGATGTATCTAGCTAAAGAAACTGGATTCTGGATTCCAGTGAGGGCCGCCACGGATCCGAAGTTGAGCGAGCTGCCGTCTACAATCATAGCATCGAGTTCCTTGACTCCATCGAGGTTAGCGCGAGCTCCAAGACCCGCATTGAGCTTACCACAGCCCTCCATGTAAACAGTGCACGCTTCAGCTGCATCGAGCGCGGAGCCGCCATTATCCAGGATTTGAAAACCAGCTGCACCGGCCTTTTCGACCTGCTCTAGGGCAACTGGTATCCGCTCGTCCTTCCACTTTCCTGCGCCGCCGTGCACAATAATCATTGGGAGTTTCATCTGATGCACCGTCAAGTGAAAGGAACTGCAATGAACTGCTACAAAGACATTGTTGTATGGTTCATGCAGCTCAGTCGTGGCCGAAGATTGATACCCGTTGTGGCCAAATGTCAGTGAGTTGACAAACGCCAAAGATGTGGCTACAGATTCCTCTATGCTTGAAGAAAGGACAGTTGCATTGGTATCTGCCGCTTTCATACCTTACGTTGTATCGCCCATATCTTGGCGAATGAACGATGTAATGGAACCTTTCCAATACGTTTTCAGCATCTCTTTCACTTCTCGCCAGTTGGATTCGCTTTGAATGACGGAGATAGCTCTGGCTTATTCTAAACTTGTTTCCGACGAGGCGGTCTTTCTGAATCCATTCTGTTATCCAATCAGGCACGGTTATCATTACACTCTCTAGGGGGGCTCTCAAGCCTCCAGATATATCATTAGACTCGCGGTGTTGTGAGAGTCAAAGTTAAGAATGAGAGTGCTGTGTGAATCCTTGGGCGACTATGCGATGAAACGTATGCTAGCGTTATGCCTTATGTTAATCCTTCTGATCATACCGGTACATGCTGTTGACTTCACAGAAGCTTCATTCACTGAAGATAATGTTCAAGTGACTGTCTGGATAACAGCTAACACACCATGGCATAGCCCATTTTCTGAGGAAGTGAACATCTCTCTACAGGTTGTTCCATTGGCAGAGAATATCACTGCGATAGTGATTACAGAGATTGTACTTACCGTTCAGAAGAGCGATTCGGACGGGTTGGCGTATTCATTGGTATCCGTCCAGATCGAGGAGTTTTCTCCGGCCATATCTGGAACTGAATATGCCGCAGCATCCGTTAGCATGATTCTTGACGGATCCCTCACTGGTACAGATTGTTACTTTGCGGTACTGGTGGAGGGAACTTATTCCAATAGCACAGTTGAGGTTCCTTTCCAAGTGTCTTCCCCTGAGAATTTCGTTGGGCCATTTGCCATAGCGGCAGGTCTTGCTTCTCCACAGCTTATAGTGGGTCTTGTGATAATCGCAGCTGCCACGCTCTCCATTATTGCAGGCTTTCATGCTATGAGACGCAGCGGACGGGGGTCCTCCAGAAGAAAGTTGTTGGAAGAATGACCCTTTTCGCTGAACTCTTAAGCAGGCATCCGCGCAGCAGCCAATAGTTGATTGACAATGACAGTCAAAGAGATGCAATGGGATCTAGCACAGCTCGTGAAGAGCGATGATCCTGACGAGATTGAGAAGGAGCTGGACGCAGCTGTGGCTTCAGCGCAAGAGTTCCAGGAGAAGTATGCTGGCAAGATTGCGAACTTGGACGCAAAAGGCGTTCTTGGATATCTGGAAGAGAACGATGATATGAAGTTGAAGTTCGAAGGAGCTAAGAGGTATAGTTACCTCATGTACCAAGCAGACTCTACCACCGACTTGGCGAAGAAATTGAATGATAAGGAACGCAGAGCATCCATGCTTGTGGCGCAGAGCCTAATTGTCCTTCAGATCGAGTTGGGCAAACTCCTGTCCGAAACCCCGAAGATAGTTGAGGATCCTGTCATTAAGGAGCACAAGCATTACTTGGAGAAGATACTCAGAGAAGTGCCCCATAAGCTCTCTGTGGAGCAAGAACAACTTACGATAATCAAGGACAAGAACGGTATACGTGCCTGGCAGATGATTCAAGGCGACTGGCTGTCAACGCGCAAGTATGACATTGAAATTGAAGGTAAAGTAAAGACAATGCCTTATGGCGAGATAGTAGCACTCTATGAGCATGCTGACCGCAATGTTAGACGTCTTGCCAACCACGTTGTGTACGAGGCCCTTGGCAAGGACGAGATTCTGTGGGCCAGCGCCGTACGCGCTATTTGTGCAGACCATATACAGATGTGCAAGTTGAGAAAGCATCCCACCATGACATCTCAGAGCCTTATAGCCAACGACCTTGATCAAGGGACCCTTGACAGTCTTATGAAGACCATCGAGAAGAACGTTGGAGTATACCGGAACTATCTGAAAATAAAAGCGAAGATCATGGGTCTCAAAAAGCTTGGGAGCTGGGATATAATGGCACCACTGCCCAACGCTCCTGAGATCAAATACACCTGGAAGGAAGCACGAAAAGAGACTGTCGGCGCCTATACTGAGTTCGATGGGGAGATTGGCGGCTGGATTGACGAGATGTACGAGCAGTGTCATATCGACGGTGAGGTTCGAGATGGTAAGAGATCTGGAGCTTTCTGCTCAACTTGGCACAACGGCAAGAGTGCCTACATCCTTCAGAGCTTCAATGGCATGATGGGCGATGTCTTTACTCAGGCTCATGAACTAGGCCATGCAGCACATGCTTACCTGGGAACGCGAGCCCAGAAACCGAGCAACTATGAGATTGGCTCCTGCATTGCAGAGGTAGGCTCGATATTTGGTGAGCTACTGCTTACAGAGAGGCTATTGACTAAGGCGAAATCGAAGGAGGAGAAACAGGCCATTCTTGCCACGGTCCTTGACGGGGCCGGTATGGCAGCGTTCCAAGTGTCAGCTCGGTTCTTCTTTGAACAGAGCATGTATGATGCGATTGAGGAAGGCAAGTTCCTAGATGGGAACACAGTCGCTGCTCTGTGGACCGCAGGTCGTGACAAGATCTACGGTAATAGCGTCGAATGGCTCCCTGAGATGAAGTGGGAGTGGACCATGAAAGTGCACTACTACATGCCCAACTTCAGATTCTATAACTACCCGTACGTCTTCGCGCAGTTGTTCGTTTACGCACTATACCGTCTGTACAAGGAACAGGGCAAGGAATTTGTGCCCAAGCTGAAGACGATTCTCTCCGCTGGTTCTAGCAGGTCCCCCCGAGACCTAGCTGCTGATGTTGGGTTCGATATCACAACTGAGGAGTTCTGGCAGAAGGGCATTGATCAGTTCGCTGAGTTCATCAAGATGCTTGAGGACGCGCTCTAAGCGAAGTTGCTGCTGAGGGGGCTTAGCTCCCTTATTCTCCCTTCCTGAAGCATAGCATTTTCTTACTTCATCTGTTGAGTGGAATTGGGGGCCCCGGAATTGGGTTGGTCCAACAGAACAAGATTCATAATCGGATTATTGCAGTCTAATTCGTCCTAATACAGGCGGGGACCTCACACCACACAAAGCAACTGAAGTGAGTGAAATGGAGAACGTCCAGATGATTTGGACCCTCATTGAGGGAACTAATGACTTGGTGCACAGCGTAAGACGCGATGGGCATTTTGATTTTGTCAATCGGGCTTGGGTGAACACCCTAGAATACTCAGATGAGGAAGTCTTGGATCTCACGATTGAGAAGGTCATCTTCCCGGGTTCTCTCAAGGAGTATCAGGCCAGCGCCTCTCGAGTATTCGCTGGTGAGAGCTTAACCAACGTTGAAACAACCTTCGTTTCTAAGAGCGGAACTCTAGTCCCCACAGAAGGAAACCTTTTCCCGCGACACGAAGAAGGCAAAGTAGTAGCGCTGCAGGGGTTCTACCGCAATGTCACTGACCGCAAGAAATCGGAGGAAAAGCTGCGAGAGCAGCGCGCTCGCACAGAGTTCTTTGTTGACCTCATGACTCATGACCTCACGAACATCAATCAAGAAGTGCTATCCACGTTTGAGATCCTACTCCATGACCCATCGCTTCCAGCTCCCATGACCGAACTGCTCAAAGAAGGTCTCAGGGAAGTGGAACGCAGTTCAAACTTAATCGCCAATGTGAAGAAAATCTCTCAGCTGTACGCTAAGACACCTGCAGCGAAGAAGATGGACCCCGCAGAGGCTCTCTTCTCAGCGGCAAAGGCTGTGGAATCTGGCTTCCCTGAAAAGACACTCAAACTAAACGCGAACTTTCGTCCTGGACAGTACCTCGTGTTGGCGGACGATTACCTTAAGGATGTATTCCAAAGTCTGCTTCACAATGCAATGAAGTTTGATGAGAAGCGAGAAGTCGAGGTTGAGGTGGACGCCGATGTCGTCCAACACACGCCATTCCTGAGGATTCAAATCAAAGACCGCGGGCGCGGCATTCCAGAAGAGGAGAAAGAGGAGATCTTTGCTCGTATTGCGCATAGAAGAGAGGGAATCCTAGGTCTTGGTCTGGGTCTGACTCTGGTCAAACAGGTACTCGAGAACTACGGCGGTCAGATCCTGGTGAAAGATAGGGTTGAGGGTAATCACAAGAAAGGTGCAAACTTCATTGTTCTGTTTCGTCATGAACAACCTGGCAAAGCTGGTAATGGTACTGATGATAGGGGGGACTAACAATGGCAACCGTTCTAATAGTTGACGACGACAGTTTTCTTCACAGAGTTCTAGAGCGTATCTTGACAATTGGTGGGCATCAGGTGGTCGGTCACGCAGACGACGGTGCTAAGGCAATAGAAGTATTTGTTCAGCTGAATCCTAAACCGGACATCATCCTAATGGACCATCGGATGCCGATCATGAATGGTACTACAGCCACAAGGGAGCTGTTGCACATGGACGCCTCCGCAAGAATTCTGTTCATCAGCGCAGATGAAACAGTGAAGACAGAGGTCATGGATGCGGGTGCCTTAGGCTTTCTCACTAAACCCATTCGAAGCAAAGACCTGTTCTCTGCAATTGAATCACATGTGCCCTCCTAGACTGCCAAAGGCAGAACCACCCTGAAGGTGGCTCCCTCTCCCGCCTCCCTCTAATTCAGTTGAACATCCGCTTGTCGATAGACACCATTGGAACCATGGGATTATCCTGACCAACAGTGAAAGTTGATATGTATGCTACACCAGTAAAAAATGGCCTGCCTTCTCCAGTGCCTTGATAGACGGGGATTCAACTGTGACTGATGACTCAGAACAACCCACTGCCTTATCGCATCCGCAATTAGACGACGCAGTTGAGCCAACAACATATGATTACTCAGAGATATCTAACGAGAAGGTACTCTTCGTCCTCAACAAGTTCACGGGACTTGCTCCGTATTCGCATGAGTTTGTCACGGGGGAACAGGACCCTCAAATTCTTGCAGGATTCATTTCTGCCATGACGAGCTTCATGGGTGAGCTTACGGGTTCAGAAGGGGCCCGATGGAAGACAGAGTTTGGGTCTGGTTCCACACTCTTGGTAGAGGTGGGGGAATGGACCACAGGGGTT
>Ga0209986_10005062_pt1 | contig 11011 bp, 16 predicted proteins | sample BlataG_FD_183168 | JGI IMG/M metagenome (GOLD analysis project Ga0209986, IMG submission 183168) | Deep subsurface microbial communities from Black Sea to uncover new lineages of life (NeLLi) - Black_00105 metaG (SPAdes) (version 2) | ecosystem: Environmental > Aquatic > Marine > Oceanic >...
ATCTCCATTAATAATTGACCTATTATAATTCCTATCAAAAATGCAAAAATAATTCCGATTTTCCATATTGTTTTCATTTGTAATCACCTTTTTTTAATCAATTAGTTCGATGAACAGGCTGCCTTGTTTAGATCGTATTGTCTTATCATCTAGGTATCGCGGTTCGAGTTTTTCATTGATTTCAATTATCATTCAAATTACCTTCTTTGCTGTGTCATGAGTTTCATTCCTATGACACACAAATAATATCTTCCCTTCATAATTAATACTCTCAAATGCAGCAAGATATGTTTTCCCTAGACCTGATGCTAATTGGATTATAGCACTTTTTTTCTTTTGTTTTTTCTGTTGAATTAATACTTGTAATGCTTCTTGTTGAAAATATGTTGGTATTAATTCATTCATTGTTTACCACCATTCTTGATATGTACATTACATCTATTACATAATGTAGGATCACCATGACCTGGTAATACACTGCATGCGATGATATTACCACAGGTCCGGCACCGACCTTCATCAATATATCCAGCCAGATTCTTATTACCTTGCATATCCTTGTATTTTATCATTTTCCATCATTCTCAAACTTATATAATAAATAATTTAATTTGTTACGCAGTTCCAGGATATCTTTAATCAACTCTGGTGTATAATTGAGTTTATTATGATTAGTGAATGTCATGATTGTTGCTATGTGTGACTGCAGCTGCTTTTCCCGGCTATAATCTTCTTGTTTCAACATATTAGTTATCTCTGTCTCAGAATGTCCTTTGTTTATCAAGGCATCATACTTATCTTTACCTAACTTTGACCACTTGATCCAACCACAGACTGTTCCTTTGGGTAGATTGAACCTACGGCAAAACTCTGACATAGATAATACATGTTTTTTCATATAAGCCATGATGAGTTCTGCACGTTCAAATTTATCAATATCAGGTTTGGCCAGACTTATTATATACCCCTGTTCAAGTTTATCTATTATTTTCTGTGTCATTTTGTCTTTCATTGTACCATTCTATCAATGTGACGATTTCCTCGTTGAGTTCAATGTTTTCGTTCATTTTTGTTCATATTCCCCACCACAAGACAAGGTTGCTGTTTCGTGAATCATCACACCAAAATTGGATTTTCGGGAAACATTGTCTTGTTTTACATAGTCACACATGCCCGTGATAGTGAGTTTACCGCAACTATGTGGCTTTAGGGATATTAAAAACCATCAGACCAGGCCCAGGATAAAGATGACCTGAATCTCTGATCTGATGATTGTCAAATGAATGACTATTCTGTGGGATAAAACACTCTTATGATGTTTTTACTGTATTCCTTGTCACCGACTTTCCCTGATTCAGTTATTACACCAACCTTTTTTCCTACAACAAGGTTCTGTAATTGAACCAAGGTATTATCAAACTCAAAATTCTCTTGAACAAGTTTCTTGAGTTTACCAAGTGCAGATTGTTCACCAACCCAAAACTTATCATCCTGGTTCTCGTTGGTTGTTGATGTATAAAGTCGACCTTCACCATAGTTCTCATATGTTTTCTTCATTTCTTCTTTTCCAATCTTATATTCATATTCAACCTGGAGAAAAATTGGATAATATGTTTGATCCTTGCCGGTATTATCCTTCTTTGTCTTTCTTTCTGGTGTTGTTTTCAATCGTGCTGCAACAACAACCATTGGTGTTATCTTATCAAACTGTGGTTTTGAACCACCTTGGGTAATTGTCATCTTACCATACTTCTCTAAGTCAAGATCAACACTTTCAATATGTGTCTCACTAACTTCCATGTCTCCTAACTTCTGTACCTCGCGTTTCGCTTGCTCGGTTATCTCGACTTCGTGGGCTTTGTCTGCCATTGTCTATCAACCTCCATCATCCTTTGGATGAATATGATGCGTTCTTGAAATTTACTTTATAATGACATCTTGGACATGTCACATAATATAAATCTGTATTTGATGTTTTCCTTTTCCATATATAGTCACAATGGTGACATTTTACTTTGATTTCTTTCATTTTTATAAGTTAGTGCTTACTTATATATAAATATTGTGTATCTTGAATATATATATTATACAATTTTATTTAATGATAATATTTGAAGCATCTATGAAGTTTATTTACTTAGTTTATCCACCCTTAAGGGGGGTGGATTAAATCAACTAACTAAATTATCTTCATATCTTTAGTTGCTCGCGTCATGTTAGTTTAGTTAATTTAATACGTTAATTTACTTTAAACTATCTCACTTTCTACTATCTGAAACTCCTCTATTATGACTTTATATTTTCCACGCTTTAATTTAATCAATTTATTATCCTTTTTAACTAACAAATTTAATGCCGAAAACACCCTATTTTTCTTATGTCCGCTCGAAACCATTAAATTAACTATATCTGGAGTGATAAATTCTTTGATTTTTTCCGTCTGAATCCACTCGCAAATATCATCAACACAACGGTCAATAACATTACCTTGATTATCTTTTATGCCTTTATATTCAATCAATAAAGAATCATCATCAATATTTTCAATACAACCAAAAAATTCACACATTTCTGTTATCTCTATATGTCGATTCTTTACAATTTTGGTATTAAAATAACCTTCCTTGCCTGCCTCAAACATAATAACAACATCTGCAAATGCAGAAAAGTCTCCTGATCCTCGCAGGCCCGCCATTGATTTTACATCATTCTTGACTGTGTGGTGTAATAATACAAAAGAAATGCCTGCATCAATGTGTGGTTTTAAAGTGACAAAAATCTGTTTAACGTCTGCTGCATCATTTTCTTGACCTGTCATACATCGGACAGTGGAATCAATGATTACAACATCTGGCGTAAGTTTCAATATTAAAGCATTTAATAATCTTGCACCTTCTAAATTATCAACGGTAACACCATTGAATATTGATATGTAGAGATTATCAAGAGGTTCTTCTGTCAATGCATGACCATTGACTAATCTATTAAATCTATTTGGGATTGTAACATTTCCATTTTCTTCATCAATATATAAGACAGTTGCCTTTTTTGTGGAAAACTCATTCATAAATCGTGTACCTGTGCATAATGCGAGAGATAGTTGCATAGCGTTCCAAGTCTTGAAACCACCTGAAGTTCCACCAAATATTGTTATTCCACCTTTTGGTACTATATCTCTAACATACCATTCAATCTCTGGAATACCATCACGTAACAAGTCTCGTAAAGTCATTATTTCTTGAGTAAGTTCTATTTCTTCTTTATTATCTTCATTTTCAGGTCTGGTTAAGTGCCTACCTTGTTCCCAATAACTACAATGCTGTCCAGCTGTCTTATGTTCCTGGTTACCATTCCGATCTGTGCGTATAATACAAGTCTTATCATCAGTCCAATTCTTACAATCATTACACTGACCAATAATATCATTCATAAGAATCACCTTCATCTTCAAATATAGTCAAATATTTTTTATAATCTTTTTTCAAAATAGGTTTCATATAAATATTAATAAAATCTGATATATGATACATTTTCCCCCAACCATACATACAATTTCTACTTATTTTTTTAATATGAAAAATTTTTCTATGATTAAGATGTATGAATAAATAATTATTAAAATAATAATAACTTTTTCGTGCCCACTTCCATTTAAACTTAAAAATATTTTTATCAAGATCTTTTACCACGAGATGAAAATTTTTAGAAAATTTTTGTCCATCAACAATCCATATCATATTTTTATAAAATTTTTGTCTTTCACATATATCTATTGAAGATAAATGGCTTTTTTGTAATTCAATAATCCATGTTGGATGAACGATGTCTGCTCTATGGTTTCCAATAACTACTTCACAAAATCTTTTCTTAACAAAAGATTTCCAATTCAGATGCCATTTACTTTCTCCCTCTGACCACGTATCACAATCAGCATTGTGTTTATGTGACCAGTGCCAAATATTTATTTCACCACACTTTGAGATAAGTTTATTATTACAAGAAGGACAGATAGCTTTTTTATGAGGTTGGGCCAATATTTTATTGCCTTGATTATTATAAGCATATAACACTTTACTCCTCACTAATAATCTTCTTGATCCAACACTTGATCTTATCGCCTTTCTTGAGCCCCATGGCATTGACTATTTTATAATCAATAGTAATTTCCTTGACAATGCCTTCGGAATTAGCATCTCTCACTTCAGCATAGAATAATTCAAATCCAGTTGTTTCCATTTTTGACCTCCAATATATAATATTTAAACATAATTTAAATAGTATATAAATATTTATATTATAGAAAATATACATTAAAAGTAATCCATATCATTATTGATACCATCATCTCGTTTAAGGCTATTTTTAAGCTGTTTGACGTCCTTTTCAAGCTCATTGACGCGTAAGTATAGAGAAACAACAGTCTCATTCAGTGCGTTATTTGGTGCGTTCTTGAGTTCAGTCTGTATTTTCTGCATTTGATCATTATCAATCGAACCGTTCATTAGTTGTTCATTAAGCCATGCAGTGAAATTTGAGACTTTCATCATAAATCACCTGCTCGTTTATCTAAAACTTCACAAAAGTATTTATGATTATTACATCCATCTGCTTCATTCCTAAGATCTTGTTTAACTTTCTGAATGAATGTTCTAAAGTCTGGAATCCAACCACAAGAATTAGGTAATTGTTCAGCCAAGTTCCAATCATCTTCTGGTTGTAGGTGGTGTGATATAACATTTCTATTCAGATGCAGCGTAAGATCTCGGATATGTGGCCAGACATGACCAGGTTCATATATTGTGTTCGTTGTTGACATGTTCATCAATCCTCCTTATCTTTACGTTCAAGAATCATATTATGTATAACTTCGTTGTTTGATTGGTTGGGATGTACTTTAAGTGCTTCAAGCATACTAACAACAGATTTCAGCACACGGATTGTAGTCCATTCATCCTCAATTATATTATTTTCTTTCATAATATAGGTATGTATACATACTTATATATAAATGTTTCGATTTTATATAGTAGCATGCCATGAAAAATTATAATTTTAACTCAGAAATAGACTTTTTATAATCATTAAATTTACGTGCCGCAATGGCAAACGTGAACAGAAATAGTATGAATAATATTGCATTAGCTGTAAATATGAATATTAAGAATAAGATCCCGGCCGTGTAACCCCACCGTTTATATTTATCTTTACCTGGTATTGATGTAGTATCAACCACATTTATCACCATTGATTGAAACCACATCCTGCAGTCTGTAAGTATAAGGGATTTTATATTTATCAATGAATGATATATGTGTATCAGTCACAGTCAGAACTTTGGCAGTATAGAATAAGTCAGATCCGTTCCGATCAATATGTAATTTTATAATTGCACCTATATGTTCTTTCATTTTCGTTTACTTATAATGAAATAAAATTAAAAAAAAAATAAAAAAAGGTTTTTTTTTCCTTACTCAATCTGGTTCTGATACTCTAACGAGCACCAGAGAATGACCTTATCACAAGTGTCAATATGATTGCGAGAACTGCTATTGTAACAATTAACGGTAACCATGTGGTTGCGATTGGACCAAGTGCATCTCTTGTGTCATTGATAACACTGGCTGCGGTGGATGATACACCACTTGATGAACCAAAATTATCAAGAACAAGGATACCTACTCCCAGGATCATTCCGACTAAGACGAGTAAAAGAACAAACTGATACAATTGGTTTATTTCCATTTTACCTGCCTCCTCGGAAACTTCTGATGACCAGGACAAGTATGATTGCCAGAACTGCCACTGTGATGATTAGTGGAATCCATGTGGATGCAATCGGTGACAAAGCTGACACTGCGCCTGCAAGTGATGTGTTTGCTGCCGCAGATGTGGTGTTTGCCTCTTGAAACTTATCAAGGACCAGAACTCCAACTCCCAGGATCATTCCTACCAGAACAATCAACAGCACGAAGCTGTAAAGTTGGCTAATTTCCATTGTTTCCTTTATACCTCCAAAATTATTATATTATTAAATGTATATACTGATATATATATATTTCGTTACGAGTTTCATATTAAAACATTTATTATCATATATAAAATTCGTTACGATGTTACATATTACCTATTGACAGTATATTCATAAAATCCGATCAATGCAAATATGATTAAAAATATCAACGGAAATATAAAATTTAATAACTTTGAATATGTCAATACTGCACTAAGCACGAACGAAATACCTGACGCTGCAAACATGGCTGAATCAAAACTCATCCGTTTCATGGCAAGTAATAATACGAAGAATATGCCTATCATGAACAGGCCGAACAGTATCTCACCTGTTGAATCATTGGCATATTCAAACAACGAGAATACCGTTGTTGATGCCTGTAGTGCTGTCATGTTGTATGTCATTATAGTTCCCTCTGAAATATTGCACCGTATATGGCAAACACGAGAATCACTGTAATGATTGATATGATTAATACTGGCACCCAGGTCGGGATGCCGAACACGTCAGATAAGCCATTGAACACATCACTCATGAACCCGAATGATTGAAATAATAACTGTAGTGTGTTCCAACCAGATGATATTAATGCTGACAAAACACCGAGCGTACCATAATCCTGACCAGGTTCAGCATCTTCAATACCACTTTTTAAATCATCAACCTTGGTAGTTATCTCATTATATTTATTGAATGTATCATTGAACTCAGTAAATTTCGTATTATCAATGTATGTAGGATCTGTATCATTCAATGCACTTAATAATGAAATGCCGGACATTATAATGAACACAAACATTATGATACCGATAATATAATGTTTTGGTAATACTTCACCCATTTTTATTGTCTCACCTTTAAACTTATTATGATTGCGATGATGGCTGTTATTGATATGACTGGGATAGTTATTGCCGGCATGATACCAAGGAAAAATACTGCAATCAATCCAAACACGGTTGTTATCAATGCCGCAACCGGACTGAGTATCAGACCAGTTCCCATGATAGTAATCAGTATAGCAAATGTAAAAATGGCACTATCACCGGCAGATATCAGTTCCCCGATTGCTAACGGCCTGATGGTCCATAACTTTGTTAAACCCCATTCCCACGGACTGCGGCTGGATGATACTGTCAACATAACTGTTCCTGTGATACCTGTAATATTACACGTATGTGTACCGGATGCTGCCATTGATGTTTCATTACATAACACGAGTGTTGATGTCATTGTTTCACGTGTAACAAGCGTATTGACAGTGACAGTATATCCTTGTGGATCTTCCCAGTATAATGTAATAAGGTTAGTATCATTATCATAAGTTCCAATCAATGTCAGATTATATGTTGTAGTTAATTCAGCCAATGGTGTCAAGACATATGTAATTTCACATACACCTGTCGTACATACAAATTTCATATTTTGTGTGGTTTCAAGTATGTTCCCATCTGTGTCAAGAAATATGATCTTATAATCTGTGGTTTCTTCATATATATTAAAATGTATGTTCCCGAAGTCACCACTTTTATCCATCTGCACTGTCCGCCATACTCCTTCACCGACATATAACCGTTGTAATTTTGCATATGTATTTTCCATGAACCGATAATTCAATTTATTACGTATAATGATATTAAGATCTGATAGACCGGTTGATGTATTAAAATTAAATAATGTTAAATATTGAACAACATTATTGAACGTGTTATTAATATAATAATATCTATGTGTGAGCGGATAATCAGGTTCAACTGTATATTTAATATACATATCAGACTGTACCTCAGAACCGGCTGGATATAAACATATTGAATATGAACTTTCATTACTAAGATTAAATGCATATGTTGATGTATTATATTCAGGATGTGCCAGTGACCATATCGAACCATATATTTCAACGTGTGCAATGAATGGTGTATCAGGTGAATCTTCATCATATATTGTAATATTTAATGTTTCATTACCACCGGCAGTACATGGCACGAAACTATAATTTATCCCGAACACGTACCAACTTGTATCAGACGTATTAATGTTTCCATATTCATCCCAACAACTGGCATATACAGAATGATTCCCATACCCGAACACAGAATAATTATAATACCATGGCACACCATTGACCGGTGTTGTATTAATAGCAGCTTGAACACCGTCAATATATATTGACATATTATAAGAATATACATTATCTGTGCATGTCAAGTTTAATAATACAGAATATGTATCATTCATTACAGCAGAATCAGGGTTTAATACCAGGTCCGGTGTACTACTATCCGTGAACGCATACCATCGTGTCTCAGTCGTATTCAAGTAACTATTATTATCATAGCATGTAAAATATGCAGTATAATTTGTGTATGCAGTTATATTGATATCAAAGTTCCAGGCAGTATCATTGACCGGACTTGTGTTTGTATATATTAAAGTATCATTGACATATACTGACATATTATTAATTCCTGAACTGTCTGAACATGTCGCACTCAGGGTTAAGTTTGTCCATATATTAGTATCACCCGAATCATAACAATATAAATAATCATAATTTACATGAACCCCACTACCCAGTTCACCTAATACATAAACTCGTGTCCAGTTGATGTTTGTCCATGTCGGACTGCCTGTTGTTGCGAATGATGTTTTCGGTATATCAATTTTATACCATGTATCATTCTGTGTAACTTCTGTATTTTTTATACCAAAAGTTCTAAAAGTATTACTTGAATTTTGTCCAATATATAATCCACCTAATATACCACCGGTTGTATTTTTTGATGTATCATTATGTTTAAAGTATATGACAACATGGTCACCGTCACAATCAAATGCAGTTGTACTTTTTGTTGCATAATCACTTGTTCCGGCCTGTAATGTTAATTTAAGACTATTTACACCTTCCACCATGTCAGCTTCTGTAGCGATTGTTGCAGTTCCATACCAACCAACAGCAGTATCAAAACTATTACCATGATATATAGTTACAGGTGTAATATTTAATAAGTTTTCAAATGTCTGTGACGCTGGACCATTGAATACTAAATCTGCATTATCATCATCACCTTCTGGTGGCACACATGGTAATGCACCGACATATGATCCTGTTGATGACATCAGACAAGCTGGTGAATTATTATGTGGTGTCAGGTCACTATCTTTATCAATGAATAATGGATTACCTTCATCAGAATTTATATCCCAAGTACCATCCCAATCACCTGATGCTAATGCTAATGCTAATGAATTATAACTATTAACACCCCAATCATTCCATCGTTGAAATAATGGTGCACCAAGTGTATAATAAAGGTTATAATCATAAGATACATTATCAGATGATAGACCTGAATACCATACATTAGCAGTTGTATCACTATAAAATATATTATCACGCCATGTAACATTTTTAATCCATTCAATTTCAACACCGTTAATGCCACGACCTTTAGAATAAAATGTATTATGATGTACATACCAATTTATCATCCCATTACCTGTACCTCTCTCTTCACCTTTGATAGCATATGAATTTTCATCACCAACTCCATCCCAAAAAAAAGTTCTATTAATAGATAATTGATTATATCTGAATATGCATGGATTAGGTGATGCGGAAGCATCTGATGGTGCAAATGATACACCTAAATCACTATCATATATCTTATTATATTCATATATCATATTATAACAAAGATCCTCAATCTCAATCACAGAACCACGACCATGTGTGATAGTATTATTTCGTATAGTGGAACCATTACATTCTGTTGCATCTCCTATCACTTGTAATGCAATTCCACCATTTATATCATAAAATGTATTATTATATATATCAACTTTACCTTCAAAATCCTGCACCCATATCATATCAGATTCTTCATAACCATTATTTTTCAGATCATCACCAGTCCAACTATCAAAATCAAGTAAATTATTTAAATAATTTTTATAAATTCTTATATTTTTATGTTGTTCATCATCATCACCATCTACAAAGAATGGTAATCTACCACCATATACATTATTACCTTGAAATAATACATTACCTTGATCAAGTATCTTGATACCTTTATTAGCCATGTAGGGAAATGTAAAATTCTCAATCCGTACATAGGCACCGACAGACATTATATTATCTTCAATCAATAATGTTTCTTCATCTGTGGTAACTTTAAGATTAAGTGTATTAGGATTAGTTGCATCCTGAAAAAATATGTTAACTGTTGTACCATCCGTGAATGAACTTGCATCATATGTACTTGCTCTCATTGATAATAATGTACTATATCTAAAGAATCGTGTTGCGGTTACATTTTCATAATATACAATCGGACTATCAATACCACTTACTGCACCCGCAAATGTACAAGACCATTCACCACCACCATCATTGTTCCATAATGCACATGTACTATAATGTGTCAAGTTACATTCATTTCCGGGATAACATGCAATGGTAACATTCGATGTCCATGCATTATTATTAATAGATATCAATCCGTCATACTCACCACCAGCTACCCATACTATATCTCCGGAACCGATTTCATCATCTTGCACTGTACACCATGGTTGAGTAAGATTATTCTGTGTTCGTGTATATGCATCACTACATGTTACATCTGAATTATTAACATATGATGTTTTTGAACTAAATGCCGGTACAGGATTTGTTCCCGCACTCAAGTTCCATAATGCAGTAATCTCAGCCACAGATAATTCTCTATCCCAGATACCGATTTCATCAATATACCCATGGGCCCAGTCATTGCTAACATCATTACTACCTGTATATGCAGTCAATGCGGATGGTGGTACTATCATATTAGTTGTAACACCTTCATTAAAATCATCAGTCTCAAGGTATGTACCATTGACATAATAATATACATCAGGTACAACACCATCAGATACAAACACAAGTGTTATCATCTGTAATGTATGAGGTGCAACTTTATATGATGATTGTTCTTCATCTTCAAAGTCACC
>Ga0209986_10005063_pt1 | contig 11010 bp, 9 predicted proteins | sample BlataG_FD_183168 | JGI IMG/M metagenome (GOLD analysis project Ga0209986, IMG submission 183168) | Deep subsurface microbial communities from Black Sea to uncover new lineages of life (NeLLi) - Black_00105 metaG (SPAdes) (version 2) | ecosystem: Environmental > Aquatic > Marine > Oceanic >...
TGATTTGCCGATTAAAAAAGGTTGAATTTAAAGCGCCGGAAGGTGCCAAGAGCAGTATCAAGAGAACTCCTCAAGGGGGAGTAAAACTGCCCTTTGACTAATAGGGTATGGAAGCAACTGTCTCCTGATGAGCGCAAATAAATTTTTATAATTATTATAAAACCTTTGTTAATCAACTTTCGGGCCGTTTTTTCTAATCTCTTCGAAAAAAGGTGTTCTTTTTTGTTCTACCGATTCGGCGGCATAAAGATACATCGCGGCCGACCAGCTCTGCCAGTCCTGTCCCTGAGGTGTGCCGTCCTGCGCACGTATCCATTCGTTAAAGCCGAATTCCACATCGGCTTTGCGGGCCGGTCTGACAAGCTCGGTTAGAGCAAGAAGCTTTTTCTCAGCAAGGGCATATCTTTTAGCGGCCACCAGAGCTGCTATATAAAAGCCGCAAATAAAAGGCCAAATACCGCCGTTATGATACTCTCCGGGCTGGTTGTACTTTTCATACCGCGGGATCCAATCGGGATCATCCGGCCTGACGTATGGAAAGAAATTCGGCGGCAGATCAACCGCCAGGTCTTCGTTTTGCCTTAAAGCCTCGGACTCCTTTTCTATCCACAATACCAGCTTCTTCGCTCTGGATGGAGATGCTATGCCGGAAAGAATCGCCAGGCTGTTGCCCAAAAGGTCAAACCGCTCACTTCGGTACACTTTGTACGACCACATAGCATAATACGGTTTGTATCTGAGAACTAAACCTTCATGAACATGTCGGTGCTGTCTTTCACCCTTGACGGTAAAACTCTCCATAGACTGCTTAACCTTTGCAGCCCGCTCGTATTGGCCGAAAAGGCAAAGGTAAGTATAGACGATAGTGTTAACAAACAGCCCATATCCCAAAACCCACTGTTCGTCACGCCAGTCACTGGTGGGAAGTTGCGCCACGAGATATCGGTCTGTAGGACTTCGATATCTCATCCATTTCAAAGCCTTTCGGATGGCCTTCTCGAGAAAATCATCTTCCTTCATAACGTTTCGGTAAATTCCGACAGCCATAAGAAACAGCGGTGTTGTGTCGCTCGAACCTCTGTCCTGGGGGTCATGAACCAAAGATGGGATATGGCCTAACATTGATTGATTATTAGCCAGCGTTTCCAGAACCCTTCGCAGTGATTTAAGCAGTCTTTTGTTCTGTGTGGATAATATGCCGAGCGAGCATATCATCAGGTCCCTGGTGTACGGCTCAGGATAACCCCACCCGGCGGTTCTGGGCAAATTTCGATAAGCGCCATGGTTGTTATGGAGCAGTACCTGCAGAGCTGCTTCTTTGGCTTTACTGACCAACTCTTGTTGCTGTTTATCCATATTATGATACACCTAAACGCTTTGAAATAATTTTGACAAATCTCTTGGCTATCACACGATAGTCAAAGTTCTCGACAACACGTTTTCTTCCTTCTTTTCCCATTTTCTCTCTCAAGCCGGCATCCTCCATCAAATCCATAAGGTAATTAGCTATGTCATTAACACTTGCCCGATAATCAACTATCCTTGGTTTTTTGAATACGTACTTGTGGCCTTCCTGATAGCCGGATTCATCTCCAAGCATTGCCTCCCGAAGCCGAATCTCCTGGGCTACGCCCGCAAGAAAAGCGGTTTTGCCGTGTACCAAGGTATCCAGCATCCCCATCGCCTTTATTCCTATTACCGGCTTTTCGCATGCGTTAGCCTCGATTTGAATCATCCCGAAACCTTCGAGACGTGATGGTGCTGCATAAATATCACACGCGGCCAAGAGATAAGGCATAAAGTTTCTCGATACCCTGCTTGCGGTGTAAATAACATTTTTTTCGATTCCTAAATGGGTAGCCAATTGTAAGTCTGCCAGGTTCTGCTGTTCTGTTCGCGGTTGAGGCCAGACCTTGCAGACATATTTCCAATCCGGTGCCTTAGAGTCATTTATCGACAGAGCCTGCATAACCTCCTGTGCACCTTTGGAGGCGGCATCACCCCCAACAGTCAAAATCATTATTTGATCATCGGCAACTCCCAGCGTTTCCCGAACCGCGGCCACCTTCGGGTCGCTTTTTGAGCGTGGAATAAAAGAGTCTGTATCACACCCTACGTGTAAAACTTCAATATTCTTCCCGTTAAGACCGTCTCGCGTATAAATCCTTTTAACCCATTTAGATGTTACAAGTATTAACGGCAAATCTTCGAGAATCTCACGATAGTTTGCCATATAACCATCAGCTACGAGCCAGGGGATAGCCGGTATTCCATATCTTTGGGGGTGAAGAACTAAATGAGCTGTATGCCCCCAGTAGCCAATGCCTATAACAACATCAGGCGCAAACCATCTATAGTACCATTCTTTTTCCTGGGCCGACTCAAAGTTTACTGAGTGTACATCAATTCCCATCTCTTCCAGTCCTCTGTGAAGCAAATGCCCCTGAGTTGCGAGGCCTGCGGGTGAGGGTGGGTAATCATATAAAAGTAAAACTTTCATTTTTCAGCTCCTTTCTCCATAATTAACATAGGGCTTTAAAGCACCGGAACGCCTCTTCTTTCGGGGTTGTCTTAGCCTCAAAGCTGTCTTTACTAAAGCCGTAAATCCTGGTTATAATATCATACTTTTCCCGCCAAATCTCATCATTTAGGCCAACCAATAAGTCAGCATTCTTAATTGCACGGGGAAGATATTTTCGATTGCCATCTTCATAAGCAAATGTCCATAGTTCGTCGGCAAACAACCTATCGCTGTTCCATAATGCCAAGACCGCCTTTGCCGTCTCTTCGTGTCTTAGATGTCTGGTATACTCGCCGGACGTACTGTGTGTTATAACGAGATCGAACCTATTCGAAGGCAGTAACTCTATTATCGTTTTTTGCATCTCGCCATTGTCCAACGGCGTTTGCTCGGGGCCGTCATCAAAGTCAGCCATAAAACCCACGGCATTTAGCCTTTCGAGGGCTTTGAAAAACTTAGGAGCACGGTCCGGGTCACTTTTTCTACAGAGTGTTACAACGGTCCATTTAACCTTGGGATGCAACAGCATCAAACCGCCGGCCCATAATATTTCATCGTCGGGATGTGCTACGATTACAGCACATTCGTTGTTCTCTATTAAAAAATCTAAACCTCTGGAATCTGCCATTCTTTCTTAACCTTGGACTATCTCTTTCACAGCGAAGGACATCTGAGAACAAGATCGACCAATTCATTAAAATCGGCAGTTGCAACGCAAATACGTGAATCAGCGGCACCATAATAAATAAAAACCGTGTCCTTCTTTTTTATCCATCCGCAAGGAAAAACAACATCATCGACGTCACCTTCACGCTCATAATGAGCTTTGGGCCCGAAAATCCATTCGTCTGTACGCCTGAGAACTTTCGTGGGATTTTCTAAATCCAGCAGTGCCAGCCCCAATCGATAAATTGAGCCGGAAGCAGTTGTTCTAACGCCGTGATATAAAATCAGCCAGCCCTCTTCCGTCTCCATAGGCGGTGCACACAGACCAATCTTATTTGCATCCCACCATCCCCCTTCTCTGGCCTGTATTATCTCCTGATGCTCGCCCCAGTGTTTAAGGTTCGGCGAAAAGGATATCCATATATGAGCACCGAGCAGAGCGGACTTAGGGACCGGCCGATGCAGCATCGCCCAAAGGCCCTTGAACTTAACGGGAAAAAGTGCGGCATCCTTATCTTCAGGAGGCATTACCGGCCCCATACGATTAAATGATTTGAAATCACTGGTCATCGCCAAAGACACCATTGGGCCGCCTCTTGAATAGGCTGTATAACAAATAGCCCACTTATTCATCCCTTCGATCCAGGTTATCCGCGGATCTTCTATGCCCCAAAGCTCCTCAGGATGTTTCTCAGGTTCCGGCTTTAAGGTTGGCGCCCTGTTTATTTGCCAGTTGTTAATTCCATCATCACTCATTGCCACGGTCAAATGTGACATACCTCTAAAATCTTCAACACGCGCAAGTAATAATATTTTGCCATCTACTTCTGCTGCAGCCGCATTAAATACAGAATTTGCTTTGTACGGCCAGTCATCAACGGAAAGGATAGGATTACCGGGATGTCGTTGGAAAAGCTCATAACTTAAGTTCTGTTTCATAATGGTTCCTCCCTACGGCTTGAGTTTTCATTTGCCCGTTCCCAAAGCCCTAATCGAACGAGAAATATTTTCATAATTAAGAGCCCTTTTGATATTTAGACGGCTTTTCCCTTTTAAACTTCGTACCTCTACCTGTGATTATACCTTTTTCTTCTCTAACAAATTCGATATGCTGTAGCAAAGCCCAGGCAGTATTTTGCCATCTCATCTGATAGCCTCTCTGATGGGCCTGTTTCTCCATATAGATGCGTTTTTCCGGTTTGAATACAAGATAATCGATAGCATTAGCAATTTGTTCTATTGAATCCTCACCGGGATCTATTAAAACCCCTCTTGCGTGTCTACCAATTATGACGCCATTTTGGCAGCGTTTGTTTGAATTGATCAGTTCAAGTGCGTATCTAAACTTTGTTACTATTGCCGCTCTGCCAGCCCCAATGGTATCAGCCAATATACCACTGGAGATTTGCTGCATGTTGAGATACGGCAGAAGCATTACATTTGTTGCCCCGTATAGCTTAAGCAATGTGCCTTCATCCATAAATGTGTCCAGGAAAACTACATCGTACTTTTTGAAATCAAAGCTACCCAGCTCTTTCACCTTGCACCACTTTATATTGGCCTCTTCGAGTGCCTTAGTTAAAGTTTCTTGATATTCGCGGTATTCATTACCACCTTCAGCTTTCACAAAGTCAGGATGACATTGACCAGCTATTAGATATAATATGTTCTCTCTCTGCCGTTCGGTAAGTGATTCTTCTAAAAACTTACCAAACCCACGAATCCCATATTGAATTCCCTTATCCGGTGATAATAATCCAAGCGTAGTTATCAGAAAGCAATTTTTCAGGCCGTATTGCTCTTTAATAGCCAACCGATCATACTGAGAAGGATGCTGCATTCTGATGCCGTGATCAATGTGCTTAAGCTTAAAATGTTCGATGCCATACGTCTTTGATTGAAGTATATTAATTGCACTTTCAGTTGTAACAATAAGACCTTCACTATGTTTGGCCAGTTCCTGTAAAACCCTCTTTTGATGAGGGTCAGGCTCCTCAAGAACTGTATGTAAATAGACTAAGACTGTAAGTCCTTTATCTATGAATGCATTAGCCATTTCGATAAAATTGGTCCCATCACCATCATTGCCCTTCTCATCCGGATCTAAGCCGTATTCATGTTGCAGCAGTACAATGGTGGGATTAGTGCTTTCGTGAGCGCGAGCAATTATGTGCTTTATATTTTCTTTCCAGGATTGAGAATTATACTGGTCTATTATAAGATCAACCGGAATATTATAAGGCAAATTATCTTTATCGATTGCGGAAATCCTGATACTACCAACCTCACTTGTGAAATGTTCTAAGGCATTGGCCAGATCCCGTGAGAAAGTACCTATTCCACATCTCCGTGGAGGATATGTACTTACTATCCGTATATTGTAAGGCATACAGCAAATCCCTAAAAACTAATAATGGCTTATTAAACTCTATCTTTATCAATACAGCGTATAGCCATTGACTTGGATAGTCAAGAACACACCCAATTAAAGAATCCAAGATGCCAATATTTATATTGAAAATATTGATCCAGGCCGTGCCTACCGAACCTATGGTGTTTGCTCTTAAGGTATTAGCTTATAACTTTGGCTCTTTACTATTGATTTTTGTAAAAAAGCCGTTTATATTAAGAAGTGGCGCAGTGCAGTTAAGTAAGGATATACAATGTTATAAGGGAAATCCCAACTGATTATTGCTTGAAAGGGGATATCGATTCGCTGGTCCTTTTCCCCGGGTAAAGTAGCCGGGATTGAATTTCAGGCGCATATCGCCTTTATTATTTTACCGGCAGCCGTTTTTCTCTCTGCCGCCCGCAAAAAGCAGATTAAATCAACAATAGGAAGAGTATCCAATGAAAGACATTAATACCAGAGATCGATCCCATTTATGGCTAACCGAACGCGCTCATGACCTGGAAAAGAAATTCCTGACCGGCAGACGAGGTCGGACCGAAGAGCTGGAAAGTGCTGTGCGCATATTCCTGGAATTTCTACGAGGATTCGAATCGTTGGATATCGAAGAGCCGGCGGTCACGGTGTTCGGATCAGCCCGCTTTAAAGAAATTCACCCTTACTATCGATTGGCCCGCCAGGTCGGAAAAGAATTAGCTCTGGCCGGATTCACTGTCATCACCGGCGGCGGGCCCGGCATCATGGAGGCTGCCAATCGCGGCGCCAAAGACGCCGATGGTAAGAGCATCGGCTGCAATATCGTCCTGCCTCAGGAACAAAAACCTAATCCCTACCTGGATCGGGTGATAGAATTCGACCACTTCTTTGTACGCAAGGTCATGCTGGTTAAATACTCCTCTGCGTTTGTGGTCCTGCCCGGCGGATTCGGTACCCTCGATGAAGTGTTTGAAACAGCGGTACTCATGCAAACCGACAAAATCCAGGAGTTTCCGATTATTTTGATGGGACGATCCTACTGGGACCAGATGCAGGACTTTCTCAGGCAGACCCTGGTGCCTGAGAAGACCATTAATACGGATGACCTTACTCTGTTCCAGTGTACAGATGATCCCAAGCATGTGATTCATATCATTCAAGCCCGGCAGAAACAAATCAGAGAATGAGATTTGGAATGAGCAGCCGGAATCCAACGAAAAGGAATCATTGCGAAAAATGGGCGAAAAATCGGGACTGTCTCGAATGGCGGTTGCTTGAGCAGATTAAAAAACCCACAGCATTTAGCCTTTCAACAGCACATTTGTTGTTCTCTTTTGTAAAATCTAAACCCTTGGAATCCGTCATTTTTTCATGCCCTAATCTGTATCATCACAGGACATACAAAAACGAAAATCAACCGACTCATTATTATCGGTTGTTGCAAGGCAAAGACGTGAACCCTCGGCATTATAATACACAAAAACTTTATTTTTTTCACCCAGTTGCCGATAGAAAAGCCTCGATGTTTTCTGTCGAGACGTCAGGAGGCATGCCGCCACCACAGGACAGGATAATCCGACTCTTGTCGCTTACTGATTCGAGTGCAGCTTTGACGCTGCTGCGCACATCTTCGGGTGTACCATCTGCAAGGACATCGACTGTGGGGATGTTTCCGAGCAAAGTAAGTCCCGATTTATCGGGATTCGTAAGCTCCTTCATCTGGGCGAGGGTGTGCTGGAAACTGAAGTTGAAAAGATTCACGCCGATTTGAGGAAGATACGGTGCGCATATCAGCCCGGGGGCGTCGTTGTGGAAGAATTTCACCGTAACATCAAGCGATTGGAAAATGCGTTCCAGATATGGCAGCGCCGCTTCTTTGAAATCTTCCTCACCCAAGAAGCCTACAATGTCATCGAGGATGAATATGCCATCGATGGAAGGAAAGGTCCGGGCTTGAAGTTCAAGCCAGTCGATAATGAAATCCGTTACAATTCCGAGCAGCTTGCGTGTTTCGTCGGGGTTGGTTCGGATGGCCATAAGGAATTCGGTGCTGCCGGCCAGGAACGAGGCCACATTCAACGGCCCGCGCGAAACTGCGAATCTGATGGCGTGTCCCGTTTGTTCAATTTGGCCCTGGTAATGTTTGAGGCGATTGAGGACGAACGGCAGCAGGCCGTCCGTCTTAGGGTTCGGCTTGCAGAGTGAATGGACATCCTGAATATCAGTGATTATCTTATCAGCATAGGGCAGCTCGTTTTCCTGCCAGGAGCATTTCGAGCCGAAAGCGGACGGCTCGGTGCACATGCCAAACTCGGCCCAGAATCCGGGCAAAAACATAATGTCCGGGAACTGTCTGACGGCTTTGAGGTTGGCCTCGAACCACATCTGTTCGCTGGAGAAATAATCAGTGGTGGACATACCGGCCCAGCCCGGAAGCCAGGGGCTGTCGATGACGAACCCCACCGGCAGCGGCTTGAACTCTTCGCCGTTGATTACGGCTAACAATTTTTCCCACTGCTCAGTTGTCATGCCGTCGCTGTCTGCCTATTGCCCTTGCGGATGACATGGACGAGCAAACAAATCGCTATGAAGAGCACAACAATACCAATGCCGTACCAGCCTGAGCCGAGCTTCTCCTTCGTCTTCGACCACAGACTCCAGACGCTTCCGAATGTTGCAGCACCGGCTGCCAGTGCCATAAGGACATTCCAGAGGATGCGTTTAATCCCGATAGGCATATTCTCGCCGAGGAAGCTCTTCTGGTTCATAAGCAGGAAGAACGCAAAGTATGCAATCGGCAGCAGAACCATTGCAAAGATGGATGTCGGCACCGCAATATACGGAGCGGCGTCTTTCCAGAAGAACGGTCCAAGCGCACCAACTGAGACCATCAAGCTTCCGATTCTCTGTGTCCAGCCCCTCGGTGGTCTGCCCAATAGCTCGCAGAAACAAAGCCCGTTAATTGTCATCAGCATTGTGGCGGCGCTCATCGCCATACCCATGACACCCAGGCCAAAAACATATTGAGCAATCACCGGACCGGTCAGCGGTGCGAGCGTGTCGGCCAGGTTGAAGGCATCGCGATTGACCAGGATAGCCGCCATCCTCTTGTCAGCCCAGGGCAGAGCTTCCGATTGTACCTGAACCTGTTCGTGCGTGAGTTTGGCGAATTCCTCTTCGCCAATTTGGAATTTGAGTCTGTTGGCAAGAATGCCCTTGTAGAAACCGACGAGGTTTTTGGCGGGCTCAGCGGTTATTTCACCACCCGGCTCGGCGGCGACGAAACCCTCTGCCGGCTGACCATGAAACTGGCTGCTCGAAGCAATGACCACGCAGCCGGTCGCCAGGATAAAGGGGATGAATAATCCCGTTGACAGATCAAAGATAGCAAGACCGCGGAAATATTTGTCCCAGCCTTTTCGGAGCATCGAGTACGGCAGCAGGAACGTCATGTTAATACCTACCGCCGTTGCCGCGGCGCTTATCATAACGTCACGCTGCTTACCCACAATCATGTTGGTCCAGAAAGCCTGGAACTGTTCGGACACTTTTTCTATGTGAGGCATTATTATGTCGGTCGGTTTCATGAACAGGCTCAAATCGGGGACAAGACCGCTGAGAATTTCACCCCAGATAATCTTTCCTTCGATGCTGAGCTTGACGACAACACCGATGAAGCAAAGTACTATCATACTGACGATTGTCTTAATCAGGATTTCGAATATCTTCGTACCCTTGCCGCCGGCACCGTAGGTCATAGTGAAGGTGAGACAGATTGCGAGAAAGATTGCACCGGCGATTAGTTTGCTGGGTATTTCCGGCATGGCTTCCGTTCCGAGAATTCCGGGCAGGATGTTCTGTCGCAATGCCACGGTTCCCAGGGCAAACTGAGGCAGCGACCATACGAGATTTGCCATCATCGAGGCAATGAGCCAGCCCCAGCCTAATACCGGGCTAACATGGTTGTTAATCGCGTGCAACGGACGCTCTCCGGCCGAGAGTGTTACATATGCGATGGCGCCCATCATAATAATACCCAAGATCATCGCCAGCGGCTGAAGCCACATAAAACTAAAGCCGACCAGCACGCCCAGATACAAGCTCGACGAAAGTGAGCCACCGCCCAGTGTTATGCCGCTCTGAAGCCAGCCGGGACCTGATAATTTGAGATATGTCTTAAAAACAGCTCCCTTACCTTTCTTCTGCGCATCCAATATAAGTTGACGGTCTTTTTCGATGCGCGGATTCATGTGCATTACTTGTTGCTCCTGACCCTGCGGAGGGGTTGGGGGGCTTTGTTCCGTTTCGTTTGGCGACATGTTTTTGAACTCCTGTATTAAATCTTTCTACCGACGTTCTTAGACAGAATATATTCTTTTGTTTTTAAGACTGCTTTCGGGTCCGTTTCAAACGGCAGACATCCCGTCCCAATACAAACTTTCTCTCTATTGTTGGCCAGTTCCAATACTCTGTCAACTTCCTTTTCGAGGACACCAAAATTTTTTGATGTCATTTGTCCCGGGTCCATATTGATTCTGACCGTCACGTTAGGATGCGCTCGCATTTTGTCCATAAACATTTGCTGGTCTGTTCCGGCCGGGCAACAAACATATCCGGTCCCCGTTTCCAGGATTGAGTCAAGAATTGGGGCAGTGTCACCACCGATAATGCAGGGAAGGGGATGGCCGACAACGGCAGCAGTCTTTTCCATAATTTCTTTGAGAGCGTCAAACTCGATATTTTTGAAGTCCTGTGGTGACAACAATGGTGGAGTCGCAGCCGATTCAAAAAAGGCAATCCCGATTTTATCGGGAAACCCTCGTCGAACGACTTCTTTGCAAAACTCGACCTGCCCGGCCGCAAGATGGCTTAGAGTCCGGGCAACCAGGTCGGGGCTGGTCATAATCTCGCACAACAGGTTCTCAAATCCCATTAGATTTGCTGCCAGTGAGAAAGGACCACTCAAAGGTATTCTAACATCCGCCTCGGGACATTCATCGGCAACTCGCCCGGCAGCTTCTATAACCATCGGAATGCGGCCGTCGGTTTTGGGATTAAACGGCTCCAGAGTCATTAGCTCTTTTGCAGTGGAATAGGGATGCCTGGAAATGGCAGGAACACCGTTGCCGGCAGGCCTCTCAACGGTTGCGCCGTACGCCTCGGCTTCCAGGTTATAAATGTCTATGCCAACCACGACAGGGCGGTGATTGTAGAGGCGAAACGCTTCAATGTGAGCTTTTGATAACAGTTGGCCGTTTCGCGACACTTCCCAGGGGGTTTTGCCAATCAATCCAGCAGCGTGTTCATATACAGAAGGACAGAACTGCACGTGCGTTGATTCCTTTCCTAAGGACTTGTAAATAAATTATCTTCCATTTTTGGCTGGCTGCGGCTTCGGCTGGCGGTGTCAGCAAAACTCGGACTACCAACCAGTAGG
>Ga0209986_10005064_pt1 | contig 11009 bp, 10 predicted proteins | sample BlataG_FD_183168 | JGI IMG/M metagenome (GOLD analysis project Ga0209986, IMG submission 183168) | Deep subsurface microbial communities from Black Sea to uncover new lineages of life (NeLLi) - Black_00105 metaG (SPAdes) (version 2) | ecosystem: Environmental > Aquatic > Marine > Oceanic >...
ATCAAGTCCCCGACACCTTGTTATTAAACTCAATTAGAAACAAGCTGACTCCGAGGGGTTCTCTGCCCCCTTTTGGAGTTCTTATGGAGTGGGGCTGTCTAAAAAGCTGTAGGGCGGCTATTTTAGCCGCCATCCGTGGGTGCAGGTATAGATAATGCCTTTCATATGGGGGCTGGTAAGAAATATTATGTTCTTTTGGGACAGCCCCCGGTCATCGCAGACGCATTGGCAGTGTTTGCCCTGCCAGTATCACACCGGGTGCGATTGCGAACGACATACAGGTTGCAGCGTTTCCAGCAAGAAGGCAGGCGGCGAAGTCGAGTAATTTGGATATTTTCACATCGGGGGTACTGTTTGCGATTGGATGCCGCTTCTGGCTGTCGGTTAAGGAACAACAGGATCATAGCCTAAATCACTCAGAAGGTCCTCAATGACCGCGTAGCCTGAAGGATTGGTGTGGAAGTTGGCATGATCAGTGTTGGTGAGGTGGAAACAGACGTTGCTGAAACAGGAAGGATTGCAGCGGTCTCTTCAGATGGTGCACAAGCCGCAATAAGCACAGCAACCAAAAGAAGAACGGATGCTGTGACAAACTCTTTCGGGTTTCCACTAGGCCTTGATTGTATGCCATTGTTAACTTTCTTGGCCTCACAGGCCGCTGCAAAAGTTGAGTTCTAAGTCCAACATCCAGGTGGGGGATTCCGTTGACTCTGTCAAATTCTGAGCGATTATCAGATATATTAATTTTATATTTGATGTATTATATTTGATATCTGATGTATTATCATGGTATAATCACCATTAATAGTGACCTCGCAGGACGTCTAATCCACATTTGTGGACCAAGTATGGAGTTGCGCTCATGCCCCATTCGGAATCGGGCGGTACGTCAAAGAACCTGATCTACAAGGACCTTCGTCGTTCCATCGGCGTAGGACCTCGCAAACCGGGTGAGAGGCTAGACCCGGATGAACTAGCCCAAAACTACGGTACCAGCATCACGCCGGTGCGTGATGCACTCCAGATGCTCAGCCAGGAAGGGCTAGTAACGATCAAGCCCCGCTCTGGTTACTTTGTCACCCACGTCACCCTCAAGCAGTTGCGCGATATGTTCGAACTGCGCGAAATCCTCGAAGTAGCCTCTATCGAGCGAGCTGTGGTCCGGATCACTGAGGAGCAACTCGAGCAACTCGAACACATCCACGCTGGCTATACCGACGAAGAGGATGGATCATACCTCCGTTACATGAGCGAGAACCGGACCTTCCACTGCCTGATCGCTGAGGCATCGGGTAACAACGAACTGGCGGAGACGTTGGGCCGCTTACACGATCGGTTGCTCCGTTTCATGATTCTGTGCCGTGACGGCGAGACGTTGGAGCGCAGGCACTCGCTCGTCGTCGAAGCATTGCGTGCCCGCGACGTTGCGGCAGCCCGCCAGACAATACTCGCAGAAATCAACAAAACGAGCAAGTCCATTCTGGAGTGTGTTATTGAGGAAGAGGGGGCTTTTTGGCGTCTGGGCAATCGAACTTCAGAGTAAGCAACTTCCAGGGAGAAAGGGAAAAGGAGAAGGTATGACGGATGTAGCACAAATGCAAAGAAAAAACGGTATCTGGCGCGAAATGCTGAATGGCTGGATGTCCATCCTGACCAAACCCAATCTGGACACTTATCGCGCCCAGAAAGCTCAAGCTGACCCTCTACAGACGGTGCTGGGGGTGGGTCTTTTGGGGTTGGTGCTCGGTTTATGGGCTTTGTCTATCAAGCCGGCTGCCCTGGTAACTGGGATGGGGACAGGGGCTATATTGGTTGAAATGTTGCGCATGATCTTTTTCACCGAGGCCGACTTTTTTATCATCGGTCTGATCTTGTTCGTTATCGCCAAGGGGTTTGGTGGAATTGGCAGCTTCTCACAGCAGAGCTATTTGTTATCCCTTATCACTGTACCCCTGGGTATGATCGTAGTTGCCTTTCTCTTCGTGGGCGAAAAACTGGGGCTGACTTTAACCGCAGTATTGAATCCCCTGAGTGCTTTTGGAGTGCCAGGTGTTTTTATTATCTTGTTTGCGCTTTATGGATTTCTCTTGCTGCTTTTTGCATTGCAGGCGACTCACGAGATGAAACCAAGCGCAGTTGTCTATACCTTAGGCATCCTTCTGATCGCCTGGGGAATCTTACGGGTGGTCACAATGTTTGTTGCTGGTGAGGAAAACATAATCACCACAGAATGGGGATTCATCGCTGAACAGTGGGAAAAAGGAACGGTACAAGAATTACTGATAGGTCACCTCTGGTTGGTATTTTTCTCCGTAGCTGTCGCTGTCGTGGTCGGTGTAGTGATTGGTGTGTTGATGACCTGGCCCGCCCGGCGCCCAAAGCTCTCTCATCTTGTCATCTTGATTCCCCTGGCTTCAGGGCTGTTGTTATGGGCTGCCTCATCGGGCATGATGGGCGAGGAGATAGCAGACTCAATCGACCAAACGGTAAGGGGTTGGGATCGATCGCTTTTAAGAGTTGATAGTCTGTTATTTAGCCCACTGCTCGATATTCTAGGAGCTATTATTTCCAAGCCAAGCGCGGTAGGCATGATCATGGTGGTGTTTACTCTCATCCTGTATGCCCTGTTCCTGGCTGGTGAAATGGCCAGTGAGCTCACTCTCTACATCGCTGGCATCATCCTGACCATCCCCAGCGTGGCGCTGTTCGGTGTGCTGATCAAACCATTGGGCATTGGGCCGTTTAACGCGGCTTTTGCCCTCATCCTATATGCTCAGTTGCCTATTTTACGAAACACATACACTGGCATCAAGTCAGTCCCACCAGAGATTGTCGAAGCAGGTCGGGGGATGGGTATGAGCGAGTTTCAACTACTGCGCAAAGTCAAATTACCTATGTCTGTCCCGGTCATTTTAGCCGGCGTGCGCGTGTCCGTGGTTATGTTGATCGGCATCGCCGCCATCGCGGCTTACATCGGCAACGATACCCTGGGTGAATACATCTTTGCTGGCATTACACGCGCCCAAGAAAAACGCTACATTGCAGGTGCAGTCCTGGTGGCAGTGTTGGCACTGGCGGTAGACTTATTTTTGGGTTGGGTTCAAAAAGTGATGACCCCCGAGGGTCTCAAGGGTAGACGAGAAACAGAGTAGCATTGAATTAGGAGAAGAGCGATGATTCAATTTGAAAATGTGACTAAGATTTACCACGGAACATCATCGCCCGCGGTAGAGAATCTGACATTTACCATCCCCACTGGAGAGATATGCACAATCGTTGGTCCTTCTGGTTGTGGTAAGACTACGACGATGAAGATGGTCAATCGACTGATCGAACCAACCGATGGGGAAATCTACGTGTTGGATGAACGCGGCGAAATGCGCAACGTGCTCGAGATAGATCCCATCCTCCTGCGACGTAGTATTGGCTATATTATCCAGCAGATCGGGCTTTTCCCGCATCGCACTATTCTGGAGAACATCGGTACGGTACCCCAGCTATTGGGGTGGGATGAAGTGCGCATCCGCCGCCGAGCCGAGGAATTACTCGAAATGATGAATATGCCCCTCGAATTCCTGGACCGTTACCCTCACGAATTATCGGGCGGGCAGCGACAGCGTATAGGTGTGGCGCGCGGCATGGCCACCGACCCGCCGGTGATGTTGATGGACGAGCCTTTTGGGGCTGTTGACCCTATTAACCGCAACCTTCTCCAGAACGAATTCTTGCGTTTGCAGCAAGAGATCAGAAAGACGATCCTTTTTGTTACCCATGATATTAATGAGGCTATCAAAATGGGCGATAAAATTGCCATCCTCAACGTGGGTGGCATCCTGGAGCAATACGATTCGCCAGCCAACATTCTTTCACATCCTGCCAATGAATTCATCGAGGATTTTGTTGGCGCCGATCGCTCCCTCAAGCGGCTCAACCTGATCCGGGTGGAAGATGTGATGGATAAGCGCCCCGTGTTGATTCAGACAACTCAGAGTGTGGAAGAAGCCACGAATCTTATGAGTGAGATAGACTTACGCTTTGCCTACGTGGTAGATGCTGACCGGCGACTGAAAGGATATGTAAGATCCAGGGATATGAAAGGCAAGACAGGCTGGGTGGATGAGTTAGTGGAACCTGCCGCTGCAGCCATTCGTTTGGGTACCAGCTTGAGAGACGCTCTTTCGGAGATGCTGATGGTTGACTACACAAGCGTTTGCGTGATAGACGACCAGGAGCGAGTGCGAGGGTTAATCGATAACCAAATGATTCAGAAAGCCGTCATCGAGAGTCAAACAGCCGCTGGCGAGGAAGGTGGGTAATACCAATGGCAGACAAAAACACCTTGAACCGCCTGGGCTCCGTTGAAACCGATGAGAAGTTTAGCCTTCAACCCACGGAAAAGAAAAATTACTGGAGAAGATTAGGTAGGCTCTCTTTCCACGACGTGCTGGGCTGGACGGTGATCCCGGTTCTTATGATCATCGTAGTGATACTCGTCTACACCCAACTACTGCTTCCCATCGAGCCGGGGAGCATGGAAGCGAACATGCTGGGCAGCTACGAGATCGGGTTCAAGCGCGTTATGGATGCCGCCGCAGAGCACATACGTCTCATCATCGTCTCCACGTTGTTAGCCATCGCCGTTGGTGTGCCGGCTGGTATCCTGATAACTCGACAGGGATTCCGCGACTTCTCGGGGCTTATCCTGGGCGTGGCTAATATCGGCCAATCGGTGCCCAGCATTGCCATCCTGGCCATATTTATGGGCATCCTCGGACTGGGTTTCAAAACGGCCATCTTTGCCCTCTGGCTGTATGCTCTGCTGCCCATCGTGCGCAACACTGCTATCGGGATCGAGGAAGTAGACCCGAACATCATCGAAGCCGCCACAGGTATGGGTATGACCAATCGCCAGATTCTACTGCAAATCGAATTGCCGTTGGCGTTCCCCGTTATGTTCGCCGGTATTCGTACCGCGGCGGTGATCAACGTTGGCACGGCTGCGCTGGGCGCGTTCATCGGCGCCGGCGGGTTGGGGACGTTCATCATCGCTGGTATCCCGTTGATGCGGGATCGCTTGATCCTGGTTGGAGCTATTCTAACTGCCGTCATAGCTATCCTGGTAGATTGGATACTTGGAAAGGTTCAGGACAGGCTGGTAGTTCCTACGGCGACTGGATAACGATTGATGAGTTGATGTAAGTAAGTGCGAGGAGGTGGTTATAAAAATAGTTGCTTAATTTATATCTTAACTGGCTAACCATTCTTATTAGATTAATGACGAAAGAGGAGAACATAATGAAGAAACAACTAAACATATTAATTATAGTACTTGCAGTGCTCATCACCGTCTCGTTGATGCTTACGGCATGTGCACCTGCGCCCACCGAAGCGCCCGCAGAGGTCGAAGAGGTCGAGGAAGCGCCAGAAGCAGAAGAAGTTGAGGAGGTAGAAGAAGCCCCTGTCGAAGCAGAGGAGAAAGGTTTGATCGTCGTCGGTTCCAAGGACTTCAGCGAGCAGTTCATCCTAGGCTATATCGCTGTACTTGCCTTACAGGACGCCGGCTACGAGGTAGACGATCAGGTAGGTCTAGGCGGCACCGCTGTCAATCGTGAAGCATTGCTTGCTGGCGAGATCGACATGTACTGGGAGTACACCGGCACCAGCTGGATGGCCCACCTGGGGCACGAAGAGCCTATCACCGATCCTCAGGAGTGCTACGACGAGGTCAAGGCTGAGGACGCCGGTAATGGTCTGGCCTGGCTGGACATGGCGCCCTTCAACAACACCTACACCTTGATGATGCAGCAGGCGACGGGAGATGAGTTGGGCATTGTCTCCATCTCTGACCTGGCTGAGTACATCAACGGCGGCGGTGACGCCAGCTTGTGCATCAACCAGGAGTTCTACGCCCGACCTGACGGTTTCAGGGGTGTGGAGGAGTTGTACGGCTTCGAGTTCAATGAAGACCAGGTGATCATGATGGATTCTGGTCTGACCTACAAAGCGCTGCAGGACGGCGAATGCACCACAGCTATGGGCTTCGCCACCGATGGGCGCATTGCTGCCTTTGGCTTCTTCAACTTAGAAGACGATTTGCAGTACTTCCCCGTCTACAACCCAGCCCCAGTGGTGCGTCAAGAGATCATGGATGCTTACCCTGGCATTGCCACTGTTTTAGATCCTGTCGCTCAGGCTTTGACAACAGAGAAGATGATGGAACTCAATAAACGTGTGGACATTGATGAGGAAGACCCCATTGATGTGGCCTGCGATTTCCTGATGACAGAAGGTCTCGTCGAAAGCTGCGGCGAGTAGGAGATATTCATCGTGTCAATAACGAACCGGTCGTTCCGCCCCCCAGTGGACGACCGGTTCACTCTATTCACGGTTCACTGGCGACTGATCCCTGATATCACAATGAAAACTGCTGTTCTTTATGCCCCCAACTCGCCCCTAGAAATTGAAGATCTAACGCTCGAGAAACCCCATCGAGATTTTCCAATGCTGCTTGACCTCTACATGTTCGGTAAACTCAAGTTGGATGAACTCATTCCCAGCACCTATCGTCTCGAAGAGATCAATACCGCTTTCGACGATATGCTCGTTGGTGAAGCAGCCCGCGGAGTCATTTTGTTTGATTAAGGAATTATTTTATGGCAAAGAAAATCACTGCACCAAGCAAAGGCTTGCCTGGCGGACGGTACAAGCCACTGACCGACGAGCAGGTAAAACAAATCCACGCGGCATCGCTGGCAATCCTGGCGCGCACCGGTGTACAGGTGGAAGAACCGGATGCGCTGCGGCTGTTCAGGGATGCTGGCGCGGATGTGGACGGCGACCGGGTGCGGATCTCCCAGTCTCTTATCGAGGATGCACTGGACAAAGCGCCCTCGCGAATCGTTCTGGCCGGGCGTGACTCGAAGGATGATCTGATCCTCGAGGGAGCGCGTGTCCACATCGGAACCGGCGGGGCAGCGCTGCAAGTATTGGACCTGGAAACCGAAAAAATCCGCCCGGCTGTTCTTGAGGACGTAGCTGATATGGCACGCATCGTCGATGCGCTCGACAACATCCATTTCTATCTTCTCCCCATTTATCCTACGGATATTTCCGAGGACACAGTAGAAATCAGTAAGTACTTCGCTGCTCTAGCCAACACAACCAAGCACGTTCAAGGAGGCGTTTACACTGTCCAAGGCATCCGAGATGTGATCGAGATGAGCGAACGCATCATGGGGGGTGCTGATGCCCTCCGGGAACGTCCTGTCGTGTCTTTCATCACCAGTTGGATGGTCAGTCCGCTTAAGTTCGCGACGGATGTAACAAGCCTGCTGCTGGAAGTTTGCCATCAACGCATACCTGTGGTGCTGTCATCCGCCCCGATGGCTGGATCGACAGCCCCAGTCACGCTGGCCGGAATGTTGGCCCAGTTGAACGCCGAGCAGCTAGCGGGATTATCACTTACACAACTGGCAAATCCGGGCTGTCCCGTCCTCATCGGTCCAATCCCTGCTACGGCAAACCTGCGAAGCGGCAGGTACCTGGGCGGCTCGATTGAACTTGGGCTGTGCAATGCTGCCATCACCCAAATGGCTCATTTTTACCAGGTGCCCATTTACAACAGCGCCGGTATGACCGAATCCAAACTGCCGGATATCCAGGCTGGCATCGAGAAGACTCAATCGGTTATCCAGGTTGCGCTGGCCGGGAGCAACTTTATTCACCATGCCGCCGGAATGCTGGAGGATATGTCCACCATTGCCTACGAGCAATTCGTGATCGACAACGAATTGTTGGGGATGGCAATGCGGGCCGTGCGCGGCATCGAAGTCAACGACGAAACGCTGGCACTCGATGCCATAGACCGGGTTGGACCGGGAAACCATTACTTGATGGACGAGCACACATTGCGCTATATGCGCACCGAGCACTACTTCCCATCGGACGTTATCAACAGACAAAGCCGCCATGATTGGGAGGCAGACGGAGCGAAAGATGCCCGATCCCGTGCGAAAGAAATCGCGCGCTGCATTCTGGCGGAGCACGAACCAACTCCCATTGACCCGGACGTGGATGCCTGGATAAAAGAACGTTTCGCGTCATCGCTGGTGCTTGTGAATTCTGAGAAGTAGCAAAATAATAGTATTGTCATGAAACCTATCGAGTTTATCCACAAGCTGCGTTGGGAGCAGATTCCACAACACGTTCAGCATCAGGTGAAACGATGCTTGCTTGACACAATCGGTTCGGCAATCGCTGGAAGGCGGATGAGGCTTTCAGGTATTATTTATGATTTTGTTGGCGCTTTTTATGGGGGACAGGGCGCCCATTTATGGCTGGATGGACGTGAAGTCTCACCCGTTGGAGCAGCCTTGGCCCACGGAATGACTATAGACGCACTGGATATACACGATAATTTCAACCAAGCTAAAGGACACGCCGGCGTCGCTATTGTGCCAGCAGCCCTGGCGACTCTTCGGTTGAAACCCGATTCCAAAGTATCGGGTCAGGAACTGTTGACAACTTTAGCTGTCGGCTATGAAGTAGCCCTGCGGGCAGGATTAGCGTTACATGCTACCGTTTGCGACTACCACTCTTCTGGAGCCTGGAATTCCCTGGGATGCGCGGCAATTACTGCTCGCCGGTTAGGATTAAAGAAAGAAACTACTCGCCATGCCCTGGGCATCGCTGAATACCACGGCCCGCGTTCCCAGATGATGCGGTGTATCGATCACCCGACGATGCTCAAAGATGGTTCAGGCTGGGGAGCCATGACAGGTGTGAGTGCCGGGTTGTTGGCCCACAAAGGATTTACAGGAGCACCGGCGCTAACGGTCGAATCTCACGAAGTCTCTGAAATTTGGGCGGATATTGGAAATCGATGGTACCTTATGGAGCAGGATTTCAAGCGCCATGCGGTGTGCCATTGGGCGCAGCCCCCGATTACTGGGACATTGGACTTGCTGCATACGTATAATATCGCACCACAAAAAATAGAGCACATTCAAGTTTTTACGTTTCACGAAGCTACTCGTTTAACGTGTCGGCGTCCCAAAACAACGGAAGAGGCTCAGTACAGTCTCCCGTTTCCAGTTGCCGCCGCTGTGATTCACGATCGTCTAGGCTACGATAAACTGAGGGAGGAAGCGTTAACCGATCCACAAGTTCTTGGGCTTGCTGATCGTATTGAACTAAAGGAGGATGATTTCTGTAATGCCCAATTCCCGAATGTTCAGATGGCCCGGGTACGCATAAAGACAAAAGATGGTCAAACCTTCGAATCTGACACAGCAGAAGCGCCCTGGGATAAATCAGAAATTCAACAACCTCATCAACCACCCGATCAGGAACTACGGGAAAAATTTCACTGGTTAGTATCGGGCAGTCTGTCAAAATCACGTGCAACAGAACTCGAAGACATAATCTGGCACTGTGACGCGTTACCTGATGCAGTAACCTTTACGAACCTTTTGGTTTTTTCCCCTTCTTTTTGAGAAGATACAAATTTACTTTATTCTAGATTGGAGATAATACCCTATGCCTGAACAATTATCTGTTTCAACCCTGCAACCCATGGTCAAAATGCTATCAGATGAACAGGTGCGGGCGATCCACTACGCCACGCTGGAGATTCTGAGCCAGACCGGAGTGGAGATGCAAGACCCTCAGGGACGTGAGCTTTTACTCGAGGCTGGTGCCTGGGAGTCTAACACCCGCATCAAAATACCGGAAAATCTGGTCACTGACGCCATCGCCAACGCCCCCTCGCGTATTCCTATGCACGACAGATTGGGCAACTTGACCATGCCGTTGGAATTGGGCAAGGTTTTCTTCGGTTCCGGTTCCGATGCGATTTTTACGCTGGATGTGGAGACTGGCGAACGTCGACGCACAACTGCTCAAGATGTTGAGAGCACCGCCCGCTTGTGCGACGCGTTAGATAATATCGACTTCGTCATGTCTATGGGTAATCCCTCCGACGTGCCGCCTGATGATCTCTACATTCACGAGTTCATCAGGATGATTCGCGGCTCTGTCAAGCCCAATATCTATACGGCGAAGAACCGCGCTGATACGGAAGACATCTACCGGATCGCCGCGGCTGTTTCTGGTAGCGAACAGGCATTGCGTGAGAAACCGTTCTGCATGCTCTATGCCGAGCCCATCTCACCGCTGCTCTTTCCCGAGGAGTCGCTCCAAAAGCTGATCTTCTGCGCCGAAAAGGGCATCCCGGCTGCCTACCCTCCCTCGACTAACACCGGCGGTGGTGGGCCGATCACGCTGGCGGGAGCGCTGGCGCTAGGCAACGCGGAGTGCCTGGTTGGGTTGATCATCTCCCAACTGATCCGCCCCGGTACGCCGTTCCTCTACGGGATGAATACGGCAGCGATGGATATGAAGAGCGCCATCGTCAGTTTCGGCAGCCCAGAGTGGCCGCTAGCCATGATGGCACAAATGGATCTGGCTCGTTACTACAACCTCCCTGGCTGGTCGGCTGGCGGCGCCAGTGACAGCAAAGTGGTGGACACACAGGCGGGCATCGAGATGACCTTTTCTATCTTGACCAATTTCCTGACGCGCGCCACCTTGGTTCACGATGTGGGTTATATCGAGTACGGTTCAACTTCCTCGATGGAGGCATTGGTAATCGCCGACGAGATCATCCGAGAGACCCGTTTTTTGACCGGCGGTCTGGATATCAACCCGACTACCCTGGCTCTCGACGTCATTGCCCGCGTCAATCCGGGTGGGGGTTTCCTGGCGGACGATCACACGCTTGAAAATTTCCGCACGAGCCAATGGATTCCAAAGATGATCGACCGAAGCCGTTACGATAGCTGGAAAGCCGCTGGAGCAAAAGATATGTATACGCGCGCCAACGAGCACGCCCGAGAAATCCTGGATGAACATGAAGTGACTCCATTGTCAGAAGATGCCGAGGCTGTAATCACGGAGGTGCTGGCGGAGCGAGCAGCATGACCAACGCACATTTTTTGCGTATCATCGGA
>Ga0209986_10005065_pt1 | contig 11009 bp, 11 predicted proteins | sample BlataG_FD_183168 | JGI IMG/M metagenome (GOLD analysis project Ga0209986, IMG submission 183168) | Deep subsurface microbial communities from Black Sea to uncover new lineages of life (NeLLi) - Black_00105 metaG (SPAdes) (version 2) | ecosystem: Environmental > Aquatic > Marine > Oceanic >...
GGAACTTTTAGCTCACCTTGCCAGATACCCTCAATGCTTATTTCAGAAGTATCTTGCTGTTGAGAAAACCCTATCATGCTAACACTACTTGCCATTATCAAAGCAAGACAAATTAAACTACCAAACACAATTTTATAAATCCTTTTCACAATATTTTTTCTCCTTTTTATATTCATAAATATGATTTTGTCAATAAATAGTCTTCCCACTCTTATTCTCTCTAAATCTGAGAAAGAACATTCTAATTACGAGCTAAATGCCACATCAAGCACCATCATTACTGTAAAACCTACCATTGCACCTAAGGTGGCTAAATCTGTATTTTTGCCGCGTTGAGACTCAGGAATCAGCTCCTCAACTACTACAAAAATCATTGCCCCTGCAGCAAAAGACAGAGCATAGGGTAAGATAGGTTTTACCATAATAACAGCAATTGCTCCGATAACACTGGCAATTGGTTCTACTATTCCGGATAATTGCCCATACCAGAAACTTTTAAACCGTGACATTCCTTCACCTCGAAGAGGTATGGAGATAACCAGGCCTTCTGGCAAATTTTGAATCCCTATACCTATCGCCAGAGCTATTGCTACCGGTAAAGTTGCGGAAGGAAAACCTGCAGCAACAGCGCCAAAAGCTACCCCCACAGCCAGACCTTCAGGAATATTATGCAAGGTTACAGCAAGAATAAGCAAAGTACTACGCTGAAAGGATGTTTTAATACCTTCAGCTTCTTCTATCGGAAAGCCGAGATGAAGATGAGGAAGTATTTTGTCAATCCCCCCTAAAAAAATACCTCCCAGGAGAAAACCCACCATTGGAGGAAACCATACTGGAACGCCCTGTCTTTCAGACATCTCAATAGCCGGAGCTAATAATGACCAGTAACTCGCAGCAATCATGACCCCTGCTGCAAAACCCAGCATAGTATCAAGAATTTTTCTATCTATCTCTTTTGTCATAAATACCATGGCAGCCCCCAGCGCAGTCAGTCCCCAGGTAAAAAGTCCTGCCAGTAGAGCTTGTACTACAGGATGAAATTGTTGCAAAAAACCTACCATATTTCAACTCCCTTTCATCTTTATTGACCGTAGAGAGCAGTTCTTTATTTTTTGTTTAACAATTATAATTCTATATCTCAAACTGCTTTTTGGTCTTTTTTTTCTTTCTTTCTATCGATTACTCTGATAGAAATGCTATATGATTTATAGGATAAATATGTTAAGAATCATTTTACTTCTCTATTCTACAAAATAAGTAAAAACCCTCTTTTTATATAAAAATTTTTAGTCGTTTGTATTAAGTTAGTGGTAATATTAGTCTGAAAATAACTTATTCTCCTTACTTTACACTTTACAGGGGAAATAGAAAGTAGAAAAAATTTTTAAGCAGACAGGTTATAGGGAAAAGTAGAAGGGATTTGATTTATCAAATCAGATTGTCAAATGTTTTGACGCGAATCAAACGCCTATTAAATCTTTCATATAATGGCCTTGATAAGTGCAAAGTATTTGGGTGAATGAAGTGAGCCGCACAGCCCATGTTAGGCGAAGTGCCAGATTATCATTAAGGGTAACATCTTTTGCTGAACATAAACCTTCGTCTTTAATCATTCAAAGCATATAACCACGGCAGAATTCCAGATTAGTATCTTTTAAAAAAGGTATTTGAACTCTACCTTTTCTAAACTATTCAATTTCTCTTCAAATAGTTTGACTATTTGGTAACTATCACCCTTGCGTGGGCTTCCTGTTATAACCAATATTCTCATTTTTGACCTCATTTAAATTTGGCATTTCGCCTAACGGTTTGCGTGTTTGTGAGGCCCCGAAGGGGTCTAGCGAAGCGTCACAAACACGCTGTTATACGAAGTTGCTCGCACGCTTTATACGGCACGGTTATAATCTTATTTCTTTTTCTAACCATTCAATATGCTGGTATTTTCTTTTCCAGAAAATATCTTCCCAAATATAATGAAATACTAATTTCTCCCATCCAGCATACCTCTTTTCAAAAAATTCTAATATTTCTTTCGCAGAGACTAATTTTTGATTAAATATTAACCTTGACATTATTTTTTGTTCCCACGGTGGGATTGTTTCTAAGCTATCGAGAAAGTAAAAATCTTCGAAAAGCAAATATTCGACCGAAGCAGAACCAATTCCATAGAATTTTAACATCTCTTTTTTGACTTCTTCTTTAGACATTTTCCTTAAAGCGAGTTCATTAATCTCTTTATTTACAAACTGTTCTGTAATTTTCGTAAAGAACTTCGCCCTATACCCAACTTTCAAATCTCTTATTTCCTGTTCTGTAGATCTTGCCATATCTTTTGGTTCCCAAAAAGTTGAAAGAATTCTCCCATCAAATTTTGCTTTCCCTCCAAATCTATCAAATAGATTTTCAAGCATTTGAACACTTCTTCTTACAGTCGCATTCTGCAGCACAAGGTAAATAATCAGAGTTTCATAAAGAGAATTTGCAGCGATTGGTTTCATTCCCTGCCATTCCTTAATAATTGAACCAAGAACCTCGTCATTTTTGAATTTTTCGCAAAATTCTGATATGTTCTGGTCAAAATTAAATCTCCACCGAATTTCAGCAATTAAACTGTCTATAAAATCCTTTGATAACTCTTTTTGAGAATAGATATTAACCTTAATTTTTGGTTTGTTTACCGTTCCGGTATTTTTAAATTTCAATCCTAACCTTTTACTTTTCCAAATCATTGTTATCCAATATTTTTCTTTTTCCCAAACATTATCAGATGATGGAAAATGAGATGGCTTGTAAAAATTAGCATCAAAATTATACGGTGCTTTTGGTTCCAGGATGATAGATTTCTTCTTGTTTAAAGCCAAATTTTTTACCATTTTTTCACCTACGAGCAATTTTGTATAACATTTTCAGAATATACGATGTTGCAACCTAAGAGAGCAATGTCCCGAAAGGCAGAAGCGTATATGCTGTGTTATATGTGCTGCCCAAAGTCCGTCAGCTAAAACCGATTTTTATACTAATGATCCACCTGAAGTTAGTTGCAATTTTCAACCTCTATCTCTCCGCCGTACCAGCCGTATGATCCCTATCAGGAGATTCATTCTTGGCACTTTTTGCATATAGAGTTTGTAGTCATTACCAAACCTTTCGATGTTTCGCTGATCTCCAAATTGAATAATTAGATAGCAGCATACTATAGCTATAATAGTACTAATTGCAACTATCCAATTTTGACCTAAGAAAATATGAGAAAAGAACATCACCATAGCGCTTAAATACATTGGATGTCGAACAATACCGTAAATTCCACTATCAACGACATTACTGGTACCCTTTCTGCGAAGGGTAAATACAGATAGAATAAAAAATAATGCACCGATCCCTAATATTGTATATCCTACAACTACCAATTCTTTGATAGTTGGAGGAAATAAATTCATGACAATAATATTAAGAAAGAAGTTAATTCCTAAAATAACCATTAAAATGTTGTCTTTTGTCTCTCGCCTCATATTCAATGTTCTCCTTTATAATCCTTTCCAATTGCTTTCCAATTTTTGATTAGCACGATTAAACCATATACTCCTGCTCCGAAGAGGATACAATCTTCATAGCATTCAAGCGCTCCAAGACATTTAGGCAAACTCATCAAAATACTCTTTCAATGATTTCTCCAAAGTATAATAATAATCCTTTGCTTCCTCAGTGAATACCCCACTGTTTATATAACACGGAGAGGTAACTATAATGTATCGCTCCGTCTCATTGAAATATATGGGGATGCACCAACTGTACATAGATTCATTGGCTATTATTTCCATAATTTCTTGTTTTTCTGTAATGTGGTAAAAATAAAGTCGAAGTGATGGGTTATACTTAGTCTTGCCAGAATTTTCAAACTCCTCATCTGGGTTGATGAAATCAATTCTAATCACTGGCTCTTCCAAACCATGCGGGCTCCCCTTTTTCCCTTCTTCTGTTATATTTGTATGGCTCCATCCTTCTGGGATGCCGTCTCTTATATTTAATATTTCATCACCCAGTTTTTCTTTTGATTGTTCTTCGGTAACTTCTTGAATGCATCCACTAATCAAAATTGCGATTATTAAGATTCCAATCGTGATTGAAAGTTTTTTGATCATCATAATTTAAAATACCCCATTTCTTTTTTAAAAGTTTTCATATGGGCTCGGCAATTTCGTCTAACGAGACTCGGGTTTGCGAAGGGCCGCGAAGCTGGTCTTTAGACCGAGCGTAGCGAGCCGCAAACCCGAAGTTAGGCGAAGTGCCGTAGGCATGAGCCTAACTGAGGGCGTAAGCCAACTTGGGAGAACGGAGTAAGCCGTATAGCCCGTGTTAGGCGAAGTATTTATTTATATCTTCAATTATTATTTCACTTTAATTTCTACCTCCGGATACTCTGATGACGGGCCGTTCAAAAGTCCTGAATCTATTCCTTTTAAATGTTTGTTGAAAAATGCAAGTGTATAATCATTTATTATTTTCAACATACGATAGCCGTCAATTTCGCCAAGACAATCGAATGAAGGATCTAAAATAGACAAGTCATGAAAATTATAATGGTCAGCTCTATGAATAGTAATAGTGTAAACGGAGTTATTTACATGGTCAGAGAAAATATTATCATATCCACGATATCGTTCACTACTCATAAACATAAATGGCTGTGAAATCTTGGTATCTAAAAAGTCTCCATAGATGCCTCCATCCATATTTATTCCAGCCATGCATCGCTTGTCTGTTATGCATACCTGACCTGATGCTATTCCACCCATCGACATTCCAAAAACACCAATCTGTTCAAGGTTCATTTTGCCCGAAAATATGCTATTGTCTTGGTATATATTTTCCAATTCATCTATCAAAAAACTAATATCCTCTGCCCAAATACGGGGACTTTCTACTAATAATTTTGGCATTAGCTCATTAGATTGTCTAAACACAGCTTCCTGTTCCTCGTAGCTTTTGGCATTTCGCATTTTTTCAAATACCACAAATGCCTCCGGGTTTCTTTGTTCATCTATTATTTCAAGAAATTTTTCGCTGGAATCATCGATAGTTATAAAATGTCCATCAGGATAAAACGAAAATTTGGCTTCATAGTGATGAGCAATACTGAAAACAATATAGCCATGACTGGCTAATTCTTCCATTAGTACTGTGTTTTGTGAAAAATGCTCGCCCCAGCCATGAGAGAAAAGGAGTACAGGAAAAGTTTCTTGCGCCTGTGAAACTGAAAGGTCAAGTTTTGAATGGGTTTTGATATTAATAATAGAAGTAGGTAGATTAAATATTGGAACTATTTCTTCAGCATTTCTAATATATGGAGCCAGTTTTGCATTTTCTACCGGCTCAGCAGGATACCATGCCTTTACAGTTATTTCCCGGTTGTCAGTAGGATCAGAGGTAAAAATTTCAAGGCGATTTTGGTCTGTGAATGATAAATATGTGATACCAATTGGATAGTTTCCTCTTGGCTCAGGAAGTTCTGCTGCCTGAATACACGATGCTAAAGTTACAACAAGTGTAATTAATATAAATATCTTAAATATTATCATTTTGTTTCAATCTCCTTGTTTTATATTTCGCCTAACGTTTTGCCGTAGCGATAGCGTAGGCAAAATGTGGCAAAGCCCGAAGCAACCGATGGGGAGCGGAGCATATATGCGCCGTTGTGCGCTGGCCGGGCCGAAAATCAGTATAAAAGCTAAACTACGTATATTGATTTTGCCTAAATATATCTGATAGCTTCACCTCGGGGTGATGGTAATCCTTTCCCTCAACTCTACACCAGTGATGAATCGCCTTTTTGGGACACCATTCGGCACAGGCAAGACACATCTCGCAATGATGCTGCCAAACCGGCTTATTTTCAATCATTTTTATATTTTGGACAGGGCAAACCTTTACGCAAGTGGCACAGCCATTACATTTATCATCAGCGTAAATACTTTTATCCGTCAATGGCATCAATTCATAATATTTGAGATTTGTATCTTCTGGTTCTTTTGAATATTTCTTTAGTTCTATTAAATATACTTTTTGTAACATTAGATACACGGGGGTCATTACCCAATTCAACAGTGATTTTATGATTTTATATTTGTTCTTTTTCCTGTTGGTTACGCATTGGCAAATAGCCTCAATTTTATACTTACAGTTTTTGAACATGGTTTCTTGATTTTGGTCTATAGGTAACGGAATATGACTGTAATCTAAGGTGTTCATGGGAAGTTTTATAGAAAATTCCGCTGAAAGTTTACCACCCTTTGATTCAATGATTTTACCTAAATTTTTTAAGGCCGGAAGTCCGTTAAAATTCTCAAGACCCCCACATGTACAAACAGCAAAAATATATTTTGAGCCAATGTCTTCCAGTTTTTTTACAAATCTTTCTACTATCAGGGATATACCATAGAGATGAGCCATATAAGCCGGGAATACGATCCCAATACTATCTGCATCTGTTTTTATACTTTGTTTATTCATGACCGCCGGAATGGATATCAATTTCCCATTCGTTTTTTCCGCGATGTCCCTTGCCACGGCCAGGGAATTTCCAGTTCCAGTAAAGTAATAAATTTCAAAACTCATAGAGTCACCTCATTTTCAAAGTAATAATCATTTTAAACTGTCTATAATAAACAAGAGATATTTTATCCTATATTAAATTTTAATCTAATAAAGACGACAATCAATTTAAATAATCATCTTCGGCCCGGCTGGCGTACAACGTTCAAGTATATGAGAAGTTTCGCACACATCTTTAATTTTATCAATTGAAGTGTGCGAAATTTGGGTGAAAGAAAAAGTGACTCTGCTGTTTATCAATCCACTTTTCCTTGAACCTTATATACTTTGTTGTACGGTGGATTTTTTGAGATTTTTTATTCTTTTTAAAGAAAATTTTTATTCTTTTTTATTTAGGCATAGTTCTCTTCTAAATACTCTTTAAACTTCGCTAAAACTTCAGGCATGTTTTTGCGAGCAAATCCGATTCTAAAATTATTACTCTCAAAATCATAGACTTTAGAAGGGAGCAACATTACTCCTTTCTTTTCAACAAGATCAAGGCAAAAATTTGCAACATCAATATCAAGTTTCAGTTTCGGAAAGCCAATCGGACCAGCCTTTGGTTTGTACCAGTTAAAAAGTTTTGCGTGGTCTGCAAAAAATTTGTCTAGTATTTTTAGATTGCTGTCAATAAGATCAAGATTTCTTTTAAGTATTTTATCTTTTGCCCTCAGTGCTATTATCGCCAAAATTTCACTCGGCGCACTACTACAAATTGTCGTATAGTCTTTGTAAATGGCAAATTTATTAAATAAGTCAGAATTTTTTGTTGTTAGCCAACCAATTCTTAAACCAGCTAAAGCAAAACTTTTTGACATCCCGTATAAAGAAACAGCGTTGCCATACAAATCACATGCTGATGAAGTCCGACTGGCTTGATCATGTTCAAGAAACCTGTACATCTCATCGGAAAAGACAGTAATATTTTTTTGCCTTGCAAGATCAATTATCTCTTTCAATTCATTTTCTTGTAATATTGCTCCTGTCGGATTGTGAGGGAAGTTTATTACAATGAGTTTTGTGTTATCTTTTATTAGGTTTCTAAGATCGTTGATGTCAAAAATCCAACCATTTTGTTCTTTTGGTATCCATTTTGACACTTCACAACCAAGAGAATTCGCGATCTCATATAGTGATTGATAACCTGGAAATGTTGTAACAACATGATCACCTTTCTCAAGGAGGTTGTTCATGGCGATAAAAATTCCCTCCTCTGGAGTGATCACCAGCACTTCTTCAGGTTGAATAGTTTGATAGAGCTTAGAAACCTCCTCGCGCAAAACCGGATGTCCTTGAGATTCAGTATAACCAAGTTTGAGATCGTTCCAGAGCTCGAGCGAATTCTCGTCAGCCATTAACAAAATTTCATTGAGTGACAGAGCTTCACAATCAGAGCACGACAAAAGGTATGGTGCTGAAAACTCATATTTAGCGAAGTATCTTTCTAGTTTGAATGGTTGGATTTTCATAATTTTAAAATTTAAAGAATAAAAATTTTCCTTATTTTATCAAAAAAATCTCAAAAAATATTTCGTACAATGTTTCGCGTATCATCTGACGTTCCCGACTATCAGGAGGGAATGTCAGATATACGCTGTTATATGCAGTTTGATTTTTCTATATTAATTCCTCTTTTATTCTTCTTTCCTTGTTTATTCAATTATTATCTTATTCATTTATAAAAATTTCAGATAGCTATAATATAACAATTTATTATATAATTTTGTTAATGTTATGTTTCCAAATAATCCTAAAAAATATCAAAATATTAATATATTGTAAAAAAATATCTACACCACCATACTAAATATATCCTAATATTGTTTTTAATGAATCGATTCGAACAGAGGATTGTTCCGCAAGTTTTAAAAAACCTTCAGAAAGGGCTTTCATTTCAGAACGTGCCGCTTGTGCGTGTCCCACAAGTCCAATTGCTACAAATTCAGATCCAAGAAATTTTTTAAATATTCTGTATAGCAGAAAATTTGGATAAAGTCTCAAGGTTTTATATTTAGAAGGTTCAATAGTAATTTTTAAAGATTCCAAGACTTTTATAGCCTCTTTAATTGATCGGATAATGAGATATATTAGGTTCTTATCTTCTACAAGCTTTTTAGTGTTTAAATCTACTTTGTATATTGCTCCAGCCATGCCAAGGATAATTGCTGCATGAGTTTTGAGCCAGCCATCTATATCTTTAGATATATTTACTTTGAGTTTTGCTATTTCTAAAGTCTTTTTTATTTCTTGAATTCTCTCGCTTATGATACCGTTTAGCTCCCCAATAATAATCGGTCCTTTTTTATCTGGTTTTTTCGGGTCAGCATCGGCAAATAAAACAGTATGTCCATCTCTTTTTCCACCAACTGCACCAAAACCAGCAAGTACCCTTTCTTTTCCTAATGTTCTACAGGCTTTATCAAACCCAATTACATTGTTCCCAAGAAAAAGGAAAGATTTAGTATTTTTAATTTCTGCAAGTATCGGAATAACACTTTCTACTTGAATCATCTGTACAAAAATCATTACAAGGTCATATCCATTCGGTTCCGGTTTTTCTATAACTTTTACCGGTGCGATAATTTTTTCGTGTGAGAAATAATCTTCTAGAACGGTTCCCTGTTCTTTAATGTTTTGATATTTTTTTCCCCTTGCGAGGATAGTAACATCCATACCTGCTTTGTGTAGTTTTGTTGCATAATAACTTCCAAGAACTCCGGCTCCAAAAACTAAAATTTTCATCTTTACTTCTCCTTAATTAAAATATTTTCAATATCCAGCTAGATATACTTGTAAATAGTTCTTTATATTTTTAATATTATTCATAAAGACAAATCAAATTGTATATAACGATTAAGATTGCTTCCGAAGTTGGAGCACAGATGAAGCCACAGCCTATTCTAAAAACTCTCTTTTTGTAAACATGGGCCTTACCTTAATAGTGTGATCTCAATCCTCCATCTCAAACAATTTGACAGCTAGTTTCATTTTCGAAATCACGTCCACATCAAAAGGGCAACGCTCCATACAGACACCGCACTCGACACATTCGGAAGTTTTTATTGAAAGACCTTTAAACTGAGACCTGCTTGTGCGAATTCGACCAGGATAATAAAAATTAATCTTTTTTCGGAGAGTCTTATAATCACCTTTGAGATCATTAGATATATTATACATTGCCCTATCAACCATTTGAATGATTCGACCAATATCAATTCCAACTGGACAAGGAAGACAATGGTTACAGTACACACAATTCCCTTTCAAATCTTGCTGGAACTCAGTAATGATAGTCTTAAAGTCCTTTTCCTCGTCTGATGCTTCCAAAAAATGGAGTGCTGCCCTTAACTGTTTAGCATTCTTTACTCCTGGGACAGTTGTAGAAACCCCAGGTTGTGTAAGAACATAATTGATACATTTAACCGGGGATATAGAGTTGGAGTTCTCCTGCTGGAAAAGCCTGCCTCCAGCAAAAGGTTTCATAGCTACTAAACCTACATTCTGGCTAACACAAGTCTGGAAAACCTCTTTTCTGTCAGGCATAAAATCCCATGCTAAGTTAATCGGAAACATGAGAATATCAATATGATTACCTTTTATAAATCTCATTACACCGGGGGTGTTGTGTCCACTGATCCCTATAAAACGAGCCTTTCCTTCCTGTTGGAAACGGCGTGCAAGTTCCATCAATCCTCCAGGTTTCATTATTCGGTCATAAGACTCCACTGTGTTTACCATCTGTATCATTAGAATATCTACGTAATCAGTATGTAATCGAGAAAGCAGATCAAGAAAAAGCATTTCATTTTCTTTTACATCACGGGTTAAACGGTATTGACCATTAGTCTCTGCACATCCTAAATGTCCTGTGATGATTATTTTATCTCTGTATCCCTTAAATGAAGCACCGAAATTATCCCGGTATTCTGGAAAGGCAAAAATCAAATCAAAATAATTAACTCCCCTCTCAATCGCTTCATGAACAACCGAAACTACAGTCTTCTTTGATTTTCTATTTAAATATTCTGTCCCCAATCCAATTATACTTACATCAAGGCCGGTCTTCCCTAGTTTACGATACTTCATTTATTCTCATTTTCCTTTCTTCATTATTTTTCTCTTTCGATCGATAATCTTACTTTTCAAGCCGTGGTTGTCAAGAGACGGTTGTTTGTCACATTATAATTGCAAATAATCTATCTGCTCAGCATTTTATATATAGGTTTTATCATTGCTAAAACAAAAATCACCCCATACCAATACCAATCTAAACTAAGTAGTGGTTTCCAAAGTTTGGCTATCATTAAAACAAAAGCAGCAGAACTTAATTGAATTAACTTTATGTCAATCAAATCACATTTTTTTGTTTTTGAATCCACCCAACTTTTAAAGCTCATTTTATATCACCTCTCTTG
>Ga0209986_10005066_pt1 | contig 11008 bp, 9 predicted proteins | sample BlataG_FD_183168 | JGI IMG/M metagenome (GOLD analysis project Ga0209986, IMG submission 183168) | Deep subsurface microbial communities from Black Sea to uncover new lineages of life (NeLLi) - Black_00105 metaG (SPAdes) (version 2) | ecosystem: Environmental > Aquatic > Marine > Oceanic >...
GGCCAGCAGCGCCAATCGGCTTCCCTGGCCTGGCTGGAGAAGGACCCATAAAGAATATCGTCTGCCCTTTGAGATCTATTGGCAAAGGCCTACCATGATCTAGAGCCTCAACCATGCGCTTATGAGCAGCATCGCGACCCTGATACATAACGCCAGTAAGCAAAAGATTGTCCCCCGCTCTGAGATCTTTCAGGGTCTCATCAGTTAATGGAAGGGTAATTTTTTTAACTTGAGCCATAACTATCCTCCTTATTCACTTTATTGTCATTGCGAGGCATGCCAGTGCCGAAGCAATCAGAAGAATTGATTTCCCCACCGGGATTGCTTCGCTTTGCCCGCAATGACGTAAGCAATTCAAACTTTCAATCCTTTTAGTATATCTCGGGCAATAATATTCCTTTGAAGTTGCAAGGCGAGGTTGGTAGTGCTCATCGCTATAGCATCACGACAAAATCTTTCCATAGGCAATCCGCCGACATATGCCGGGGCATTGAAAATGTGCGCAGCGCTGTCAGCAACAAAATGGACCATTTGTGTAGCGAATAGTTTCACCATAGCCGCTTTACGTTCTGTTAACTCCCCCTTATCCGCCTTCCAGGCAGCTTCATAAACCATCAGTCTAGCAGCATGTATATTGGTGGCTATATCGGCTAAGGCTGCTTGTATGCTAGGGCGCCCAGAAATAAATTTTCCAAATGATGTCCACGTTTGAGCTTGTATAGTTGATTCATCGAGTATTCGCTGAGCTACTCCTACACATCTAGCCCCTCTTACAATTCTCCTCAGGGAAAGCCATTTCTTACCTAAAAAGAAAGCTTTCCCTTCTTCACCTAACATATCCTCCGCTACTACTTGACAATGGTCAAAAACTAGAGACATAGGCCTTCTCTCCTTCGCCTCCCAACCTGTTTTTTCCTCATCACCACTCAGCGTAAATCCAGAAGCACCTTTATCTACCAGAAAACAACTCACTCCCTCTCTCAGTGGGTTCTCAGGATTAGTAACAGCAAAAACTACAGCAAAATAGTCCTTCGCCGCTCTAGGTTGGGAAAGAGACACTTTTTTACCATTGAGAACATAGCCGCCGTTTGTCTTCTCCGCCCTCACCTCCATGCCTTCAAAGCCCCCTCTTCCCGGCTCCACTAATGCCAAGTAAGGATATTTTTGCCTGTTAAAGGTTGGCAAGAGATACTTTTCCTTTTGGGGGGCGTTGCAATCAAAAAGTATCGGGGTAACATCACCAAAACTGAAAGGGACAACCGTTTGAGCTAGCTCTTCTTCCACCAAGCAATTGCCCAAAGTGCCCAAACCTACACCACCAAGCTCCTCAGGAGCACTTACCCCCCATAAGCCCATTTCCTTCACCATCCCTATCAGCCTTTCCTCTTCCTCTGGAGGAAGATACATCATGATGTCGCTTAGGTCAGCGGCTCGCCCCAAAACAATCCTTTCCAATGGTTTCAATTGGTCAGTGACAAAATCCCTCACCATACTTTGAATCATCTTCAATTCTTCCGGTATCTCAAAATCCATTTAACACCTCCAGTGAAATCACAAATCCCAATTGAAATTTGGTTATTGGTATTTGGGATTTAATGTTCTATGGCTTCCTCGACAAATAAATCTAAATCAGGCTCATCCTCGTCCCCTATCCGCTGCTCCAGCCTTGACATAACTTCTATCATACGGTGCTGAACAACATAATTCTTAATAGTAGTATCCACTTGAGGACAAGCCAAAACACAAGCATCACATTCATCGCAATCTGCACCAATTATGGTTTCCAGCGCCATTGACGTCCTCTGCTCCGTCTTATTACGCCGAGACGGCTCACGGAACAGAAATGGACAGGCGTCAATACAATTTCCACAGCCAAGGCATTCTTTATGCCCTCTGATATCCTCCGCTATATTTAAGGCATAGGACTCACCAAAACCGCTTGAAAGCAGCCGACATCGAGCTACCGGCGGGGAAGCAGTGCTCAAGATTTTATTTAAAACATCTTCAATTCCTTTGACATCTCTTTGCTCACGTAGTGGCATATCATCCTCCTTCTAAATCCAGCGTACAGCTCTATCGCCAAAAGGCGTATACTCACTTGCCTCACCAAGCGGAACAAAACCAGGCACTGGTCGATTACCACGGGCATAATTAGGAAAAAGCATGGGAGAAACAGGCATGTCTTCTAAACCTGCTTCCTTAATCTCACGCTGCCATTTACGCACATGGTCTAAAGTAAGTTTACCTAACTTTACCTCCTTAGCCCATTTAGCTGCTGCTCTGCCTGCCCTCCTTCCAAAGACAAATAAATCCAGAGTGGAATTGCCAATAAGCCTATTCCTGCCATGCACTCCACCTTCACATTCACCGGCAGCAAACAACCCTGGCACGGGAGTAGAGGCATCAACCTTAATCACAATTCCTCCGTTTTGGTAATGAAGGGTGGGGTAAACTAACATTGGTTCCTTTGTTATATCAATATTGAAACGTCCAAACTGTCGCACCATAGCTGGCAACTCCCTCCTGATAGTTCCTTCCCCGCGTTTAATATCAACCATGGGTGAATCCAGCCAACAACCAACTTCTCCTGTTGGTGTGATTACCCCTTTGCCACGCTCTTTACATTCTCGAATCTCTGCTGAAGCTTCCGTATCTCTTGCCTCCAAAGGGTGAATAAATTGCTCTCCATCACAATTGACTATCTCGGCACCTAGAGTTCTTACCTTTTCTGTGACTAGGAATCCCAGAATTTGCGGTGGAAAGGCTGCACCTGTAGGATGGTATTGCATGGTATCCATATGAACAAGAGGACAGCCTACCCGATAAGCCAGCACTAATCCATCGGCAGTGGCGCCATAATGATTAGTTGTAGGAAAGCCCTGGATATGCGTGCGCCCCAGACCCCCAGTAGCCATGACCACCGCTTTGGCTCGCACTATAGTCATTCTTTTAGTTTCCAAGTTCATCAGTATCGCTCCAGCCACTCGTCCTTCATCATCCATCAATAACTCTATCACCGGCTCGAATTCCAGCCAATCTATTTTCCTTCCATGCATGTTCCTTTGCCTCATCTCATCGCGTACAACCCTCATTTCCTCAAGTCCAGTATAATCTCGGCAGGAATGCATCCTCCTTCTAGAGGCACCACCCCCTGATAGCTCATGATATGAATTATCTGGTTCTTTGTCCCAGTTGACACCCAGCGATTCCAGCCACTTAATCACGTCGGGGGAATCTTTCGCTAAGGCCTCCGCTAGTTCAGGCACATTAACATAATGACCTCCACCCATTATGTCCAGGTAATGAATGGCAGGGGAATCATTGGGCCTATCACACGCTTGTGTTCCCGCTTGAGCTCCTATGGTGTTGGCATCTCCCAGGCGTAACTTTGATGATATTAAAACACTAGCGCCATTTTCCTCAGCTAAAAGAGCCGCTGCCCCTCCAGCTCCACCACAACCAATTACCAAAACATCAACATCATAATCAATCTGAGAGAGGTCAATTTTACCTGGGTCAATACGGCTATTTCCTTCCAACAAATCAGCTATCTCAAGAGTTGTACGGTCACCCTTATTCGGCCCTACTTTTAGCTCACGAAACTGTTCTTTTTTATAGTCAGGATGGAATTTGGGCACCAAAACATCCCTTTCCTCTGCAGGAATACGGGGAAAGGCGCCTTTTTCTAATCGCCTTGACCTAGTTTCCTGTACTTTTCTTTTGCTCTCTTCCATGGAAGCAGGATATGGCATATTAGCTACCTCCTTTCTAGCACGTAGCCCTTATAGGGCAGGTTCTATTTCGCGCTTGTCATACAACTCGCGCAATTCATCCCTAGACATCTTCTTCAGCTTCTCTAACTCAGCATCAAATTTGCCTTCCTCTATCTCCTTCATTCTATCTAAATTATGCTGAGATTTAGGAGCGAGATGGGCACCCCTTAACCTTCGAGCTGCCAAAGCTATGTTATATGGCTGTAGCCCTTGGGGACACCTAGCAGCACACAAGCCACACAATAGGCAATCGAAGGACTTTTCATATACTTTCGCATAATCGCCTCTTATGGCATCGGACATAAACTCCATAACTTCAAGTTCCTGAGGACAGGTTTTAGTGCAATTATTACAGCCAAAACAAGTAAGGATATCAGGGTAAAGCTCCGCTAACTTGTTTCCCCCCTCTTTTGGCTTTAAATCCTCCACATTGTAAAGAGCTTCAGCAGCAGGGAAGAATGGAATCTGTGTTATAACCATATTTTGTTCCACAACCGTCTGACAGGCAAGACCATATCTTATCGTGGGGTCATAGGTGAAGTTATAGATGGTGCCACAGGCACCACAAAATCCGAAACGACAACCACAGCCTCTAACAAGGTTATAACCACAATATTCCAAGGCCGATTGAATAGTAAGCCCCTCAGGAACTTTATAGCGCTTACCCATAATATAGATGTCCAGCATCCTGACTTTTTCTTCAACCTTAGCCTCTTCAGCAACTCTAGTTTCTTGAGCCATTCTTACCTCCTTCTACAAAGTCGCTTTTTAAGCCAATTTCACCAAGCCAGGCTGTAACTTTTCGGTATAGAGATCGGCCAAGTAATCGCTTGGCTGTCTGGCATAATTTGGTAATAACATTGGTGAAAATGGCCTTTCCTTCACTATACCAAGCCGTTCAAGTTCATTCTGCCACTGACGCACATGGTTTAAAGTAAGCTTACCTAGCTTTACCTCCTTGGCATACTGCGCTGCCTCTCTACCTGCTCTCCTGCCAAAGACATATATATCCAGTGTTGCATTGCCTCCAAGTCTATTCCGGCCATGCACCCCACCACCAACCTCGCCTGGAACCCATAGTCCTGGCACTTCTGTAGCTGAGTTAGCATCCATCCTGACTCCCCCATTTTGGTAATGTAGTGTAGGATAAACCAACACCGGCTCATGAATTAGATCGATATTGAAACGGCTAAACTTATGAACTAAACTAGGTAATCTCGCTGCAATGGTGCCTTCTCCGTGTATCATATCAATTAGCGGTATATCTTCCCAAACGCCAACGTTCCCTGCCGACGTCGTTATACCTTTATGCCTCTCGGTGCACTCTCGAATTTCGAACGAAGCTAGTATATCTCGTGGCTCTAAATTGCAGGCAACTTGCTCTCCATCAATATTGATTATCTGTCCCCCCAAAGCCCTTACGTTCTCTGTAATCAGTATTCCTACAAGCTGCAAAGGATAAACTGCGCCTGTGGGATGATACTGTATACTATCCCCGTAGATGAGTGAACAACCTACCCGATAAGCCATCGCCAACCCATCAGCAGTAGCCCCATAATGATTAGTGGTGGGAAAGCCTTGAGTGTGCAATCTTCCCAAGCCACCAGTAGCCACAATTACCGCTTTGGCTCGCACCAGGCTTAATTCATTTGTCTCTAAGTTCACCAATATTGCTCCGGCTACTTGTCCCCTATCATCCATTATCAATTCTATTGCCGGCTCAAATTCTATGTAGTCTATGTTATCTCTACATCTAACCTCATCACGCAGAACCCTCATTACCTCAAGGCCAGTGTAATCTTTGCAAGAATGGACCCGCCTTCTACACTCCCCGGCAAGCTCCAATTCACGCATGGAACCATCTGTCTCTTTATCCCAATTAACACCCAAATCTTCTAACCACTTAATTGCCATAGGAGCATCTCTTGCCATTGCCCATACCAATTCAGGCACATTTTCGAAGTGCCCTCCACCCATGGTATCTAAGTAGTGAAGGACAGGGGAATCGTTTGGTCTATCAGCCGCTTGCGTTCCTCCCTCAGCTCCTATAGTGTTAGAATCGCCCAAACGCAGCTTCGTTGCTACTAGAACTTTAGCACCATTTTCCTGAACTAGAAGAGCTGCTGATAATCCAGCACCTCCAGAACCAATTATTAAAACATCAACATCGTAGTCAATCTTACTCAGGTCAACCTTATCAGGGTCAACTCGGCTGTTTCCTTCCAATTGATTCGCTAGTTCCTCGGGCATCGTTTCGTCTTTGTTTGGCCCTAAAAGTAGTTTACGCTTACCCGTTTCCCTATAGTCAGGGTGGTATTTACGCACTATAATATCCCTCTCATCGCTACTAATGAGGGGAATTTCTTCCTTCATCCGCCTTTGCCTGCTAGCCTCTAATTTTCTAATGCTTTCTTCCATATAGGGAGGATATGGCATATCAAACACCTCTTTCCTACATTATTTAGGCTCTATCCACCTTTCATCATATATGCGGCGTAGCTCTTCCATAGGTGTACTTCTCAATTTTTCATACTCAGCATCATACTTGCCTTCCTCTATCTCCTTTACCTTTTCCTCTAAGTGTCTGGACTTGGGTAGAAGATAACGACCATGCAACCTCCGAATGAGCATAGCTATGTTATAGGGTGACAAACCCTGGGGACACCTAGCAGCACACATGCCACACATTACACATTCAAAAGACTTTTCAACAACTGTAGGGAAGTCGCCTCTTAAAGCAGCGGACATAAAATCCATGACCTCAATATCCTGGGGACAAGACTGAGTGCAATTATTACAGCCAAAGCAAGTAGCCAAATCAGGGTAAATTCCTAATACCTGATCCACAGTGGGCCTCAACTTCTTTATATCGTAAATAGGCTTGGCAGTAGGAAAACATGGAATTTGCACTACACACATATCCGGCTCAACAGCTGTCTGGCAAGCAAGCCCATACCTTAACGTAGGGTCATGCGTAAAATTGTATACCGTAGCACAAGCACCACAACTTCCCCCACGACACCCACAGCCACGAATCAGCCTGTAGCCACAATACTCTAGTGCCGTCTGGATAGTAAGCCCTTCAGGAACCTTATAATGCTTCTCCATAATGTAGATATCGAGCATTCGAACCTTTTCGGCAACCTCAGCTTCAGCCATTTTCACCCCGTTTACAGAATCGCCTCTTCATGGCGAGCACACCAGCATTGCAAATTAACCGCCACTGGTAGGCTAGCAATATGGCAAGGGAAAACCTCAGCATGAACTGCAAGGGCGGTAATCCTGCCACCATACCCCATGGCTCCAATGCCTAGTTTGTTAACTCGCTCTAGAATATCCTTTTCTAGCTCGGCAACCTCGGGATCTGGGCTTGGCTCACCCACCTTACGCAGCAATGCTTTCTTAGCCATCATCATGGTCCTCTCCGCTGTCCCCCCTATCCCCACACCAACAATAACCGGGGGGCAAGGATTACTACCAGACTCGTCAACACGATTTACCACGTAATCTATAACTCCCTGGCGACCCTTGGCGGGGGTTAGCACTGTTAAGCGAGTCATATTCTCAGAGCCGCCTCCTTTAGGTTTGGCAATAATTTTGAGCTTATCACCAGGGACTATATCGGTATAAATAATAGCTGGTGTGTTATCTTTGGTATTCACCCTGGCCGAGAAGGGTTGACGCACCACAGATTTGCGCAAGTAACCTCTATCATATCCCTGGCGTACTCCTTCATTCACTGCTGTATAGAGGTCACCACCAGTTATGTGAACTTCTTGGCCTAGCTCCAGAAAGACTATGGCGACACCGGTATCCTGGCATAGAGGAATCTGCTCCTTACCAGCTATCTCGGCATCTTCCAGCATTCTATCATATACATCGCGGCAGACGGGGGATTCTTCCTCTTCCCTGGCTTTCTTAAGAGCAGCTAGCACATCTTCAGGAAGATAGTGGCAAGAATGCTCAAACAAACGAGCTATGGTTTCAGTAACATCACTAACTTTAATTTCCCTCATAATCTCACTTACACCTCCTTAATTTTTTGAGCTGTTTAATTTTGCCTTAGCTTTGGGGTTAGATTCACCTTTATTATCCGGAAATTCTTCACCTCCAGATTTTTGTAGTTGCCTGATTCATCAGGCAGTATCGCCCAATAAATTGGGCAACTACGTTTTTAAACACCCCTTTTTAGCCTTTAGCCCTATGTTACCGCCGGAGCAATAAGACCCGCCTTTACTAAGGCATCAACCTGTTCCTTAGCGCCCTTTATCATGGGCTCAACTTTCTGGCGAAGTTCCTCACGACTAATTGTTATTGAGGCAATGCCTTCCTTTTGAGCTTCCATCCCTATATCTACTGCCTCACGAATATAAGCCTCTGGTTCATTCATTCTTGGTGCAATGTCATCTTCGCTTATGCCACGCTCTTCAGCATATCTTGCCAGCGACTCAGCGGCCACAATGCACATCTTATCAGTGATAGTCTTGGCTCCCACATCAAGAACACCACGAAAGATAGCCGGAAAACCTATGGAATTATTTACTTGATTGGGGAAATCCGACCTGCCAGTGCCGACAATTCTAGCTCCTGCCTCTTTGCATTCCCAGGGCCAAATCTCCGGAATGGGATTGGCGGCGACGAAACATATGGCATCCTTTGCCATTAGCTTGATTTGCTCAGGTGTAATAACCCCTGGCCCTGACCTAGAGTAAGAGATAAGTAGATCAGCGCCTTTTAACGCTTCGGTCAAGCTACCGGTCCTCTGCTCAAGATTAGTGATTTGGCAGAACCTCCACTTGTCAGCGTACTTCTCTTTCACTTCCTCCAAGTCTTTCCTTCCCTTGTGCAGTATGCCTTTGCTGTCAACCATGATGCTATTTTCAGGCTTCCCTCCATAAGCCCAGAGAAGCCTAGAGCAACCGGTATTAGCTGCCCCAGTCCCGTTAAAGGCAATTTTGCAGTCCTCTATCTTCTTGCCAACGATCTTTAAAGCATTTATTAACCCAGCTAGCATTACTGTAGCCGTTCCCTGCACATCATCATGCCATACCGGAATTCCCACCTCCTTCCGGCATCGCTCAAGTATGCCAAAGCATTTAGGATAGGAAATGTCTTCCAGATTGATGCCAGCAAACGATGGCTCAAGCCATTTAACTGCCTGAACAATCTCATCAGGCTCTTTGGTGCCAAGACAAATGGGCACGCAATCAACACCACCAAGGTATTTAAACAACAACGCTTTGCCTTCCATCACAGGATAGCCCGCCTTAGGGCCAATATCCCCCAGGCCAAGGACTCGGGTGCAATCAGAAACCACAGCTATAGTATTCCCCCGATTAGTAAGTTCATGAAACTTCGACTCATCTGCCTTTATCGCCCGACAAGGCTCGGCAACACCAGGAGTATAATAGATAGCAAAGTCCTTAAAATCGCGCACCTGACATTTGAGCATTGTTTGCATCTTGCCACGGTAATCAGCATGCAACTTCATGGCATCTTGTGCTGGCTTCTTCGCTTTGGCTAAGAGCTCCTCCTTAGTTACTTTTCGTGACATAACACACCTCCTTTAATTAAATTTTTCTAGCTTTGCCTAGCTAGAGGCAAAGAATTGGGATAAACTTATAGCCGGAGCTAATTGCCTCTTTTTTTCTTTCTCAACAACGACCTCTACAAAATTTACCAGTTCCTTGGCCTGCCTGTAGCTCATAATATCTATCATCTTACCTTCAAACGATATAGCTCCAAGCCCTTTGGCTTGAGCTTCCTCAAAAGCTTCCACAACCCTCCGGGAATATCCAGCCTCATCCAGTGATGGCGAGAAAGTCTTGTTGACAAAGTCTATCTGAGCTGGATGGATAAGCAGCTTGCCTTTAAATCCTAGCTGTAAGGCTAGGATTGTCTCTCTCATAAAACCTTCCTTATCAGTCAAAAGCCCAAAGAATGGTGTATCTATAGCCTGAACCCCAGCAGCCCTACTGCCATTAACTATCTGAGAGCGGGCATATAGCAGCTCAGTTTGCTCCGGGGAAAGGAAGGAGACACTTCGCCCCAGATCCCGGTAATAATCCCCAGCTCCAAAAGCAACAGCAACTACCCTCTTACTTGCCGAGGCTATTTCATAAGTGTTTACTACACCTTTAGCTGACTCAATTAGCGGAACTATGGTTAAACTCCCCAGCTTTAATCCCGAACTCCTCTCAGCCTCCTCAAGCATGCCAGCTAATTTTACCACATCGGATTCGGCTTCGGCCTTAGCCAGCATGATACCATCTAAACCCTCAACACAAACAAACCTTAAGTCCTCAGCCGTTAGGTTAGTAATAAGGGCATTAACACGAACAAATAAGGCAGAAACCCCAGATTTAATAGCTTTAATGGAATCTCTAATCATTATCCTGGCCGTTCCTTTGTCAGCCAAAGGCACAGCATCTTCTAAATCCAAAATAATAGCATCAGATGCCAAGGTGGCAGCTTTGGTGATCAACCTCATACTGTTCCCGGGAACGAAAAGCATAGAGCGCAAAACCATTGGCTACGCCTCCCCTTTCAAGATTTTGGTCAAAGTTGTGGCTATTTCCTGAGGATATTCTACCACCTGCGCTCCAACTCCTTCTAGAGCTTTAACCTTGCTTTCTGCTGTTCCTCTGCCTCGTTCAATTATAGCACTAGCGTGGGAAAACCTCATGCCGGCAGGCAATGTCCTGCCAGCTATGTAGGCCACCAGGGGTTTAGTAAATCTACCCTCCTTGACCACTTCGGCAGCCTCCTCTTCAGCCACCGTGCCTATTTCACCAAATAAGACCACTGCTTTAGTTTCCTCATCCTCCTCAAAGAGAGGGAGCAACTCAGCAAAGCTTGATCCCAGAATTGGTTCAGCGCCAACATGCATCGCTGTGGTAATCCCGATCCCAGCCTGCACCAAACTCCAGACAACAGTGCTTGTCTGCCCTCCGCTCCGCGACATCACACCAACTGGGCCAGGCTGGAAAATTTCCCGGGCAAATTCCTCCGCACCACCAAGCCAACCCATGGCGGCTTTTTCCGCACTGAGAAGGCCAAGTGAGCCTGGTCCTAGTATCCTAGCCCCTTTCTTACGAGCCCAGGCTATCATCTCCAAACTATCATGCAAAGGTACGCGCTCGGCGGGAACAACGATGAACTTTATTCCCGACTCCACAGCCTCAACAACCGCCCCTTTAACTTGCGGACCGGGCACAAATGCTACGCTGGCATCT
>Ga0209986_10005067_pt1 | contig 11007 bp, 7 predicted proteins | sample BlataG_FD_183168 | JGI IMG/M metagenome (GOLD analysis project Ga0209986, IMG submission 183168) | Deep subsurface microbial communities from Black Sea to uncover new lineages of life (NeLLi) - Black_00105 metaG (SPAdes) (version 2) | ecosystem: Environmental > Aquatic > Marine > Oceanic >...
AAGCCTCGCACTACATTTTTGAACTTTCTTCTGTCATTTTGCATTTTGATTTTTGCCTTTTGACTTTCTTTGTGGTGAATCCCTGCCCGTGCGGAATATAATTACAACTTTGGAGCAGTGGGCTATTCTGGAGAAAACGAAGCGATGAGTTGTTAAACGTCTAACCAAGTCTACCTAATTCTTTAGCAAGGTGCGTTTTCATTTCCCTGAAATAGTACCAGTCAGTGCTGATAGCTCTACCCACTCGTCCTTTCATATCAGGAGTTCCCCTAAGCAGAGCCTGCATCTCAGATATCTCTATGGCGGGGTCGTAGTTCTTGACTTTGATTAGCTCCCGGCCTTTGGGAACCCACCGTGAGTTTAGGTTTAATCTACCCGGGAACGGTACTCCAAGCACTACAACGTTAGGCTTACGTTCTCTTTTCAGATTTCTTCTAATCGTGTTCGCTACATCATTACCAACCCCGATTATGATATCGGGCCGCAGTGTACTGACTTCGTACTTGCAGTAGTGCTCCCACATATCATTGTAAATATCGAGGGGTGGGTTAGCATCTAATCGTCCACCATTAGTACCTATACGATAGAATGAGAACTTAACAAAATTTGTTATGACTATTAGGTCATTAATGTTCTGGTCTGCATGAAAACGGGTTTTGGGGTAAGAGTTCAAAGTGAGTGCAGCAATGATCTTTAGATGGCCATTGTCATATGGATAAACGTGTACGTGTGGAGTGTCTTGGTCATGATACTGACGGAATAAGCCCTTACCCGGGCTGTTGAGCCAGGTCCCAATAAGATGCGGAGCACGGCCGAGATTTTGGGCCATGGCATATATCAACAGGCGTGGTCTAGCATCACAATAGAATTTGCCAATGTACGGTACATAGGGGCCCAAATATTTACCATCAGCGTCAACTACATTTTGATAGTGATGCTCCGGATGATATCGCTGGGATGAATGATGATTTGCCAAGGTATCTATTGCTGATTCCCGATCCAAGAGCATCTCCAAATTGGATTCGTCTGAGGAAAGTATAGGCCGTATACTTATCCCACTCAAGTCGCAGTATTCGGAGGTGCAGCAAATGGTCGTGAGCCACTCACCAACATTCTGTTAACTTGTCAGGCGGTGATAATTGTAAATTGAACTTTTTTTTGTTAATTTCCGTGTTGAACCTGATTGGCGGTTGCCTTCTGGGGCGGATCTCCTTTAATGTGCCTGTCCGCTTTATTTCTTCACTGCTGACTGGTATTATTACATGGGCTCGCTAGCAATGAATGACAGAGATATACGTGCAATAATAAAAAAAGAGCTTATGAGGCGGCATGCTAGGGAAGAAGATACTTTGGTGTTGGATGAGTTAGGACTCAGGCATGGCGCAGCGCGGATAGACCTAGTCGTCGTGAATGAGCGGCTCCACGGGTACGAAATCAAGAGTGACCGTGACAGTCTGAGGCGTCTGCCAGAGCAGATTAGGGTTTATAGCAGTGTTATGGATCGTGTAACACTAGTCGTGGCCTATAGACATGCCTATGAGGCGCTGAGAATGGTTCCGGAGTGGTGGGGCGTGAGGCTAGCGGAAACGAAAAAGCAAAGTGGCACTGTGGTACTCTCAGGTGCAAGACCAGCCCGTAATAATCCCAAAGTTGATCTGAATGCGGTTGTGGCATTATTGTGGCGTGATGAAGCACTAGCTATTATCGAGGAGATGGGTGCAGCGGGTGGAGTACGTTCAAAGCGCCGAAATGAGATTTATAGACGCCTTGTGGAATTGAGTAATCCAGACTCTCTTCGTTTTAGGATACGGCAGCAGTTGAAGCGCCGAGAAGGCTGGCGAGTTGACGTACAACAAAAGTCATGTGGTGATTAAATCCAACTCTTAGCCATGTAACCACGTTTCCAGTTTGTTTACCTTGCAAACTCATCTCTCTAATGTACTTATCCCCTTCACTGAATGTTTCCTCACAATACTCGGGTAAGTCACACAACAGGATTGCCTGTGCTGGCCACTGTTCAAAGCCAGGACCATCTCTCCTAAAAACATCTTCACCACGCATGATTATCCAATAATCCTCTGCTGTATAACGAATGCTTGCACTATAACGTGCCCGACCTTCACGTTTCAAATATAGGGCGTGTTGAATTGTATAGTCGCTGTAGATCGGTATACGAGGGATAGATGGCGTGGCTGTAGTCTGGTCTCTCCACAATGCCCAGTCAGTACGCTCGATTCTGTGTATATCATTCTTTTGTAGTCCACTCAGGTCCTCCGGAAATGCGCCACTTGCTACTATGAAATTACGCCATCTATCTATACTTGGAATTAGTTTGCACAGAGTATGGAATGTAGGAGCAGACCGGTCGATGATTTGAAAATCAACGATCAGGTCTACCAATTCAGGTGGGAGTTCGAGAAATGACAAGACGGTATTGATATCTTTAGCTAATGTCGGACGTTTGACATCCTCGCGGGACAGACGGAGGCATGCACCTTGATTATGTATGTTGAGTACTGTACGCACTGCTGATTGATATGGACCGTCTCTAGCAAGCCTGGTGACAGGAATGAGTGATAATTTCAAAATGCTGGCGTATTGGCCCAGCATGGCAAGGGAGTGGCTTGGCCCTTGCATGAGAATGTCTTGGGATAGGAGCCAAAGGTCAATAAAAAACGGGCGTTCGCCCCAATATTTATACAATTGCCCCACGACTTTATTGGTGACCTCATTACTACTCAATTTAATGCTATGTCCCTTTACGTCTTTACGTATAAAGTTCTCGGGCACAAGTTCGACGAGCGGAGTAATGCATATCGAATCATGGTCATATAGTTGGGCCAAAGCAGTCTGCTCAGCTTTTTTCCAGCGTAAAATGGGCACATAGTGTGTTGGATTAAATCGGTTCACTATTGCCATCACCTCCATTTAGTTTCAGGGAAGAGCTTCCTCACTTTGTGATGACCTACGAGATTGCTTAGAAGTTGATATGCTTTGAATTCGTGTTGCATACGACCAGCGACGATTGCGGGGTGAATATTAAGCTGTTTTGCAAGGTGCTCTGCAGCCTGTGGTGAGCGCAAATGACTCGCAGGGCTTTTTCTCCATGAATCGTACGGGATAAGCGCTTCTCTCGCTAGTTGATTGGCCTCTCGCTCACGGGGATCGTCTTCAGCTTCTATGTCTAGATCATCATAGAAGAAATTGCTTTCCCTGTCCAAATGTAAGGCCAAGTGGGCCAGTTCATGCATCAAAGTAAACCAGAAGTTATCAATACGATCGTATCTCAGGGTAAGGCCTATGACAGGGCAGGGCTTGCGGAATATAAGCAATGCGCCATCAAGATAAGTCCGCGGGAGATAACGTTCTACCACAAGTTGGATGCCATACTCTCTAAGATGGTTCCTGGCCAGTAGTGGCCCTTTGTCGGATACACTGAGTTGAGCAAGCCCGCGCAAGAAATCAAGGGTAAGTATTCCTGGTGTGTATTGAGCAACCGAGGGAGTCGCTGATGCTTTTGCCAATACTTGGGCTGACCACGCCGCCAGTGCATAATCATCCATCGAACGTGCAGACCGTATATGGGTTGATAAGCGACAGAGAATAGCTTGGAGATTGAGAGCCCCCGATTTCTCAAAGAAAGGACGAAGAATATCCTCTGATCGCAGTGAACCAGGATGTGAGGGAGCAGTTATCCAACCCCAAGCAATCATTTGCTTGATTGGGAACCGATCCCAGTCTATGTCTAATTCCTCATCTTGCTCCTGCTCTTGAATTAAGACGCTGGCTGGAATTCCCAAACCAGAATGAAGGGCACGTATCATTAATAGTGTTAAAGGCCTCTTCCCAGAGAGCACTTCAGAAACCTTACTTCGACTTCCCATATACGGAATCAAGTCTCGGGGAGTAAGCTTCTGTTGCTCCATTCGGAACCTGATGGCCTCAACTGGATTCGGTGGACCGAACTGGTACTGTCGGGATTCATAATCCTGGATCAGCAGAGTGAGAAGCTCTAATTCTTCAGATTCAGACGTCCCAGAAGCTGGATCACGATCCATCAATTTCTCAAGCGCTAAGAGGGTTTCTTCATAATCAGCTTCGTTTCTAATAACTTTGTTCATTATTTACCCCTCCTTAAAACGTCCACTTGTTGTACTCTGCATGAGTACCGATCCTCTTCACAATGATCATCTGGCGTTTATAGTAGATCTTCGTGTCTAACCGATATTTATTGCCTTTAATATTGAAAATAACTCGATTGTCACTCAGAAAACTGGCATGTACATACCGTGCTTTGATGTCATTTGGTGTACTCCACTTTGCTTCCTCAGCCTCGGTGAGCCAGGCTGATACTTGTACAGTAGCATCGGCATGACTTTCGCTGAACTCAAAAAGAATTTTTTTTCCCATCACCTTCATTACGTACTCGCAGGTGTCGCTAGCTCTTAGCATGTACCTTATTGGGAGCAATATTCCCCATATGGGAACATTATATACCAAAAGGATAGATAAGGCAAGCCCCTGTACTGGTTCATAGGATTGACTATTATGACAATCAGGAATATTATGCCATTTGAGAGGTTGTCGTGAGTCAACGAATCACCACCCTCAACTGACAAAGGTAGGGTTCGGAGCAATGGAAACTGTCGCTACAACCACAGATACTACATTCATCACCAACGAGGGGGAAAAGAATCTCCGAGAAAGGTTCCGGGTATTAATTAAAGATACCCGGTTTTTTGATGTCTTGGTTGGCTACTTCTACACCAGTGGTTTCCATGCGCTTTACAAATCATTGGAAAGCACCAAGAAAATCAGGCTTCTCATTGGGATAAGTACCAGTAAGCAGACTTCCGATTTGATACAAGCAGTACAGTCTCCAGCACAAGAGACTTTTGAGTTCTCACACGCTGAGGCAAAGGAAGAGTTTTCTAATACTGTAGCAGGTGAGATGGACAATTCAGAAGATAATAGAAAGGTGGAGGAAGGCGTCAGCAAGTTCATCGAGTGGCTCTGCAACAGTAAGCTGGAAATTAGGGCATATCCCTCAGAGAATATCCATGCGAAGATATATATCATGACTTTTGTCGAGGGTGACAAAGATGTTGGCAGAGTGATAACCGGTTCTAGTAATTTCACACAGGCAGGCTTGATTGACAACCTAGAATTCAATGTTGAGTTAAAAGACAGAGCTGACTATGAATTTGCCTTAGCCAAATTCAATGAGCTCTGGGAAAACGCTGTAGACCTCAAAGATGAATATCTTGAAACCATCCAAAATAGAACCTGGCTTAATAACACCATCACTCCTTACGAGCTTTACCTCAAATTCCTGTACGAATATTTCAAAGAGAAAATAAACATTGACCAGGAGAGTATCGAGCAGAAATATCTACCGGAAAACTTCTTGGATTTGGTATATCAAAGGGAGGCAGTAAAAGATGCCAAGAGTAAGTTAGAAGAGTATGGCGGCGTCTTCATTTCTGACGTCGTTGGTCTCGGTAAGACTTACGTTTCAGCTATGTTGGCAAACCAGCTTGACGGTAGAAATTTGGTCATCGCTCCTCCTGTTCTCGTGGATAAGGATAGCCCGGGTTCGTGGCTCAATGTTTTCTCTGATTTCAAAATAGCGGCGGATTATGAATCCTTGGGCAAGCTCGACAGCCTCACCAGGCAAGGAACTGATAAATATAGGAATGTATTTATCGACGAAGCACACCGCTTCCGTACCGAGATGAACATAACATATGAAAAGCTGGCACAAATATGCCGTGGTAAACGTGTCATCTTGGTCACAGCGACGCCCCTTAACAATTCACCAAAGGATATTCTCAGTCAGATTAAACTATTCCAAAAAGCAAAAAAAAGCACTATCCCCAACTTACCTAACCTGGAAAACTTCTTCAACAGTCTTGCTAAGAAACTCAAAGACCTGGATAGGCAGGAAAACTATGATGAGTATATGGAAATCGTAGGAGAGAATGCCAGAGAAGTCCGGGAAAAGGTCCTAAAATACCTGATGGTGCGGAGAACCAGGTCAGAAATTGTTAAGTACTTCAGCAAAGATATGGAGAAAGAAGGATTCAAATTCCCTGAAGTGGCTGCCCCAGAGTCGATTTTTTATCAGCTTAATGACAATGAAGACTATGTATTCAATCGGACCGTAGAGCTAGTAACCAAGTACTTTCATTACGCCCGCTATACCCCCATGATTTATTATGAAGGCAAGATTACCCAGCCTGAAGAGTTGGCACAGAAGAACATGCGTAAGTTTATGAAGATATTGCTAGTAAAACGGCTTGAAAGCAGTTTCCATGCCTTTAAACAAACGCTTGCCAGGTTTATTAAATCATATGAGCAGTTCCTGCACGAGCTTGATAATGGGAATGTGTATGTCAGTAAAAAGTACGCGGCTAAAATATTCGAATTCCTGGAAGATGATGACGACGAGGCCATCCAGCGTCTCATTGATGAGGACAAAGCCAGAGAGTATCACGCAAGTGACTTTAAACCCGCTTTCAAAAAAGATCTGCAGAGTGATCTAGCAGTTCTAGGGGAAATAAACAGGCTCTGGAAGAGCATAGATAGGGACCCGAAGCTATTAACCTTTCTTGATGTTCTTACAGCCCATAGGATCCTGAAGGGCAATAAGCTGATTATCTTTACCGAGTCGAAAGAGACTGCTGAATACCTTGAAACCCAGACTAGCAAAAAATTCCCGGGGCAAGTGCTTTCCTTTTCTGGAAGCTCAGGTGCTGCCACCCGGGATAAAGTCATCGCTAACTTCGATGCCCGGGCTAAATTCCCTAAGGATGATTACCGCATTCTCATTACCACTGAAGTGCTTTCAGAAGGCGTTAACCTGCACTGCTCCAATGTGGTTATCAACTATGATATTCCCTGGAATCCTACTCGCTTGATGCAGAGGTCAGGACGAATCAATCGTGTTGACACCAAATTCGATACCATTTATACCTTTAATTTCTTCCCCACTATTCAATCCAATAGCCAGATTAAGCTTACCCAAGCCGCCGAAGCTAAAATCCAAGCTTTCATTGAAATGCTGGGCAATGATGCCAGGCTGCTAACAGAGGGCGAAGAAATCAAATCACATGACCTATTTACTCGCTTAACCTCAAAGAAGACCATTACTGGCGAGGATGAAGATGAAGAAAGCGAGCTCAAGTATCTGCGAATAATCAGGAACATTCGCGACAACGCCCCCGATTTATTCCAAAAGATTAAGCGTTTGCCTAAAAAAGCTCGCACCGCCAGAACCAGTGAAAGCGGAGACAGTACCCTGCTTACCTACTTCCGCAAAGGCAAGCTGCAAAAGTTCTACCTCGCAAACGACCACTCAACCCAGGAATTGGACTTTTTTTCCACTGCCAGGCAACTCGAAGTAGACAAAGACACCCAACGTCAGTCTCTTCCTCAGAATTACTACGACTTATTAGAAATGACCAAGAAGGCATTCCAATTAGCTACCACCGAAGAAGTGCCAGAGGCAAAAATGAAAGGTGGCCGGGACGCTGCTACCTTCGTGCTTAAATTCTTGAAGTCCAATCAAATCAAGCATTTCCAGGGTTATACTGAGGATGACGAGCTTTACATCAAACAGGTCATTAAACTCATAGAAGAGGGAGGGTTGCCCAAACAAACTACTAAAACGCTGCAAAAGGGATTAAGCAAAGAGCTGAATCCGATAAAGGTGCTGGGTATACTGAAAAAGAACATCCCCTCGGAGTTTTTCAAAGAGACGATGGCAGAAAGTGCCGCCCAAACTTCAGGTCCCAGAGAGGTTATTCTCTCCGAATATCTTATAGGCAAATAGCCATGAAGAAGCCCCAAAACAACTATGCCTTTATTGATGGGCAGAATCTCAATCTGTCTATACAGCGCCTGGGATGGAAGCTGGACTTCAGAAAGTTCAGGGTTTACCTGAGCGAGAAGTATGGAGTTGGCACAGCATATTATTTCCTCGGCTTTGTCGAAGGAAACAGCAATCTGTATACCTCGCTTCAGAAAGATGGTTACATCTTGGTCTTCAAACCCACGCTCACATTGCCAAATGGGAAGGTGAAAGGTAACATCGATGCCGAACTGGTACTCCATGCGATGATTCAATATGAAAACTACGAGAAAGCTGTTATTGTCACGGGAGACGGTGATTTCTACTGTCTGGTGGATTATTTCATTAAGAACAACAAATTATTAAAGCTACTAATCCCTGACAGGAACCGCTTCTCCTCATTGTTCAGAAAGAAAATGGCCTATATTTCCTTTGCAAGTGATTTTAGAAGCAAGTTGGAATATGATAAGAATGCCAGATAAAAAAGGAGAGGCATTACCGCGGGACGGAACCCTTTGGATGGCCTCTCATCGAGATTCTAGTATAAGTATAGCAAATATATATATTTTGTCAATACTATTATTATAGTATTTGAGGTATACCTTAATTACATTAATTACATTTTGAATTTTATTTTGTCAAAGAAGGTATTTGCATGGATAGACAAGCCGCCACAAAAATAATCAAGGATACCTTCGAAATGCCCTTTGACAGGGGGCAGTTTGTTCATTTTGCCAGGAATCTGCTAAACAAAATTGACGAATCGAAGGCATTTCATGCCCGCGGTTATGTTCCCGAGATTTTTAAGGATTATGTAAAAACCTATGAAAGAGTGGGCACTTTTGCAGACCCTGAAAATGATAAGGTTGATGTTCTAATTATCTATCTCCAAAAAGAAACCTCGCTGGAACACGCCCGCACTTCACAAAGGAATTTTGTGGCAAGGTATCTTAAAGACCGCGGAGAGAAAGAAGCTGCTCTGGTGGCATTTGTTTCCCCCGATAATGAAGACTGGCGCTTTTCTCTGGTGAAAATGGATTACATCCTCGAAGAGACCCCAAGCGGTAAGACTAAAGTAGAAACGGAATTCACTCCAGCTCGCCGCTGGTCCTTCCTGGTAGGGAAGAACGAAAGCAGCCATACAGCACAGAGTCAACTAGTTGATATTTTGGCAGATGACCAAAATAACCCCACACTCCCTACTTTAGAAAATGCTTTTAATATTGAGGTAGCCACCAGGGAATTCTTTAATAGGTATCGCCAGCTTTTCCTTGACGTGAAAGATGCCCTTAATGCTGTTGTGAAAACGGATGAGAAAATTAGGAAAGACTTCGATGCCAAGGACGTAGATATCGTTAACTTTGCCAAGAAGTTGCTAGGACAAATCGTGTTCCTGTACTTTCTACAGAAGAAAGGATGGTTTGGTGTGGGTCGGGATGAGAACTGGGGAACTGGCCCCAAGAATTTCCTCCGCTTACTCTTCGAAAAGAAGGTGGTGAGTTACCAGAACTTTTTTAACGATATGCTGGAGCCGCTATTCTACGAGGCACTCCGCATAGACCGCCGCCACGATGATGATTACTACAGCCGATTCAACTGTAAAATTCCTTTTCTCAATGGTGGACTCTTTGACCCTATCAATAACTACGACTGGGTGCACACGGATATTCTCCTCCCTAATCAGCTTTTTTCAAACAGCCAGAAAACGAAAGAGGGGGATGTTGGTACCGGCATCCTGGACGTGTTTGACCGATATAACTTCACGGTTAAAGAGGATGAACCTCTGGACAAAGAGGTGGCAGTTGACCCTGAAATGCTTGGCAAGGTGTTTGAGAACCTCCTTGAAGTTAAAGACCGTAAATCTAAAGGCACCTACTATACTCCCCGCGAGATTGTCCACTATATGTGCCAGGAAAGTTTAATCAATTATCTGGACACCGCAATTAACACCGGTGATGTTCCACTGGTGCATACTCCCCCGCCTCAAGGAAAATTGCTCGGCAAGCCAGACCCCCAACAGACAGCACTGAAGACACCTGAATACAAGGTTCTAATCCCACGTGAAGATATCGAAGATTTCGTCCGTAAGGGTGAATCTACTATTGAGCATGACAGTCGGGTTGAGACTTATGGTAAGGAAACTGAGCGCTATTCCTATAAACTTCCAGAGAGTATTCGCCGAAATGCCAAATTGGTTGATGATAAACTCGACAGCATCCGCGTGTGTGACCCCGCCATCGGCTCTGGCGCTTTCCCTGTTGGCATGATGCACGAAATCATCCGAGCCAGAAATACGCTTACCACTTACCTCCCTGATGAACGGGAGAGAACCAACTACAACTTTAAGCGCCATGCTATTCAGAATTGCCTCTACGGTGTCGACATCGACCTTGGTGCTATAGAAATCGCCAAGCTCCGCCTATGGCTTTCACTGGTGGTTGACGAGGAAGATATTAAACAGATTAAGCCCCTGCCCAACCTGGATTACAAGATTGTCTGCGGCAATTCACTTTTAGGCGTTGAGAAAAACTTATTCAATCTAGAGTTGTTTAACGAATTTGAGAAACAAAAGCTGCTCTATTTTGACGAAACGGATGTAAAGAAAAAGCAGGAATATAAGAGCCAGATTGATGACTTAATCAGACAGATTACAAACAACAACGAGACCTTTGATTTTGAGGTGTATTTCTCCGAAGTTTTCCACGAAAAAGGTGGTTTTGACATAGTGATTGGAAACCCGCCCTACCTTGAAGCCAGGCACCCGACCTTCTCGGAACAACGGAAGCAAGAGTGTCAGACCGGAATCAGTCAACGATGGGGATCATTGGCATCAGGCATAACGCGCGGGTCAGACTTACTGGTGTATTTTGTTGAAACAAGCGTCCACCTACTTGCGAAAAAAGGCACTGGTGTGCTACTAACTCAAAACGCATGGCTGGATACCTTGTACGGCAAAGCCCTGCAGGAATTCCTAATGAAGACCACAAATGTGATTGCGATAGTTGATAGCGACTTCAAGTATTTTGATAGCAAGGTTGGGCCCAATATAAATACAATCATTTGTGTTTTCCATGGTAGATCTCCACAACCATCCGATACTCTTAAATTCGTGCGCTTCCACGAAAGTTTCGACGCATTACCAGTTAGCCACGACT
>Ga0209986_10005068_pt1 | contig 11007 bp, 11 predicted proteins | sample BlataG_FD_183168 | JGI IMG/M metagenome (GOLD analysis project Ga0209986, IMG submission 183168) | Deep subsurface microbial communities from Black Sea to uncover new lineages of life (NeLLi) - Black_00105 metaG (SPAdes) (version 2) | ecosystem: Environmental > Aquatic > Marine > Oceanic >...
GTCATTGCGGTGTACCGAAGGCCTGGCTCGCCGTAATTGTCTCCACCCCTATGTAGGGTCTTAGTGGCTCAGGTATCGTTATGCTGCCGTCAGCTTGCTGATAGTTCTCCAGTATCGAGATGAACACTCGGGGTAACGCAAGGCCGGAGCCGTTCAGAGTATGGACAAAGCGGGGTCTAGCCTCAGGCTCCGGACGATAGCGAGCGTTGGCCCGTCTGGCCTGGAAGTCACCGCAATTGCTACATGAGCTAACTTCCAGCCATTCACCGCAACCGGGAGCCCACATTTCAATATCGAACGACTTAGCCGAGGCGAAGCCCAAATCCCCGGTACACAGTTGCACCACTCGATAGGGGATGCCTAGCCGGCGGCATACTTCCTCGACATCGCTCACCATCCTGTCCAGCTCTTGGTCGGACGTTTCAGGCTCGGTGAACTTGTAGAGTTCGACCTTGTCAAATTGGTGTCCTCTTTTGATGCCCCGGGTGTCCTTTCCGGCTGCCATCTTCTCCCGGCGGAAGCAGGCGGTGTAGGCAACATAGTGGAGAGGCAAAGAGCCTGGCGGCAGGATTTCATCGCGGTGCAGGTTGGTCAGTGGCACTTCGGCCGTAGGCACAAACCAGAGATCGTCCTCCTCATCGTGATATAGATTGTCCGCAAATTTGGGCAGGTTGCTTGAGCCCACCATACATTCCCGCTTGACCATAAATGGAGGATAGATCTCAGTATAGCCGTGCTCGTTTACGTGAAGGTCAAGCATGAAAGCGATGAGCGCCCGCTGGAGGTGAGCACCGAGCCCCTTAAGGACGTAGAAGCGACTGCCGGAGAGCTTCACGCCTCGCTGAAAATCGATGATGCCTAGCCTTTCGCCCAGCTCCCAGTGGGGAAGTGGCGTGAAGGAAAACTGGCGCGGCTTGCCCCGAGAACGTACCACTATGTTGTCCCGTTCATCCTTACCAACGGGCACATCAGCCGCTGGGAGGTTGGGCAATCGCAGTAGATGGTCTTCCAGTTGGCCCCCGACCTGGCCTATTTCCGCCTGTAGAGAAGTAATCCTGTCCCCCAGTTGGCGCATGTCGGCAATGAGCTGAGGTGGCTTGTCTGCCATCCCGCCCAATTGTTTGCTCACCTCGTTGCGCTGGGCTCGGAGCGTCTCCATCTCATGGAGCAAATGGCGACGTCGCTCGTCCAGCTTTGTGATTTCATCGAGCTGAGCGCTGTCACCCCGCTTGTCCAAAGCCTGGCGAACCAAGTCCAAGTTATCACGGATGAGCTTAGTATCCAGCATAGTGGTGCAGCTTTGTTATTTTAGCTTTAGTTGTGGGAAAAAGATAACCTCACGTATGGATTGCCTGTCAGTGAGCAGCATTACCAGACGGTCAATGCCGATTCCCAGGCCGCCAGTAGGCGGCATACCATATTCCAGCGCCAGAAGGAAGTCCTCGTCAATGGTCTCGGCTTCTGGTTCCTCGTCCTCCAGTTTCGTTGCTAGTCCCTCAGTGGTCTTGCTTGGAGCCGAGCGCACAGTCTGCTCCTGGGCTTCAAAGCGTTTAGCCTGCTCGAAGGGGTCGTTGAGTTCGGAAAAGGCATTGGCAATCTCCATGCCGCCAACGAAGGCCTCGAAGCGTTCGACGAGCTGTTCATCGTCTTGCTTTCTCTTGGCCAGAGGTGACATCTCCACAGGATAATCGATAAGAAAGGTGGGCTGAATGAGGCTGGGCTCAACAAAGGTAGAAATAAGCTCGTCCACAAGCCTGCCCCTATCCTTGTTTGGGTCTGGCTGTATTCCAAGCTGCTCCATCCTGGTACGCAGTGCGTCTGCGTCAGGGTAGTCCTTGAAATCAATACCACAGCGCTCCACAATCGCCTCCCGCAGGGAAAGGCGTTCCCATGGAGGGCTGAGGTTGATACGCTCAGCGCCGAACTTGACTTCAGTCGCGCCGACGACTTCCTTCGCAACGTAGCACACCATGTCTTCCACCATCTTCATCACATCATTGTAATCAGCATAGGCCTGATAGCTTTCCAGCATGGTGAATTCGGGGTTGTGTTTGGTCGAAATGCCTTCATTGCGAAATACACGGCCTATCTCGTAAACCTTATCAAAACCTCCTATGATTAGCCGCTTCAGATAAAGCTCCAGTGCGATGCGCAGGAAAAGGTCCTGGTCAAGGGCCTGGTGGTAAGTCTTAAAGCGGCGAGCTAAGGCACCTCCTGCTAGTGGCTGCAGCACTGGCGTTTCCACCTCGGTGAAGCCCCGCTCATCAAGGAAATGCCGGAGAGCAGCGATAATCTGGCAGCGAAGTGCAAAAACGGGCTTGACCTCTTCGTTAGAGATTAAGTCAAGGTAGCGTTGTCGGTAGCGTTTCTCGACGTCGACCAACCCGTGCCATTTCTCAGGCAACGGTTGAAGGGACTTGGCGAGGAGAGTGAAATCAGCCACCTCGAGAGTAATTTCTCCTGTCTTGGTTCGAAAAAGCTTGCCCTTGGCGCCGACGATATCGCCGATATCAAGGTCAGCGAGAAACTCATACTTGTCGTTGCCTAGGAGGTCACGACTGAAGCACAGTTGGATCTTGCCTGAACCGTCGCGAATATCCAGGAAAGCGATTTTCCCCATGGAGCGACTGGCGGTAATACGACCGGCGAGGCTCAATTCTGCGCTCGGAACAGCCTGTCGGCTTGATTCCTGGCGCTCAAATAGAGACACGGCCTCTCGAGCAGTGTGCGTGCGACGGTAAGAGTGAGGATAAGGATTTATCCCTCGGCCGCGGATCCTCTCCAGCTTTTCCAGGTAATGCTGGGCAATCTGGTCCGACCTCACCATGGCGCTCAACTTACTTCCAGTATTTTCAGCTTGAGCACCCCGGCGGGAGTTGGCACTTCAACTTCATCGCCGATTCTCTTGTCCAGAAGAGCTTTCCCTACCGGTGACTCGTTGGAGATTCTACCCCCAACGGGGTTGGCTTCCGCGCTGCCCACAATAGTAAACTGCTCTATCTTGCCGTCCTGATTCTCAATAAGTACCTTGTTGCCCAATTCGACTACGCCCGGTGAGGCTGGCGACTCAATAGCTACGGCATTCCTGACGATATTCTCCAGCATGAGAATCCTACCTTCAACGAAAGCCTGGTCATTCTTGGCATCATCATATTCGGCATTGTTCTCAGTGCCCCCCATCTCTCTGGCACGCTTGATGTTTGCGGCTACCTCCTGCCTTCGTACTGAAAGCAGGTGTTCCAGTTCAGACTGCAGTCTAGCCAAACCCTCTTGAGTTATTATGATTTTCTTTGTGGCCATGTGCTATTCCTCAGTTCGGAAGGTAGTAAAAAAAATGAGAGCGTGGGGACTCTCAGCTTCCCTTGAAGATCCAGATATATTATAGGCCGCTACGCGCTGGTTGTAAAGGGCGGGATGAAACAATATAATAACTGGGCTTCGGTATCAGGAGGAAACATGGTTGCCTTATATGTAACTTCAGTGGAAGCCGCTGGGAAAACAGCCTTGTGCGCTGGGATTGGCAGGCATTTGCTTAGCCAGGGGATGAAAGTAGGCTTTATTGCACCAGTCCAGCTTTCTGAAATCAGCGGTTCAGATGGGCACAAAGATGCCGCTTTTATCAAGGAAGCATTCGAGCTAAGGGAATCTACCAAGGTACTTTGTCCTATCCGCTTATCCCGTCAAGACTTGTGGCAGAGCTTAACCGATGGTGTGGCGGATTTCACGCGAAGGCTCAAACAGGCCTATGCCAGGATATCTCGAGGTAAGGACATTGTCCTTATGGAAGGGCTTAGTGACTTGGGCGTAGACAACGTGTCCACCCTAGCTTGTTATACGATTTCTGAGACCTTGGACGCCAGAGTGATAATTGTGTTACGTTGCTCGGCGACTTTGGATCCGTCAGGAATCGCACAAGTAGGCAGAAAACTGGGGGAACAGCTGCTGGGAGTTGTTGTCAACTCCGTGCCAGAGTCCAGGACAGAGGCGATGAAGCAAGAAGTGGCAGTCTCATTTCAGAAGGCCGGGGTGAGGATCTTGGGAGTACTTCCCGAGGTTCGCAGCCTGCTTGGTGTGAGCGTTCAGGAGGCAGCGCAGGTTCTGGGTGGAGAAATCGTGACCTGCGCGGATAACACTGACGAGATAATAGAGAGCGTAATGCTGGGAGCCATGACTCTCGATTCCGGGATAGAGTATTTCAGCCGTAAGGCCAACAAGGCGGCGGTGATTCGTGGCGAGCGGGCCGACATGCAGCTAGCCGCTTTGGAGACTTCGACCAAGTGCCTTATTCTTACTGGCGAGTCGAAGGTCTCGGCGGCTGTTGTGCGTCAGGCTGAAGACAAGCGCGTGCCCATAATGCTGGTTAAACAGGATACTTCCGGGGCCATAGCTGGTATTGAAGAGGCTCTGGCTAAAGCCAGCTTTCGTAGTCCTCAGAAGTTGCAGACGTTTGAGAGTATTCTGGGCGGCTACTTTGATTTCAAGGCTCTTCATTCGGAGCTGGGCTTGAGCGCTTAGTGTTCCCTTTGCCCGGCGGCCAAGACCTGTCTTGCCTCTTCGGCCAAAGCGGACGGCACCTGGACTTCGACCTGCCCCAAGCCATCGATGGTAAGGCCGTAGACAATCCCGGCACTCTCATAGCGGAGCATGGCAGGTATACCTTCGATTTCGAGGCGTCCCTTGATGATTTGTGCCTCTGGTTGGCCGCTGGCTACATAGATGGTGATCAGTCCAGTTTCTTCAGACAAGTCCATATACTCCCTTAGTCACGGCAATGAACGGAAGAAACAGCGTCTAGCACTGCCTCCATTGTCATGTTCTCAGGGCAGCGAAGAATCTACGGATCCTTACCTTTGTGCCAGTCTTTGGTGAGATAGTCTCTTCGGTCAAGGAGCCTGTCCTGAGCCTTCTGAGACTCTGCAGATCACCCTGAGCTACGTGAGACCCTTCGCGGAGTTTATCCTGAGCTGTACGTGAGATTCTTCGCTACGCTCAGAATGACAGCGGCGAAGGGCTCTCTCAGGATGACATAAAGGGAACGGTTGGCTCAGAATGGCAGGAAGTGCGGAGTTCAAGGTGTGGTGATACTGGCAGTCGGCAGACACGCTTGTCACACGGTTCGGAGCAAAACATCCAAAGCCAAGATCATGCACGGGAAAACGGCAGTGAGCCCCCGAGGCTCGGGGGAGCCGTGATGCCACGCCAGAGCTGATCAGGAGAGGCGAACAAAACCCCAGCTGGAAACCGATCCGGCTTCCAACTGGGGCTCTCGGTACAATACCTGATCGACTACACAGACTGTCGCAACTTCTTACGATATCTGTGCTTGTTTCCACTTAGGGACTGCATGTAGGGCAGAGATTGTCCTGCAGACACCAAGTCTGGGAAATGCAGTCGGTATGCGCGCATCCGGAGATTCCCCAGTCGCCACCGTAGTTGGCGCCACCGCCCTCGCTATTCCCAAAGTGGTTCAGATGTTCGTTATTGACCCGCGGGTGGTCGCTGATGTCACAGGCAGCCCAGCTCTTGCCAGCGAAAGCCAGGCTGACTCCCCAGCAGCAACAGCACTTGGCGCAATCGTACAGTGCATCTGCCGGGCATTCCTCGTCGTACATTCCGAGCGCCGGGCAGGCCTCACCGGACATCGAAGCTTCGCACCCTGCCGGATCCGAGCAGCCCGCCAGGAAGCCCTCTTGCACCACGCGGCAATGGGCGCAGCCACCCATGGTGCATATGTTGGGGTCGGGGAAGTGGCGGTCTGAGCCGAGTTGACAGTCAACGCCAAAGGAATCCTTGCACATGGCAGGAGGGCCACAAAGGCCTGACAGTCGCGACATGGCAGTGACCGGAGTCCTGCCCCAGTGCATGAGATACAAATTCCAGGAGTTCTCGTTGGTCTCCCACTTCACCGGGTCCCAGGTGCAATCATCACCAATCCCGGCTGACACTGGGGATGGCACCAGCACTAGCGACACTGCCAGCACCATGACAAACACAGCACCTATCACTTTCCTCAATTTTTCACCTCCTTATTTTGAGTCCTGATTGATTCTACAGGCTTAATAAGCCTTTGTCAAGAGATTCTACAAGGTCAAAAGGCCTTTGTCAATAGGAAAAGGGTACGGGCTCTTGAAAATTGTCCTTGCAGTATATACAATTACAGCTTGTTGCCATAGACTGTGTGGCAGATTGGGGGTGAGAACTTCGTCAAATAAAAAATCTTAAGGAGGGACGGTGATTTGAATGCTCTCGGAAGACACTTACTGCTAGAACTCAGAGATTGCAATTGGGAGGTGTTGGATGACCTAGACTACCTTAAAAATTGCCTTCATGACACTGCTGAAGAAATCGGAGCTGACGTAGTCAATGAGTGCTTCTATCAGTTCAGCCCTCACGGGATAAGTGGTGTGGTAATCATCTCTGAATCCCATATATGTATTCATACCTGGCCGGAGCACCGCTACGCAGCTGTGGACATATTCACTTGCGGGAGTTCTGTTGAGCCTGAACGAGCTGTCAAACCACTGGTGGAGAAGTTGGGGTCAAAGGATCCCTCTTTTCTTGAGCTAGAAAGGGGGATTCTGCAAAGTGACCAAGTCAGCTGCGAGTTAAGATGAGCGGCCCAGATAACCCTGACAAAAGTAAATGGCTGCACGATGCTGTCAGTCCTGACCTTGTTCAGCTCCATAGCATTAGGCAGGTAATATATTCGGGGCGAACCGAGTTCCAGTGTGTGGACATTGTCGACACTGGGAGTTTCGGCGTTTGCCTGGTACTGGACGGTAAGATTCAGTCCAGCGAGCGGGATGAGTTCATCTATCACGAGGCCCTGGTTCATCCCGCAATGCTCAGTCATCCAAATCCAGAAAGAGTCTTCATTGCTGGGGGGGGTGAGGGGGCTACTCTGCGTGAAGTGCTGGCTCACGATACAGTGAGAAAGGCAGTCATGGTGGACCTTGACAGGGAAGTCATAGATGTCTGCCGTCGCTTTCTCCCGGCCATCCACTGTGGCTCTTTCGATGATTCACGTGCTGAGCTTCACTTCGCAGACGCCCGGAGGTATTTGCAGGAAACCAGCGATGAATTTGACGTTGCTATTATTGACTTGGTGGAGCCTCTGGAAGGAGGCCCAGCTTGCTTACTATACACCCAGGAGTTCTATCAACTCGTGAGAGAAAGACTAGGCCCCGAGGGTATTATGTCTGTCCAGTCTGGAGCCTCTGGCTGGACCAACTTGGAGAACTTCACTGCAATCGTAAACACTCTGAAAAGCGTTTTCTCCATAGTCTGCCCGTATCAGGTTTACGTTCCTTCCTTTGTTGATATGTGGGGATTCTCCACGGCCTCCAACAGTATTGCCCCTGAAGAGCTACCCTCGGAGGAAGTGGACCGCAGGATTATGGCTCGGCTGTCGAAGGAACTGAGATCCTACGATGGTCTCAGCCACCGAGCCTTTTTTGCCCTCTCGAAGCACCTCCGTCACGAGCTGGCTGCAACCAAAAGGGTCATAACCGACAAGCAGTCTATCTTCACCTATTAGCATCGTGACGAGCCTTCGCGTCCTTACCGCGCGTCAAGCCAGTTGCTGTTCAAGTAGGATGAAAAGCCTTGTCAAAACAGTTGGTTTTTTGAGCACGGTGCTAACCGTATCATCTCTAGTGCCCAGGCGAATGCAGACTATGCCCATTAAGATGTGACTTAACCTCAGCGTAACGTGCAGCGATACCGAGTGCTTTGGCCGCAGTTTCCAGATTACTAAAGGTGGGGAACCCCAGAGCTTCCAGCGCGCGCGATAGCTCTTCCTTGGCGGACAATTTTGGTCCGTAAATCCAGATCGTCATCGGTTTTGAGACCTGTTGCTTCAGCCGGCGAAACACGTCAGCCGTGTCTTGTGCGTCTGAGGATGAAGCGGCCCAAAGGATGAGCATAGCACAATGCACATTGTCATCCGCTAGCACTGTAGATATTATCGATTCAAGCGCGGCAGTGAAGTCACTAACGAATGGTGCCACCTGGCCAGCATCAACAGGGTTGCTGGCCAGTCTGGGGGAAATCTTGGCCAGCCTATCATCCGTTACGGACGATAGGTGTGCGACATCCAGTCCGCTCTCCACGGCTGCATCAATTGCCATTATGCCGGCTGCTCCAGAGAGAGTGATAATGGCGACTCGGTTGCCTTTGGGCGACGGTTGGGAGGCAAAGACTCTGGGTATATCCAGGAATTCCTGCCAGGTGTTGAGTCGAACAATACCAGCCTGCTTGAAGGCACTGTCGTAGATCTGGTCAGCCCCTGCCATTGACCCGGTGTGGGAAGCCACGGCTTTGATGCTCGCCTCATTCCGCCCCGGTTTGAGAATCAGTACTGGCTTGTGGGTGACTACTGTTCGGGCAACGTCCATAAAGCGCCGACCGTCCTTTATGTCTTCCAAATGTATGGCAATGACTTTGGTCTCGGGGTCAGCCGCCAGATACTCAAGGAAGTCGATTTCATTAACGTCGCATTTGTTTCCGAAATCACATATTTTGCTAACAGGATAGGCGCAGTCTTCGAGTGGCAGCGCCTGCGCACCGACAATGCCAGTCTGGGAAGCATATGCTGTAGCTCCTTTCTGGATCCTGTTGTAACCTGTAAAATAGGGGGTGGTCACGAGACCAGTAGCAGTGTCAGCAATGCCTATCGTATTTGGCCCGATAAGACGGATTCCGGCATGACGGGCAATATGTACCACTTTCTGCTGGAGTCTGGCTCCTTCTCTGCTTGTCTCGGCAAAACCATCAGATACGATAATAGCTGCCTTTATTCCTTTCTGAGCACATTGCTCGATAACCGCTGGTACCACTTGTGAAGGTGTGATGACTATGGCGAGATCAATGTCGTCAGTCACATGGTTGACCGTAGGGTAGACTGTCATGCCTAGTACTTGGCTATAGGATGGGTTGACAGGGTAGATTGCACCTGAGAACCCGAAATCGTGCAGGTTCTTAATGACACCGTAGCCGCCCATCCAGCCTTCCCTGAATGAGCCCATTATTGCGACGCTACGCGCCTCAAAGAATATCCCCAGGCCACCGTTCTGCTTGAGTTCCATTGTGCCGTGGGCGCCCTCCATTGTCCTTGACTTTGAGTTCCCTCAGGCCTGCTTTCGCGGCCTGGTTGGACGGCGAATCTCCATGATTATGAAGCTGTGGTCGCCGCGAGTCAGCTCGCCGCAAGGGACAAAGCCGCATTTTAGAAAGCACTTCTGCGCCCGGACATTCCAATTCAAGGTCTTGAGGTGAATCCTTTCTAGCTTGGTTTGCGAGAAAACACGGTCCACTAAGGTAAGTATGGCATCAGTTCCGTAACCCTGGTTCCAGTAGGCCCTGTCGCCAATCATGATGCCTAGCTCGGCATCCCTGTTGAGCTCGTTTATATTGAAATAGCTGCAATTGCCAATATGTCTCCCATCTACGGTTTCGATGGCGAGACGGCAACCTGGCCCGGGATGGTGCAACTCCTCAGCGTAACCCCTCAGGTACTCCTTGAAGGAGCTTGACGTGGGGAGAGCTGCATCGAGCTCGCATAGCTCGGTATCCGTCCGCCAGCCATAATCATTGACGGCATCTTGTATGCGTTTTGGGCGTAGCTTGACCTTGTCACCAACCAATACTGGTGGTCTTACTAGGGCCCCGAAGATAGAGGGTCTTCCCAAAAGTGAAGCTCCTTCAACGCAGATCTAGCTGCCTGGCGGACTCCGGGCTCAGGGTCTTCTGCCAACTCACTCAGGGTTTGTCTGGCTTCATCGCCGCCTATTTCACCCAACGCCTTTATGGCTGCTTCCTGAATTTGGCCATCTTCGTCTTTGGTCAGCATTATGAGGTGAGGCACAGCCTCGTCGGCGCCAAGCTCGCCGCAGGCATTAGCAGCCTCATAGCGTATCTCGGCTTCAGGGCTAGTGAGTTCGGTCAGCAAAACTGTTAGCCATGCTGTATCGCAATTGCGGCCCATGGCGTACACGGCGCTTGCTTTGAGGTTGACATCATTGCTGTGATAGATTCTCTGTATAGATTCCTTGACTCGTGGCAGACTGAGAGGAGCAATAGCCTCCAGGGCTCGGCGCTTCACTTCGACTGGCTCTGCCTCGTCATCCAAGACCTCTAGCAAAGCTGCGTATACCTTGTCTGTATAGTGAGTGGATAGCTTATCTAGCTCGCCTAGCAGGGCGAATCTGCCCAAAGCTACTGCTGCTGCTGCCCGGACTCTGGCAGAGGTGTCTTGTTTGAGTGCTTGCAGCAAAGGCCCGATAAAACGGTGGTTTTCCTCTGATTGTAAGCCAGCAATTGCCTGGGTCCTGACTGCCTCGTCAGGGTCACCAAGGCAGAATACGAAGGTGCTGCTGAAATCAAGTCTAAGGTCAGCCTCGCTTAGGTGGACAAGGTGAGAGATGACTTGATGCCGCCGCTCGGCATGTGCCTTCGCCCAGATCTCCTTTAGGAAGTCCAGCCCCTCGCCCGTCAGGTCGGATAGGTAGGCCAATTTAGAATTGACTAGGGGCTTATTCGAGTCGAAGATCTCGGCGATACACTGCTTGTGGGGGGGTGATTCCGCTGTCACCTATTCGTCCTCCTCGCTATCTTCTTCGTCCTCCTCCTCTTCGTCTGGTGGCCACACGGGTCTCGTGTAGCGGTCGATAAACTCCCCCATGGCTTCAGCGGCTAGCTTCTTCATTTCCTCCTCTGACTCTCTAGCCAGGTTGGCTAGGTCGGCTAAACTGACGCCTATGCCGAGGATCTTGGTCAGGATTGTGAGCACGGCCAATGAGGCCTTTGGACTGGGTATTCGAGTGGCATACGCGGGCACCTCACCCAGCAGGCAGATGCCTTCGATGCCCCTCTCCTTAGCTACTCCTAAGAACAGGCCGTTAAGCCCGGCGATTTGAATGTCGCCGCGGAGAACGACATTGTGCTTCTTTAGCTCATCAAGTAGCTTTTCATTTGTGGTTGCCCCCCATACCCTTGGTTGTTCGGTGT
>Ga0209986_10005069_pt1 | contig 11005 bp, 8 predicted proteins | sample BlataG_FD_183168 | JGI IMG/M metagenome (GOLD analysis project Ga0209986, IMG submission 183168) | Deep subsurface microbial communities from Black Sea to uncover new lineages of life (NeLLi) - Black_00105 metaG (SPAdes) (version 2) | ecosystem: Environmental > Aquatic > Marine > Oceanic >...
TGCGAAGGCTGACGACGTGCTGGCGTGCTGCGACCGGCATGGCGTTTCCCTGAGCAGTCTCGGCTACTATCCAAATCCACTCGATCCCGATCCGGCCGTTGCGACACCGGCGATTGCCCACCTCAGGCAGGTGATCACGGCGGCTGCGATGCTCGGGGTGAAGACAGTTACCACCTTTGCCGGCCGTGACTGGAACCGCACGGTGGAAGACAATTGGCCGCGTTTTCTCGAGGTCTGGCGGCCGCTGGCGGCGTTTGCTGAAGACCAGGATGTTCGCATCGGAGTCGAAAACTGCCCGATGCTGTTCACTGCCGATGAGTGGCCCGGCGGCAAAAACCTGTTCACCACGCCGGCGATCTGGCGCCGCGGCTTTGCTGAGATCGGCTCACCCGCCTTGGGCCTCAATTACGACCCATCCCACTTCGTGCTGCTGGGGATCGATCCCCTCACAGCCCTGGCAGAGTTTCGTGACCGGCTGTTCCATCTGCACATGAAAGACGTCCGCCTCGACCCCACCGCCATTGCGGAAGTGGGGCGTTTCGACTTTCCCAACCGCTGGCATCAGCCCCGGATTCCCGGGTTCGGCGAAATCGATTGCGGCGAGTTTCTTGCCGAAGTTCGCCGCGTGGGCTACGACGGGCCGGTCTGCATTGAAGTCGAAGATGAAACCTTTGGCCGCTCCCTCGGCGGCCGCATTGCCGCCTTGCGGACCGCCCGCAATCTGCTGGCGGCTTATTTTCCCTGATTTGTCCCGGGAGTTCCTGCGATGGCGATCCGACGGCGCCGGCTGATGGGGCTGATGCTGGGGGCCTTTTGCGCCACCGCGGTCACCGCGCTGGCCGAGGGCCCACGGCAACGGCCGAACATTCTGTTCATTTTCGCGGATGACCATTCCCCGCGAACGGTCAGCTGTTACCCGGGGGCCTACGAGATCGCCTGCACGCCGAATATCGATCGGCTGGCAGCTTCTGGCATCCGCTTTCGGGCTGCCTACTTTGGCTCATGGTGCATGCCCTCACGGGCGTCCCTGCTCACCGGGCTTCACCCCCATGCGATCGAGTCAATGCGGATGGAAGGTGCTTATCCAGGCAGCACCTACGATCCGCAGAGGTGCCGGTTCTGGCCTTCCGTGTTTCGTCAGCATTGGCTAAACGAGCATCACCCGGGCTCCTGATTCGGCGACCGACTCCAGCACGAGCACCGTTGCGATGATCGGATCTGCAACCAGATCTGGACGACTGTGCTCGAGTCCTTCATGGTAGCCTCCGAATATGCAGGGAGAGTTCCACGTCGGATTCGCGTTCAGAGCCCCGCCTTGTAGCGCCGAACGCGGTCGGGGAGGGCCGGGGCGGTGGCAATCTCGGCCATGCGTTCGAGAATCATCGTGGCTCGCTCGGCGGCACTCGCGGCGGCCCCGAGCAGGCGGCGGCCCGTACGACGGGCGGTCGGCATGGTCGATGGCTCCTGCGAAACGATCTCACATGAGCGGGCCGAGGTAGTCGAGACTGCGGTTCGCCTGGTCGGGCGTGCCGCACTCGACGGAGAAGACGATGTCGCGGGGTGTCTTCTCCTGCACGATGCCGATGATCCGCCGCCAGTCGAGCACGCCGTCGCCGCAGCCACAACCTACCGGCGTGCCGGTCACCTTGCCCCGCTCGCTCCTCGAGTGGTCGGCCGAGATGTCCTTGGCGTGGAGGTGCACGAGCCGCGGGGCGACGCGGTCGAGCCAGGCGTAGACATCCTCGCCGCAGAGGTAGGCGTTGCCCGTGTCGAGGTTAATCCCGATCGCCGGCGACTTTACGAGGTCGTAGATCTCGTCGAGGCCGGCGGGGGTCTTCGAATACTGGGCGTGAGGCTCGAGGCCGATCTTCACACCCCGCCGCTCGGCCACGAACGCCGCCTCCTGGAGCGTGTATTTGATGAGCACCATGTCTTCGGCCTTGGTGGTCCACTTCGCCTTGATGCCCTCGTCGGTGTTGATCACCGGCACGCCGATCTCCCCGGCCACGCGGATCGCCATCTTGATGTATTCGCCGTGTACGTCGGGCCGGCCGAGGGGGCCGTGGGCCTGGAGCCCCGAGATCGTGAGCCCCGCCCGGTCGCAGGCGTCCTTGATCCGCCAGGGGTCGTCGAACATCGATACCGTGTGGAAATACCCAGCCTCGCTCATCAGCTCGCGGCCGAAGTGGACCATCGGCTCGATGTAGCGATAGCCCATCGTGGCCGCATGCTCGACGGCCCATTCGAAGGGCTTGTCGCTGGAGCGGGAGTATTCGGTGTTGATGCCGATGAAAATCTTTCCCATGTGTGGTTCCTGGTGATCCTTTCCTCGCGAGTTTTGCCGATCCGTTTTGGTGAGCCGTTACTTCCAGAGGCCTTCGAGCATCCGCACGCTCTCGTCCACGAGCAGGCGGCCCCCGGCCGGCCCCACCCAGTTGCTTTCGATGACGGCTGAATAGCCGCCCCCGTCCACGGCGCGGGCCGTGGGGAGATAGGTGCCCGGCGTGCCGCGGCCGGTGAGCTGCACGACGCAGGTGAGCGGGGCTGGGCTGCGGGCCTGCATCCGCACGCCATAATCCCCGAACAGCTCGAACGTGTTCGTGATGAAGGCCACGTCGCCGAGCCGGATCGCATGCACGGTGACGGGCACGGTCGGCCGGCCGCCGGCGGCCATCGTCGCCTGCTGCTCGTCGTAGCGGCGGACGACGTCGCGGTGCCAGACGGCACGGGTAAAGCCGTCGGGCTGCGCGGCCGCCCGCTCGGCCTTGGCGGCGCAGCGGTCGCGTTCGGCCGGGCTCACGAGCTGCATCGGCAGGTCGAGCGTGCGGATGGCATGGGCAAAGGCCGGCTGCGAGGCGAGCCCCTCGCGGGCGACAGGGAGCACATCGGAGACGGCGTTGGCGATCCGGCGGGCGATCTCCTGGCGGCCCGAGAGCCCGCGGCGGCGGAGCATCTCCTGCTCGGCCTTCTTCCGCCACTGCACGTGCGACGTGCAGTCGCCACCGGCGGCGCACTGCGGGAGCACGTACACGCCCGCGCCGAGCCGCTTCGTGAGCTCGAGCCGCGTCTCGTGCCAGAAGTCGGCCGAGAGCTCATGCTCGCGCTCGGTCTCCTGCGACGGGCAGGGCAGGTTGACGATCAGGCCCGCCAGGCCGCCGGCGGGCGACCAGAAAAAGACGAGCGACACGGCCGTGTCGCCCCCCCCTTCAATCGAGTCGAAATCGGCCGCGGCAGTTTTGCCATACATCGTGGTCGAGCCGGGGAAGGGCAGGCCCGTGGCCGGATCGAATCTGACAACCCGCCGGTTGTGGGCGACCGTGGCATGCGAGAGGGCCCAGCTCGTCAACGCGGGCGCACGGGCGTTCCAGGCGGCGATGACGGCTGCGGCGATCCGCTCGGCGGCGAAGCCGCGGTATTCCGTCGGGGTCATGATGCCGGCGGGAATCTCGTACCGGCCGTCGTCGAGCACGGGCCCGGTGTGGGTGTGGGTGGCGTTGAGGACGATCTTCGTGGGGTCGAGGCCGGGGGCGGCCCGGCGGATCGCGTCGTGATGCCGGGCCAACTCGTCGAGGAGCGCCGGGCTGGGATAGCAGAAGTCACAGGAAACGAGCACTGCCTGGTCAACGGTGCCACCGTCACGCCGGCTCTCGATCGAAAGCGCCGTGCAGGTGATCGGGTCGCGGACTCCCTTGGAGATCCGCCGGTGGTGCTGGCCGTGCAGGAGCACCGGCCGGTCGGGCGTGAGGTCGCCCCTGGCCCAACCGGCAACGAGGCCCGTGGACGGGAGCGTGGCCGGGGGCACGGCGGCACGGCAGGGCTGCGGGGCCGCTGCAGCCCAGGCGAAGGCCGCCACATAGGCGAACCGGCGTAACCATTCCCGTTCGTTCGAGCGGACAGTCGGTTGCACGGAGTCGGTCTCGTTTTTTTCCGGGAATATGTCGCAGGCGGCGGGTGGATCCTGGGCCGCACCGCGACTCGCTCAATTTTTCGGAGTCTGTTCCCGGGGCATGCGGCCGTCAATGCGCAGGTGCGCAAGGCGATTGCACGATTGCGCACGGCGGTCGACGCATCGAAATCAGGGACGGCAGCGGATTTCCGATCGCCACGCATCATCCCGCCGGCTTCCGCCGGGGGCTTGTGGTGTGGCGTGTTCGTGACGCGGCCGTGGGTTTATGGCCCTTACCCGCGGAGACGGTCGCGGAAGGCGCCGGGGGCGAGGCCCGTCTCCCGCTTGAAGAGCCTGATCAGATAGCCGCTGCTGGAAAACCCGCTGGCCGCGGCGATCCGCTCCACGGAAAGCTCGGACTCGGCCAACAGCCGCCGCGCCCGGTCGAGCCGGGCCTTCTGGATCTCGGCCACGATCGACCGGCCGAGCGCCGCCTGAAACCGCAGTTCAAGCGACCGCCGCTTCGACCCCGCGGCCGCCGCCACGTCGGCCACGCGGATCGGCAGGGCCGCCTTGTCGGCAATGAACCGCACCGCCCGGCGCACGACCGGATCATCGGTGGCCCGCACGTCGCTCGACCGACGCACGATCACGCCCGTCGGCGGGACGAGGATCCGCTGCGGTGGGAGCCGCTCGCCGCGCATCAGCCGGTCGAGCAGCGCCGCCGCCTCCCAGCCGGCCGTCTCGCTGTCGAGGGCCACGCTGGTGAGCGGCGGATCGGCCAGTTCGCAGAGCAGGTCGTCATTATCGACGCCCACGACGGCCACGTCGTCGGGCACGGCGAGGCCCGCGACATGGCAGGCCTCGCATACCTGCCGGGCCCGGTCGTCGTCGCAGGCCAGCAGGCCCAACGGCCGCGGCAGCGTTGCCAGCCACGCGGCCAGGATCGCCTGCTCGCGGCCCCACTCGCGATCGGCGTCGCGGCGGGGCAGCGGAAACTCAGGGCAGCGCAGCCCGCTCGCCGCGAGCCGCGCCGCGAAGCCGCGGCCGCGTTCCACCGACCAGGGAAGATCGTTTGAGAGGCCGACGAACGCGAACGAGCGGATGCCGCGGTCGAGCAGATGCTCGGCAGCGAGCTTTCCCGCCGCAAGCGAATCGGGCCGCACCTCGTGCATGCGGGCGAGCCGGCTCCTCGCCGCCTGCTGCCGATAGGTGAGGTCGAGCGCGATTGTCGGCAGACCGGTGGCGAGCACGGCCTTCGCCAGCTGCGGCGTCTCGAGCCGGGCGATGATGCCGGTGCCCCCCCACTCCGCCATTCGCGGCAGGACTTGCCGGAGGTCGGCGGGGGTGATGTAGAAGCCCCAAGGCCCGTGCAGCCGCGCATAACGGTTTACGCCCCGCAGGAAGCGGCGGCCGTAGCCGAGCGAAGTTTCGACGAGCAGCGCGACCCGCGGAGTTTGCATCCCCCGATGATACTGTCGCCCCGCCCGGCTCACGGCGGTGGCAGTTTGTGCCGCTGTGGAATATCGCGGTGTTCTTCGTGTACGCGATGCGGCGTGTGGAGTGCCCGCGTTGTGGCGTGAAGGTTGAGCAGGTGCCGAGGGGCGACGGGAAGAGCAGCCTGACAACGAGCTATCGATGGTTCTTGGCCCGATGGGCCAGGCGACTCTCCTGGAAGGAGACCGCGGAAGCGTTTGGAACCAGCTGGGATGCGGTGTTTCGCCTGCTACAACACGCTGTTCTCTGGGGGCTCGCCCGTCGCGAACTCAAGGACATCCAAGCAATCGGCTTCGATGAGATTTCATTGAGGAAGGGCCAGTCATACCTGACGCTCGTCTATCAGATTGACGGGAGCATGAAGCGGCTGCTGTGGGTGGCGCAAGACAGGACCGAACAGAGCCTGCGGGGATTCTTTGAGTTTTTCTCGGCTGAAGTGCGAGAAGGGATCCGGTTTGTGGCCAGCGACATGTGCAAGGCGTATCTCAACGTGATCGCCGAGCAAGTGCCGAAGGCGCTGAACGTTCTCGACCGTTTTCACATCATGAAGAACATGAACGCGGCTATCGATGAGGTTCGGCGGACCGGGTTTGCCGAACTCAGGCGAGACGGATACGAGCCGATTCTCAAGCACTCGCGTTGGTGCCTGTTCAAGCGGCGAGAGAATCTGACGGAGCCGCAAGCGGCCAAGCTTGATGAGCTCCTGAAATACAATCTCAAGAACGTAAAGGCAATCCTGATGCAGGATGACTTTCAGCAGTTCTGGACCTACCTCAGTCCCAGCTGGGCGATGAGGTTTCTCGACTCGTGGTGTGAGCAGGCCAAGGAGAGTGGGCTGGAGCAGATGCAGAAAGTCGCCAAGAGCCTGTAGCATCACCGACGGCTACCGGCGAACTGGTTCCATGCGAAGGGAGCGATTTCGTCCGGTGTTGTCGAGGGTTTCAACGGCAGGACAAAGCTGACCAGCAGAAAAGCCTACGGCCTCAGAACGCCGGAAGGCATCAAAATCGCGCTGTTTCACACGCTTGGCAGGCTGCCTGAGCCGGAAGGTGCCCACAGATTCTGCTGACGAGTCGGTTATTTGGCTACCCGTCCGCCGCAACAATGATTCACCCGCTTCCCAGGTAGCCGTAAGGTTGCGTCTCCTTGTCGGCTTGTCGGGAATTCTTCAGAATACGTAGGGTTGGCAAGCCGCCTTCCAACATGCGTTGAGCGGGTCAGAAATTCATTCACATTTGGCCAGATGCCGCACCCCAGCGTCGGGCAGCAAACCGAGGCGTCTCCCTACACGGCGCCGACCGACGGACGACCACCGCGTCTGGCCTCTATCGATACCTACCGTGGCATCGTCATGTTTTTGATGCTGGCGGAAGTCCTGGAACTTCACTCGTTGCAGGAGCATTTCCCGGAAAGTCTGTGGGCACAGTGGGTTGCATTCCATACGACTCACGTGGAGTGGATTGGTTGTTCGCTGCACGACATGATCCAGCCCGGCTTTACCTTCCTGGTCGGTGTCTCGCTCCCTTTCTCATTAGCCGCCCGAGCCGCTAAAGGGGCGACGCTGGCCTCGATGGCGTGGCATGCATTCACGCGCAGCATGATTCTGATCGTGTTAGGGGTGTTGCTGCGGAGCATCGGCCGCTCATCGACCAGCTTTTCCTTAATCGACACGCTCACCCAGATTGGACTCGGTTATTTTTGGCTGTTCTGGTTAGGACGTTGGGGAGTGAAAGCTCAGATTGTCGCGTTGTTCGCGATCCTTGTCGGTTACTGGGGGCTATTTGCCGCCTGGCCGCCGCCACCTGCCGACTTTGACACCACCACAGTCGGTGTACCCGCCGCTTGGCCACATCTGATGGAAGGCTTTCCGGCGCATTGGAACAAGAACATGAATCCGGCGCATACCTTTGAGGTATGGCTGATGAATCAATTTCCCCAACCCGAGCCGTTCATTTATGCCGGCGGCGGCTATATGACCCTAAACTTTATCCCAACTCTGGGCACGATGATCTTGGGCCTGTTGGCAGGCGGGGCACTGAAAAGCGATTGGAACAATCGCCGCAAACTATCGGTACTGATGATCGTCGGATCCTGCCTGACGCTGGTTGGATGGGGACTTGGGGAGTTGGGGATCTGCCCTGTGGTCAAGCGAATTTGGACACCATCGTGGGTTTTGTACAGCGGCGGCTTGTGCTTTGTGTTCTTGGGAATGATGCACGCCGTGTGCGACATGGCTGGCAAACGAGGCTGGGCCTGGCCTGTCTTGATCATCGGTGCCAACTCGATTGTGGCCTATGTCATGAGTTGGGTGCTCGAACGCCCGATCAAGGCCTTCCTGGAGCGTCGTTTGGGAAGCAGCCTCTTTCAAATTGCTGGTGAGGCCTGGGAACGGGTCTTGCTCGGTGCGGTCGTACTGTTCGTCATGTGGCTGGTCCTAGTCTGGTTGTTCCGCCAGAGAATCTTCGTCCGCATCTAGCTGCAAGCACACTCCGGCACGACAGCACGGCTCCCAGCTTGGACTGCATGGGCCAGCCTGCACAATAATTCGCTGATCGCCGCTCGATTGTGCTCTACGATGGCTGGACCAATTGGTTCGGGCTGTCAGACACTATTTCTTTGCCAGGTGTTCCAGCAGCGGGTCGACCGAGCGAACCTGCTGTGGAATGCCCCCCCTGGTATCTGGCCTGGACTGATGCCTCCAGACGCCTTGCCGACGGCGATAGCCCGATCGCGGCTCGCCCGGCGGGTGTGAGAGCGGAATGAACACCTCCTTGGTGGTGGCCTTCCACTTCTGCACGGCGTCCTTCACGACCGTAGAGCCGCCGCGATTCTCCTGACCGACACCGCCGCTCAGTTGTGCGCCGCATTTTTCGACCGGCCGATCTACCCCGCCGCGGGCTGCACTTCTCGACCGGCGTTCACAGAAGCGTTCACCGCTCAAATCCTGCTCGTGTGGCTTCCAGCATTGCCTTGAGCTTGTCGCGCACTTCGGCGTGAACGGTGTCTGCGACCACGTTGCGGTTTTCGTCGGGGTCTTTTTCCAGATCGAACAAGCCGACGCCCAGCAAATCGCCACGGCCATCGCCGGCACGCATCTCCGTGTAGCGCCAGCGGTCGGTTCGCACCGCATCACCGCCTCCGTGTCGGGTGAAAACCGCCTCCTTGTGCCGAGCGTCGACGTCCAGCAGCAGCGGCTGCATGCTCTTGCCTTGCAGGTGGGCCGGCCGAGGCAGCCCCGCCAGGTCGCAGAGCGTCGGGTAAATGTCGATGAACTCAACCACCCGCCGGCTGACTCGGCCACCCTCGACACCGGGTGCCGCGATCAGCAGCGGCGCACGCGATGCAACTTCGAAATTCGTGTGCTTGCACCAGAGGCCATGTTCGCCTAACTGCCAGCCGTGATCCCCCCAGAGCACGATGATCGTCGTATCGGCCACGCCCAGTTCCGCCAACCCGTCCAAGAGCCTGCCCACCTGCGCATCGACGAAGCTGACACTCGCGCAGTAGCCGCGGATCAGTTCCCGCGCCGTTTCCTCGGACACGGGGCCTTGTTTCGGAATGCCGTGATAGGCACGGAGCTCGCCCCACTGATACCGAAACGCCGCAGAAAGGTCTTGGGGAAAGAACATGTTGTCCGGCAAGCGGATTTGCTCGGCCGGATACAGATCCCAGTACTTCCGCGGCACGCTGAAAGGCAGATGCGGCCGATAGAAGCCGCACGCCAGGAAGAACGGTTGGCCCTGCTTGGCGAGACGTCGGATGTCGGCCAATGTCTTGTCACATATTTGATGGTCCGGGTAGCGTTCATCCGGCACGTCGACGGCTTCATAGGCCGGCCCTCGATTCCGTCCGGTTGCCAAGGCGCGGTTTTCGGGCAGCGCCCACCAGATGCTCGCCGTCTCGGGCCGCCATGAGCCTTCGCTCCATGCCTCGCGATCGTCCGTTGCATGATGGTACACCTTGCCGTTGCTCTGCGTGTGGTAGCCGTGCTGCCGGAAAACCAATGGCAGCGAAGGCACATCCGGGGCGTCTTCGTCGGCGCGGGTCAAGTACGACGTGAATCGGGTAGGGGTCGGACGCAACCCCTTCATCAAACTTGCCCGCGAGGCGCCGCAGACCGCGATGTTGCAGTACGCCCGGTCGAACCGCACCCCGCGCTCGGCCAGCCGGTCAAAGTGCGGTGTCACCATCGGCTGGACGCCGTAACAACCCATCTCGGGCCGCAGATCGTCGACGACCAGAAACAAGACGTTCGGGCGGTTGACCTCCGTTTGCTCTGCATCGCACGTCGTCAGACCGCCAAACCAGAGCATCGCGACAAGAACCAGCGGCCCGCGATGCGCCCACGGAAAACAGGTGTGCCTCGTCATTTCATCTACCTCATGAACCGAAGTCCGCCGTGTCCTCGTTCTCCGACTCACTCTATCCTCCCGGAGCCTGGGCTCTGCTGCCCTGGCCGCCTCCGCTGGGAAGAGCATGCCACGCCGCTCTCACCCCGCCCGCGGCTCGGCGCCGTCTCCTTCCTCCACCGCTTCGGCTCCGGGCTCAACCGCCACGCCCATCTGCACGCGGCTGTCACCGACGGCCTCTTCCTACCGGGCCCGCACGGCCCCGACGGGCCGCCCGCGCTCCTGCCCGCTCGGCCGCTCACCGCTACAGATCTCTCCTCGCTCACCAAATGGATCCGCCGCCGCGTAATCCGCTCGTTCACGCCGCAGGCACGCATCAAGTACGGCTCAACGCGCGTCGCAAAAAATCACGCTGGCTAAATTGCTGAAAATGCGCGACACCGTGGGCTGCGAAACGCCCTGTTCGGGGGATGCCCAGCCCCGCGGCAAAACCTGTTCACGACGCCGGCGATCTGCCGCCGCGGCTTTGCTATGATCGCATCGGCCTTGGGCCTCGATTACGACCGATCCCTCTTCGTACCGCTGGGGATCGATCGATCCTGCCGCCCTGCGGACGGCCCGCAACATGCTGGCGGCTGGTTTTTCTGATCTGTCCCGGGAGTCTCTTGAATCGTGATCCGACGGAGCCGGCTGATGGGGTTGTTGGTGGGGGCCTTTTGCGTCACCGCGGTCACCGCGCTGGCCGAAGGCCCACGACAACGGCCGAACATTCTGTTCATTTTCGCGGATGACCATTCCCCGCGAACGGTCAGCTGTTACCCGGAGGCCTATGAGATGGCCTGCACGCCGAATATCGACCGGCTGGCAGCTTCCGGCATCCGCTTTCGGGCCGCCTACTTTGGCTCATGGTGCATGCCCTCACGGGCGTCCCTGCTCACGGGGCTTCACCCCCATGCGATCGAGTCAATGCGGATGGAAGGTGCTTATCCGGGCAGCACCTACGATCCACAGAGGTGCCGGTTCTGGCCTGCCGTGTTTCGCCAGCATGGCTATCAGACCGCCCAGATCGGCAAATGGCATACCGGCACCGATGCCGGGTACGGCCGAGACTGGGATTATCAACGCGTCTGGAATCGGCCCGCCGAGCCCGAAAATGCCGGCAGGTACTACGGCCCCCAGTGGATCGAGACCAACGGCATGCGGGAATGGGTGGAGGGTTATGCAACCGACCGCTATACGGAGTGGGCCTGCGACTACATCCGGGGAGGCAATC
>Ga0209986_10005071_pt1 | contig 10999 bp, 14 predicted proteins | sample BlataG_FD_183168 | JGI IMG/M metagenome (GOLD analysis project Ga0209986, IMG submission 183168) | Deep subsurface microbial communities from Black Sea to uncover new lineages of life (NeLLi) - Black_00105 metaG (SPAdes) (version 2) | ecosystem: Environmental > Aquatic > Marine > Oceanic >...
TCACTGATGTTACCTTTAACTTTTTCATAAAAGATGAAACCGCACCATTCAGTAATTCCGATACGATCATGCATCTGATCGATCTTTTTCTTTACATCTTCTGTAATAATGAGTTTACCCTTCTGCTTCTGCTCCAACAGTTCGTACTGTTTCTTCTGTATTGTTTGCATAATTAAGATTTATAATTGATGATATTCTTTCTTTTATCATATCCACTAATTCATTTGGAATACGATTGTACATTGTAGAAATATAAGGTAATATTTCTTCTTTATCCGTATCTTCTACTGTAAGTAAAAGTTCTTTATTTCTGAATTTACAATATGATTTTATAGGATCTCTGTATACTTTATTGATCATATTCAAATTATCAAAATTGAGATAATTCTGATAATTATTCTGTTTAGGAATACCGTCTACTTCGATCTTGTTTATAAAATCAGACGATACGGTTATTCTACCGTTTGATTCAACAACTTCAAATATGTCTGCGTTATCATAAATGATCCTATCAATATCAACATCATTTAAAGTTGAATCATCGGTTCCATTGAAAGGACAGTTGTAAACAGATTCAATGGTACTGTAAGGCCCACCTTCTCTACTTTCCCAAGAAAGATAAGCATCAAGATAGACACAATACAATGACATGTCCGTATATTTTCTTTTTCTTTTAAAGAAATGTGTATACAACTCTGAATCACCAAGACACATGCCCATCCAATCAGGACTACTCATATATTGACGTTGTGAATGAGAATGTTGGATCCTATCAGATGCTTCTGTAGCATTCAATCTTGAACGGAACATCTTAAGATTTTTGAATCTCATACCTTTTTCGTCTGCATATATTTGTGTTTTAGTATACACCTCTTTTAACAATGCCTTATGCCCCAATGTATTTGAAACCTCAATATTTCCATGATATATTATGATGTCTATTTCATAATGATCACGATAATAATTGTAATATGTTGTAATATCAATGTTATCTATGCTACCATCAGATCTGTATTTATGATCAAGTAGCTCATAAAAATGTTTCAGAATAATATGATATCTGAAACTGTCTCTGTCTATGATATCATCATCAACATGTATATTACTTACGAACAGTACACCTTCAGGAGCAGTATCAACAATACCATTTGCTGTAATATATACTGTACCGAAATCACCTTTTATTCTAAATGCAAGTGGTCTATTATACATAATTATCTTTATTTAGTAAAAAAAGGGATCTCCTCATAATGAAGAGACCCCTTTTCTATCAATTTGATCAATTACACATTGATCGCTCTCAATTCTGTGAACAATTTGTCCAGTTGGCTTTCAGTTACACCACCGAATGTTTCTTCAGGTTCTTGACTGATGATCTGACCTATCTCGCTTACTGCTACATTCAGATCACTTACAGCATTTGCAAGTGTTTGGTGTATAGCAACCAATCGTTGATATTCAGGAGAATCAGCAATTGAAGATTCATTGGCTGATGCTTCTGCAGCTTCTGCACCATAATTTTGAAGCAATGCTACCAAAGCTGGAGTCTTCATCTGAGGGTAATTACCAAAATACTGACGAGCAGCGTCACCATCTGTTTCAATGATAACACGTACTTCAGCTACAATATCGTTACGCTTAAGTGTACTGTAATCAACAGAACCAGCTTTCATCTGCTTTGGTACTACAAGCAGAATAACATCACCTTCTGCAGGAATCAATGATGTATCATCGAACAATGTCGTTTTTGTAGAGTGAATGATCACATTCGCATTCTCAAAATTGACATCTGTTACGTGAGCTTTAAGCTCTCCAAATGTAAGTCCTTGAAAATCAGTTACTTTTTTAGGTCGTGCGTTACCTTCTGATTTAATATAGATTGTTCTTGACATTATTATAATTTTTGTCAGATTAAAATGCCACCTACGTCAAGGTGGTCTTCAATATCGTTCATAAGCAGTGAATACAGCTCATCAACGTCCTTTTTGTACTTTATCTCAGCTTCAATAGCATCTCCTGCCATAGCTGATGAAAGTACGTGATCATGTGAGATATCGTACAGTTCCTCCACTTCGAACCGCAATGTGTTAACATTACAGTTCTCAATGGATTCCCTGTCACGATTCAATACTTCACATGTTTTAGAGATTGTCGTTTCCGACAGTTCATTTCCGAACATGTTGTATAATCCTTACGTCCGTAAATCTGTCAACATAGGAATCATTGTTTACAAGAAGATCGATCCGTTTTGACCATCTTCTGTTCATTCTGTCAGCAATCATCCACATACCGTCATATTCACCTGCTCCCACAATATATATGGAATCACCTGGTGAATAGATCTCTTCAAGATCTCTACTTATCGCTACATATCTGTTCGATAACGGATCTTCAGGATTGATATGATAATTGAATGCTGTAACATACGGATCAGCATCACATTGTTCAGGTACTGCCTGATAACATGTTGCTGTTACAAACGTATGTATTATTATAAATGATATTGATAGATTTAACATGTCTTACGGATTAAGTTAATAAAATCATCCAGCGTCATATGTACATATTTTCCCTGTGTTATAAATCTTCCTTTGGGACTTTTAATGGTCTTTTTCTCAAATATTACATTGAGTTGACCTTCCTCTATAGGCATTTCCTCAAGTACTGATATATAATCAACACGGTCTTTCAGTGTTTTACACTGTACATTCAAGTAGTCAGTATAGCAGAGATCAACCTTTTGGTCGTCTCTTCTTTTTGACTCTGAACGTGATGTCACAACGTCTGGAAAAAACTCTGATAACAGTTTTACACACTCGCGTTCCCAATTATGTCCTGCAGTGCGATTATTTCTTCTCCTCATACCAACTTCACTTTTTGCCATCAGATACCCAACAGCTTTTGCATCATACTATAAGCGTGATACTTACCGTGCATTGCATAAGAATCGGTAATGTCTTTTGTACCGTCATTATTGAATACAGGGGTTACACCATACTTCTCAACATGTCTATCTGCAAACAGATTACCTGCTGTGTCTGGATCACCCCAAATAAATACACGGTCAAAACGTGACATAATACTCTCCATCTTACCCTCTGGCACATCAATAGATTCTGCCTGTGGTGCAAATGAAGGTATTCCCATTTCATGCATTAGCATTACATCTTTGTAAGATTTCTGTATCACACATATCTCACCTCTATCAGGTAATAGTCTATAGCCTTGCAGCTCCATACCACCTGATATGAATCTCATTCTTTCCTCAAGAGGTCTGTATATCTTGAACTCTGTGAACAGGTCATAAGCATAAGAGAGGGTCTTGCATTTAAACAAAGACCTGTCTATCCAGAACTTAGATATCGGACTTACTCTGAAGTGATTGAGTGTATCAACTGAGATTCCCCATTGTTTCCACATTTGTACATCACCCTCTGTGGGCTGACGTTTATTTATGAGTATTGTTGGAAAGCTTTTTGGTTTTGTCCTCTTGTTTGATACTATCGGAAGTTGCGGGAGAGACCTGCATTGCAGATCCTCCCATACTTTTTCAAGCAACTCCCCGAAAGTGAGATAAGGATGAAGCATTGATACAAGATCAAATACTCCTCCTCTTATGCCTGTACCGTAATCAACGAATCGCAGATCACCGTTGTTACCATAGTAAAGTCTGAATGAAGGTGTATGGTCATCCTCACGAAGAGGTGAACATATCAACTTGCTTGGAGAAACATCTCCGATGTACTTTCTATATATGTCAAGCTGTGATGTTTTGCTAAGTATCTTTTCGATACTCAATTCTTTTCTTACGTTTACAGGCATAGTATAGCATAATGAATATTAACTGTCTATCATCCCCAAGGAGAATCCGATGCACCTGGTGCTTCAGAACCTACAGGGTCTTTTACTGCGGTAGGATTATATTCCTGCCAAACAAGACTTCCTTGATAATCGTGCTTGAATGCACCATACTCATCGTTCAAAGACTTCTGAAACTCAGTAGCAGCATTCTGATAAGGACGTACATACAGTTTTCTGTATGATGTCTGATACTGTTTACCATCGTCAGTTGTCTTCACACCGAATAGCATACCTACACGATTAGGTTCACCATCATTGGTCATCTGTAGAATACCTTTGATTTCTCCGAAGTTACCTGCGAAGATAGCATCCCAATTGTCAAAGAACAATTGCTCACCTTTCTTACCGCCTTTATGGTTTACCCATACACGGATGAAGTTCATAAGCTGCTCTTCGCCATTGAAAGCTCTTCTCAGACCTTCCTTGTTGAACCACTCATACTGAGGTCCTTCTTCAGGATCTGCATAACAGAACTGAGCAAAGTTGTTTACGAACTGAACTTTACCACTCTGAGATACTACATCCTTCTTTGTAATAAAGAAAGACTCACGATATAGGAAATCATCCTCTGGTCTACTCAACCACATATCGATACGTACACGGGTGTTACCCTCTGCATCTGTATCAACTGATGGTGTTGGTGCCTTTGGTTCTTCGAATCCGAGAACATTCTTCATCTCCTCAACAGATGGAGCAATTGCTTTGACGTATACGAAGTTCGCACCTGTCATCAATTTTACTCCTCCTGTTACCTTTTCTGCACTGTCTCTTACTCCGATAGCCATTAATTGAATGTATTAAAAGTGTTAGTGTTAGTGTATGCCTCTTCTGTTACAGGCTCTTCATTAGCTGTTACGCCTTCGGTAACAGAAGCATTCACATCTTCAGTACTTGTAGTGGTATCATCTACAAGATCAAACATAGGAACAACAACCTTTGATGTCTTCACATCTTTCAATTTCGGATGCTCAAACAAGAGTTTAACCTGATCTTTCGGTAGGTCATAGTAATCTTGAATGCAACCGATCTCTGGATTGTAATTACGAGCTGTGTTAGTTCGTGTATATCCTGCTCCCATAAGGGTGATGATCTCACTGATAGAGATCTGCTTTTTAGAATTGGAGTTTTCCATTTCTTAGTTAATAATTAAAGATTAAAATTGATCAATTTTGGGACCCTCTCCCATAGTATTCGTTGATAGTATCAACGACATTCTTAAGATCGTTATCGATCTTGAGTTCACTGAACATTCCCATTGGGGACTTTGCAGTAGTATCACCCACATTCTGAGTTACGAAGTGATTCCATAGTTTTTTGCTACCACCCTCTTCTTTGGTCTCAACATCTGCATACAATACAATGGTGAACATACCTTCAAGAGTGATCTTATCATCTACAAGCTTACCAATGGTCTTCGCTTTCTTCTTACGAGCACCTGTGGAGTCCGTAAGTTCCTCTTCGTGAGTAAGATAGATAACTGTAAGATCATCACGCAAGTTAGTAGGTGCATTAGCAAGCTCCCAGATATGTTTACCTATCTGTGTAAACTTCTCAAAACCTTTCACCTCTGCTTTACGCATGAACTCATTCGCAGCACAGTACTGCCAATCGTCTATCACTACTGTTTTGATATCAGGCATCTTGTCACTTACATATTGCATTACCTGCAATATTGTAGGCACATCATCTGTGCTGTACATATTACCTGCATCAGGTCGTCCTCCTTTCGGAACACGTTTGTAATCTCTACCTTTAGGAAACGGCAAAGCCTTTCCCTGTACATTCAAAACATATGTACTCTTAGGATCAAGATTCATCATTGAGGTGCTCTTTCCTGCACCTGATGGCCCTACGACCAACACGCCAATTGCGCTCATTCTTTCTTAAATTTTAAAGGTTCTGCACGTATTGGTAGACTTTTTCTACCTCATTGCTATCTTCTACTCTTGGCATCTCTCTGAAGTAGCTGCACGCACCGTCAAAGAAAAGTGGAGTTCTGACATTTGACTCACCATCACGACTTTTGAGTATCAACAATACTCTGAAGTGATCTTGCAATACATCAACACGATAGTTGTCACACTCTTCCATCTGATAACGATCAGGAGCAAACAGACCAAAAACATTATCAGCATCACGCTGTGTTTCTTTATTGTTTGCAAGACCGTCCAGCGAAGGTTCAAGTTTCTCATCGATCGATTGACCCTTGAACGTGTACTGCTTTTTCTCTTTATCAGAACTTTGCTGCTGAACGTTCACAACTATGTTAGCATACTTGTTACGTAGTTCGATACAATGTTCTGAAGAGAATCTACCTATCGTTTCGTGTTTTGTAAGACCTCTCTCTGTTCTCAACAGACCGATATGATCTGTGATACAGATAACATACTCATTAGGATCGTTTGGAGTATACGTATCATTGACCTCTTTTTCAATACCGTCAATGGTTATCTTTCGTTTTGTCCAACTACCTCTTTCTTCATTGTATGTCTTCATCGTCTTGAAGATACCTGTAGGATTATGTATGTCATCCACAATGGTTACGTATTTCTCAAGATCAGCAAAATAATCCTTTGCTTCTTCAATCTTTTGAATCACACTGTCAGGTAGATAGTAACCTACCTTACCAACAGAGCGTAACTCCTTGATGGACACACGCATGTTGTGTTTAACGAACAGCCAATATGATATGATGGACATCATGAACTTCTCCTTACTCTCCTCTAAACTGAAATAGAATATCTTTAATCTGATATCCGTCTCAGGGTTTTCCTTGATGAACGTGTAAGGGACGATAACATACAGAAAACGTGCAAGCTTGGATTTACCAACACCTGAGTTTGCTGTACATATATCGTATGTACCTCGTTCTATACCTGGAAAGAACCTTGATGTTCGTTCAAAAGGAAAAGGAATGCAGTTCACATGCCCAAGTGCAGCTCTTTCCTGTCTCTGTTTTATCTGAGACAGAGCTGCATCAAATATGCCGTCCCCACTTGACATCCTTTTCAGGTTCATCTTCAAGTATAGCATCACAAAGAGAAGCAAGCATGGATGTACCATCTTTGTAAATGAGATATTCGCTTACTTTCATAAACGCATAGTTCTCCTTCGCCTTTGCTTTGACATACTTTTCGGTTGCTTTGAGTATCGTGTCGTTATCATACTGCGGAAACTCCGTCTTGAACTTCCTGAACTTACGTATGATATTGGTCATATTGCCTCTTACGGGATGATTGTTGGTCTTTACACCTTTTGGAAAGAACTCTCTGAACTTATCAGCAAGCTCTTTTATCTCATCAGTAGTAGGTGGAACAAAGTTCCTCTTCTCTCTGAATAGAGCCTTTACAATAGTTCTACCTTTATCGGTTATAGCACCGTCATCACCAACGTAACCAAGACTGTGAAGATAGTTAATATTACAGATATTACCAACTGTAAATTCAATATTCTCACACAAACCTTTAAGAAAAAAGACCTCATTAGGTGTCATTCCTCTCTCCTCCATCAACTTCACATTTACACCTATTATATCCATTAGTATTTCTTCATTAGTAAACAATTTTTAGATTATTCATCTGTGTTATCATATCAATATCAGGAGCATCAACAGGTTCATCCTGTATCAACTCCTTTATATGTTCGGCACACGTGGTACCGACACCCTCTCTCATGTTAATAGAGTTTGCAATGCCCTCATGGTCATCAATGTCAAGCATATCTGACCAGAGAACATCACTTATCATCTGTAGTGTTACCATAGGTTTTTACAAATTGATCAATGTCCAAATGAGTAATGACATTGAACTCTTCCATAGGAATTGTCTCTGTCATTTTTTTGAACCATTTCTCCTCTTGTGTACCGACTGTAACAAAGATGAACACATTACCTCTTTTAACACCATTTACCCGTAGTCTGCCAATACGCTGAATATAATCTATAGAACTACTATAGTATGACATCATAATCACGTTGTCTGCTCCCTTGAGGTTTGCACCCTGCTTGAGCATCTTGAACGAACCAATGGTACGTATATTACCTTTGTCAAATCTATTGCGGAGGTCAAAGTTCAACTCATCACGCTGTTTCTTTGTCTCACCTTTCTTTGCAGAACGTACCACATTTGCAGTAACCTTCTCAAGTGTGGTCAGATCATTATTGAATATGATCGTCTTACCCTTGATGGTCTTATTCAACTGCTTGGTAGCTTCTATCTTGGAAGGCAATGAATATAACAGCTTTGATCGTTTCATCATAGCTGATTTGACAAGATAATCCTTTTTACTGTACACACCTTGCCAAAACAGGTCGTCAAGATATTTGTAAGCCCTTGCTTCAGTTGTCTTAAAAGGATTCTTCTTGCTGCCACCGTCTATGTTACGAGTACTCTGATCAAGTCTATGATAGATAACGTGTATATCAAGCTGTCTTGATGTACCCTCACGTTGACCCGCACCTACATCATATGTGAAACATACTGGTGCAATATCATCCAAGAGTATCTCCTTGTTGACCTCTATACCATCTATGACATAGGTTCTATCAGATTTTACAGTAGCACTCAGACCGAGTATACGCTTACATTTATTGTTCTTATAGAACTGTATATACACTGTTGAAAGTGAATCATGGACCTCATCACACACTGCAAGATCAAATGATCTACGCACCCATTTACAAGCAGACTGATAACAGGCAAACTCAAGATTCACATGTTCATGTATATCAATACCGAATGCAGATCTGAACTTATCAATATCTACATTGAGATCGTGTTCACGCTGTGCTGTTTCTGCAAGGAATACGACATCACTACCTTTTGGTAATGATGCCATACAATCAAGTGCAAGAAACGTTTTACCCATACCTGTTGCAAGCTCTACAGTACCTAACTGATCACAAGCCTCCCAAGCTTCTTTCGCCTGAATACCTATTGCACGTTTCTTTTCATCTATCTTCATAGTTTGATTATTAATACTATTAATACAAAAAGAACACATAACAAACCTGTTATCATGTTCAATTCAAATTCTGATGGTTCTTTCATAATTGTTCTAATATCTTATTACATTCTTTCAAGTAATATTCAAAGTTTAGATCATATGGTCCATCAAATGCTCTATTGAACATTGTCACATTATGACCTGCTTCTATGTATGACACACGTTCTTTTTCAACTTTTACATCTTCTACAAAATCAAAGATGTTAAGCTGATTTGCAGGTTCAAGCTCAAGAACGTCCTTCTTGTTTTCATCAGGTGGCAGGATCTTACGCAATCTTACACCATCATTACTTACAAAATATCTGTTTGTCTTTTGAACTGGAACTATCGTATGACTTCCATTAACAAGTGATTCTGTTTCATACTTTGCCCCTCCTCTTGCTCTTACTGAAGAACAAAAATCATATATACCATGAGCATCAACACCAATATCATCATAATGATCGATATTCATATGGTTCCTTATGGTATCCTCAGGAGGTATTTCAAACAAACATGCTCTTGCTACAGCAATAGAGACTATTCTATTGGAATGATTCTTATGCCAATCTTTGTCTATCTCATAAGTACCCTTGTACTTATGTTTGACAATATCACCATTGGAATCGATTATCTCCGCAAGATAATTATTGACATTTGAAAAGAATATCCTTTCATAATCAGTATCCTCAAGAATATATCCAGTTATCTCTTCCCACTCTTTATGCACTTTGTTAACAGCATCTTTCTGATCTTTATGATATTGTATCACAATACCATCAGTATTAGCAGATATGAGCTGTACACCTATCAGATGCATTCTCTCACAGAGCATGATAAGAGATAATTGACCAAGAAATGTTGTTTTCATGATCACCATCGGATCATACTGCCAACTGAAAGAACTTCCTGTCTTACCGTATCCTCCTCCGTTCATTGCTAATTTCAATGCTGATTGGTCGGCATCTGTCATTTCGTATTCAGCACTACCCTTTTCAAGAGTTTTCAACAAAGGTTTCAATTCATAATTTCTTCTATCAAAAAGTTCTTTGATGCCTTTCGTCCATTCAACTCCTAAATGACGAGGATACAATTTTGCATTGATGATAGATGCAGGATACATTGACCCAACATCCTTTTCTTGAAGAATATGATCATCCTTTCTTTTGATGATACATGCTTTATCCTTCGAATGAAGACCACCTTTTGCAAATGTTATTTCAAGACCTCCTATTACAATATCTCTTTGGAATTTATCATCAGGTCCGAATGATACTGATGATACTTCTTTAAGGAATGATTGTAATTCAGGAGTTTTAAAGCTTACAAAATCAGGTATGAGTTCTCTTACATTGAATCTTTTTCTGTAGGTTCGTTGTTTTTTGAACTCATGATATTTACGTCCAGAAAGTCTTTCATACGTTTTTCTGTTAATATACTCTCCGATCTTAACATCAGAGTAGTTTATCATGGAATGATCGTATTTCTGACTTATCCTTTTACGGAAATCGATCTGCTCTTTCGATTCCTGATAGAACAATTTAGTAGCTTTGACATCATGATGACAATAATCAATAACATTCAAAGACTCCTCTTTGCTGATCCTCATATCAGGAGGATAGGGGAGGTCTTCAATATTCTCCATACGCATAGCAAGCTCAAGAGCTTTAAGACTTGTCATACGTGCAGGATTATCGAAATGATGTATCTTACGCAGATCCATCTGAGGCACAATAATATCATTATATGGAATCCATACACGATCTTCAGATTCGATCAACTCATACTTCGAGTAATTGTGTATTGCCTCACACACCTCTTCAGATGTAGACCGATGCAATTCAGTCTCATGCTTCAAAATATAATGTATCACAGGATAATCATATTCAGAATTATTGAAACCTATCATTGCGATCTGATTCCTCATTCTATCACAGAACTCTCCTATAGTATTCTCACTGTCTGACGAATGAAGGGAATATTCATAACTCCCTTCATCATCAGTATTATGTCCTACATATAGAAAAAAGTTCGGATATACTTCTATATCGGCTACTTCTATTCTCATGTTGCTACTAAATCCAGTATAGGTTGTATATCTGACAAATTAAAGTTAGGTCTATTGGCTATTTTGTTGACAATTTCATCATTGTCT
>Ga0209986_10005072_pt1 | contig 10998 bp, 14 predicted proteins | sample BlataG_FD_183168 | JGI IMG/M metagenome (GOLD analysis project Ga0209986, IMG submission 183168) | Deep subsurface microbial communities from Black Sea to uncover new lineages of life (NeLLi) - Black_00105 metaG (SPAdes) (version 2) | ecosystem: Environmental > Aquatic > Marine > Oceanic >...
ATCGAGCTGTCAGCTCCAGCGTAATCATTATCTCCAGACCAGCTTGCCCGAATGTAATGCATGCCGGCAACTTCTGCATTCCAAGGATATGCAAATCGTCCACTATAATCCGTTGTAATAGTACCTAATACAATCCAAGCTAAATTGTTTGTTTTAATATAAACGGTAACCGTTTTGTTTTGTAAATGCGGTGAAAGTTGTCCCGAAAGTGTGATGGTGCTTCCTTGAATAGCATTTGTGGATGAAATTGTTAACGATATTTCCGACGGCTCCAAAGTTTCATAGCTTGCGGAAACCTGTCCTGAAACCTCTTGTTCACAGTTTTCAAGGGTTATCACTTCTGGAGAGGCATGCCTTAAATCATCTGGGCATTCGCCAATTCTCCACCCATTTTTCCAATTATCCCCTGTACATTCGGCAACATAATACCGAATGTCGTTGGACGTAACATAGTAGGCTTGACCTCTAACATCATGCGGTTCATGTGAAAGATGGACACCAATGTTCATGTGAGCTTCAGTTTCGTAGTATAGAAGCACAACATCAAGCCCACCAGCTTTCATAATTGAACATGCGATGTAGGAAAAGAGGTCGCAGTCGCCCTTGTTTTCCACGATTGTTTCTACAGGATATTTCACAGGCAAAGTCGCATCGTAAGGTATTTGATGCACGATCATCAGAACCCCGTTTGCGAAATCCTCATCATTTGTGTAAATTTCCCATAAGCTATCAGCAATGGGTTCTAAAGCGTAGGGAGTAACGAACTTGGGAAAATCATGGTTTGAACCAAGCGTGTGACTTTTTTCATGGTAATATTCAAAAAGCGACTGTGAAACCACTACATTTAGCCTGTAATACATTGAACCGTTTGGGCTGTCCAAAAGCTGGTAGGACTCGCTGTAGTTTTCTGATAGGCAATGTGGAAACAGATAAGAAAACGTGATCAAAACCGTTACTATCACGATTGTTTCTGAAAGCTTAAGATGCATGACAGATCTGAAAAAATTGTTGTAAGCATGATTTATTTCCCTTATGAACCATCACGCAATTTTCACGTTTATTATTCTGGATAAGGATTATCGGTAGTGTACGGACTGGAACGGAGCAATGGAGTTGAAAATTGGCTCGGCGCAAGGCTTGAATCTGAAGAAAAAAAGAGTAACTACAAGAGAAACATCCGAATTTCGCAAGTTTCATAAAAAAAGATGGGACACAGACATTTTCAACCATCTCACCTCAGTGTCCAGCCTGACCCTGATCGCAACCAAATGAACCTAATACTCTGGCAAACAAAACTTTTTGGCAAAACTAACTACGTTTTCTTTTTAGGTTTGATTTTTCCGCCGTCCTTTTGCACGAGTTCTGATAACTGAATTATTGCCTTTCCTAAACGGTTCTTGGCGGTTTTAGAGCTTCTAGCTGTTGTTGAAAAGTGAATTTCTATGTGCGGCTTTCTCTCCTCTCCCTTTGGATGAGACTTTATGTAAACATACGGATTACCATGCATTGTCTTGTCAATCAAAGGAGCTAAAGCCGACTCCATAATGCCGTCTGCATATATGCTTGCTTCAAAAAACGTAAGCTCACCAGCCTCCCTCTTAAGCAAGGGCGCAACAGACCCTTCAAAAATGGCCTCCATTTCCGCAGGGACACCAGGCAGCGCTATCAAAAAAGTTCCTCCCACATCTATTATTACGCCGGGGGCTGTACCAACAGGATTGAGCAGTGGTTCTGCTTTTTCTGGGAGTCTTGACATCTTGATTCTTGCCGGTGTTAACTCAACCCTTTCCATTTTTCCCTCTCGATAATAGGTTTCATATTTTTCTCTGATCATTTTCAAAGCTTTTTCATTAACTTCCAATTTACGGTTCAGAGCTTTAGCTATTCCCTCCAGAGTTTTGTCGTCAAAGGTTGGCCCCAGTCCTCCGGTTGTTATTATGAACTTCGGTTTCCTGTTTAGAGATTCACACACAATGCTTGCGATTTCGTTAACATCGTCGCCTACAACTGTTATTCGTTTTACTATTATTCCAAACGTGGTGGCATATTTGGCTAGCCAATGGGCGTTTGTGTTCAATGTTTTGCCAATTAACAGTTCGTTGCCGATGCCGATTATTTCCATTTGTTGATTCATTTTTTCACCTTTAAGGTTAAAACATTACGAAATAAACCAGTTTTGCCCTTTTTATGCTGTTTGCTAATTCATCGCTTAAAACGCTAATGTGCATTGTTATTTTTTCTTGCTGAGCCACCATTTGAGGTAATCTTTTCTCTGTTGTTTCCGCTGATCTTCGCCACTTTCGAATGAGGGTCTTAATTTATGTCTTAGTTCCATCAGTTCTTGCCGTGTAACCGATAGTCCGCAGCTTTTACACACGTAGCGTTTGGTTGCCGACATATATTGCATTTCGCCACCGCATTCTGGACAATAGGGCATGTTAAATCACTATTTCTGTTTCTAGAAGTGAACATGCTCTGAGAAATAGCTTTCGCTTATTTGCCTATCTTATCTCTATGTATTTCAGGTTATGAAATTTGTTAAATTCGCTTCTGTAGCCAGTTGAATCGCTCTTTTCTTTTCGTCTCTTGTCAGTCTTCTGCGTAGTTCTGGAATTTCATACGCTTTCCATTCTGGTCTGTACTGAAACATTACATTAACTCTTGTATCTATGCCCAGATTTCTAACTATCCAATTTATGATAGGTTTCGTACAGCATTCCAAATGGCTTGGCAAAACCAGTATGCGTATTATTAAATCACCATAGTTTTTGGCTTCTAAATGGTTTCGTGTGCCTGCTTCCCAATAGCTTGGAGCATCAGAAAGTTTTTCAGCACACTCACCCGGTCCATACTTAAAGTCTAATAGGTAAACGTCAACGAATCCTGCTAAGAGCCGTGCCGTTTCTGGACTGTAGTAGCTGTTGGAGTTCCAAACAACTGGAACGTTTTTGTTGACGTGATTGAATGTTTCAAGCCATTGTTCCAGCCACGGCGTCGGTTCTCCTCCAACAAGATTTGCGTTTCTGCATCCGTTCATGCGTAACTGTTCAACTTCTTTTGCTAGTGCTTCTGGCCTGTAAACTTCACCCTTCTCTTTCCATTGGGATATTGTCCAGTTCTGGCAGTGGCGACAACGCATTGTGCAGCCCATTGTAAAAACAGTGCCGGAAGGTACAAGTTCTGGTTCTTCGCCCATATGTTGAAAAATGCTTGAAACCGTTATTTCAGTTCTGCACCTACAGTGGCCCAATTCGCCTTTAGATCTGTTAATCTCGCATCTTCGAGTGCAGAAATGACAATTTGTGAGAATCCTTCTTGCAATCTCAATTTTCAAATCTAAGTAGGATTTTTCCGGATTTAGCATGTTCTGCAGACTTTCTTGACGAGTGTCAATTTCTCTCTCAATTTCGTAGAATTTTTGTGCAAGTCTTCCGTGTTTTCGCCAAAGCTCTCCTATAGCATCGTTTTCACCGAATTCTGCTGGAAGCTTTTTGGCTATCATGAATTTCGCTGGTTTTTCATTCTGCATGACAGAGAAGTATCTTGCTAGACTTTTTCTTGCCTTTTTATTGTTCAGCACTGTTGCCGCATCTGGACGTAGGATTCTCCACATATCCATTCGATTATAACCTAGGCTAAGGAATTATTAAAACAAGGCGTATGGATAGGAGTATCCACTTGTATGCAATTTGCCCTTAATTGGAATTTCTTGTCCGCATGCTGGGCAACGCATGTCCTTTGTTAAGTTCCATTTTGTGATTTCAAAGCTGAAACGTTTAATCAGTAATTCGTTGCAGTTTGGACAGTACGTGTTTTCATGTGGGTGTCCAGGCACATTCCCCATATAAACGTAGTTTAATCCCGCCTCCTTCACGGCGGCGTATGCCTTCTCTAAAGTTTTGATTGGCGTGGATGGAATGGTTGTTAATTGGTAGTCTGGATGGAAACGCAACAAGTGAAAAGGCGTGTCGTTACCAAGCGTATCTCTTATCCAAGCTGCAAGTTCCTTTATCCTCTCAATAGAATCTCCTGTCTTAGGCACGACTAGATTCGTGATTTCTATGTGAATGTCGTTTCTTTTCATTTCCTTTAAAGACTCGTAAATCGGCTCAACTGATGGGACCGCTGAAAAATTCTTGTAGAAATCTGGGTCTCCTCCACCTTTAAAGTCTACTGTTGCCGCGTCCAAATAAGGTGATATTGTTTTCACTGCTTCCGGCGTCACGTAACCATTTGTTACAAAGGTGTTGAAGAATCCTACTTGGTGGGCAAGCTTGGCAGTGTCGTAGGCGTACTCAAAGAATATGGTTGGCTCTGTATAGGTGTAGCTTATCCCTTGACAGCCATTATCTTTTGTGGCTTTGACAACTTCTTCTGGTGAGAAATCCCGGCCCGCTATCTTCTTCTCTTGGCTTATCATCCAATTGTCGCAGAATTTACAGCGGAAGTTGCAGCCAATAGTGGCAATAGACATAACCAATGACCCCGGATTAAAATGCGAAAGCGGCTTCTTCCCTATGGGGTCTGCGCATGCTGATATCGCCTTTGCATAAACAAGCGAAAAAAGTGTTCCACCTTCGTTTTTCCTAACAAGACAGAAACCTAATGCACCGTCTTTTACTAGGCATCTTCTAGCACACAGATTGCATCTAACCTTCTTGTCTTCCAATTTTTCGTAAAGCACAGCTTCATGTAACGACATTTAGATCTCTTCCATTCTGTGTACATCTTTATCTTCGAAGTATATGATTCATTCGCTTGACGCTGAATCCGCCTCTTCCTTAATCTCGAAAACAAATGGTGAAGTAGAAGTTTTTATGTCTAGTTCTGTCTCGAGTAAGCCTTCTAAAAAGCCAGCCCAAATTTCGGAGTGACTGATAAACGGGGCTTTTACAAGGATATACTTGTCTTTTAGGTAGAAATCTCCGAAACCTTGAACTCTTAATCGTTTAAAAACTTCTTGCCATTTTCCTCGATTTGCTGTTTGAATGCCAAGTGTTGCTTCCATAGAAATTCTGGCAGCTTCACCCATTTTCCTTCCGATTCCACGCCATTTTTCCTCTGGGATGTGCTGAATGAGAATGTTGATTAATTCTACGTTTACGAATGCTATGCGGCTTATACCACAATAATATTCGCCGGGGAAACGCCAATCATAAATCATCATGCTTCTGTAAATGTCAAGCATCTTAGAAATTAAAGGCTTAATGCCTGGTTCTTTGCCCTCCCGAATTAGAGAGTCTATGAATTCTCGTTCCTCTTCCTCTAGAATTATAGTCGTTCTTTTAGCTGACTTCTTTTTCTTTTCTAGCAGTGCCTTGATTTTCTCATTGTTTTCTCGCATAGCTGCTATATCCCCTAACATACCTTATATGCTTTATTCTCATGCATGCACATCTCTGTACATGAAAAAGGTTGGATTTGGGCAGCCTTTATTATCGTGCTGTATAAGAAAAACTCGCGTGTTTTCAAATCAGATGCCAGACCAGTCAGGCCAGCCCAGTTCAAATACCATTCTTTATTTATGTCACTGCAGAAGTTGCCTACGTCGATTCTGATCTTATCTATAGATCATACATGATTCTTCGCCAAACACCTATTTTACATCTAGGGTATAGACTGTTAAGAAATAATTTTTTTCCTAATCAGATACCATATAAGCACTAAACCAGCTACCAAAAGAACAATTCCAGAAGCTATTGAAACAAAATAGTCAATTTTCATGATGTTTATAAGCGCATAAACGATGTAGGTTGGTCCAGCAAACGTTAAGAAAGCCGCTAACACTGTTAGTAATGTTTTCCAGAATTTTGAACTCAAATCTAATCTAGCGGATGTTCCTGCTTTTTTCTTAGCCATGCTTTCACATCCCAGCACTTCTTGATGATGCTGTTAAAGTTAAAGTTTTCTCTTATAACCCTTCCTTCACCTCGTTACCTAGAGCCTTCATCAAAAACTTGAAAACCGAAAAGCCTGCTCCACGGTCTGCACTAAAACCACTTGTTGTTCCTAACAGACATAAGCCCTCCAGACCGCGTTCCTTTGCAAGTCCAAGCATTAAGCCAGTGGCTCCCAAAATTCGACCCTTACTGTAGATTACCGCGCCTTTTTCCATAAATTCTGCGGCAAGTCTAGGCGAAGTGGCAGCTACATAGACTTGAGCTTTGTCTTCTGACATGGGAACACCACCTATAGTGATAATAAAACCGCAATCATATTTTTCTACAAAGTCGAGTATTTCGCTACACAGATCATAATGTGCGACAACATCGTCAAAAGAGGGCTGTGTGTCGCCAGTCATTATTACAAAATCATTTTTCTCCATGGGTGCAGCATAAAACTCATACCTTGGTAAGCGGCAAATCCCTTTAGAATTAACTGAAAGATAATCTGGAAAAGAGGGCGAATACAACTCCGCAAAAGGTTTTGCACTACAAAACTTTATCAAAAGATAGGCTGCGATCTTTCCAACGTTTCCAAAGCCCGGAAGACCCTGCACGAAAATCGGATTTTCAAGAACAGGATTGAATATCTGACGGAAATATGGTTTATCCATCTAGTCACCACCGAAGTCGATAACTGATGCGTAATACTAAAATGTTTCACTTAAAACTAATATATAGGCTGAGCAGTGTTCATAAGAGATTTAAGAAGGCTTGCGTTTTAGCATAGAATAGCGGGGTGGGGTAGCCAGGATTAACCCGCTGGGCTCATAACCCAGAAATCAGTAGTTCAAATCTACTCCCCGCTACCAATTCAAATCTGAACGCTGGGTTACTGTTTTTTACCTATTCTCAGCACGCGCGGGACTATTGACATACTTCGCTTTTGGCGTTTGTGCAAAAATCTTCCAACTAAGGATGACACAGAAACAAATTGAAAGAATTTGTAAGGGCTAGCGTTGAACCCGTAGGACTTTTTGTGCTTCTACCAAAAACCCTTAGTGACCTTTAACGACCAGAACAAAACAATATGTATTCTGGTTAGAAGTTTGCGTGGCTGTCGGTTTTGTGGAATCTTCTTCTATTTACTCCGAGAACGTTTCGTGAGTGTTTCAGGGGGGTGAAGAAAAAAGAGTTTATTCGTATTTCCAAATTGCTTCTTAGAGTTTAAAACCTTTCAACGGCTGATTAGGCTTGCACACAACATTTCCGTTGATTGTCAAATTGTCAGTTTCAAGTAGCGATTGCCACAGTTTCGCTTCTGCAACTTTTGTTGAAGTCTTTCTCTAATTTCCTTAATTAAGGGTTCTTTCATGGTTGGACATTTCTAGCACATAAGCTTTTTCAACTTTTTTTTGTAACGTGCACCCATTTCTTATTTCCCTCTAGAGGCATAGTGTCGCATATCTTAATAAATCAGTTCTCTCAATGCCTGATATATATCCAAAAGCAATGCATGAAGATAGATCAGTTTACTTGGACAGAAAAATCATAATAATTAATAATTAGACATGCATACTCATAAAAGTGATCTGAACATGAAAATCGACACTGTCGAAAATGCTTTATTTTCGATAACCATCAATCCTTTACTTGGATTCTTGATCAGCTGTTCTAACAAGGAATGCCAAAGAGCAGGTGAACTCGATAAAATAATGGGGCTAGCCAAGCAACTAGACGTAAGATTCATGCATTTCAACTACATTCCAACTGAACGAGCAAAAGCGTATGTTGAACTAGATTTAACTCCAGATCAACGGCTTCAAGCACTTGAGACTATCGGAAAGGAAATAATTGGATTATATTTACTGGCGAAAGAGGAAGAACTAAAATATGGAAAGTCAAACGTGAAAGTTGCCAAGTTCTTCAGCACATGCCCACAATACGCTAGTGTGACAAAAGAGCTTTCCCAGAAACAAGGCGAAAAATTTATGGTTCAAGTCCACTACACAGCAAAGAAAGGTGTGGAAAACGTTGCAAACTTTCTAGGTGGATGCAGAGCAAGAGCCTACACTTATTTTAATGATGTAAAAGCGCCAGACATAGGGTGCATCTACAATAAACCTTTATGGGAAAAAATGGTGGAATGAGGTAGTTTTATTGAAGCTTCTACTTGATGAAATGTACGCAGGCTTGAAACAGTATTTCGAGATTCTTGGATGGGATGTGCTGACTGCCCAAGGTGCAGGGTTGCAAGGAGCGAAAGACAAGGGCATCGTAGAATATGCAAAGAATAACAACTTGTTGCTAGTGACTCAAGATCAGAAACCAGCGGACTTGGCTGATCTCCTAGGAGTCAAATATGTACTAATCTCCAGTGCGATGATTGCCAGAATAGCTGATGCCAAGATAAGAGAAAAATATCCAAACATAAAACAGAAATGACCCACTGCACTAAAAAAGTGCTACTTGAACTGTCCTACCAAATCAAACTTCAGCAAATTTGTTAACTATAGGCAAAGTTTAATGCTGTTTTCTGTTCTCTCGCGCCTAGTTTAGACGTTATGCTCTACCTTTTTCTTCTTTGCCGAAATACGTTGTCCATTTAAGTTTACGAGCATCTCTCCTGAGTTTTAGAGAGCTTTTTCTGCATTTACTTGAACAAAACCATAAAATTGAGCCATCATTTTTAACGTACATCATCCCGGTGCCCAGTGAAAACTCGTTGCCACAAAAAGAACATCTTCTAGGCTTCGGCAAAGACAATTCCTCCAAATACTCTGGATTCCATATCATCTTCTTCTAGAAATTTTCTTTGCTTCCCTTTCAGTCTCCCTCAGCATTAAAGTGTCTTCAACCCGCACTGGCCCTTTCACGTTACGGGTTATGATGCGTCCCTTATCCTTTCCTTCTAGGATGCGTACCCTGACCTGTGTGATCTCGCCAGTTACGCTTGTACGTCCAATGATTTGGATGACCTCTGCTGGTGTGAGCTCTGTTGTAAATGTCTTTTCTTCTTTGCTCATTAACTGGCTCCTCTTTTCAACTCTTCAACTCTTGCAATTATCTCTTTAACTAGTCCTTTAGCCTCGCCTTCGTTGACTATGCTTGCTGCGGCTGCAGGGACATCAATGCCTATAGCGTCGCCTATTTTTTGCTTACTTGGAACAAATATGTATGGGATTTTTCTTTCTTCACACAGTAGCGGCAAATGAGCTACAACTTCAGGTGGGTCAACGTCTTCAGCTATTACCACAAGTTTTGCTTGCGCTCTTTCAATAGCCTTTGTCGTTTCATTTGTACCCTTCCTAACCACACCTGTTTTTGCGGCTATTTGCAGGGCTTCATGGGCCGCATCTGCAACTTCTTTAGGCACCTCAAATTTTACGTAAAACGGTTTGGACATAAGCCTCACCCTTCAAATGCAGAGTCTTATCAACATTTCTTATTTATGAAGGTTTCGACTCTACAGGGGTAGGTTTCGACTATTTTTAGGTTTAGTTGATTTGTTATTTTCTTTTGCGGTAGATTTTGATTCCGTCTCTTTCTGTCACGTATTCGAAGCCTGCTGCGATCAGCTCTTCATCTTCTTTGACGTTTTGGGCTGTTTTAACATGGTATTCGGCTCTAAATCTTGGCGAGCTTTCAAGCAACAAGTAAATGTCGAAGCCGCAAAGAAGTAGTAGTCTTTAAGGTTTACGTGACTACTACTTTTAGATCCTAGTTTAGTTGTCGTCGTCCAGAAATCCAAATCGCAGATGATGACAAGTGAAAGAGTCCTAGCCAAGGAAGATATGTGGCAGAGGCTCTATGGCAATTGTACAAAAATTGGCTTAAGTGTTGTTGTTGATAGGGGGAGGGGGTCTACAACAACAAATCATGAAGGTTTAACAATGATGGTGACTTGCGGCACAAAACAGGTCAACAAGATAATTAGAACAGAATTAATAGTACAGCGCCATAGGAAAAAGTGACTTCTGCAATCTTGTGGGGGTCGTCAGTTTTGCCGGTTGTCATAAAAATCGAGCTGATCTTGTAAGGAGATTAGCTTTTTTGTGTCGCAAAAGGAAAAATTTCTGAAAGCCTCTTTTGCTTCATCTTGAAGTGTCGAAAGTTTGTGCTTTATTCCACTAATTAATGGGATGCAGACCATTCAAAGTATTACATGTGTGAAAAACATTTAACAGTTGAGCATGCGATACTAATAGAGGAGTGCGGATGTTAGCTTGCGGTGATTGGTTAATGTTGGAGACATCTGCTCTTGAGAGTTTGCATTGGGATGGTTCTCGTGGTATAGAGAGGGCTAAGAAGATGGTTATGGAGATTGGTTAATATGTCAATTGAACAAATTGATGTGGACAAGGTTCTTGCCGTGCTTAAGCATGCTGCAGCTACAGCTGCAAATGAGGAAGAGCTTAGGATAAAAGCTTCGACCGTTTTGGAGAGCGAGGTTATTTCCAAGCTTGGTATTACGCCAGGAAGATACGAGTACACTTTTGTTTCAGGTGGGAGGGCTGATGCTCTTTATGGTCATGTAATAATTGAGTATAAGACTCCTGGAAAGCTTTCGACTAAAACCGAAGGAAAGGCTTCTGTCACAAATATGCTTGTAGAAAGGTTTAAATAAAATGTTTCGTTCAACCATCTGCTTTTGAGGGGAATCTAAAATTTTGCAGAGACTAGGCCGAGTCCTCCACGTAAGTCAAAGTCGGAACATAATAATAACAATCGAGAACCTCCCAAAAATCGGCGAGACAGTTGTGGATGAGAACTTGAAATCGATTGGAAAGATCCTTGATATATTTGGTCCAGTCTCTTCGCCCTACGCCTCGGTAAAGCCTACAGTCCAAGAGATCGGAGAATTCGCGGGTAAAATGTTGTATGTGCTTCCCTCAGAGAGCAGAAAGGGGAAAATGTGAATGGACGACGAGAAAAAAGATGAAAATCCTGACCCTTTGTTAACCTCTCAAGTAGAACCTGAGAAAGTTCAACACTGTCCAGAATGTGGTAGCACAAGATTTATGCGTGATTATGAGTGTGCCGAAGTGGTTTGTATGGACTGCGGCTTCGTGATAACCGCAAAAATAGCTGATAGAGGGCCAGAATGGAGAGCTTT
>Ga0209986_10005074_pt1 | contig 10995 bp, 19 predicted proteins | sample BlataG_FD_183168 | JGI IMG/M metagenome (GOLD analysis project Ga0209986, IMG submission 183168) | Deep subsurface microbial communities from Black Sea to uncover new lineages of life (NeLLi) - Black_00105 metaG (SPAdes) (version 2) | ecosystem: Environmental > Aquatic > Marine > Oceanic >...
ACTTCAAGTATTCCTAAATGATGGGAAGCTGTTGGCTGGGTTAAGTCTAGTGCAACCATGATCTCACAAACACACATTTCTCGTAGTTCAAGAAGCATCAGAATCTTCAGTCTTGTTTTGTCAGTGAATGAAAAATGGAGGTGATTAGTTGTGAAAAATAAAATGAAAGCGATTCTAGGGATAGCCCTAATCTCAGGGATACTATCCATAGTTCTACTTGCTGCGCCCACACTAGCTTTTTCCAGCGGTAAGTGTAAAGGTGACTTGCTTCAAGATCCGGACAGAGATAGACTGAGAACACAAGATTGTGAATGTACTTGAATATATACAAGAGGAAAGCAGGATCAGAGAAAGGAAAAATGAATGTTTTATGAAAAGAAATTATAACTACACAATGGATTCAGGACAACTCGGACATCAGTTTAGGAACCAAAACGGACAAAGAACTTCGCAACCTTGGCAATCTTCATCAAGACCATTTGAACCTTTCCTATTCCCTCCTTTATCTTAGCCAAGATTATTGAAAAAAGAATCGCGTAGATGATTCACCGAATTACTAGATCGCAGGTTGCGTTAACGCTCTTGATTTTCTGTTCAAGACTATGAGAATAACAGTTATTACCCCAAAAATCGCTGTCATTAAACCTAAGACGTATATAATGCTCGTAGTCGTAGCGTTGAGTGCTTGTAGTTCTTGTACTTGATGCTGAAATTCTTCATTAGCTTCCTGCTCGCCTTCAAAGAGCTGCTTATAAGGAGATTCTATGTAAAGCACTGGTCGAGAAGTTGGATGTTCTGAACCAATCCAAGTCCCCGAATTATTATTCCAAAGCTCAGTTTTGGCCTTTACCAGAACATCAGTATAACCGGGAGCGATATTGGTTGGCAAACTGAAAGGTATGTTGAACGCGCCCGTTTGTCCTAGTTGAATCTCAATCGGGAGAGTTTCGTCAGTATAGAATGTTTGCAGATAGACATTTCCGCCAGTATAATAATAGTCTACGGTAGTCGTCAGCTCAGTCACTCTGATCTTGTCATCTTTATCGTTGTATATGGAGACTGTAATGTAGCCAGTTTCGCCTTGATTGTATACATTTCTGTCAAAAGCGCATATAGTTATTGTAGCAGCTCGTGCAATGAATGGCAAGATTGTCAAATAAAGAAATGGAAGCAGAATAATCAAAATTCGTTTTTTACTCACTTTTCGGATCTCCATTTATACAGAAAAGATACCTCAGTATCAATAAGGGTATAAGAGTTATGAATTAATAATGCAGATTGAAGATTATTGCAGTCATACTAAGCGAATAAAAAGGGATTTGCGGGTGATATCTCCATTTGTCGCCGGTTCAAACCCGGCCCTCGGCACTACTGACGAACCCAGAAGCATCGAGCGGCTATATCTTTCGAATACGTGCATAGGGCTGAAAGTCGGAGGCTGGAACGTGAAGAAGAGGCTGATGAAATCTGGACGCGCGCATATTTTCCAGTGCGCTCCCTCACTTTGTGCGCATTCTAGGAAAACTCTCCATATGTGAAACCTTCAATTACATATCTGGCATCAGGGTCACTCCGAAAGGTATATCTTATGATTCACGATAGTGATGATGACTGTTGTGTTAGTTTGTTCCACTGTTTCAGGAGGATCTGGAGGAGCATCGTGTGGGTCTAATCCAATATTTCTTTTATGCGGTTCTAGCTATTTCAGTGATTAGACTGTTCACTTGGCTCCTTTTGTCTTTGAACTATACTCGGAGAAGTCGAGTTGAAGCAAGTAGCTATTTCCCCAAGATTTCGATAGTCGTCCCAGCATATAACGAAGAAATAACTATCAAAAGCTGTATCCAATCCCTACAGGACCTGGATTACCCTAATTACGAGATTATACTGGTTGATGACGGATCAACCGACAAAACTCTCGAAGAAGCCAAGAGATTTGAGGTTTCAGGCGTGAGAGTAATACACCAAGAAAACCAGGGGAAGGCAAACGCGCTAAACAATGGAATACTCTTATCCAAGGGCGAAATAATTGTGACCGTGGATGCTGACACGAAACTCCATAGGGACTCTCTGAAGAAAATAGCCAATCGCTTCGCCACCAATCACCATCTTGGAGCCATTGCAGGAAATGTGAAAGTAAACCCAACCCCAGGACTACTGAACAGGCTTCAAGCAACGGAATACACCACTGGAATAAACCTAATCCGAAAGGCTCAATCCACATTGGGATGCGTCTTGGTGGTGCCTGGGCCCATTGCAGCCCTCAAAAAAGAGGCTGTTAAATGTGCGGGGTTATTCTCGGAAGATACTTTTGCCGAGGACTTTGACATGACGATGAGGATTCTGAAGAAGGGTTACCAAGTGGAATATGAAGATGGCGCAATAGCATACACGGACGCCCCAAAAAACCTAGAAGATCTAATAAAACAAAGGCGGAGATGGTATCGAGGCATGATGCAAGTATTAGATAAACATCGAGACATGTACTTGAGACGAAAATATGGCGTTCTCGGAGTGTTTGGCATGCCCAACCTCTGGTTTGATATAACATCTCCCATTCTAAATACCGCGTTAGTTCTTCTTGCCTTACTAGCAGGATTCCTTGTAGGCGAATCATTTATTTCCCTAATCGGGCTTGTTGCATACTTCATGGCTGAAACAGCTGTAGGAATTTATGCTATAAGCCTCGATCCAATACCCAAAATGAGAGAGTTTGCTGCAATTCCCATTCTCTTGTTCTACAACGTGTTTATAGATGGTGTTCGGATGATGGCTTTTGCAGAAGAAATGGTTAACATCGTAATGAAATGGGAGAAACCAAGGAGATGAGACCGCGATGTCAATCGACGTATCAATTCTAGGAATTGTCTTCGCATTAATACTATTCATTATCATCTTCTCAGCAGTAATTCTCTATCTAGCCTTTAGAATAAAGGAGACTTTCCGCGAAGAAAAAAGGCGTGGGGTACGCATTGCTAAAATAGCATTCTTGATAGGTGTTCTCTTCCTTGCCGGAGGAAGCTTCTACTTCTTTGCGAACACCCTAACACCCGCACCTCCATCGCCACCTTTAAACGAAAATGGAAAACCGCAATTATCTCTAATCATTTCGCATCCTTCGAAAGTCAAAATGAATACTAAAATCATTATCGGTTTCACTATAACTAACCCTACAGAGTACACCGCTCATGATGTGGTTATTCAAACAAATGTGCTCTTTGAGTATTTTAGCATAGTCTCCTCAACCCACGACGTCATAGGCAATATTGTGAAAATTGGAGATGTGCAGTCTGGAACAACTGTTAGCTCACTTGAGTTGACTTCACCAGATAGGCCAAGAGATGTTCAAGACACTATCACTTTGACGTTTAAAGAGATGGACCAACCAATAACTGAGGGAATCTCGATCTCAGTATCAGGAGGGTCATAAGCAGGAGCGCGCAAGAAAAAACTCAATGCTGGCGCAAAAGTGTAGCTCGGCGTATCAAAGGCGCACACTACACGCTCCCTTCGAGCGGGTGAGCGGAAACTGGGTTTGATGTTCCAATCATGTTTTTGATCGATCGCCCCAACTGCCAGAAAAAAGGGTTTTGCGGGAGATATCTCCACTGGGCTGGTGGTCCATACTAGACCACGGGCCCTCAGGGATAGATCAGGTACCAAGATATGAGGTCTTCATTTTGCGGAACAGCTTTACGCCGTTTACTTCAGTTACGTACTCAAATCCAGCCTCTACTAGGTCCTTTGTCCCTTCAACGGTTTCCGCTACCTTACAGATATATTCTTCGTTTTGTGGCAATGCGACTAGCTGTGTGTAGCGGAGAGTGTTTTTCAGGCTTTTGCGACCGAGGAGTTTTTGGACGTAGAGGATGTCCTTGGTTCTGGCGTATTCTATTGTGGCTTTCCAGTGGCGAAGGGTGTGGCAGTGAATCTGGAGGATCCTCGGATTCCCAAGTTTATGTGCCACCTTTTTCCTCTGTCTTCGGAACTCTCTCTCGACATTCCGACCACTGTTGTACACCCAGACTTGCTTGGACGTCTTCGGTAGGCGACCAAGCATCGCTGCCAGCTTCTCTGATGAATCCTAAACCTCATCAGTTTGTCTTGCTCTCAAACCGCGGTCCAATCGCCGTCGGTATTTTCGACAAACCACCATGGCATAAAAAAGAGAAGGAAAACCTGTTCAAAGAATTGGATATTCAAATCAAATACGGAAGTACCCCATGTGGGCATTGGCATTCAGCTTTCAGACCGGGATCATGCAGAGGTCATAAAGGCATACGTGGATACAGGCAAGGTAAGTGAGACTCAACGGCTATGTGGTAGGGCTCGAGGAACAGTATATCGACATATTCAAAGGTATAACCTTTCGATCAAGCGGAAGGGATTTTGTGATAGATGTAAGCGAGTTAAAGCGCGCGCGTATGCGGAACAGATCATTTTAACGAAGGGTGTCGCGGAAAGCGCGCTCGCTCACTATTACTCGACACAGTCCTCCTCAGTACACAACTGTAGAAAAAGAGCAGAAAACGATGTTAATTATACATTAGCCAATAATGTAAAACTAGAAACAAGCCGCAGCAAAACCGTCCGAAGATTATCCAAGGATGTCCAAAGTGATTTCTAATGGCAGGTAAGAAAAGGAGTTCCGCTGACTTTCCTAATATAACTCGTTCTGAGTTTGCAGAGATCTTGGAAAAGGCGAGGAAAACTCACTACGTTAGATGTCCCTATCTTGCTATGTGAGACGCTGTGCTCATAGCTTTCGAATTTCTTTTTAAGACCCGAGTTAGTGAAGGAGTTGGCAGAGTTTTTCCAGAAGACCGGAAGGACAGACAAAGAAGCAAGTTTCTAGACAAGTATGAAGGAATAGGGCTTAACGACTTTGACATAGCCACTGTGAGAGGGCGAGAGGTCCTGCGATGTCGCTTTCGAGTACTAAAGCGTGGCTGTAGAAAGAAGATCTGCGAAAACTGTGGGACTAATAACAGCCTTGATGCGAATTTCTGTAAGGTCTGCGGTTCCACTTTGGCGGAGGTGAAGTTTGATTCTAGGCTTAAGGAGCATTATGTGTGGGATTCTGTGCGATTAGATGATCCTTTCACTTATTATATAATCGAGTGGTTAGACTTTCTTCGGCAAAACTTCAAAGATCCAAATCCTCGAGTGTGGGCTATAACTCGGCAACGAGCATGGCAAATCTGCAAACGCCTAGGAATAATGAATCATACGCAGAGGCATTGGAGGGCTACTCAGCTCGCAGATGCTATGGATCCGTTTACTCTTAAAGAAGCCTTACATCGGGCGACAATGCCTTTTGAATATGTTCATCGGGCTGAAAGCCGTAGATTGGAGCGTGAAGAAGAAGCTGACAAGATCTGGGCCTAAGTGCCGCGAGCCGTTAAGCTACTGCAAGCTTCTTCAATTTCCACACCATTGTCATACCGTTAGGTGACAAGACATTGGCTTCCGAATGTTAATTAAACGTGCGCGTGGCTAGATTGTTTAACCACTTTTTGAAATGGCATCTTCAAGCTCTTTCTCGTGAAAATCTGATGGAAGCTTGATTTTTCCGCCTACCACTACGCACATGTCTTGAATTTCGTATTTACCCGCTTCTGATGACTTGGTTGACTTCATTTGAACTTCTACCAAGTCTTTGAACTTGGATGTTACATGTCCCACTTTTTCCATAAGTGGTGTGAAATTGCAGACACAGGAGCCTAGAGGCACAAAGACTTCGACTTTCACTTTACTTCTCCTCATTTTTCACCAACCTCCTAACACATAACCAATCATGACTATGCCTATTATAACAAAGGCTGCCCCAAAAATCTTTGTTAACCATTCGCCTGCCAAAGCAGTTTTTTCAGTTACCGCCTTATGTGCAGTCGCTAACAGTACACTTAGGAAAATAACTGGTAAAGCGTGACCTAGACCAAAAGCGGAGAGCAAAAGGCCACCATGATAAGGTGTCGGCGCACTGAATATTGTTAGAAGTATGGCTGGCAAAACCAAAGACAAGGAGCATGGACCTAAAGCTAGAGAAATGACTACTCCAAACAGAAATGAACCCATAGCATAATTGTACTTTGAAAAACGGGTCATAGCGGTTAACTTCAAAGCATTCATTCGCTCTGTAAAAAAACTGCTGGCATCAACTGATAGGCTGACTTTTTTGAACAGGCCTAAGTTGTTGATTCCAAATAGAATAAGGAGAACGCCCGAAATACCGAAGAAAAATCGGTAACTAGCGGGATCTACGGGAATAAGAGAGGAAACTGCATATCCGAGAAAGAAGAAAACTAGACACATGGCTATAGTGAAGCTACAGCCGATTATGAAGCCTTTGCGTACGCTTTTGCTGACGCCCATGGCGTATGTCAAGTAGACTGATATGAGCGCAATGGAGCATGGAGAAAGAAAAGTCACGATCCCCAAGAAAAATAAACCCAGAAGTTCTTCAAGCATTCTTTATCAAGCTCCTAAAAGTTGGTTGATCTTTGACGATAATGTAGAGGCTGCAACTGATTCAGTGTATACTTCAACCACGTTAAAGGACCTATCTACGAGAAGAATTGTACCATCATTTATTCCGTAGGGGGCATAAGCATCCACTATATCCAGTTTTCCATCGTCGTAGTCGTTTCCATAAACCCAAGTAATCCCGTAGTCTGAGCGGATTCGCGCAAGATCGCTATCTTGACATGTCGCTACGACAACCGTGACCATAGTAACTGGGTTGTTGCCACAATAGTCATTGCATACGCTTTTTAGTTGTTTGAGCTGATGGTCATTTATGGACCGTATTTGTCCACCGCAGCCTACAGCCAGAAAATGAATGGCAATTACGTCTCCACTATGTCCGTTGAGAGAGAACTGAGTTCCATCTATGTCTTTTAGAGAGAAGTCTGGAGCTGAGCCTGTTGGTAGAGGATTGCCGTTCGTTCCGTCACCGATTGTTGGAGGAAGTTGAATGTAGTACTGCCATACTCCATAAGCTCCAAGTATCACTGCAACCAGACAAAATCCGGCAAGTATTTTGCCTTTCGGCCACTGTTTTTCCTTTCTTTGAGTTTCTCTTTCCCTTTGTATTTGAGAGGCTTTCTGGGCTCTGTTCTTTTTTTTGTGTTTCTCACGCTGTCTTTCCTTCCAGCTTCTCTTCCTCTTTTTCTCCTTCGGCAATTCTTATCCCTCACCATGCTACAGCTAGAGTTTTCTGGATTTGAATGGTTGACAATGGCTCTCTTCAATAATCTTTGTCAAATCGATCAGCATGTCTTCGGCTTCGCCAAACAAATCTTCATTTTTTTCGCCTATAGCCCGCAAGTTTCTTATATAGGACTCGATTTCCAGTTTCAGGGATTGAAGATCAGCGTCGCCCTCTTGACGCTTGGCATCTCGATATTTCCTGCGTATTTCTTCAAAACTTGCCATGTTCATTCAATTACCTCTGTTTTCCCAGTTTCTCCTTTTCCAGTTCGACCTTTCTTTTCAATACTTCAAAGTACTTTTGAGCATCCAGAAGATTTTCTCGGTCGCTTTCAAAGTCTTTCAGCTTCAAAACGGCGAACCATCCTTCCCCATACGGATCCTGGTTTACAAGCTCAGGCCTTTCTGATAATTTCTCGTTAACCTCGACTATGACCCCGCTCACAGGCGATATCAAATCAAGTACAGTTTTTGTGGATTCGAAAGAAGCCACTTCGTCCAGTTGCTCAATTTCTGTTCCAACATCCTTGAATTCAACAAATATGATGTCGGTGGCCATGCTTTGGAGGAAATCTGTAATTCCCACTCGTGCTCTGTGGCCCTCTATTTTTGCCCAGCAATCATTTTCATTATAGAGCAGATCTTTTGGCACTTGAAAAGTCCATTTTAGAACCTTAAGTTGATAAGAGTCCTCGTTTTTCAAGCACTCACTTCCTCAAAATCTTGTCGATCAAAAGAGCCGTTTCATCAGCAATCTTCTCTGCAAGTTCTTCTCCTTCAGGACCAATTTCGGCAGACGTTTCTGGCTTCAACCCATGCTTCTTAACACCATTCGGAATGAACACCCTTCCTCTTATCTTCCCTCTTTTCTCTGCAACGATCTTCGTGGCACAACGTTCAGCGCATCCATCAATCGTAACAACCGGATATTTATTAATCCATTCAGAATGGGAGTTGACACCAATAATAAGGGGGGGAATACATACTAGAACAGACTCTTTTGGCTTCAAATCTTGCACTACCTTAAAAGCGCAAGCACGAGCTACGGAACCCAGTGCCTTGTCCATGCCAGCACAAGCGACGATTGCAACTTTCCTTTCTTCTGCACTCAATTACTTGCACCACTTTTCTTTTTTATGCCTAAGACTTCGTCCACTTTCTTGGCAATTTCTTCCGCTATAATGCTGACAAGTTCTTTTTCTTCATCGCCAAGATTATCTCTTGATTTCGCCTTCAAATGGGGATGTCTTTTCATGATTTCTGAGACGACGATTGTTGCGACTGGTCTCCCGCTGTATTTTTGGGTTCCGACTTCCGCACATTTTTTGCTGCACCCGTCGACGGCGATTGTTGGAAATGCCCTTGCGAAGGCCCTTTCGTCTTGACTTCCTGCGAGAAACAAGGGAAGGCATATTGTTACTGTGTCGTCTGGTCGCAGTTTTTCCAGTACGATGCGAGTGGCAATGCGAGAGATTGTTCCTTCAGGTAAGTCTTCGCCACTGCATGATACTATCCCAACTTTGTCTTTTACTATAGTCAACTGATTCACCTACTGTTTATTTCATCGATTTTTTGGGCGATTTTCTGGGCTAATATGCTGGAAAGTTTCAATCCTTTTGGACCTAATTCGGTGACAGCTTCAGGTTTCAGATCCTTGTTTTCTCGCAAAATATCGGTTACCATGAAGCTGGCTGCCAACTTACCTTTAGAAGTTTCTATGTTCTTGCGAGCACATTGAAAAGGACATCCGTCGATTGATATACAACGGTTGCTCCTTACGAGTTTTAGAGCTTCTTGGTCACGAATTGTTAGCAAGGGAAGGCAAACCGTAGTAGCATCATTCTGCCGTAGGTTCTCTACGACCTCATACATAGCTGTCCTGCCTACCGTTCCCAAAGCTTTTCCAATTCCGCTGCAAGGAATTACAAATATCTTTCCATCTTTTGACATAGAATCACCACGTCAGTAACCCCTAAGCTTCTTGATTGAAGCTAAAACTTTCTTCTTTTCTGGAAAACTCAAAGCGTCTGGGGCGCATACTCTCTTGCAGGAACGACAAAAAACTACACAGTTGTTCGAATTCTCAATAACCAATTTCTTCAGTTGCCCAACTACCGCATATACTTGGTGGGGACAAAACTTTAGGCATTGAGGGTCATCGTCACATAGATCACATTTTTCATAGTTGATTCTTGGATACCAAGATATCTTGTTGCGAGGTACACCCATGTATGTTTCCTCAGACATCCTTACCAGCCCCCTTCAGAGCCTTTTTTACGACGTTCAACGCTTCCTCTAGCTTCATGTTCCTCACATCTAGAGGGATTAAATCTTTGTTGATGTTCAGACCTGCTTTCTGGAAGGCATCTCTGAAGAGCTTCTTCTGCATCACCGGAGCGCAACCAGCGACGATATACCTGCTTTCTTTCTTGAGGAATTCTTCTAGGAATCGTTCTCCATCCTCATCACACAGCATGGGGTGGATGAAGCCGTACTCCACAGGGTACTCGGTTCGGATGATATTGATGAAGTCCCAGATATCCAGCTGAGCGAAGCCAGGACACTTGCCCGTACAAACGCAAAATATGAAACCTATTTTCTCATTCTCCATCAAATCGACCCTTCTGCATCTATTTCTTCCTTTTCGCCTCACAGTCGAAGCAGTATTCTGTTTCGCAGTGTGACCAAAACACCTTTCCACAATCGGCACAAGTTACTTTTTATCAAAGAGGATTTCTTGACTGGTTGGGCGACACGAAGCAGATCTAATAGTTTTTGAGTGCATGCACATCTTTCCGTTTTCTCACCATCAACCATCTTTTTCAATGCCTCAATCGCACACGTAATTTGTTGATAAAGTACGAATCGACATATTTAAAAATATCGAATTATTATTCATAGTCTTAAATCCAAATATTTAAATTTGTTCTTTGACTTATTCTCGTTGGAAGCTTTTATGCTTCCAGATAGTGGTAGGAAAGATGCAAACACAGAAGCAAACCAAAAGATTCAACGAAAGGCTTGAGAGACTTATCTGCTCGGGGCTCCGCCCCACAAAAGACTTGGAAGAGTATGCGGCGGGGTTGAGGCAGCTTGCCGATGAGTTGGCGGACCCCGATTTCCTTCGCAAACAGAGCCGTTTGCTGAAAGCTCTCGCTAATGAAACGAGACTTAAGATGTTAAGGCTTCTCAACATAAGGGAGATGTGCGTCTGTGAGTTGACAGTTGCCCTAGATTTGACTCAGCCAACAGCGTCCCACCACCTAAATATCTTGCAGAACGTGGGGCTTGTAAAGGATAGAAAGGAAGGAAAGTGGGTTTTCTACAGTGCTATGAAGCCAGAGCTCATTCAGAGCCTATTTGATTTCCTCGGTTTTCCCACCTAAAATCCTCAATTTATTTCCGAACGAAGATGCCTGGCAGAACTGAGTACGGAAAGGCCGACCCAGAAAGAAAGCTTTAAATCTATAAATTTAAATCTTTCAATTTAATATTTTCGATTCAAAGAGATGATGGACATGACCGAAGACAAGAAACTAGGCGTGTTCGAGAAGTACCTCACATTATGGATCGCCTTATGTATTGGCGCTGGGCTTTTGCTTGGTAGGTTTGTCCCAGCCTTCGGCGAGTATTTGGACTCTCTGAAATTCCATCAATTATCGATTCCAATAGGCATCTGCTTATTCTTCATGATGTACCCCACAGTGGTCGGCATAGCCTTTAGCGATGTTAAGAAGGCTGCGAGTAAACCAAAACCCATGCTTCTCACAATAATTGCGAATT
>Ga0209986_10005075_pt1 | contig 10990 bp, 9 predicted proteins | sample BlataG_FD_183168 | JGI IMG/M metagenome (GOLD analysis project Ga0209986, IMG submission 183168) | Deep subsurface microbial communities from Black Sea to uncover new lineages of life (NeLLi) - Black_00105 metaG (SPAdes) (version 2) | ecosystem: Environmental > Aquatic > Marine > Oceanic >...
CAAATTCAACCAACGAATGAACTATCGATTCGGGATGAATCAGGACCTCTATCTTCTCGACCGGCATATCAAAAAGCCACCGCGCCTCGATAATTTCAAACGCCTTATTCATCATCGTCGCCGAATCAACCGTAATCTTCGGCCCCATATCCCAAACAGGATGCGCAAGGGCCTGCTCCAAAGTCACGTTTTCAATATCCTCGGCAGTGGCTTGCCTGAACGGCCCGCCCGAAGCGGTCAGAATAATCTTCTCAACCTCACCGGGCCGACCCGACTGCATCGCCTGGAAAATCGCCGAATGCTCACTGTCCACCGGCAGAATTATCCCGCCGTTTTCCCTCGCCTCTTTGACCAGCAGCTCGCCGGCGATAACAAGCGGCTCTTTGTTCGCCAGCGCAAGGCGTTTGCCTTTGCGCACAGCCGCAAGGGCCGCACCCAGACCCGCCGCCCCCACAACCGCCGCGAGAACAACATCAACATCCTCAAGCTCCGCAATCTCTACGAGACTTTCCGCCCCGGCCAGAATCTCAACGTCCAAATCGACCACAAGCTCGCGAAGCCGCCCCTGGTTATCACCATCGGTAACAGCGATAATCCTCGGCTTATACCGCCGGGCCTGCTCAGCCAAAAGCTCGACGTTACTATGAGCGCTCAGCGCAGCAACTGCGTACCCGTCCCCAAGCCCATCGATTACTCGCAGAGCATTTTTACCAATCGACCCCGTCGAACCCAAAATAGCAACACGTTTGACCATAAACATTACCTGCCCCGCGTTACACGCGGAGTTCTCCTCCACCGTTCACACTAACAACCACCGATAGTATCCCAGACACTGCTGTACTGTCAAGACAAGACTTCCTGCAATCTGGGCATAACCCGCAACCCAAAACAACTGGATTTACCGCACATCTTCCAATATGATGACATCAAACCATCTGATTTACTGAAACACCGCAAACCTTTTCAAAATCCCCAACCACTCTACCACAGATTGTGATATTGTCAAGCAGGGCATTATCCTTGCTCCTACCAGGAAATGGCGGTATTCTGTTGGGGAACATTTCGGAGCAGTACTATGTGGAATAAGCAGAATAGGTTAAAAATGAAACGCATTGATGTTCATCATCACATAATTCCAGAGGAGTATGTCGAAAGACTATCAGGAATAGGGATAACTGAATCTTATGGCATTCCCTTTCCAAAATGGAATCCTGATAAGTCTTTGGCTTTCATGAAAAAAGTCGGCATCAATGTTGCGGTAATGTCAATTTCTACCCCAGGGATATATTTTGAGGATGATGAGTTCTCAAGAGATCTTGCTCGAATGTGTAATACACATATGGCAGAAGTGAAGAAGAAGCATCCTGGCAAGTTTGGCGGGTTTGCATCTGTCTCATTGCCAGATGTCCAAGGGGCGGTAGACGAACTAAGATATGCTTTGGATGAATTGCAGTTGGAAGGTGTCTGTCTATTTACAAATTATAGAGGGAAATACTTGGGGGACGACATATTTGAGGACTTCTTCAAAGAGTTAAATGAAAGAAAGGCAGTTGTTTTCGTTCATCCAACAGATCCGTCTGGAGCGTATGACCCAAAATTAGGAATACCTAATGCCATAATTGAAGCTCCGTTTGAAACAACGCGAGCAGTGACAAATCTAATATATACAGGGGCTACTGACAGGTATCCAAGTGTCCGCTACATCTTATCCCATGGCGGTGGGACAATACCCTATATTGGATGGCGTCTTGCACTGGTCAAGTATGTCCAGAAGAACAAAAAGCCACCAATATTGAAATCGATGTATGAGTTTCTTGTTAAGGGAGGACCAGAGGCGGGATTGCAGGTATTAAGGGACATGTATTATGATACGGCAACAACGACAAGTCCTTATGCTCTGAAAGCCATGCAAGAATTCGTTGGTGCCGGGAGAATTGTATTTGGAAGCGATTTCCCATTTGACAAGATAGCTCCAATAGTTGCCAAGAACCTACGAAAATATACTAATTTCTCAGAAGAGGAATTAGAGGCAATCGATTATGGAAACTGCTTTGACTTGTTTCCGCAATCCTTCCTATTGTCCCATTTAGATTCTAATAAAGAAAAACAGGAATTAGCCCCATTGTTCTCCTCCTCAATAGTTTTTAGATTATATCTAATCCTGGACAATTTTGAGGCATTGCCCTACTGTTCTTGCTCATCGTCATCCTGGCCATTCTGTGAAGACTGTTGAATCTCTTCAATAATCCGCTTGGCTTGCTCTACATGGGTAGCCGGAACGAGCACACATGGAACCATGCCATCAAGACAATAAACCCCTTGTAGATGCTCGTTGGTGATATGAACTGGGATTCCTGCGGTCTCAAGATTTGCTTTCATCAGATAGGCAAACGTAATATCGCTTGCAGCAAAGACCTCTACGTATTCGTCCATGTGAGCACCTCTTTAGGAGCAACTACAATAACCATTTCCAGAATTGTACTAAGCATTGGTGTTTATGGCAACGTGTAAATCCACGCGACTCTACCACAGATTGTGATGTTGTCAAGCAGGGCATTATCCTTGCTCCAGAGAAAAAGGCGATATATATCTTATTGACAATCGAACGGTGATGAATTATAAGATGCGCGGGCAAATAATCACTCTTTTGAAAGGAATGCACTATGAAAAACCAAACATTTATCAAGGCAGTCCTGTTTTGTTCGCTGCTGGTTCTGGTCGTGCCGCCGGTACAGGGCGCAGCCCGGTCGTCTTCGTCTCGCAGAGGAGGATGGGGACTGTACGGCGACTGGCAGGTCAAGGCCGATTTCGAGGGAAGACAGTTCGAATCGATTCTGTCGTTTTCCAGGGACAGGCAGGGCAACCGGACCGGCCAGTGGATTAGTTTCTGGGGACTCAGCGAACTCAAAGACGTCAAGTTCGAAGAAGACCAGCTCAGCTTCTCGCGGACCAGTCGAAATCGGGAAGGTCAATCCTCCACGTCAAAGTTCACCGGAACTATCAAGGATGGGAAACTCTCCGGAACCATCTCGAGCGACAGAGGCCAGTATAAGCTCGAAGGCAAGCGCAGCCCACGAATACCCAGGGCCGTCGGGAGCTGGGAAATAAAGTTCAAGATAGGCGAGCGGGAAATCACCTCAACGCTCGTTGTCAAAACAGTCAAGTCCGACAAACCCGATGAAGAAGACAAGCTCACCGCCGAATGGCAGAGCCAGCGATACGAACACCAGATTACGGATGTACAGTACGAACGGGGAAATCTGACCTTCAAGAGAAAAAGCAAGATTGAGGACCGTCAGTTTGACTCGACCTTTGAGGGGACCATCCAGAGGGAAACAGATACACTTTCCGGCGTGATGAAGTCTGAGCGCGGAGAAATTAAGGTCGAGGGAAAAAGGATTGGCGCTGCGGTTATCGGCACGTGGGACCTTGAAGTCACATCCGAGCGGGGCAGCCGCAAGCAGAGACTGAAAGTCAACCAGGACATGACCGGTCTGTACGGGGCCATTCCCATCAAGAAGGTCAATCTTAAAGACGACAAGGTGAGTTTCAAGATTGTTATGGAATTCGGCGAGCGCAAATTCGAATGGAGCTTTGAAGGAAAACTGGCCGAGGCGAAGGAGCCGAAGGAGTCAACGCTCACAGGAGAATTGAAGACCTCCAGAGGCAGTTCGAAGGTGACAGGCAAGAAAGTTATCCGCACATTCACAAGACGCAGCAGCAGTACCGGGTAGATAAAGCAGATTCCATTGAGCCCGCCGGAGCTATCTTCAGCGGGCTCTTTTTCTATCTCCATCCACTATTTAACTTCGAAATTCGGCATTCTACCCCTTCACTAAACACCTCCAGCATCTCTGTGCCGGCCCCGTGCCCCGGCAGTGTAACTGTCCCAACATGTGTGCTTGATTTTTCAAGACGGGCTTGATATTCTATTGGAAATGAACCTTGGTCCCGATGTATCGGGACAACTAAGCAGGTATATAGGGAAATCCCGGTTAAGAAAAAGAAGACGCAAAATCGTAATCGTAATGAAAAAGGACGTTAATCGCATGGCGGTAAAAACAGGTTTTGACAACGAAAAGTACTTACAGGAACAGACGGAGGCCATCCTTGAGCGGGTCAATCGGTTCAACAACAAGCTGTATCTGGAATTCGGCGGCAAACTTATGTTTGATTATCATGCGGCACGGGTGCTTCCCGGCTTCGACCCGAACGTTAAAATGCGCTTGTTGCAAAAAATACGCGACAACATAGATGTTATTCTATGTATTTATGCCGGGGACATTGAGAGAAAGAAGGTGCGGGCCGACTTCGGCATTACCTATGATTCAGACGCGCTCAAAACAATCGATGACTTCAAGGAATGGGGCCTCGACGTTACGGCCGTGGTCATTACACGCTACGCAGACCAGCCCTCAGCCAAGGCGTTCAAGAACAAGCTTGAACGCAGGGGGATAAGCGTTTATACGCACAAATTTACCAAGGGCTACCCTACCGATGTCGAGACCATCGTAAGCGACGAAGGTTACGGCGAAAACGAACCGATACCTACAAAGAAACCAATCGTAGTTGTGACCGGGCCCGGACCGGGAAGCGGCAAACTCGCCACCTGCCTTTGCCATTTGTACCACGAGTACAAAAACGGGAACGAAGCAGGGTATGCCAAGTTCGAAACATTTCCCATCTGGAATTTTCCATTGAAACATAAGGTAAATGTCGCCTACGAGGCCGCAACGGTCGACCTCAAGGATGTAAACTGCATCGACTATCACCACTTGGAAGCATACAATGAAAAAACGGTCAACTACAATCGTGATATCAAGGCCTTTCCACTGCTGAAAAGAATCATAGAAAAAATCACAGGCAAGGAATCCTTTTACAAATCTCCCACTGATATGGGCGTCAACCGTGCCGGTTTCGGAATCGTGGATGACGAGGTGGTCCAGGAAGCCGCACACCAGGAAATTATCAGGCGGTATTTCAGGTGTGCATGCGAATATGCAATGGGCTTCGTGGACAGAGAAATACTCCAGAGGTCGGAACTTATCATGAAAAACATTGGTGCCGCGGTGGAAGACAGAACCGTGGTATTACCGGCACGACAAGCCGCCCGAAAAGCCGAGGAAACCGGCAAGGGCAATGAGGGTATTTTTTGCGGGGCCGCCATCGAACTGAGGGATGGAACCATTATTACGGGCGGGAATTCTCCATTCATGCACGCCGCGTCGAGCCTTGTTATCAACGCCGCGAAGCATCTTACCGGTTTGCCGAAAAAAATGCATCTTTTGCCCCAGAATATCACGGATTCTATACAATTCCTGAAAAAGGAAATCATGAACGGAAAAATGCTTAGTCTTGACCTTGAAGAAACACTAATCGCCCTGAGCATCAGTACCATATCGAATCCCGCGGCCCAGATGGCTGTCGGGCGCTTGAAGGAGCTCCGGGGGTGCGAAGTCCATATTACTCATATTCCCACAACCGGGGACGAGGCCGGGTTAAGAAAGCTGGGTGTCAATCTTACCTCAGACCCTGATTTTTCTTCGAAAAGTCTTTTCATTAGCTGAACCCCGCCCCTCGTCCGCACTTACGAGTGGCTGGGTGAACGCCGCCACGGTGGTCAAAGTACACAAAGACAAGGTTGAATTTGAGAAGTCCGGAAAGCAATGGTCTCAGGCGATTAACGAACCCCCCCGCCCCACACTGGAAATAGCCCCGGGTGACCAACCCAAAAGTGCCAATCACTGAGGGAGAGATTGGACAGGATTTGAACGAGGATTGAAATCGTATATAATGAGGAAAAGAGTTCCGTTGTGTTTTCTGACGAACGGCATGAAACAAATCCAAAAGAGCAATGAACCTGAAGTTTTACAGGAAACCAAATGGCACAGAAAGTCACAACATATTATCTCGAGATGCTCAGTCCTGATGAGCTAAGGCCCAAGCAGTGCAAGGACCATGCTTTCTGTATAAGGGAATGTAAAACCAAACTTTATACTTATAATCGCTTTCTCTATGAATTAGTTGGAAACAACTGGCAATGGTTTGATAAACGCTCCTGGACGGATGATGATTGGCGGCGATATGCTGAAAACGAGAATCTAAGGACCTGGGTTGCCTACGTTGACGGGACGCCTGCCGGGTATTATGAACTCCAGAAGCAAGAGGGAGATAATGTTGAAATCGCCAATTTCGGTTTGGCAGGGCCTTTCATTGGACAGGGACTTGGAGCGTATCTGCTCAGTCACGCTATTAGCTCTGCCTGGCAGTGGGGAGCAAAACGAGTGTGGGTTCATACCTGCTCGCTGGACCATCCAAATGCGCTAAGAAACTACCTGTCTCGTGGAATGAGGATATTCAAGGCCGAAACCGCAGACAAATGAATAATGTCAACAAACGAAGCGATTACTTCAAATTGACTGTTTCACAAAGACACTCAAAAACAAGCCGTGTTCCAAAATGCTCGCAAATGTATCAATCACCGAGTGGGAAAACGCCTCTCAAATATTTCCCTGCTGACCCCGTGCCTTCGTAGTTTTCTGGTTGAGTTCTATCGCCTGTTTTTGTAGAATGGCGCGCTGGGCTATGCGGGCGGGGTGGTATTAGGCCTCGGCGTGTTGAATCGGAGCATACTACGCATAAGGAGTTTATTATGAGATTGAAAAGATTGCTTTTGGCTTTTGCAGTTGTTGCGATGTTGTTGTCGGTCCAATGCAGCAATCCGAACAAAGCTGCACGGCCCCGGAAGTACAAGTTCGAGGCAACGAGTGAATCTCTGAGCAATTATCAGGTGCCCCGGTGGTATGAGGATGCCAAGTTCGGCATTTATTTTCATTGGGCGCCTTTTTCGGTGGCGGCGTACAAGACGGAGTGGTATCCGCGATGGATGTACAATCCCCCGGACAGGAGGGGCAGGGGCAAGGATTTCATGGAGCACCATTTGAAGACGTGGGGCCCGCTCGACAAGTTCGGTTATAAGGACTTTATCCCGTTGTTCAAGGCAGAAAAGTGGAATCCCGACCGGTGGGCGCGGCTGTTCAAAGAAGCAGGCGCAAAATACGTGGCTTCGGCCGCCGTGCATCATGACGGCTTTGCGATGTGGGATTCCAAACATATACCTTATAATTCCAGGGCGATGGGGCCGAAGCGCGACGTCGTCGGAGAGTTCATAGCCGCCGCCCGAAAGGTGGGTCTCAAGGCGGGGCTCTCCACCCACTACGGCAGGCACTGGGCATACTATACCTTCCGTCCCCAGTACGATAACTGGGACCCCAAATATGAAGGGCTTTACGGGCACAGGCGAGAAGACACCGACCCCCCGAGACCACAGGACGAGCAGCACTGGGAAAACGTCCTGACAGAGCTTATCGACAACTATCAGCCGGACTACATATTTGTGGACGGCGGTATCGGCGACGGCGAGCGAAAATTCAATAAGCCATATTTCAGGCAGGCCTTTTATAATGTCCTCGCTCATTACTACAACAGCGCCCGGAGATGGGACAGGGGCGTAGTGCTTACGTACAAGCGCGAGTTTCTCAAGACCGACCAGGCCGTGGAGGACTTCGAGAGGTCCGGAATGGACCATATACGTCTGTCGTCGAAGTGGCAGACGGACGATAAGATTTCCGTCAGCGGATGGTGCTATGTTGAAAATACCGAGTTCTGGCCCGTCGATTATCTTATCGGCGCGCTGATGGATATTGTCAGCAAGAACGGTAACCTGCTGCTCAATGTCGGCCCGAAACCAGATGGAACACTTCGAAAGGTCGAGGTAAAGACGCTCAAACAAATCGGCAAGTGGCTGAAGGTCAACGGCGAAGCCGTTTATGGCAGCCGTCCGTGGCGACAGTTTGGTGAAGGGACGATGGTGAAAATCGGCGACGACGGCAAGAGCGGCAAAAGTAAAATGGGGCCGGACGCCGTGCGATTCACTGTGCGCGACGGAGTTTTGTATGCCGCTTGTTTCGGCTGGCCCGATTCGCGCAGGTTCGTTATTAAGTCACTGGGCTCCAATCATCCGGTCAGCAAAGACGGCATCAAATCAATCACGATGCTTGGCTCCGGGGAGACGCTGCGATGGAAACAAACGGCCGGCGGCCTTGAGGTGACTTTCCCGAAAGAAAAACCCTGTGACTATGCTTATGTCTTAAGGCTCGTTCCCAAAGGCAAACTGGCGTTTGAATAACGGCCGAAGAACTATAAACCGGAGAAAAATATGCTTATAACAAGACGTGATTTCATAAAAACAACCGCCGGGGCGCTGGGACTGGCGGCGCTGTCGGGCTGGACGCCGACCGAAGCGCGAGCGGACAAAGCAGGTAAACCGAATGTCCTTCTTATCATGGCCGACGACATGGGCTATTCAGACGCCGATTGTTACGGTGGTGACATTCGCACGCCCAATCTTTCGGCCCTGGCCGGAGAAGGTCTTCGGTTCACGCAGCATTACTCTACCGGCCGTTGCTGGCCGTCGCGGGCCTGCATACTGACCGGCTATTATGCACAACAAATCCGTCGTGACACGATACCCGGCATAAAAAAGGGAGCCCGTCCCGCCTGGGCCCCGCTGCTTCCGGAACTGCTCAAACCACTGGGCTACAGCTCGTATCACAGCGGCAAATGGCACATCGACGGCAATCCGATTGACGGCGGATTCGAGCGTTCGTGGGGAGGTGAAAGGAGCGGCTGCGACTGGGACCGCTTCTTCGATTCCAAGCCGTGGAAAGAGGACGGCGTTACCGCACCGGTAAAACCGGGCAGGGACTACTATTCAACAGTTGCGATTGCCGACCATGCGATTCAATGCCTAAAGCTCCACAAAAACAAATACGGCAACAAGCCCTTCTTCCAATACGTCGCATTTTACTCACCGCACTTTCCGCTTCATGCTCTAAAAAAGGATATCGACTCTTACCGCGACGCCTATCTCGAAGGATGGGATGTTATAAGGCAGCAGCGATGGAAACGAATGAAAGAGATGGGGCTGATTAATACGGCTTTGTCCCAGCGTGATACGGATATTGTTCCGGGCTGGAACCTCAAGCCGGCTCAACTCAAAGCCAGAATCGGGCCGGGCGAGGCGGCAAAGGCGGTGGCCTGGGATACACTGACCGAAGAGCAGAAGAGATTTCAGGCCACAAAAATGGCCATCCATGCCGCGATGATTACACGGATGGACCTGGAAATCGGGCGGGTCGTACAACAGCTCAAGGATATGGGCGCTTACAAGAATACGTTGATACTCTTTGCAAGCGACAATGGGGCCAGTGCCGAGCAGATAATCAGGGGCGATGGCCACGACCCGGCGGCGCCAATGGGCTCGGCAAAAAGCTATCTTTGTCTCGGGCCGGGCTTCTCAACAGCAGCCAATACTCCTTTTAGACTGCATAAACACTGGAACCACGAAGGGGGTATCTCCTCGCCGTTGATTGTCCATTGGCCCAAAGGCATTTCCGCTAAAGGTGAACTCCGGCATGACCCGTCGCATTTTATTGATATAGCCCCCACGATTCTGGAATTGGCCGGAGGCGCCTGGCCCAGGAAGATTAAGGGGCTGCCGGTCCCACCCAAGCCCGGCCAAAGTCTTGTCCCGGCTTTTGACGCCGATGGAACCGTAAAGCATGAGAGTCTCTGGTGGTCTCATGCCGGCAACCGGGCAATTCGCATGGGGGATTGGAAATTGGTTTCAAAGGGCGGCCAAAAAGGCAAGTGGGAGCTTTATAATCTCAGGGTTGACCGCTGTGAGATGAACGACCTGGCATCGGAACATCCTCAAAAAGTCAAGCAGCTGGCGCAGCGATGGGAGGATATTGCCGAAGGTTTCCGTAAAACCCTGAGCTTAGAAACGGAGCGTAAATAGAATTCTGCACGCTTTCCGCATCGGGCGGGACACTCAAATAAGGATGGTCTTGTTGACAGGGCTGTATGACTGATAAAAAGGCCCTTGCGATGAGAAAAAGCAGTGAATTTTTGGTTTTGGGGCGGACAAGGGCGGTATATTTTATTAAAATAACTGGATATGAACTTGACTTCAAAGGGCAAATTTGCTAAAATACACTTTGTAGTGGCAGGCGCTTAGTGCTAAGCATAGGCTATCTCAGGGATGAGTAAACCAGATTTCAAAAATGGCTACTTTACTATCACAGACTATGCTAATCGCAAACTTGAATTGCCGCAACATGCTTGGAACCACATCATTGAAGAGAGGAGAAGGAGTTATTTCGAGCGTTTCTTTGATAAGCTTGAACAAACACTGCAAAAACCGACAACAGTTAAAAAAAGTACGAAAATGCCTAATGTTGTAATTTATGAGAGGCTTTTTGACGATTTCTATGTTACAGATACTTTTTTCGCACGTGCATATATAAACGTGATTGTGAATTGGAAGACGCAGCGAATATTAACTGCTTACTCAAGCAAAAAAGCCAAAAAGGGGCGGATTTTATGGCCAAGAAAAAGATAGAAGTCAGGCATCGCTATGACAAGGAATCAGATGTGCTATACATTCGTTTTGGCGAGCAAGAGCCTACACATATTGAGAACCTTGATGACTTCTTACTTCTGGAAATAGGCTGGTTCTCCGGATTGCCAAGAGGTATTCGTATTATAGGGCCTAAATACCATAAAATATCCTCTGTTCAATTAACTATGGTGGTACAACGGATTAAAAAACAAGTTCGTGAGCTTGTGGAAAGTCAACGCAAGCTCCTCAAGGAACAGGTCCCCCTATACACTGACTTTTGTAATTCGATACCCGATTTATTAGCGGCAGTCCATTAAAAAAGCTAAGCTCTTATTGGATTCGCACAGACTAATATCAAACCCACACTATCCCCTCTATAAGCGCCAAGTAGCCGTAAAGACTATTTCACAGTTCTATCGGCGGCGAACTCATTCCAAGATAGCCAATAAGTCCAACCAACAACAGTTCGTCGATTCTACGAGCGCAACCTGGCCGTGGAAGTGGATTTGGCAGATTGTGTGGGGC
>Ga0209986_10005077_pt1 | contig 10990 bp, 7 predicted proteins | sample BlataG_FD_183168 | JGI IMG/M metagenome (GOLD analysis project Ga0209986, IMG submission 183168) | Deep subsurface microbial communities from Black Sea to uncover new lineages of life (NeLLi) - Black_00105 metaG (SPAdes) (version 2) | ecosystem: Environmental > Aquatic > Marine > Oceanic >...
GGATTTCTTGAGAAAAGCGAAAAAAAACAATGAGGTTTCAGATCCACGACTGAAAGCCTGTTTGGATAATATCAGAGAGATCGCGGTAATCCCTCCCAGGGAATTTCTGGTAACCAAGCGTGAAAAAGATCCAAAAAATAGCAAGAAGGAAATCGAGCTAAAGGTACACGTTAAGGCGCCTGCCAGAATCAAGTTGACCCTCACAGCTATAGACCAGGATCTTTTCAAAAATCTTACGCAACTCCTCGGGGAGACCTATTTTACCTCTTTTCGTGGAGAGAGATACGTGAGTACAGATCCCCCACTATCAAAAGAAAAATTAGCTGCGTATGCCAGAGAATTCCTTCCTGCTACCGAACACAATCCCATCCTGGTCTTTCACCTGAGACCCAACGTACTCTTTCATAATGGTCATGTCTTTGATGCCAATGATGTCAAGTTCACCTATGAATCCATCATGAATCCAAAGAATCTCTCGCCACGGATCGCAGACTATGAACCGGTTAAGGCAGTAAAGGTAATTGACCCGCTGACCGTTAAAATCGTGTACAAGCGGCTCTACTCCCCCGCCATCGGAACGTGGGGTATGGGGATACTGCCGGAGCACCTCCTCAACCAAGAAGCCCTCAAAAGGGAGGCACTTCGCCTCGGGAAGGACCCAGAAAAATTCTCCATGCGGCAGAGCGGTTTTAATCGTCACCCAATCGGATGCGGCCCTTTTGTCTTTCAGGAATGGAAATCAGATCAATACATTGTGCTGAATCACTTTAATCGGTACTGGGAAGGCCCGCCAAACTACAAAAGCTATATTTACCGGATTATTCCTGATCCCCTGACACAGGAAATGGAGTTTTATGCCGGCACCGTAGACAATTATAGTGTCCAACCCCATCAGGTCCAGCGTTTGAAGAACGATCCGACCTATCAAAGCTTTTCAGGACCATCCTTTGGTTACACCTACATCGGCTATAACATGCGGAGAGAACCTTTCAACGACTACCGTGTCCGCACGGCCTTGGGCATGGCCATTGATGTCAACAAGATCATACAATATGTCCTCTATGGACAGGGGGAACAGATTACCGGCCCATTTGTGAAGCAGACCGACTATTATGACCACAGCATTAAACCCCTTCCTTATGATCCAAGCAGGGCTTTAGAACTCTTGGCCGAGGCAGGCTGGACACGAAATAAGGAGGGCCGGCTTGAAAAGGATGGAAAACCATTTCAATTCACCCTTATCACTAACAGCGGCAACGACTTGCGGAAAGCGATCTTAACCATCGCCCAGGACTCCTGGAAACAGATCGGCATTGATGTGCGCACCGATCTCTTGGAGTGGGCAGTGTTTATTCAGGAACGCGTGGATAAGGCGGATTTTGATGCACTGATCCTCGGTTGGAGCATGGGTATTGAACCTGATCTCTACCAGATATGGCATTCGAGCCAAACCAATCCCTATCAGCTGAATTTCGTTGGTTTCAAAAACAAGGAGGCAGATGAGCTCATAATCAAGATCAGGCAAGAATATGATCACAACATCCAGGTAGAATATTGCCATAGGCTTCACGAAATTATTGCGAGAGAGCAGCCTTACACGTTCCTTTATGTTAGCAAGTGGACAGCCATCCTGGATAAACGGATCGTGATCAAGGAAGTCGATGAGAAGGGGAATGTGATCTATAAGCAGATACAACCCACTAAAACCGGAACCTATACGTTCTACTTCAACAAGTGGATAAAGCTTCCAGAAGTGCCCACCTTTGCACTTGAAGGATGATGGGGAAGTAATGTCAAATGTCAAAGCCCAAAGTTCAAATCAATATCAAAGCTCAAAACACAAATGTGGCTATGGATCCAGGGAAAAGGCTTTTGGCATTTGGATTTCATTTGATATTTTGATTTTGGCATTTGGATTTAGATAATAGTCTTTTTGTAAACACAATGTGGACTGAAGGCGAAAACCACTTTTAACCCACCATAAAGGGTGTAAAGCAATGTTGTCTTTTATCGGTCGCAGTATCATACAAAAGATCATCACCCTGTTCTTTGTCTCTATTGTATCTTTTTTGATCATCCACCTTGCACCTGGCAAGCCCAGCCAGGTAGACCCTCTGAATCCCAAGTTTACGCCGGAGATGGTAGAGCGATTCCGGAAAGAGTTTCATTTAGACAAGCCTCTCCACGTCCAGTATCTCCTCTTCTACAGAGATCTCTTCACTGGAAAGACCGCTTCCTGGAAGGATAATCAGCCGGTACTCAAGAAAATATGGGAGCGATTTTTAAACAGTCTTCCCCTCTTTATTGTGGGTACTATCCTTACCTGGACCCTTTCCTTTCCCATCGGGATACGCTCGGCCATATCGCGAGGCGGATTCTATGATCGAAGCGCCACATTTTTTTCATATTTATTGATATCCATACCTGGATTCTTTTTTGCCTATATCCTGATTATCTTTGTGGTGAACACCTTTCACGTACCGGTAATCGGCATGGAGACTTTCGGAATCGGAGATCCATCTTGGCCTCGCTGGGCGATGGACAGGGTCTGGCATCTTCTGCTTCCGTCGGTTTTGGGTGCAACCGGTGGCATTGCTGTGCTGTCCCGGTATGTTCGCAGTCAGATGCTTGAGGTGGAGAGCCAGGACTACGTTCGGACCGCAATGGCAAAAGGCGTCCCTCCTGAACAAGTTCATTACAAACATGCCCTCAGGAATGCTCTACTGCCTTTTGTAACCATGTTCGGACTGATTTTGCCAGGCCTCATTGGTGGGTCTGTAATTATTGAATCCATTTTTTCCTGGCCAGGAATGGGAAGGATGGCATACGAGGCCATTCTTGCAAGAGATTACCCCGTAATCCTGACAGTCAACTTTGTTTCCGCTGTGCTGGTACTGGCTGGCACCTTTATCTCTGACATTCTTTACATGGTGGTTGATCCGAGGATACGGCTGTGATGAATCCAGAACCAACATTAGAGGGACCCTTAGCCCCAAGGAAAACAAGGCTCCAAGAATCCTGGCATTTACTCAAGCAGAACAGGCTCGCCGTGTTGGGGCTGGTTATATTCATCCTTTTTTTCATTACCGCTCTCATTGGTCTTATTCTGACTTCAGGCCCGGACCCTGTGTTTGATCCTTCCCTGGTCAGGCTGCAAGAAAAGTTGCGCCCTCCGCTCTCAAAACCAAACCTCGAGACGTTACGGCCTGATGAGCTTCCTGGTCTGGGCGTCTACCTCTTCGGAACCGATGATCTGGGGCGGGATACTTTCTCAAGAATGCTCCAGGGCTCTTGGGTGTCTCTGACCGTGGGGTTTGTGGCCGTGGGCATATCAGTGCTCATCGGCATATTCATGGGCGGAATTGCGGGCTATTTTGGACAAAACCGCATTTACTTTGATCACATTCTTATGGTTGTCCTTTTGTTTGCCGGAGGAGCATTGATTGTGGTGGGAGCTTCCTCTCAGGGATTGGGATTGCTTGCTCTCGGCCTTGGTTATATTGCTTATTCGCTCTGGACAAAAAGAATATCGGAAAAGAAAGTATTACCGATATGGCTGCACGTACTCCACAAAAAGGCCTTTTCTGTTGACACCTTAATCATGCGGATCGTGGATATCATGCTGTGCTTTCCCAGCTTTTTCCTGATTCTCACCGTGGTAGCACTCCTTCCTGCAAGCATTTACAATATTATGATTGTCATTGGATTGACCAGTTGGATGGGCACCACACGCTTTGTCCGTGCTGAATTCCTCTCGTTACGAGAGCAGGATTTCGTGACCGCTGCCAGGGCACTTGGCGTTAGTGACTTCCGAATCATCTTTCGCCACATGATGCCGAATGCCATTGCACCGGTACTGGTATCTGCCACGATCGGCATCGCTACGGCTATCCTTACAGAAGCAGGTCTGAGTTTCCTTGGTTTCGGAGTTCCACCCCCCCACGCCACCTGGGGTAATATCCTGTCCGATGGAAAGCGTTTTATCTTCGATGCTCCATGGCTCACCTTTACCCCCGGTTTTGCCATCTTGATCGTGGTACTTTCGTTTAACCTTTTTGGTGAGGGGCTCCGAGATATACTAAACCCCAAACTCAGGGAGAGATATTGAGTAAATTAAGTGAGCTAAAATGTCTAAAGTGTCTAAAGTGAGCTAAAGTTAGGCTAAAAAATAGAATGGATAACAATGACAACCTGCTTTCTGTTCAGGACCTGAAGGTATATTTCCAGGTCAATGGTACCCTCTCCCGGGCCGTTGATGGGGTAAGTTATGATATAGGCAAGGGAGAGACAGTCTGTCTCGTTGGAGAATCAGGGTGCGGGAAAACGGTTTCGGCTCTCACCATCCTAGGAATTATCCCACGGCCCCCTGGTAAAATCATGGGCGGCAGCGTGCTGTTTAATGGGCAGGATCTTTTGGCTCTGAGTGAAGAGGACATGCAAGAAATCCGCGGGAATCATATAGCCATGGTCTTTCAGGAACCCATGACCTCACTTAATCCTGTATTTACTATTGAAGACCAGATCAAGGAGGCCATCCTGGTACACGAAAGGATAGATCAGCGTGAGTTAAACCAAAGATGTATCCAGGTTCTTAAAGACGTAGGTATACCATCGCCAGAGGAGCGCCTTGATGACTATCCCCACCAGCTGAGCGGTGGTCAGCGGCAGCGGGTTATGATTGCCATGGCACTCGCGTGCAATCCTGACTTGGTTATCGCCGATGAACCAACCACAGCCCTGGATGTTACCATTCAGGCTCAGATCCTGGATCTCTTTAAAGAGCTTCAGCAAAAACGACAGATGTCTCTCCTCTACATTACCCATGACCTTGGCGTGGTGGCAAATATTGCCGACCGCATCTATGTAATGTATGCAGGTATCATTGCAGAGCAAGGAGATACCTCTGCAATTTTTCATAATCCCCATCACCCTTACACCCAGGGGCTTCTTGCATCACTTCCCAGTCGTACTAAACGGGGAAGTACGCTTCACAGCATCCCTGGCACCGTGCCCGACCCTGCGTACAAGCCGAGCGGCTGTCCCTTTCATCCCCGATGCAATTTTGCTATCGAGACCTGCCGGAGCCAATTTCCCACGATGTGTGACTATGGCAAAGGCCACCTGAGTCGCTGCCCGGTAGTTTATGAAAGAGAGAAGCTCTCCCATGAAACAAATCAACCCATCTAATAACACTATGCTCAGGGTAGAAGGTTTGAAAAAATACTTCCCGGTGCGAAGGGGTTTCTTTCAGAATATTATTGGGTGGATCAAGGCCGTTGACAGCGTAGACCTTTCAATTGCTCCCGGAAAGACCCTCGGTCTGGTGGGGGAGAGCGGATGCGGCAAATCCACAATCGGCCTGCTCATTCTGAAACTTCTTGAACCAGATGAAGGTAAGATCATTTATCAGGATAGAGATATTAGCGAGCTCTCTCCGGCTGAAATGAAGCCCCTCCGGAAAGAGATGCAGATCATTTTCCAGGACCCCCTCGGTTCTCTGAATCCCCGGATGACGGTCGGTCAATCCATTGAAGAAGGGCTCCGAACTCTGGCTGTAAAGGGTCACCATGAGCGAAAAAGCCGTGTCAAAGAGCTTCTGGAGATGGTGGGTATTGGCGCAGCAGGCGCTGATCGTTATCCTCATGAATTCAGCGGTGGCCAGCGTCAACGCATTGGTATAGCCAGGGCCCTGAGCGTTAAACCCACCTTACTCATCTGCGATGAGCCAGTATCGGCACTTGATGTATCAATACAGTCCCAGATTATCAATCTTCTCAAGGAGTTACAGGAAAAACTCGGTCTGAGCTACCTCTTTATCTCCCATGACCTTAATGTTGTCGGGTACATCAGTGATACCGTTGCTGTTATGTATCTGGGCCACATTCTGGAATACGCGCCAGCAGAAGAACTGTATGATAACCCCTTACATCCCTATACACTTGCATTACTTTCAGCCATACCTGAGCCTGACCCAGATGATCATCGTGAACGAAAGGCCCTCACCGGGGACGTCCCGACCCCTTTTGAACCGCCTCCCGGATGCAAATTCCAGGGAAGATGTCCCATTGTTGAAGCCCGGTGCAGAAACGAGGAAATTGCCTTCTACGAGGCAAGCACCAGCCATAAGGTGCGATGTTGGAAGGTAATGAGGTAAATGAAAAAAAGGGAACTTATTCGAAAAATGGAATCAATTGTTGGAAGGGGAAATGTGCTCCATAGCCGGACAGCCCTTCTCGTATATGAGTACGACGGATCCCTACAGCGGGGGCTTCCGGACGCAGTGGCGTTTGCTACCAGTGCGGAGCAGATTTCCCGTCTCGTGAGGCTCGCAAACACAGCAGGGATCCCTTTCCTGCCACGGGGATCAGGAACGAACCTGAGTGGTGGAAGTGTCCCTGCCAAGGGAGGAATCGTTATTGAGCTTTCAAGGATGAACCGCATCTTGGAGATCGATCTGAAAAATCAGAGGGCGGTGGCAGAACCAGGCGTATACAACCTCACCCTTCAGGATGCCCTTGCTCCGCTTGGGTATTACTATGCCCCTGACCCGGCCAGCCAGAAAGTTGCTACTCTGGGCGGAAATGTAGGGGAGAACTCCGGTGGGCCCCTCTGCCTCAAGTATGGTGTGACAACGAACCACGTACTGGGTCTCGAGGTCGTATTGCCGGATGGAGATGTGGTACAAACGGGAGGTAAGGCACAGGAGTACCCAGGGTACGACCTAAAAGGGCTCATGGTGGGATCAGAAGGAACAATTGGTATTGTTACCAAGATAACGGTCCGGATTATGCGCTCCCCGGAAACGGTGAAGACCTTTCTCGCCATCTACGATTCGGTTGAGGACGCTGGGCAAACGGTGTCGGAGATCATAGCAGAGGGGATTATACCCGCCACACTTGAGATGATGGACAAATTGGTGATGCAGGCAGTGGAGAAGTCGGTCCACGCAGGGTACCCCCTCGATGCGGAGGCAGTGCTTATTATCGAATTAGATGGCTTATCAGACGGGATGGATCGTCTTGCACAACGGGTCATTGAGATCTGCAAGAAAAACAGGGTGCGAGCAGTCAAGGTCGCGGCAACCGAGATAGAGCGGGAAAAGCTCTGGACCGGCCGCAAAGGCGCCTTCGGTGCAGTGGGGCGACTGGCTCCTTCCTATATGGTGAACGACGGCACCGTCCCCAGAACCCAGTTACCTCGTGTGCTGAAAAAGGTGGCAGAGATCGGAGAGAAATATGACCTTCCCATTGGGAACGTCTTTCATGCTGGTGACGGAAACCTGCACCCTCTCATTCTCTTTGACGAGCGCGATAAGGATCAGCTGGAGCTCGTTAGAAAAGCCTCATACGAGATCTTGCAGGCGTGTGTGGACGTCGGGGGGACAATCAGTGGAGAACACGGGATCGGCACGGAAAAGCTTCAGGCGATGTGGCTTCTCTTCGGATGGAAAGACCTTAATGCCATGTGGAAGGTGAAACGAGCTTTCGATCCCCGCAATCTCTGTAACCCAGGCAAGGTGCTCCCGGAGATGGAAATAGAGGAGAGTAAAACAGCACATGCTTGATCACAGCGTTAGAGGAAAGTTTAAGGAAATTGTGGGAGAAGCGGGTCTGAAAGAAGGCCGGGAGATAAAGGGCTTTTCGATCGACGGCCTTGTGCCTGCCGTCGTGCTCTTCCCGGGCACACCAGAGGAGATAGAGAGGATTGTGATGCTGGCCCTTGAGGAAGGATTGAGCATCATACCCTGGGGCGGAGGGACCCAGATGGGCTTAGGTGCACCACCCCGGCATGTGGATCTTGTGGTCTGCCTGAGTCGTTTGGATCGGATCTTGGATCAAGACCATGAGAACATGAGCTTTACCTCTGAGGCAGGGATACGTTTAAGTGCCATCCAAAAGGCACTGCGCCATCTTGGACAGGGGTTTTTCCTCCCCTTAGATCCCCCATGTGCAGAGGAAGTGACCCTCGGTGGTGTGGTCGCTGCAAATGCAAGTGGCCCGAGCCGCTTCAGGCATGGAACGCCGAGGGACTTGATTCTCGGAATTGAGGTAGTTATCCCAGAAGAGATTGAAACAGGAAATAAAATTCGTGCAGGTGGGAAGACGGCCAAGAATGTATCGGGCTATGACATGAGCAAGTTATATATCGGCTCTCTGGGTACGCTGGCGATCGTTGTGGAGGTCACCTGTAGGATCCTGCCTATGCCTGAGGATCAGGCTACAGTAATGGCAGCATTCCCCAGACCCGAGGCGCCTTGGGCCTGTACACGCGCACTCCTCGAATCCCAACTGACCCCTTGCTCTATTGAGTTATACAATCGCGAGACTGCATCACTTCTTCCCATGCGTGTGAGGCCCTCGGCAGAAGAAGTAGCCTGGGCAGCCGTGGGGCTTGAGGGGTTTACAGAGGGCGTGGAGCGCCACATCGTACAGATCGAAAGATTGGTGCGTTCACAAGGCGCAGAGAAAATCGTGATTCTTCGAGGACCACACGAGGCCTCTTTATGGAAAAATCTAGGGCGATTGGGTCTCCAAGTGCGGGATAAAGGTGCCCGGAGCATTGGTCTCAAGGTAAGTGTCCCTTTATCCATGGCCCAGGAAATCAGCAAGGCCATTAGTAACCAGGGGCTTAAGATGAACGTGCCATGCTATCAGCTCTCGCATGCTGGGAGCGGAATCCTGTACGCGCATATATGCCTCTCTGAGGGTATATACGGAGAAAAGGAGCAGGCGCTGAGCCAGATGGTGAACGCCCTGAGGGAGCAGGTCGAGGACATGGGCGGCTCGCTTGTCATAGAGTATTCTCCTGCAGTGTTTAAGCAAAGGGTCGATGTTTGGGGAGAGGTGGGCGGAGTATTTCCAATTATGGAGCGCCTGAAAAGGGAGTTTGACCCCAAGGACATTCTGAGTCCCGGCCGGTATGTAGGGGGAATATAGGGATGAAGAAACAGGGGACTCTAGAAAAGAGAACAGCCAGACAGGCGTTGTTGTCGATTTACGATGAGGTTGCGAAGTGCAATAAGTGCGGCTTCTGTCTGAGCACCTGTCCGGTCTACACAATAACTGGAGAGGAGCGGGCAGTGGCGCGGGGGCACAATGTCCACCTGCAAAACCTCATTGAGGGCAACTTGGAGATGAGCGAGGAACTGAAGGCACCTCTCTTTGAGTGTCTTCTCTGCCGGGCCTGCGTTGAAAATTGCATGTCAGGGGTGATGACACATGAAAATGTTCTCAGAGGACGGTCCGTGTATGTGGAGCAACTAGGTGAGCCCAGGGTATTGCAATTCGTGCTTAGAAAACTGCTGCCCAATCCGAAAAAGATGGACTTTTACGTCCGTCTCGCAGCCTTGGGAAAGAAGAGCAGGCTGGATCGAGCAGCCAAGGCGCTGGGAGTCCTGAAATGGTTTGGCCGCGATAGGGACAAGGTGCTGGACCTTGTTCAAAGAATGCCTTTTCGCTTCTTCAGGGAGCGCGTCGCTGAACTGGGGCCAAACCCTCAGCCTGCACACGCAAAGGTTGCTTACTTTGTGGGGTGCGCGACCAACTATGCGCTCCCTGAGGTGGGCTTTTCCACCGTCAAGGTCCTAAGGGCTGTTGGGTGCAGCGTACAAATCTTGGGCAACGTCTGCTGTGGTCTTCCCGCGTCCAGCTATGGGGATCACAGTGCCTTCAAGAATCTTGCTCAGAGAAACTTGGATATCATGGCAAATCTGGAAGTGGCGACTATTGTGACGGACTGTGGGAGTTGTTCTGCATTCTTGAAAGAATATGCGGATCTTCTTGCTGACGACCCAGAGTATGGTGCTAAGGCTGCTGCGGTGCGGCCAAAGTTAAAGGCATTAAGCGAGTACCTCAAGGAGATTGGCCCGCCGGAGTTTAGGGGACGAGTGGACGCGCGGGTGACCTATCATGATCCCTGCCACATGAGCCGCTATCAGGACCTGGTGAATGAACCCAGAGACATTATCCGGAGCATTCCAGGGGTTGAATACCGGGAGCTCCCTGAAGCGGACTGGTGTTGCGGTGCTGCGGGTACCTATAACATAGCCTATTACGGTCAGTCCATGCAGGTCCTTAGCCGCAAGATGGAGAACGTGAAGAAGACGAAGGCAGACATCCTCGTGACTACCTGCCCCGCCTGCTATATCCAACTGGCATATGGCGCCCGAAAGCATGCTCTTCGTTGTGAAGTCCTTGATCTTGCAGATCTCATAGCCAGGGCCCTGAACCCCCCTCACCCCTGAGATCTTTGTCCTATGCTTACGATATTCGACCAGTGTGGGTTTGAATTTGTGAATGGTTAGGCCCTTAGAAAAGACAGAGAAATCTTGAGAGGGGAAATTGCCTTCTACGAGGCAAGCACCAGCCATAAGGTGCGATGTTGGAAGGTAATGAGGTAAATGATTACGGTGATTGGAGGTTAGAAAATGTCAATGCCCCAAGATTGTCAGGAGGGTATAGATAAAACCATAGGCCAGTCCTTGAATGAAATTGCCGGTAAATACCCTAACAACATCGCCCTTATCCACTCCGAACGTGGTGTCAAATACACCTACCATCTCTTTTTGTCTGAAACAAATAGGGTCGCCAAGGGACTGATAAAGATTGGCATTAAAAAGGGAGACAGGGTTGCCCTCTGGGCACCCAATATTCCTGAATGGATTATCTCCCAGATAGCTCTGGCAAAAATGGGGGCAGTTCTGGTGCCAATAGACCTTGGGGCAGGGGCAGAGGACCTGCACTATATTCTGGAGCAGTCAGGATGCACCTCCCTTATTATGGCTGGTGGGCCCCAGCATGCCGAATATATTAAGACCCTCTCCAAAATAGACTATAAATCACTACTCGAAAAGGTGATTATCATAGATAAGAAATCCTACCCTGAAATGACCTCCTGGAACGAATTGATGGAGATCGGTGATGAGGTTGACACTGAGACCATTGAAAAAAGAGAAAGCGAAGTAGTGCCAACCGACCCGGTTGCCATCATG
>Ga0209986_10005079_pt1 | contig 10987 bp, 13 predicted proteins | sample BlataG_FD_183168 | JGI IMG/M metagenome (GOLD analysis project Ga0209986, IMG submission 183168) | Deep subsurface microbial communities from Black Sea to uncover new lineages of life (NeLLi) - Black_00105 metaG (SPAdes) (version 2) | ecosystem: Environmental > Aquatic > Marine > Oceanic >...
TCCTCCATTTATGTCTATTTGTTGTGGTTGAGGTTATTTCTCTATTGCTAGAGCGGTGATAGTGTCGGGAATATTGGCTGCAAAGGGGGAAGAAGAAGGATGTGTGGGTGAGTGGGGTTGGAGGGGCGGGACCTCCAAGGATATGTTCCATGGCTGGACGAGAAGAGAGAACGAACGAGATAGAGCTCAACAAGTGTGGTGTATGGATTCAGTTGGATGCAGAGCAATGTGGATAGAGTGTTGAACGCTTACCTTGATAAAGAGGATCAGGTTTTGAGGCCAGACGATAGTGATTATAGGTTTCTCGCCAGTTAATAGCTTGCTATGAACATGATACGCTTCTATCAATCGAACAGTGCGTTTTCAATGTTGAAGTTGGGACTTGAGCGGATATTTCGTGAACTGACTTTGTCTGCAAAAAGCAGTGTTTTGAGATGCTAATCCTTGCTGTGTTCAAGCAGCAAATGCTTTGAGAATGTAAATTGAATCGACAAACAATCTAGTGGAATATATTTGTTTTGATCAGCAACTTGGTGCGATTCTGTACACTTTTATAGCTGGAGCATCATCAGCTGAAGGAGTTGAAGCAAGACTTTGAAGAGAGAGAGGAAGTCGAGAGGGAGAGGACATGTCCATGAGTCCAGCTCCCTCTCTGTGTCCAGCAAGTTGCTACAAGTCCAAGGGTAGTTTAAACCATAACTTGACGGCCAACATTTGAATTTTAGGCACCCTAGCTCTAATAGAGGCATTTATGAGCACAGAATCGTGGGACATATGGCACGTTTGAAAGAGGATTGTGAGAGGGATTCACTCCAGGAAACCGAAGAGCTCGAGCACGATCTTTTAGATATTCTTAACGAAGAAGATGATAAGTCTCACGTAGAGGATGTGCACGTACAACACCGACCAATTCCCCATCATCACCATCCCGGCCGTAGCAAGTTGGCATGCCTCACTGACGAAATCACCTTGAGAACCCTATGTTTCCTCTCAGCTCAAGACTTATGTGCCCTGGCTCAGACATCAAAGCACTTTAGTTATATTTGCCAAGCCAATGTAGTTTGGAGAAGATTGTATGCCCTTAGGTGGGACCCTCAAACTGTTGAAGACGAACATCTCGCTGACGTTGACATTCTCCCTTGGTACCAATTATACAAAGAAAAGGACATAGCTGAGCTTTTAAAAGTATTGCAAGATGCAGCACCAGATGAAATTCAGGTTATTTACAAACACATGATAGCAGCTAGACGGACAGAGACCCCAACATTAGCATCACAGCCCCTCCCAGATGACACATATCTATTTTCTAGTCCTGCCACTGCTGGCTATCAGATGGGTACAATGCAGCACACGATACAGGCCTTTAGGAAGACACATGGACTTCCACTGGGCAGTGGGGTACAGGAACCATGCAAAGCGGGGGATTGTAACTGGTCTGAATTACGGGCATTTGTCTTGGCATGCACCATCTGTGGTAATCTGCACCTTTGCAGAGAGGAGCTGTGTAGAGAGAGGCAGCTAGATTGTAGCTCCAAGTTGTTAGTGTGCCCCATCAGTGGTCGATGCTTTAATAGAATGCTTACTGAGAGAGAGGAGGAGGAAGAAGGGGGAGGGGGAAATAACAACGATGATGATGGGAATGGTAACGGTGTTGGTGATGGAGGTATTGGAGGAGGGTCTAGCTCTGCTGCTGATTGGAATGCTGAGGAAGGGATGGGGGGCAGATTGGGCAGAGCATTCTATGCTGGCTATAATGCTGACGCTAAAGAACTGCAGCATAGATTTGGCATACGGTTTTAAATGAATGAACCAACGATGATACTTATTATTATTATTATTATTATAACAGTACATATCTGGCCAACATTGAGGTTTGGACGGAACAGGAAGAAATTGCCTCCCCTCCACTAGTTCTACATAATTATAACTAAATAGACGTATCACACATCACACATCAAAATCTTTAATAAATAATACATGTATAAGAAACCCTCCACTGGCTGCTCTCCATATATTCAAAGCAAATTTAGCCGCCCAAATAGCCCACAAAGCATGAATATTTGTCATTTCGATAATCAGCAAGGGCAGAAACACCAAGATGAATCCTCCACTCATTGCATTTCTAATGTATGCAAAGTTTTGACTGGCATACATAAGACCATCATAGACGAATACAATTGCATTAAAAGGCTGAGAAATAGTTAGAATCCACCATGTTCTATCATCTAATATGGCAATAATATCGGGGCTATCAGTAAACCAGCCGATGATTCTCGACTTTTCAATGGCAAAACACATACTACAAATGATGCCGCACAATAGTCCAGCAAACACAACTCTTTTAATGAGAATTTCAAAGTGTTGTTTCGCGTGCTGAGCGTGCTGAGTATCATGTGCATACCCAGCAAGACGTGATCCCAACACAATACCAGCTGCTGCAAATCCATCCACAATGTATGAGATAAGACACCACACTTGATTAATCACTGCATGAGCGGCTAATGCAGCCGTGCCTAAACGAGATGCTGCTATTAATGCCCCAAAGAATGTAGCTTGGAGCACCATTGACCTGACAAACATGTTGAAACCATCTAGTAAAAAATCGAATAAATATGCATTCCCTGGTGCTGGCTGTGTTGTTATAATTGCTTGACTACCGTCTTCATCACCATTATCTTCAGGCAGTGGTAATAGCAGCTCCTCTGGACCACCACCACCTATACCATCAGTGACACTTATATCATCATCCGCACCATCTTGATGTTTATATTGACCTTGAACAGAAATACTAGTTGTTGCAAAGGGCTGAAATTCAGTGGGAGCCTCTACTGGCGGCAAGACAGCTATACTCACCAGGCCACCTACAGCAGTTATCATGGTTGTAATTAGAGTGACAAACCCCATAGCTCCTAGCCCTGCTAAATGACTATCATAAAACCATGGAATATTCACCTTGCATATCAGTACAATAGCACTTCCTGTCATTTCCAGTAAACATTGAACAGTATTGATCAAGGCGCTGGTTGCCACTCTATTGAAACCTTGCAATATTCCCGAGATGCTCATTTGAAGAAGCTGCACTGTGACAGCTGTGATTCTTAATTGCCAGTATCCAGCTGCTGCAAGTTCCACTTCAGGTTTGAGTTTCAACAAGTGTGTTGATATAGGCTGCTTAAGGATGGCTAGCAGCAAGGAGGCAGAAATGCCGGCGATCAAAGAGGTGACGAGAGATAAACGAATACGAGCAGTGACAGCGTCCCATTGGCGTACACCTACTGCTTTCCCAACTTTGGCACTGATACCATCTACTAAGAAGTTAAATAGGCGGGTTGCTACGCCTACTGTTACCCCAACTGCAGCAAAGGCTGCTAGAGAGGAGTCGCCTAAATATCGCCCAAGGAGGACGGCCTGCACCAGGGATGTCGTTGGTGATGCAACTGGGTGGTGGGGGTGGGGGGTGGGGGGGTGTTAGCATATTATCGGATTAGAACTGATTCGGTTGACTACGTACCATTAGATATGATTGCTGGTATTGCAACCCTTAAAATACCTTTTCTGCTACTATAAGCTTCGATTTCCAGCTCTATGATTGACATGTCTTCCCTCGCTTGCCACTATGAACTTTGGGACTTTAGGACACAATGTGCTTGATATATCGATATCATTGGCGCATATAAACTTGATTTAAGATTGGTTAGTGAAGAATTGCTGGCACACTCGCTGCTTTTATTCAAGCCAGATCAAATCAACAGTGCCGATGATGATCGAGTGCCGTGAGCGATGGCGACCGGAGCCCCACCTGTTATGCAATGCTTCTTTCATCAAGCATATCAGTTGCATGTATTATCAACCTCTATGACAATGCATGAAATGTATGATTGCTGATAAACGGTCCATACCTACAGCTCTTTCGATACAAAAACACGAATTCAAATCTCAGATGGACACCAGTCCAACAATACAGTCGGGCAATTCAGTGCTCCTTGAAATTAATGGTGAAAAGAAACTCTTCGTCGTCGCCAAGGCCGGTGGGTACGTCTCATTCTTTCCAAACATCCTCTCCCAGACTTGCTCCCCGACTCGCTTATTCTCTTCTTCTTCTCTCTCCCTTCCAGGCAATTAGTGAGAATCGGCCAAGATAAATGCGACACAAGTGCACTCTTAGGCCGCCCATGGGGTTCTCTATTTTTACTATGCAAAGAAACAAACCAGCTCAAGCCAGTCAAACACACCCCTTTACCAGATTGGGACGAGGCAGTGAACGAAACAAACAAGGACAATAGCCTCCTCAATGACGGTGGTTTCGGCAACCAAAATCTCAGAGATCACCACATAGAAGAAATGAAGAAAGGCGGCAAGAGTGGAGATGACATAGTCGCTGCCTTATTAGCCAACAGCTCTACTTTTCAGAAGAAGACGGAATTCTCTCAGGAAAAATACAAGAGAAAAAAAACTAAGAAATACACCATGACTGTGTGTGCGAGGCGACCCACTCCTACTGCTGTGTGTGAAATGTACTACTCAAGGCATCCTTCCCAAATTGGAGGGCTAAGGCTGGATGTATTGTCTCTCATGTTGAGCTTGGCAAACGTGAGTGCTTTTTCTAGGGTGTTGGTTGTGGAAAACACCGGAGGGCTGTTGACTGCAGCGGTGGTAGAGAGGGTGGGAGGGTTTGGAGAGGTTGTCACTGCCTCTCTTCCAGATTGGAGAGTTAAGAATACCCTTTTGAGGCATTTTAACTTTTGTCGTGAAGGATTAAAGAGCATGTCGAGTGTACAATTGGCTGATTTGTTGCCAGGCAGAAGTGAACAACGAAAGGAGAAGAAAGAAAAGGGTGGAGAAAGTGCTCAGCCAAGTAGCAAACAGAAACAGAAGCAGCAGCAGCAGCAGCAAGAACAACAAAATGGCACCAGTGAACTTCCAGCAGGCGAATATAGCGGTGATGAAGACGATATAGATTTAGGATCACAACTCCAACTCCTACAACAGCAAAAGCAGCAACAACACAAACAAACCCAGCAAGAGGATACCCAGAAAACCATAAATTCTCAGCTCCCCACCACCCACACCCTTCCGTTCACCTGTTGCCTCATCGCCCGTCATGGCATCAGCCCCACGGAGATCCTCAAGACCATAGCCCCCCTCATGGATCCATGCTCCAACTTTGCAATTCTATACAGCTACCTCCAGCCACTTGCAGATGCCCAGATAGCTCTCAGAATGGCTGGAATGGCTCTCAATCTAGAGATTAAAGACTCATTTTGGAGAGAACATCAAGTTGCCCCAAGAAGGACCCATCCAATGATCAACATGGACCATGGTGGTGGGTATGTCTTATCTGGTACATTTGTACCCAACAGCAAGATGGAGCTGGGCAATAATAATAAGAATAAGAATAAGAATAAGAATATCATTAAGGAGAGTGATGTAGTGAAGAAACAAAAGGTGGAGCAACAACCACCAGTGGATGATGTCACTATTGCTGCCACTACTGCTTAGCAATGTAAATTATAATATTTTTCACTAATGCAGTCTTGAATTACATCACTTGTATTATAATTTAACCATTTAAAAAAGGAAGGAATCACTTCATGGTGTGTCAATCAGTCAGTCAAAAGTGGTCCTATTATCATTAACGAGGTTCTCTTGAATCTAGATGATGAAGGTGTCCCCACACAAATGAGCAGCTTGCTTTTGTTTATTACTGTTGTCAGTTCTATTGTGTCTACTACCACTACCACCACCGCGGTATCTACTACCACTACTACCAGTTCTAATATCATTACTGGCTGCAGTATTACTGTGCACATCTACTACTGGGTGTGCTATGTGCGTTTGTAATGGATCAGGGAATTCTAACTGCTGTTCTATGTCTACTTCATTACTAGTTGTATTACTGTATATGAGTGGCTGCTGCTGCTGCTGATGGTGATGATGATGGAAAGATGTCTTTGGTGGTGCCTTGCCTGCAAGAGGCGATGGCCCAGGTCCACCTTGTCTAAGGTACAGCAATCTTACAAGAGTAGCTTTTCTAAGATCTAAATCCGCTTCTACATGAGAATCTGAAGGAGACGGAGGTAATGCATCTGTGTCACCCAGACTCATTGGTGAGGATGGTGGGTGTTGGTGTTGGTGCGGTGGAGTGGATTTGTGATTGGTGGTTGCCATGGCGGTTGCTGTCGTTGTGGGAGCGGTGAATTGCTGTTCCTGTTGCTGCTGCTGGATGGTAGAGGAGGTTACTTTATCAGGAGTTTCAAATGGGTGCTGGTTGCCTTCTTTTGTTCCTTTGGTGGTGGGGTTGTTGAGAACGAGTGGCGAGTTGTCGGCTGACATTGCCACTGCTGGATCAGACGGGGCGGTGTTTGTGTGAATCCCCAAACCATTCAGCGAGACTGAGACATCCGCAGCATTGTTGGAAACAAAACGCTTGGTGGATCTATAGTTATCTAGAAGATCGGCATCATAAGTGCTCCAAGACGGCAGTTTTCCTAAAAGTGGACTTGTTTGCTGTCTCCGACGTTTTAAAGCTGTGGAGGTTGGTGTTTCGTTCATATTAGGGCTATCACGTATAAGTTTTCCAGTGAGATGTCATGACAAAGATAGATATCAAGATAAAACGAAAGAATGATCAAGGAGCAAGAAAACGTTGAAATTTAAGGCCCGTCCTCTTCGTCAAAAATCCGTAAGGGGGCTCTTCATAACTCTTTATAACGTGTGTATCAGTAAAGCTAAAGTTTTAATTCCTTTAGGAACCGAACCCTAATATAAGGTTTCAGCATACTCCAGCAATGAACAGCATCCAAGCAAGTCTGAGTAACTTTGTTGGATCACTTCAACTAAAAGCAAAAATAGACGAGGCCACGAGCCCAAAGGATGATCCAACTCCAAGTGACGTTTTTATCACCCTATTTATAACCCACACATTCATTATTAATAGCCTAGCCTTCTTTCTGTGCAGTCTACCTCCTGGATGAGACCGTCCAGATGATCGGCAACAAACCCGACAACGTCAACGCAGCCATCGATGCCCTTAAAGCCCGCCTCAGCCACAGATCTCCCAACGTCAAACAAAAAGGACTACGCCTCATCAAGCACTGTTGCCAAAAGGGATCTCCAGAGTTCAAGAGAGCTATGTCTAGGCATTCTTATGTACTCAAGGATCTGACCAGCTACAAGTGTGCTCCCGACCCTTTCAAGGGCGACATTCCTTGGAAGAGGGTACAGGAGGCTGCCAAAGAATGTTTGGAAGCCCTGCATGCTGCTCCTGATAATATAATTATGAATAATAATGCACATCAATCATATTTACCAATGTCAGGGTATGCTAATAATGGAGGTGGAAGGAGAATGGACGGCTTTGGCAGCGGGACTGGTGGTAGTGGCCCTTCTTCATCACTCGGCGAAATGATGGCATTTGGCAACACTCCATTGGAAGCATCATCAAAATCAATTCAAAGAGTGTCATTATTAGAAACCTTCAGTACAGGAGTGAATTCACTCGGCAACAGTATGCATAGACCTCATCATCACCGACTGCCATCAACTGAACATCAATGGGTGAATGACCAACAGTCATACGGCCAACATCCAGCTGTACTTAGTCAACCTATAGCAGCATTAGACAATAGTAGCACCACCGATAGCAGCAACAACAATATCCAGCAACATTCAGCAACACCAGAAGGAGCCCTGGTCAACAAGATCTGTACCCCATCTGGACTCAGAGCAGTCCCTGAAACTGTTGATCTCAAAGCCTTTGTAGCTGCTGCTGCCACCATCAATGTCACTGAAGTATCCCAGATATTAGAGGAGAAGTGTGAGAAAGGACCTTGGCAAGCATCTTTGAGAGCTCTATGTGCCATTGCTGCATTGATAGAAGATGGTGCTGCGGTAGGGGTAGGGGGGGAGGCAGCAGTGTATTTCCAAGCGCATCCAGGTACGGTAAGGAAGATGGCTGGACATCCTCAGGCTACAGTAAGACAGAGAGCAGATAGAGTGCTGAAACTTATTGGGGCTGATACTTTGCCTAGTAGTGATGACGGTAAGAATAATAATAATAATAATAATAATGACGGTACAGCAGTTGATTTATCAGACTTGTTGTTTGGAGATGATGGCGGAGGTACTGCTGCAGTTGAAGTAGTGGTACCACCAACTACTACTGCAGGGGTAGATGATCTCTTTTCTGGTCTGGATATATCATTGTCAACAGCAGCAGCAGGAGCAGCTCCACTTCCGGATGCATTGTTTCAAGATCCTTTCCAACAGGCTCCAGCAGCACCATCATCATCATCACCAAGCATTGCTGAACTTTTCTTTGTTGAGCAGCCAGGTATTGATTTACCAAACATTTCTCCACAAAAACCATCTCCTCCAACAACTATGATGATGGGTAGTAATGGTGATGGTATGAGGTCGATGATGACTGGAAAAGGAGGCTCGGGTAGTAAGGATGGGGCTTTCAACTTTATAGAGTCTCAATTGAATGAAATGAAAGTTACAAAGAAGAAATAGGGGTAGATGTAATGAGTCAACAGACTGAGGCAATACTTCCATGCTGCTGTTTTTTTTTTTTTTTTCAATCTCTCAAATTGATTAGAAAGATGAAGAAATCGACTGCTCTCGCTCACACACACGCCCTCTGCCACCCATCCAATCCATCTTTAAATTGACGAACGTGCGTTATCACTATTTGCACAGTAACTAAATTTGTATGAGAGTCAATCATACATCGAAAGACACTGTTGGCTGGTAAATAAAGACTTGTTTTATCAATCACAACATCAGGCAAAATGGTTCTTTCGCTGACCCAGCACATGTCAAGACTCACCGTTAGCAGCAAACAGGTATGGAAAATAATAACATTCTATTTTAAGCACAATGCACTGCATCATATCCCCGCTTTCCCTTCTCATCAACCATCTCCTCGGCATGCCGTCTGCAGAGCTTGAAGTCTTTTGAGGGGTTTAAGGCCGTTGGCCCACACAAAGTAGCACCTATGGCCCAAGCCAAGCAGGTACGTCCACTGATTGACACCCACGAATTCTCTACAATACGTTCACCAGCCGATTGAAGTTCTCACCACCAACGCCTCTTCTTCCCTCCCACTCTATCCAAAACCCCACACAGGTTGTCTTCCAACGCCGTGCTCCTCTTAAGATCCAAGCTGCCCGTGTCGGTGGTGTAGAAGTCCCAAACAACAAATACATAGAGTACTCATTACAATATATATTTGGCATTGGCCACACCACCGCCAAGGCAATCTTGAGAGACACTGGCATTGACAACAAACGCACTAGAGAGCTGGGTGAAGATGAACTTACCAAGCTCCGTGAGGAAGTTGACAAGTATACAACTGAAGGTGATTTGAGAAGATTTAACGCCCTCAACATCAAGCGCTTAAAAGAAATTGGATGCTACCGTGGCCGTCGTCACATTAACAGCTTGCCAGTTCGTGGACAGAGGACTAAGAATAATGCCCGTACAAGAAAGGGTAAAGCTAAAGCTATTACTGGCAAGAAGATTGCCAGAAAGTAATTTTTTTCTGGTCCCAGTCTTGTAAATTAGATATACCCCTACTTGAATGAAAAGTTTTAAGCGGAGTGTGGGGGGGGGGGGGGGGGGGGGGGGGGGGTGTACACATGTGAGGAAGGCGATGCGAGAGAGACGCCCCCCCTCTCTGTTTTTGAAGAAATGGCGTGGCCCCAGCAGATGAAGATCCAATTGGATTTGTATATCTCTTTGATTGACATCTGATGGCTGCATTGCCCGTTTGCTCCATCAGAAACTCACAGACATATGTTTACAACGAGCCAATCCCTTAGGAAAATAACGTTTGTGAAGGCCAAGTTAGCGAATGCACAAAACGCAGTTGATCCAGAGAAACTAGGCTTGATTCCATTAAATGATCTCATAGAGGTATGTCAATTCAGTAAGCAAAGCTGTCCCAAAGTTGCCATGTGTGCATTTATACAAAAGCCAAAGATTGGCCTTATTGCAGCAAGTTTTCAGGCAAAAGCCCTGCATATGATCAATACCAACTATATATACGCTCATAGACCCTCACAATTCTCATACAGGTGTCTGATTCAAGCGCAATGACAAGGAGCCAGTCAAAGAAGCCAGTCGGCACCGACAATGGCAAACCCAAGCTCAAGGAGCTCTTTAGAGAAGAAGATCTGTGCATGCAGTGGACACAAACACGCAAACCAGTAAGTCTTAACACTGCAATACTTGATCACCAATAGAAGATCTAAAATCCCACCCTTTTTTTATCGGACTTGACACGTATCCCTGACACAACTCTTTTCCAAATCAATCAACCAGGGATCCGGCCTTCAAAATCTAGGCAACACGTGTTTCATGAACAGTGTCCTCCAATGCCTCATTCACACCCCACCATTAGCAGAATTACTACTATCTGATGCTAGACTAGGTAGCATTGCAGCTAGTGCCAGTAAAAATGGATTCGATCCTCTAGGGATGACTAGGGAATTGCTGAGACGGTCCTTGGGTGCTGCCGGTAAGGTAGCTATTGTGCAGCCTGTGCAACATGCAAAGTCACTGAAAAAAGTCAGCAAATGGTAAGATATGTATATTTTTTGAATTGAGATCTTGTCTATGTTTCTTTACAAAACCAAGGGGGTGGATGATGACACTGAATTTCGTGATCCGATACCAGTCTCTCGGTTCCCGAGGACGTCGGCCTATGAGCTCTATTAAAGTTTTACCTTTAGTCATAGTTACACTGACACCCTGCATGGTTGCAGATATAGAATAGACATGCTTTGATTGTTTGAATGTTCCCTTTCTCTGTCCTTCCTCTCTTTCAGGGGGAGCACCACCCCAAAAGGTGCACTTCCTCTCTCTCTCTCTCTCTCTCTCTCTCTCTCTCTCTCTCTCTCTCTCTCTCTCTCTCTCTCTCTCTCTCTCTCTTCATTGCTGACATCTTCTCCTTCTCCCTTCTTTATTATACAGTTTCCGATTA
>Ga0209986_10005080_pt1 | contig 10986 bp, 15 predicted proteins | sample BlataG_FD_183168 | JGI IMG/M metagenome (GOLD analysis project Ga0209986, IMG submission 183168) | Deep subsurface microbial communities from Black Sea to uncover new lineages of life (NeLLi) - Black_00105 metaG (SPAdes) (version 2) | ecosystem: Environmental > Aquatic > Marine > Oceanic >...
CCCAGCGAGCCAAAGCGGCTCGATTCAGGCTTCGCTCTTCCTCCCTCCAGTCGGAAACCGTGCCCGCTCAGCCTTCATACGACCTTCTTCACCGCCTACCCCTCGCTTGTCCTTCACTAATCATGGGAAAAAAGATGCTTACTTACTCTTTCCAAAAATTGCAATGGATAAAAAATTGTGGTAATTTTTCTGACATGAAAATTGCTTTAGCCCAAATCTCTCCTCATTTAGGAGATGTAAAGAAAAATTTTAAACTTCACCTTGAGTACCTCGAAAAAGCAAAAAAGGAAAAAGTTGATCTCCTCGTTTTTCCAGAACTCAGCTTGACAGGTTATACCCTGAAAGATTTGGTTGAAGAAGTTGCTCTAAATCCAGAAAAAGATCCCATCTTTAAAAAACTAAAAGCAAAAAGCAGAGAGATCTCTTTCATTCTTGGTTTTGTAGAAGAAAAAGAAAAGGGACTGTTTTATAATTCAGCCGCTTTTTTCTCAGCAGGCAAGGCAATCCATACTCACCGCAAGGTTTTTCTCCCTACTTTTGGAATGTTCGAGGAAAGAAAATTCTTTGCTCAAGGTAAGAACTTTAAAACATTCAGTTCTCTTTCTGTCAGAATGGGAATGATGATCTGTCGGGACTTTCTCCATTTCGGGGCAAGTTATTTGCTATTTACTGGCGGTGCAGAAATTTATATAATTATCAGTGCAGCTCCAGGAAGAGGAGTTTCAAAAGGGAAAAGTTATGAAACGAGCCAAATGTGGGAACTAATGGGAAAGACTATTTCCCGATTCTCCACAACCTTTCTCATTTACTGTAACCGAGTAGGTTTTGAAGATGGCAAGGCTTTTGCTGGCGGTTCTTTCATCTATAACCCCTGGGGCCAATTAATAGCCAAGGCCTCTTATATTGATAAAGATTTTCTTATCCAAGAAATTGACTTGGAAGAAGTAAGGCGAGCCCGAAAAAGATGGACATATAAAAGAGACGATCAACCTGAAATTATCCTTGAAGCTTTAAAAAGGATTGTCAGTGAATATGAAGATTAACGGACCTTTTGTAGATAAAATACTAACCAAATTTATCAAAGAAGAATTATCTAAATTCAATTATAAAAAAGGAATTCTGGGGCTCTCAGGCGGTCTTGATTCCTCTGTATGTGCTTTCCTTGCTGTAAAAGCTTTGGGCTCTAAAAATGTTTTAGCCCTTATAATGCCCTACAAAACAACCTTTCATCAGGATATAAAGGATGCTCAGAGTGTAGCCACTATTCTCCAGATGCAATGGAAAATCATAGATATTTCTCCTATGGTAGATGCTTATTTTTCTAAATATCCCACTAAAAATAGAATTATAAAAGGTAACAAAATGGCAAGAGAAAGGATGTCCATCCTTTACGACTTTTCATTCCGGGAGAAAGCCTTGATTCTCGGGACGAGCAATAAAACAGAGCTGCTTTTAGGCTATGGGACAATCCATGGAGACATGGCCTGCGCCATAAATCCCCTTGGGGATTTATACAAAACTCAATTAAGACAACTCGCTAAACACTTAGGAGTGTCAAAAAAAATCCTGGAAAAAAAGCCAAGTGCAGGACTCTGGACCGGGCAAACAGACGAAGGAGAACTTGGCTTAACTTATGCTGAAGTAGATAATATATTATTCAAATTGGTTGATCAAAGGGCATCAAAAAAAGAAATCATAAACTCAGGATTCAAAAGAGAAAAAGTAGAAAAAATTATTACCCTCATAAAAAAATCTGAATTCAAAAGAAAAATGCCCCCTATTCCTAAAATATCTAGCCGAACCATAGGCCTTGATTTTCTCTATCCCTATGACCTGGGCAAGTAGCCTGGATTAAGAGTCTATTTTTGTAAGAAGTCTCAGTAAAAACTTAAAGCCTTTAATAAAAGTTATCGCCAAAATGAAGGAAGAATATATAAGTCATAAACCCAAGGGGAAGCTGTTTGTAGTAGCTACCCCTATTGGCAACTTGGAAGATTTAACCTTTAGGGCCCTTAGAGTTCTAAATGAGGTAGATTTTATAGCCTGCGAAGATACCCGTCAGACAAAAAAATTATTGAATAAATACAACATTAAGAAAAAACTCATAAGTTATTACCAGCCAAAAGAAGCTCAAAAAATTCCCTATATTATTAACCTTATCAAAAACAGAAATAATGTAGCCTTAGTTTCCGACGCAGGCACTCCTGGACTCTCAGACCCTGGTTACCGGTTGATCAAAGAAGCTATAAAAGAAAAAATACAGGTCATTCCTATTCCTGGAGCATCAGCTGTAACTGCGGCTCTGACTGCCTCTGGGCTTCCTACCCACAGATTTCTTTTTATAGGCTTCCCTTCTCCCAAAAAAGAAAAAACAAAAAAATTGCTTAAATCAATAAAAAATGAAGAGGCAACACTAATTTTTTATCTTCCTTTGCGAAAAATCTCTGTTTTTCTTGAAATCATCCTGGAAGTAATGGGGAACAGAGAAATTGTGATTGCCCGGGAAATGACCAAGATCCATGAGGAATTCATCAGGGGATCAGTCAAGGAACTAGTTAAAAAATTAAAAGATAAATCCCTTAAAGGGGAAGCGACCATCCTCGTCAGAGGCGCAAGCTAAGGGGAAATTACTCCATTTTTTTACACATTTCTTTTTTTTATGAATAATTCAGGCATATTAAAGGTTCAGGCTTGAGCTAAAGTTATCGCCTTGACCTCCTTCACTCCCGCTCTCCTTAACACTCTACTGCATTCCCTTATTGTCGCTCCTGTGGTGTAAACATCATCCACTAATAAGACACTTTTTCCTTTTATCTTCTCTACCTTAACGACACCAAATGCTCCTCTAACGCTTTTCTCCCTTTCTTCTGCTTCCAACAAAGTCTGAGGAGGGACATTCTTAACTTTAACCAAAATTCCTTCTGCTATTTCAATTCCCTTAAGCTTGGCTAACTCTCTGGCAATAATCTGGGACTGATTGAAGCCTCTCTGTTTTTCCCTCTTCGGATGAAGAGGAACAGCTATTATAGCTTCCACTTTCCACCAGATATCTCCCTCTTTTAATGTACAATAAGCAAAACGAGCAAGATCTTTCCCTAATGCCCTAAAAAAACGGTATTTATAAAGCAGGATAATATCCTTTAATTTTCCCTCATACTTGCCACAAGAGCGATGAAGAGAAAAAATGGGCCTTTTTTGAAGGCAGCTGTGACAGAAATGAGGCTCTCCTGCCCCCATAAAAAAACGACCGCAGCATAAACAATAAGATGGACGATGGACATTAACCTTCTCCCAACAGGTTTGACAAATAATTTTTTCCTGGGGAGATTCAAGGAGAACAGAACAAAGCTGACAGAAAGAAGGGAAAAAAATTAACTCCCCTAATTTACTAAAGGCCGAGAATATTCTTTGAAGGGAAGAAATCAAAAAGATTCTTCCTCTGCCTTTTCTTGACAACTAATACAAAAAGGAGTCCAGGGAACAATATCCAATCTTTTTTTGCTAATTTTCTGACCACACATCTGGCAAACTCCGTATTCGCTTTTTTCTATTCTTTTTAAGGCTTCATCTATCAGGAATAACTGCTCCCGCTCAGTATCAGAAAGACTTAAGAGGAACTCCTTAGTATATGAACTTTCAGCTTTGTCAACTAAATCCTGGGCAATGCCTGTTTCTACCTCTTTACTTTCGTTATGGGTTTCGCTCAATTTCTCCATGATTTCTTCTTTCTTATTTAAGAGCTTGCCTTCGTATCTTTCCTTTTCTTTTTTATCCACTATAATCCCCCCTTATTTAGCATAATGTTTTCCTCTATGGATTGTTAAGGCCCGATAAATCTGCTCAAGGAGAATGATTCGGCTTAATTCGTGAGAAAAAGTCATCTTTGAGATAGAAAAAAGGGAATTTGCCCTTTTTAAAATCCTTTCAGATAAACCCAGAAATCCTCCGACAACAAAGGTAATCTCACGAGTTGAACTGGAAGTAAGATTTTTTAAAAATCGTGCAAACTCAAGAGAACTCATTTCTTTACCGCCATCGAATAAACAGATAATATAATCATCTCTAAAGTGTTTTTCAAGAGATTTGGCCTCAATTTCTTTGATTTTATCAGCAAACTTTTCCTCTATTCCTTTAGCCTCTTTTGTCTGGATGATCTGGCAGAATTCCATATAACTGATTCTCTCTAAATAAAATTCTTGTAATCTCCGTAATTCTCTGTTTTTCGTCTTGCCTGGCCATAATATCTTTAGTCTCATGAAAAACTAAAAAACCTAAAAATTGTCACTAAAAAATAATAATTAAGATATAAAATGTCAATGTTTTTTTTTAAAATTTTTTGAAGGAAAAGACTAAATATAAAAACAAAAGAGCTCAGTAAGAGAATTTAGGGGCATCAACCCACAATTTTTCTAAAGAATAGTACTCCCGCGCTTTCTTAGAAAAAACATGGATAATGAAGCTTCCATAATCCATTAGTATCCATTCCGCCTGCTTCTTCCCTTCTATACCAAGAGGCCTTATATTTTTCTTCTTTAATTCCCCTTCTATACTTTCGTTGAGAGCAATATTCTGTCGAGGTGAATTTCCATGCATAATAATAAAATAATCTGTAAAAGAAGCAATTTCTCTTAAATCAAGAACAAAAATATCCTCTCCTTTTTTTGCTTGGCTGGCTTTTACAGAAATTCTCACCTCGATGGGAAGATTTTTCTTGTCTATTTTTTTTATCATTTTTTTTGTCATTATTATTTTTGATAAAGCCTATTTTCTTTTATATAAATCTCAACAGCTTCTGTAACCATCCCCTTTACAGAATTGCCTTTTTTTAATCTTCTCCGTATTTCAGTGGAAGCAATATCTAAAGCATTGATAGGCAAAAGAAATATTCTGAAGGAATCAAAACTTTTCTCTTCGCTTTCTCCTGACTCTGAGAGTTCATACATCCTTCCCCTATACTTTCTTTTAAGAACTTCCTTAGCTTTTTCTAAAGGATATCCAGGACGGCTGACAACAATGAAAAAACAACGATTTAGGAGTGTTTCATATTCTCTCCAAGTTACTATTTCCAAAAAAGAATCTATCCCCAGGATAAAGAAAATCCAAGCTTCAGGAAACATTTTTTCTACCTTATTCAAGGTTATAATTGAATAGGATTTTCCTTTAGCTTCGATTTCAATCGAAGAAGGAAAAAACCGGGGGTAAGAAGCACAAGTAATCTCCGCCATTTTCAGGCGGTGTAAAGGGGAGACAATCTCAACTGATTCTTTATGGGGAGGGATATAGGAAGGGATAAAAAAAATTTTATCCAAAACAAACCTTTTCTGGACAATCTCGGCTGCTTGCAGATGGCCTAAATGAATCGGGTTAAAAGTTCCCCCAAAGAGTCCTATTCTCGCCTTCTTCATTGTGCTATTTTAACCTTTTTTCCTCCAAGTTCAGCATTTTAACCACGGCGAAAACAACCTCTTTTACTCCCCTTTTTTCCTTGGCTGAGATGGCAAAAAAAGGAAGAGCTTCCTTCTGGGCCAAAGTTTTTACTTCTTTTAGCTTTTTTCTCTTATTGCCTAAAAGGTCTATTTTATTGGCTACCAAAATCTGAGGTCTTCTAATTAATTGCGGGTTGAAAGCCTCAAGCTCTTTTAAAACTGTTTGATAATCCTTTAAGGGATTCCTGCCTGAGAAAGGGGATACATCGACAAGGTGGAGCAAAAGTTTCGTTCTCTCTACATGTTTTAAAAATTTAACGCCCAGCCCGTGACCAAGATGCGCCCCTTCTATCAATCCAGGAATATCGGCCACAACAAAACTTCTGAATTCATCAACATCCACCACTCCCAAATGGGGAAAAAGAGTTGTAAAAGGATAATCAGCAATGACTGGTTTAGCTGCTGAAATCTTTGAAATAAGGGTAGATTTTCCTACATTAGGAAAGCCAATTAATCCTACATCTGCAATGAGCTTTAGCTCTAAGATAAGTTCCTTTTCTTCTCCTGGCTGACCTTGCTCCCACTCTCGCGGAGCCTGGTAAATTGAAGTAGCAAAAGAAGCATTGCCACGGCCTCCTTTTCCTCCTCTAGCAGCTAAAAATTTCTGTTCTGGATGAAGGAAATCGAATAAAATCTCTTTCTTGTCTTTCTCTCTAACAATTGTACCTATAGGAATACAAATAAATAACTCGCCACCTCTTTTCCCCTGGCGATTTCCTCCCTGGCCATGCGCGCCTTTAGCGGCTTTATTTAAAGGATGGAATCTAAAGTAGGAAAGGGAATTTAGTCCTTGGTCTGAAATTAAGAAGATGCTTCCCCCATCGCCGCCTCGGCCGCCATCAGGCCCGCCTCGAGGAATTCCCTTTTCCCTCCGGAAACTAACACAGCCATTGCCTCCTTTTCCTGCCTGGAGGGTAACTTCAACTCGGTCAACAAACATATTTAGAGAAGTATATACCTCCTAGGCGGGAAGCACAGAGACATGTTTTGCTTTTTTTCCCTTGGTTTCAAAGCGAACATTTCCAGAAATTAGGGCAAAAAGGGTATCGTCACTGCCTTTCCCGACATTCAAGCCGGGTTTAAAAGGTGTCCCTCTTTGACGAATAAGGATTGATCCAGCAGTAACATATTGTCCGCCGAAGCGTTTAACGCCAAGCCTCTTGGAATGGCTGTCTCTTCCGTTCTTGGCACTTCCTCCTGATTTTTTATGAGCCATCTTCTTTCTCCTTCATCTTAGTAGATTTCTTGGCTTGGGGGGTAGTCTTAGTTGCGCCTTTCTTTTTTGCTAAGGCTTTATTTTTTGGCTTTGTTGCTTTAGATACTCTGGTTTGCTTTTTTACTTTTTTCTCTTTTTCTGTAGTCTCTTCCTTTTTTATTTTTTTTGGTTTCTCCTCTTTAACCTCTTTCGGCTTTACCTCTCTCTCCAACTTTGGCTTTGGGGCGGCTTTTTTTTCTTTAGCTTTTTCTACTGGCTTGGCCGGTTCCTTTTTTGGAGCAGTTTTCAGGTCAGGAATAATCTCTTCAATTTTTACCCGCGTCAGTTCCTGGCGGTGTCCGGTCTTTTTTTTGTACTGCTTCCTTCTTTTCTTTTTAAAGACAATGATTTTCTTATCTTTAAAATTCTCAACAACCTCTCCTCTGACCACAGAATTTTCAAGAAAGGGGGTTCCGATCAGCGTTTTCTCATTATCATCAATAAGGAGAACCTGGCCAAAATTCACCTTCTGGCCTTTGTCGAGGCCAAGTTTCTCGATGCTTAAAACATCACCCTCTTGAACTCTGTACTGTTTTCCTCCTGTTTTTATGACTGCAAACATCTTTTCTACCTTTATTTTTTTGAGTTCTAAATTTAACATAGGGCTAAACTTATGTCAAATATCAATTGAGCTTATCTTGACAAAAAACAATCTTTTCTCTAACTTAATTAAGGCCTCAAAAGAATAATTAAAAAATGGGCGGTTAGCTCAGCGGTAGAGTACCGGTTTTACAAGCCGGGTGTCACTGGTTCGAATCCAGTACCGCCCACCAGAGATGCTCATTGCATTTCAAGGAAAAATAGGCTTTTTTAAGGAGGGAAGAATGAAAAAATCATTACTTCAATTCACTAAGGTTATTCCTCTAGTCCTTCTGCTTTGTTTTTCAATCAATTGTCAACAGCAGGTAGAAGAAGGAATTCCTGAAGAAGAAGCGAAGACCCTTATGAATCGTATTTTGGAAATTTGGAATGAGGGCAACCTTGCTTTAGTCGATGAGGTTTATGCTACTAATTATGTACGGCACTATGTCGATATCTACGAAGATATTGTGGGTATTGATGCTTATAAGAAATGGATTACCGATACCCGTACTACGTTCCCTGATTTCAACGTTACAGTAGAGGGAGAGATGATCGTAAAAGAGGACAAAATTGTATCACGTTGGAAGGCAGAGGGAACAAACACAGGACCTCTCAACACGCCTTTAGGTACACTTCCTCCCACTGGCAAAAAAGTACAATTTTTAGGAGTCTTTATTATTCATATCGTTAATGGAAAAATTGTTGAAGAATGGCTCTATTTTAACCAAGCATCTTTATTACAAAAGCTCGGCTTTACACTTACTCCTCCACAGTCTCCCCAACAAGAAGATAAAGAGTAATATCTAAAATGTAGGGTTTACACACATTATTTCAATTTATAAACAAAAGTCCGACCGTATTTTTTATTTTTATCTTTAGATGATAAAATACTTATTCTATTGAATCTTTTTACTGATTGATTCGCACCTTCGCGGGAAAGACCAGTAAATTCCTGGATTTTCCTAACATTTACTACTGGTAATTTATACAAATTCTTAACGCAAAATGCGTATAAAGCTAAATTTATAAGGTGTCTTTTTCTTGCCCTTTTTTGAATAAAAATATATAAATTAATCATGAAAAAGATATACTCTTGTTTCTGGATAGCGGGTATTGTCTTAGCTTCAGGAGGGGGAATAGCCGCCTTTATCGTTCTTTTTGTTCTTGACTTTAACATCTACTGGCTCATCCTCTCACCCATTATCTTTACCCTTTATCAAGCCCCTGCTGTCTATTTGTTCTGGCTCTGGAAAAAAAAGAAAACCTGAAAAATGAGGAGCTGGCGAACTGTTATTTTGCTTTTTATCTTTATCGGCTTCCTTCTTCTTCTTCAATTCTTTAAACCAGAAGGACTTAATCTCCAAGGCCAAAGAGCTATAGTAATCTTTATTCTCTGTTTAACTCTATGGATTACTAATATCATTCCTCTGGCCATCACCAGTCTTCTGGCCATTGTTCTCCTGCCTCTTCTGGGAGTTATGGAAACCCACACTGCCTTCTCTCTTTTTGGCAACCGGGCTGTCTTTTTTATCCTGGGGGCTTTTATCCTGGCTGCAGCCCTGATGAAATCAGGATTGAGCACTCGTCTGGCTCTTTTTTTTCTGACCAGAATCAAAAAAACACCCCAATCTCTACTCTTAAGCGTGCTTTTGGCCTCAGCCTTTCTGGCCTTCTGGATGCCAGAACATGCAGTTGCCGCTTTGATGTTCCCTATTATCCTGGAGATTGCTCGAAGCTTAAAGCTAAAACCCAGAGAAAGTTCTTATGGAAAGGCTCTTTTTCTATCTTTAGCCTGGGGTGCTGTTATCGGTGGTGTGGCCACATTTTTAGGAGGGGCGAGAAACCCCCTGGCTATCGGAATGCTCTGGGAAGAATACAGGATAAAAATCGGTTTCTTAGAGTGGATGATCGCTGTTGTTCCTATTGTTTTAGTTATGCTTTTTTTTGCTTGTGCAGTAATCCGCATTTTTTTCAAAATAGATATAGAAGATGTGACTATGGCTGAAAACACCCTGAAAGAAAAATTAAATCAGCTGGGCAAAATGGGACGGGAAGAAAAAGCCGTTGGCTTAATCATGCTTGTAACTATTATTTGTTGGATGACCCTTGGCAACAAAATAGGTTTAGCAAATATCGCCATTCTCTCTGCAATTTCTCTCTTTGTCTTCGATATTGTCCAATGGAAAGAAATAGAAGAATATGTCAATTGGGGAGTGATTCTCATGTACGGAGGAGCCATTGCCCTTGGCTTTGCCTTAGACCACAGCCAGGCAGCAGAATGGTTAGCTCAGGAAGCCCTTTCTCCCTTCAAACTAACTCCTTTTGTGTTCATCATTATCATCGCTTTTGTAGCTATCTTTTTGACCGAAGGTATTAGCAATGTAGCTGCAGTGGCTATTTTACTTCCCCTGGGCTTTGCTCTGGGAGAATCATACAACCTGAGCCCGGTCATTATGGTCTATGCCATAGCTGTCCCGGCTGGATTAGCCTTCAGCTTACCCATGGGCACTCCCCCTAATGCAATCTGCTATGCTGCTGGTTATTACAGGATTTCAGACGCAGTTAAGGCAGGGATATTTCTGAATATTATCTCCTGGATTATCTTTCTCCTCATGACCAGAATATATTGGCCCTTAATCGGCCTCAAATTATAGATAGAGGTGCTCTTAGGAAGTCAAACCTCTTTCTGGAGGAATAAAGTGAAAACAATACTCCTTGCTCTTTCCACAATAAGACAATCCCCCAAAACTATAAATTATGCCTTAAAGAAAGCTAAAAAAGAAAAAGCACGTTTAGTTATCCTTTTTATAGTTGATTCTGACCTGCCCCACCTCATCTTGGATAAAATGATGGATGTGGGATTCATGGGAGACAAACCGAGTCTGCAGCTCTATCAATCCATTTTAAAAGAATACAAAGAGAGAGGGAAAAAAATAACCGAGGAAATCTCCCAGGAGGCAAAATCTCTGGGAGTAGAGTGGTCAACTCTTATTGCTGAAGGAGAATTTACCAAGGAATGTCTGAAAGTGATTGAAAAGGAAAAGCCAGAAAAAATCATTCTAACAAGAGCTGAAAGGTCTTGCCTCTCTCGCTTTCTTTTTGGCTCGGCTGTAAACAATCTCAAACAAAAATCACCATCACCTATAACCATTGTCGAGGAAGAATGATTTAGGCATATCTATTTCGTTTCCATCCAATCATCAGTAGCCAGTTCCAGGAATGGAGTGAACATTCTTGTTGCCATCTGAGACCCTTTCTTGTTCGGATGAGAATCCCCGGCGTCCAGACGGAACCTTTTTTTCAGCATATTTCGGTCAGGAGTTGAAGTATTCCCTAAAATATCGAAAAAATCGAAAACAGCCAAATTATTCAAACCCGGATTGGTTGTATTATATTTTTCAAGAAACTTGCCCTTCAGCCAATTGTTGAACATTCTGGCTCTGTCAGCACTCTCCTTGTCCGTATCGTTGGGAACAAGGGGCGGAGCGGTTACGATGATAAAAAGAATTTTTCCCTGCTGCTTGAAATACTGGGTCATAGTATATAGAGAAGGAACAAAAAAGAGTCACAATCGGATACCTAATCCCATAAAATAGGTAGATCACAACTCAACCTAAGGGAGGTACCGATTATGACTCAACCGTATGGTAACACGGGAGAAAA
>Ga0209986_10005081_pt1 | contig 10986 bp, 27 predicted proteins | sample BlataG_FD_183168 | JGI IMG/M metagenome (GOLD analysis project Ga0209986, IMG submission 183168) | Deep subsurface microbial communities from Black Sea to uncover new lineages of life (NeLLi) - Black_00105 metaG (SPAdes) (version 2) | ecosystem: Environmental > Aquatic > Marine > Oceanic >...
AGCCAGGTCAGCACCACGAACTGGGCGGCGCAAAGACAGGCCAGGACCGTAACAGCGGCGATCATTGCTCACTCTCCGAATCCGGGAGCCAAGAGTCGTCTTGGAACATGACGCTGGCGACCGCCGCTGCGAGCTTGTTGACGCGAGGGCTGCGGGAGTAGGCCCACTGTTCGGCAAACTTGAGCCACTGCTCGACAGGAGCGATGGACCCGCAATCAATACGCTTATCAGTCATCGAGCACCACCGTTTCTCTCTCCTGGGCATCCCATCGTTCCCGCTCGCGCCGACCGGATTCCGTCTCGCCGGATGCCATATCGACGGCGCCGCGGGCTAGCAGTTCATCGAACTCCAGGCGAACACGGCGGACGTCGGATCGGCCATGCACCATCTCGCCATCCGACACATGCTTCCCGCAGCATCGGCAGATCACGTCGAGGCCGAGCCAGGGGGTCAGCCTGGCGATGGCCCCATAAGAGCCGCAGCGCCGGCCCTGCCGGTCCCTGTGCGGGCAGTTGTACTCGGTTACCGCCCACACGTGAGAGGCAGCGGGCGCGTAAATGTGGACGATCGCGTTCATCACTTCCCGCGATTTCCGGTTACTGATCCGCTGTCCATGTCACTTGGAAATGAGCCGCCACCCCATGGCGCCCAACCGGATGGAGTAGGCAACATCCTTGGTGGGGATGTGTATTATCTGCGTTTTTTCTTCTTCGCGCCCGTCACTTCGTTCCACGTTATACCTCGATGAATATCTGAAACAGCCTGACGAGAGATGCCGTACATCTCCGCAATTTCTAGCTGTGTATACTTGCCCTTGAGCTTGTAAATTTGCTTGGCGTGAGCCTTTGTCAACTCCGCCTGAGAATTCTTCTCACCACGCTGATCCGTACCATCCCGGTACTTATCCTTGTGGTTGTCCATATGAGAGCCGTACTCAAGATTATTGAGGGCCGGCTTCTTTGATTTTGTCTTGTGGCGAACCAAGCGCCCACGAGCCGGACCAAGAAACGCCCGCGCCACCATGATGTGGGTACGCTCAACGCGCTTGCGACCCCGATCATCCTGCAGCGTCACCCGTGGGTACCCGTCTCCGCCGATGCGCTGCTTCATCAGACGAGGCCTGCCCGTCGTCCAGCTACGCACGCGCCCTTGGTCGCTCACGTCGTACTCCGGGTAGCCCGGAGCTTGCCTCCAACGCTCCTTACCAGCCATCACCCACGTTGTATCAGGAAATCTCGCGGCTGGCCAATGCTTCGCGACCCTTCGAGGTGATCCTGTAGATCCTCACCTCACCAGGCATCAGCACCCCACTTACCAAATGACCCCGACCCTCAAGAACGCTCAACGGGGCCTGCAATTTACGCGGTGACAACTGCGACCTCTCAGCAATCTCACTGATGGACCTAATTCCATCATCGACCGCATTCAAAACGCGCAGCATCTTTCTTCGAGCTACAATTCCGAAAGCCATGGCTGTTCGGATAGAATAACATGTGGCGGCCAGGAAAAGAATGCCTGACCGCCACATGTTTACCGATTTACGATTTTGTCGTAGTCGGGATGGACGTAGAGAACTACGCCACTTGTCTGACGAAAGACGACACGAAAACGCTTGCCGTCAACGACTCCGATTGGAGTCTGGAGTTTTCCTTCGGAATCAAGCTCGACGAGCATGATTTCGAAGTGGTCGATGCCGAGCCCTTCACGAATGAGGGACCCGGCTTTTGCCTCCGCATCCGATTTTTTGGAATCCGGAGGCAAAACGACCATGACATGTGGAAGACGTGTTTCTCTTACGACTTTCTTCATACTCTACAGGGAGCCAGCGATGGCAAGGCCGCCGATGAGGAAGAGCAGCACCGCAAGGGCGAAGTATCGCATCTTGCTGTGCTGACTCGTCACGGCCTCTTCATCCTGGAGATCCCGGTATTGACTGTCGGTGATTTCACCTGCCGCATACGCGGCCTCGATATCGTCTTTGCGAGAGCGAGTCTGGCGAGCGCCAGAAGTGTGGTTTTTTCCAAAAACAGTATTGTCGATATAGCTCATCATCTGCTCCTTTGTTGTTGATACGCGACTTCGAGCACCATGCTCTTAGTCGCGATTTTTCTCCAGCGCTGACTGGAGAAGATCTGCGGCCTCTTCGATTTCATTATGCCCAGGCTTTCCTCGCGCGAGCAAATCGGCCGATAGCTCTCTAAGAATACGCGTGTTCGCCTTGATGCGCTCTGGTATACGGTAGCGCTGAACCTCTATAGGTTGTGTTTCGGTTAGGCAATCGAGCGCCAATTGATTGTGCTCTTTTGCCAATTCTCGAAGCTTTTTGCCATGCTCTCCAATACCGATCTCATCAAAGACAGCCGCAAGCTCCTCGAGGGTCTTTGCGGTCTTGCCTGCGAATTCGGCTACCTTTTCGACGAAACGGTCCACCATGGAACCATTCTAACATCTACAGTGGGTTGCATACCCATGCGCATGACGCGAAAAAGCTCAGGGCAATCACCATGGTACCGAGCGCCTGCCACCTTGCCTTGACACGCTCAGTTCGCAGGCGGGCAAGCTCTAATTCAGGCGTCACCTGTGAGATGCGAGTGTCAGGCTCATCTTTTTCTTCACTAACGATCTCGGCATCAATGACTTCTGCCTGGATGGGTTTATATTCATGCATTGACCCACTCGTAGATTTCGAACTTGCCAGATCTAAGATAGATGCTCTTAAAATGCTTGTGAAACTTCACGCTGTACTGGTCGCTTCCAACATGAGGCTCAGCATCAAGGTCTCGTCGAACGGCAACATATAGACGCCCATTTTTTCTGACAAAACTCTGTGCATCTTGCAAGGCTTTTTTTCGTTGCACGGGTGGTAGCACGTTCATGACGTAGACGCACGCGACCGTGTCGAATTTTCCTCGGGGTCGCTGGGGATGCCAGCTTGGATCCCACTGGGAAATTTCATGAGGAAAGTATTCCGCCCCCGGACAAGCATGGATGAACTTTGCGAGATCTCCGCGACCACTCCCGAAGTCCAACACCCGGCCTTGAAGCAGGCCCATCTTCAAAAGCCACATCCCAACCGCGGACAGTTTTCGCCTCGCTCGAGCCGTCTTGCCTGTTCGCGTAATGACTTCGGATACAGGCTCAATCATTTTGTCAGCCGAAACTTGGCATTGATTGACACGGCGACACTCCCATCCTCTTCGCGAACAGTGTCGATCTCACCCTCGATATGAAGCTCTTTCATCCTGGTATGGTTCAGCAGGATGTGGGACTTATTGTAGGGATCGATCATGATCACGATCCTCTCCTCGCTCTTAGCTACATTCTCTCTACTCACAAGCGACCACCTTTGACTTTGCGATTGACGTAATGAATAGCGTTAGCTCGGTGTAGACCCGAAGCAAGTTTTCGAACGCCTCACTCGAGGTTTCAAAAACTCGAGATGATTTTTCGAGGGCACCCCTACCCGCGAGAACGATCCATCCCAGCTTTCCATCGCTATCGAAGATCTCAACCGTCCCTGTCTTGGAGCTTGATTCAGCGGCAGCGCCGTTGACGAAGACCTGCATCATGGCGTGCACCATGAGTACATGATCGAACGCAGCCTTCTCACTGATAAACCTCAACTCCGATTCATGCAGAGAATCCCCCTCGATGATAACCGACCAGCTGAATTTTCCTGAATCAAACTCGTCAATGCCGATCATTACATCACGAAACCTGACACGATAACCCTCGAACGTGGAATCGTCTTAGGCTTTTCCCTGTCGAGCTTGTACTTGTACCAAGCGCCGATCTCACTTCGGTACTCATCGACATCAATACCCACCTCATCAGCCTGGCGATTGATGTGTTCATCATCAACCCAATCCCTGCTCGTGTCGGTGAGCTTGTCACTTAGCATGGCGAGGGCCCTGTCGATATCAGCTGGATCGTAATCGCTGGGGCTTAGTTGAGTATTGATGTACTGGTTGTGACACATCCTGAGCATCTTCCGATCTTCAGCTGTCGTCTCATTGTACGGAATCGCGTAGAGTTCAAAGTCCTCAGGCAACGCCATCCAAATGAGAAAGATGTACTTGGGTTTTTTGGATTTGACTTTCTTCGACATTACATTCCCATTCGAGCGAAAACAACAGCAGCAACCCCCGCCGCGAAAGCGACAAAAGTGGCCGCGCAAAGGTCGGGATGGCGCTTGATGAAGTTCCAGGCGATCACCGATGAGACCCCCAGTCGGCGTACTTTTCGTGATCCTCTTCGAAGGGCATCGGCTTCGAGAGCATGAACTCGATGAGGTGAAGGACGAGTCTACTTCCATTCAAAAGTACAGTTCCTCGAGGCACAGTCAATACACGAATGCCTTCGGCGATTTCTCCCATACCAGATTCACCCTTAGACACGACCGCGGTCACCGGTTGAGGCGCTTCAATCTCATCACCCGTTGCCAGAAGTCGGAATGTCCTGGCGATCTTGTCAGCACTTGGGCTGACCATCGCCCAGATCTTCAGCTGTTCTCTTGGCCCCTGAGCGTCAAACCTGATGATGCTTGACCGCTTAGGCATCTCGATAGTGAATTCATCAGTAGAGTACGGGATATCGTACTTCCATATGGCAATTTTAGACATGCGTCACTCATACTTCCTGAGGTAGTACTCAAGCTTGGGTAGGATCCGTTTTGCATCGATGCGATCTTGCTCATGCTTGCCCAAGGTTTCCTGCATTGCCACATGTGCCTTGCACTGCCTGATCAGCGATAGCGCATCTTTTTGCGGTTTTCCCATCTCTTTTTGGGCGATTCTGGCTCGCATTCCCCAGCCGGCCGCAAAGGCCTCGAACATGTAAGTCCGAAGAGTCGCTGACTCCATATGGCTTTCATACCCCATATCTTTAATCCACAGCTCAAAAGCCTTCGCTACCTTCTTTTTGCGAATGGGCTGAAGCCATCTTCGAATATGCTTGGGCAGCTTTCCCCAGACCTCTTTGGGAGGAATCCTGCCCTGAACAATATCAGCTAGCGTCTTCATCCGACCCTCAGCTGCACAAGATTTTCTTCGGTGAGGTTACGTGTACCATGATACACGAGCCCGATTCTCAGCTGCCCGAGCACCGCCGGCATGTCATCCTTGTTGCCGTCGCAGTACTTAGCACGCTTCCGGTCATCGTGCGAAGCGAAAATTCTCGAATGAGGGTAACCGCGATCGATATCATGATCGCGCTTTCCGCCAAGCGACTGGACGACCCTGAAGTTCTTGGGGTGCTTATCCCACTTTAGGAATGGGATAGATTTCGTGTACGCGTAAAACACAATGCCTGGAGATTGATTAGCAATCTCAATCCAAGATTCGTAGTAGCGGCGGCTGTAGAAATCGCCGCTGTCGTGGATCCTCACATGCGTAACGGACCGCATGCTCTCGACATCCTCAACGACGTGATCGACGAACTCGTCGTCGCTCATACTGTTGATGAGCGCAAGGTTCCTCTCTCGAGCATCCTTGGCCATCGGCATGGCGAGCCTGCCTTGGTCTGCATAGCATAGATCCGCACACATGCCAGCGTATGGACATGTCTTTTGACCAGTCTCAGATTTGAGTTGAGGGATATTGAAGCTCACAAATCTAGCCTTGCGACCGAACCTCCGCTCCCATGCGGTTGCAGTTTTCTTCAGCTTCTCATTTCCCTTGGACCAGAAAAAGTGACTCATCGATCTTTCATCTCCTTCGCGAATAGCTGCCCGCGCCACCTGTTGCCACCACCATGAAGCCTGGATAGTGTGACCCTGATTCTAGGGATGTCACCATCTGGTGAATCATAATCAGTGTAAGAGTTCTTGCTGTTCAAGTGTCTGCCTCTGCCACTATATTTGGCAGTCGGAAATCTTGTGCCAATGTTCTTGTACCCCATGTCCAGCAGGACAGACGAGACAAGTCGGACACTCTCATAATCGACATCTAGACCCGCGGGCTCCGGCACCTTGCCATCCCTTAGCTGGTCGATCCATCTTTGAATTCGCTCTTCCATCTCTCTCCTCTCTCCATTGAACTTGACGCTCGGACAGTGAGTTGACTCACATATTTTTTCATGCTTGACAAGGGGTCTCTTCTAAGCGATAGATACGTGCCTTTTTAGGCTAAACACAAGGAAGAAGAAGATGGCCGAGAAGAAAGACAAGAAGAAGAAGACCCGCAAAGTGCGCTCTCGTAAGGAGCGGATCCGCGACCTCGAGGCCAAGCTCGCCGAGGAGAAGGCTCGCGCCTCGCTCGAAGGGCTCAAGACCGCCGTCAAGGAGGGGCGCGTTGACGAGGGCGATCATAAGGAGTACCGAAAGCTACTTCGGTACATGAAGGTCATGGAGAAAGCTCCGAGCGTTTTCAACGCCTTCGACATGGAGGAGGAAGCGGAGTCCGCTTCGAAGCTCCGTGATCGCCTCATCAAGGAACTCAAGGAACTGCTCAACGATGGATCCGACGAGGATGATGAGGATGAAGACGACCTCGAGGATGGCGACGACGACGAGGACGACGAGGACGACGACGATGAGGATGACGACGACGACGACGACGATGAGGATGACGATGACGACGACGATGAGGATGACGACGACGACTGATCCATCTTCCATCTAGAAAAAAGCCGCTGATGACCTCAGCGGCTTTTTTTATTCCTCGTAATCGTCGAGGGGCACCAATCCTTCAGCATAGGCCCATTCTTCGATCAAGTCATTTATTTGATCTTGAAGAATGTCCTTCATCGTATCCTGATACTTGGCAAAAAGCTTGGCCAATTCATAGCTCTCAATGCCTAGACGATCAGCAATACCATCGACATCAGGGTAGATAACAACACCCGGCACGCCTCCCTTGTTGGCTGCGGTCATATGACCCCCAACCCCTCGAAGAGCTTCCGTTGGAAATCCGAAAATCTGCATTGTGGAGCTACCAGTGTCGTTGGGTGAACCCATGCTACATAACCTTCGAATGGATTGCTTTTTAGCTCGTGTGGAAAGATTAGATCGCCTACAGCCTCGAAGATTGTGACGAAATGGGTAAACGACGGACCCTCAGCAATCGGTGCTAGGTAGGTACCGTGCCCGAGCCCGACTCCGGTTTCTTCCCAGAGTTCACGTTCTGCTCCTGTGACAACGGGCTCACCCGGTTCGACGGATCCACCTGGGAGACCCCAGTCATGGACGGTTCGACCTCGAGAGACGGCGAGGACACTCCCATCTTCGGGGCGCTGGATGAAACAGCAGGCAGCGAGCTTTTCCACGAGGGTGATTGTACCGCAGGCTTGTCGTATTTGCGCTGAAGCCTCCGAACAGTCCTTTTGATGGACTTGTTGACGTTGTGCCCCCTGATCACCTCAACCACGAAGATGTAGTGATCCCAAACAAAAGCCAGCACTTTTGTCTTGGTCATCTGAATCTCAATCTGAGGGGCATCAGATTGAATGCTCAAGAGAACCTTCGCAGCGTGGTGGTAAAGCAATTTTCGATAAAAAGCTTTCCAGCAGTTGCCAGCATCCTCACGATGCTTCGCTGAGGATGCGTCTCCATCTACCTGAAGAACAAGATAGCCATCTACCCCACCTTGCTTCTCCAGTGTCTCATCAAGCTCGTTCCAGTTTGGCATGTCAATCCTTGACGAATCGGTAGCGAGTACCATAGGTTCGACCCTTGTACATGACTAGACCTTGCTCGATTAGCCGGTTGAGCGATTGACGAGCCTGCATTGCGGTGCCTCCGACCACTTCAGACACCTGGACAGAGCTAGCCCACCTTTTGTAACCCTTGAGATAAGACAGCACGCTATTGTCGTGATCCTTTCGGCCCTCAGCGGTCCGGGTATTGACAGCTGGTCGATCTGCCTTTGCAGAGGATAGCGACTTGGCACCAGATTTAGGAAGCGCCAGCCGCTTGGTCCAACCTTTACCGTCCTTCGGCAATGATCTTAGCTCGCCGATGGTTAGATCCTTGAGGCCAACCTCGTCTGCAAAATCTACCATCTCCTTGATAGATACTTCAGGATGACGATGGATCACCTGCGTGAACGCCATGATCTTGGCGTTGTTCATCGCCGCGTTATATTCGGCCCGCATGCTTTCAGCGCTCATTTTCTCTTTTCCTCTCTTCGACATACTCGATGATCTTTGATACAGCCCAAACACCAAGAGCCCGCCCGTTCAAGTCGAGCGCCGGGTTGTCTGAGTCAGGCTCGTAGATCGATGCTACGTCCTGAAATCTCTTTCCGCAAGTCGCTTCACTGTGAACTCGTATGCGGTTGTTTTCCTTATCATATTCGAAGACAAGCTCGCTCATTACGCCTCCTGTCGTCGCCGCTTCTCGTCAGCTGCCTCAGCCTTCACTCGGCGTGCAGCTTCCTTCGCAGCCTTCTTTCGTTCAGCAGATACATGCGCAAACTCCAAGGCCAGATCGTATCCAGCCTGCTCCTTGAGGTCGGTCGAGAACTCGCGAAACTGAATCGTCGGGCTCAGCACGCGAAGCACCTCGAGCATTTTATCGTCAAGCCTCTGACCGGGGCCAAGGGATTGCTTGACGATGTCGTCAAAATTATCGAAGAACTCCTCATCGACATGGACGTATTCGGAGACGACGTCAGAGAAGTCTTCGCCGAGAATTCCATGCAAATTCTCGATAATTTCCTTCGTAGCCGACTTCGATGCTTTCGCCATGCGAATCGTGTAGGAGTTCCGGGTCTTGAACTTCTCGAGATCGATCCCCTGACCCTTTAGCTCTTCAGCCTTATCCGCAGTTACCTTGGCCGTGCTCTGCTGGACGACTTGAAAGCTCCCAAGCTTGGACTCAAACATTCGAACATCTGGAGCGCGACCCGTCTGAGCATAGTGCTCACAATAATGCCGAAGCGTGGCAGCTTTCAAAATCGCCTCCGCATCTTCGATAGTCTTCTTGATCGCATTAAGCGCCGCCTTGGCGCCCGCCAATGCGTCTCCATACGCGGCCAAGTCGTTGCCAGACAAAACCTCATCTTCATACCGAAGCTTATCGAGCTTAGCAAGATTCAGCTTGAGCGGGTCCTTCTTTTTCTTGGCCTTGGCTTTTTCTTTGTTATTCGTGATCGGCTTCGAGTTCGTCATTGATTTTCTCTCTTATCGCTTCTTCCCACTCTTCGTCTTCTAGCGTCTGAATATCTGCTGCCTGTTTCATGAATTCAAAATCTGATTCGCTCAATACGCTTTCATCTCGAAGCTCGTAGAGCGTCATCGATTCGTATTTTCCGATTGCGTGGTAGAGCGTGTAAGGGATGAACAAACCAGTGAGATTTGTTTTCATGCCTTGACGATCTTGAGGCACGCCTTTTTCATCGTACAAAAACTTGCCTCCACGCCGGACAAAATCGAGGGCAATTTTCCACAGCTGGACTCGAGGGATACTCATGAGGAGGCGTTAGCGGCCGGAAAGCCGCTTGACATGGGGTTGAGTGTTGCTAGCATGAGGCGGTGCTGATCAGCAAAGAGACCAGGAACGCCGTTAAGTTCGTAATCGTCAGCGTGATCGATATGCGCTGCAAGCTTCGTGCCGCCCAGATGCGTCTAGATGTTCTTGATATGAATAATCGCATCAAGATGTTGGAGGAATTTAGCGAAAGCATTCAATTCCTGGGGCAGCATTACACGTATCAATTCATGAAGGATCGAAGCGAGCGCGCCACTCATGAGGAGCGCGTGCATTGAGTTGCACAACGGCGCTCGTCCCCGTGGCTCCCGCGTGGAGGAGGCTTCGGATCCGCTGCGCCCGATGTAGCGCTGACTATACCGACGATCACATCTGCCACGACCGCATTCGCCATCCAAGCTTGAGCGTCTTCCTGCGTGGCATGCAGATATCCATGGAGTTGAATGGCAAAGCGAAAGTCAAAGCCAGGTCATGGCCGCGGCAGCGTTGGCCTTCATATTTGTCAACATGCCTGATTCAGAGCAGACGGTAGCAAACGCGATTCTCGAGCATGCAGGTGTGGAGGGGATTTGAACATTACGCACCCGATCTTCGAATCACTCGGCGATGCCTGGACGGTCGGACCCTATGAGTTCTTGACCTTGAAAGATATCCAGAATCGCCCTGGTTATCTTCGGAGCACGAGCGAGGTGCTCAGCAATAGCGCTGTCAGTCATCTTGCCGATCGCCTCGCTCGTAGCGCATCGGGGCGGATGCGGCTCTCCAAGCGGATAGAGCAGAAATGACCCCAAGCACTACGCCCTGAGTGATAAGGCCATATATCGCGGTCGAAAAGAATCCCGTGCCGAGAAGGATGCCCGCAATGCTCCACCATGTCTTGGGATTTTGCCGTACAGGCTCGAGCTTGCTCATCGGCGGCGCTTGAACAGGTGGACCAACGACACGGGTAACGTGTTGATAAACACAGCGCCGTTGTAGAGCAGGCTTGCGGGGCTCAAGAACTCGAGCGGTCCAACGAGCAGCTCGCCATGGTATCCGCGTGGCCGCAGCCAGTCAATCAGTCGTTTCATTCAAGCTCCTCGGCGATCTCCAGTGCCCTCAAGGCCATTGTACCGAGCCCGTCAAGACCGCGCTGGATGTCGTGGAGCTTGTCTTGGAGGCGCACAGCGTCACTGGAGCTGTTGCCTAGCTTCCCGATGCTATCGGCCACGTAGTCGATGAGTCGGGCTTGCTGCTGTACGTTGAGGACCGCTACGCCCTCGAGCACATTGTTGCGAAGTGAGCGCAGTAGCTCAGGACGACCAGAGGATACTGCGGCAGCGAACTCGCCGGGCATTTCGGTTTTGTTTTTGTCGTAGTCAGTCATCGCCTTTCCCTTCGTTCAGGAGTTCGCCAATAGGCCGGTGCCGTCTCGGGTTGTCCTCGTCCCACAGCGGCATGATGACCTTGTGTTTATTCTCTGACCATCCGATGGGCTTTGCCTTAAATATGGCGGCATCGTCGAGTACGGATCGAATGACGAGTGCCATATCTTCCTGCCCCTCAGACAAGAGAATGT